>Ga0265798_10010760_pt1 | contig 11217 bp, 13 predicted proteins | sample P3T30metagenome_FD_192430 | JGI IMG/M metagenome (GOLD analysis project Ga0265798, IMG submission 192430) | Plant litter microbial communities from East Loma Ridge, Irvine, California - P3 T30 | ecosystem: Environmental > Terrestrial > Plant litter > Unclassified | place: USA: California... | reverse complement strand
GCAGCTATATCGTCTAAAATCGCAAAAAAACCTGAAGCCATATCGTATTAAGTTAGTGATGGCGCAAATATAAAGTAAATCAAATTTCTATATAAGCATTTTATGAAAAAGCCTGTAAATATTAGGGTTTACAGGCTTTTATAAATTGTATCGATAAGGGAATGATGATATAATTGCGCCATTATCTCGCATCCTCATCTGCTAAAATTGCAATTTTAAGGCTTTCGTAAGCATCCTGTACTGTAATTTTAAGTATATGGTCTGGGTTTTCAATTTTTGCAATGATATCCATCATTATATCCTGTACGCAAGTACCATATATTTCTGACTTTGTTTGTGACAATCCGAACGTTCCAGACACCTGCTGGTCAACGTTATACGCAATTCCACCGCAGCGTATTATCGTTTCGTCTTTGTCCGACAAATCTCCCCAGCCTTCAGGTCGGGAAGTGTCATTGATCTCCGAAAAAGGTACTGATTTTTCAATTTTTAATTCGGGTAGTACATTCAGTTTTTCTTTGGTTTGCTTTGTTGTAAGTGCCTGAAAACGACCGATCATTGGCACCCAGCCTTCAACTTCTACACGCGCAAGGTCATAGGTTAAGCGTATGGTAGTCTGTTCAAAAAAGCCGGGACCTGAAAACGCATGGTAGTGGCTGGCTATCAGGCCATCGCTATATGAAACGGTTGCCGCAACCTGGTCTTCCTGCTGCTCATTTCGGTGATGGGTGGTGCCGGCAACCTTCACCACCTCCTGATCTGTCAGGCCGTTGATTATATCGAAAAAGTGAACTGCATGTTCTATAAATATACCTCCGGAAACCTTCTTATCCCAAAACCAGTGTTCTACCGGCAAGCCTTCGTCCTGCGCATAGTTACTAACTACCGCATGCCTTAGTTTGCCGAAGGTTTCATTTTTGCTTATCTCTATAAGAGCCTTAACGACAGGGTCGTAGCGCAGCATATGGTTAACGGTGATAACCATACCGGTTTCCCGTTGTGTACGTAATATTTCTTCGACACCTTCAATGCTTAGTGCGACGGGCTTTTCAAGCAGTACATGTTTATTGTGGCGCATGGCTGCACAAGCCATTTCAACATGCAGGGAGGGCGGCGTCGCTATGCTAACGATGTCTATAGTATCATCTTTAATCAGCTCCTCCCAATTATCGTAATGTTTAATTGTTTGTTTTTCAATGTCATGGGCACTCCCCCCGGAAAACGCTGCTACATGTACGCCTTCCAGTTTTTCCCACCAATGATGTAAAAATTTACCAAAGCCACCATACCCAACGATTCCTATATTATATGTTTTTTTCATTCGTTAAAGATTTTATTTTTAAGCAACATTATAAAGTTAAAGTACCTGCTTTAACCTATCCCTTTGTTTAGTAAATGATTAACCAACATTAACTCTAATTTAGGTTTTCATAAGTTGGGTTATATCTACTTATAATAAGGTTGCATAAATACCCTCCCGATGATGGCTTGTCTACTTTAACTTAAACAGTGAAATCAAGGTATTATCGACGTATTTTATATTTAACATAGCTATAGCACTTATTAACTTCTTGCTATAATTTGTTTACTCATTATAGAAGTACCTTTATGTAAACTAATAAAAATCAATATTATGGCTTTTAAAGACAACAACCAGACAGAAGGAAAAGTAGCAAAAGGAATAGAGAAACAAACCGCTAAAATTCCATCAGATGTATTCTTATGGGCTGCATTGGGTTCTATGGCAGTAAGCGCCGGACTTAAAATAGCAGGCAACGAAAAGACTGCTCTTTTTGTAGGGCAATGGGCAGCACCGTTTTTACTATTAGGTGTATATAATAAAATTGTAAAAGTAGAGGGCAGCGACAAAACAGACAATGAATAAAGCGAAAGGCTTTTTACTAAGAATCCGGAAATGAATGAATTCATTTCCGGTTTTTTTTTGATGCTATGAGAACTAATCTCCTTTGTTATAGCTATTTGGGAAAATACAGTTGTAGCGTTAATTGTTGTAAAAGCTGTCGAGTATATAACAATTTTTCATAATTGTGTAAGCGAGTAAAATTTGTTTAATCTTAATTTGGGGCCATAACATTATGTAACAATAGAGTTTGCTGTTGATTGCAGACGGAATTACCAATAGTAAAAAGCGTTTTTATGGAAGATAAAATGAAACAGAGTGATGACAATCATATCATCCCAATGACCTCCATCTCTGCAGGAAAAGGCAGGGAAGTAACACCCGATGTTTATTACTACACCAACCAGATTGTAAACGTTATATTTATAGGAGAGGCTAAATTTGGCCGCTGGATACTTATAGATGCAGGAATGCCTAAGTCGGGCAGCGAAATAATTAGCGCGGCTGAAGAGCGTTTTGGTAAAGGGACAAAACCTATGGCTATAGTGCTCACCCATGGGCATTTTGATCATGTGGGCAGTATTGTACACCTTCTTAAACAGTGGCCGGGCGTGCCGGTGTATGCCCATCCGCTCGAATTTCCATACTTAACAGGAGCTGAAGCCTACCCCGACCCTGACCCCGGTGTAGAAGGGGGTGGTATGCTGGCAAAAATATCATCTATCTATCCGCATGAACCTACAAATATAACACCGGTTTTACTCCCGCTTCCTGCCAATGGCAGCGTGCCCAACCTGCCGGGCTGGCAATGGCTGCATACACCGGGCCACTCTCCCGGCCATGTATCTTTTTTCAGGGAAAGTGACAGGACCCTCATTGCAGGCGATGCTTTTGTTACTGTAAGGCAGGACTCCTTTTATAAAGTACTCATACAAAAAGAAGAGGTTAATGGCCCTCCGGTGTACTTAACTACTAATTGGCCTGCAGCACGGCAATCAGTGCGTAGTCTTGATGCCTTACAGCCCGAACGTGCCATAACAGGGCATGGTACCCATATGGAAGGCCAGGCACTGCGTGATGGACTTCATAAAATAGCGGTAGAATTTGATGAGGTTGCTTTACCTAAAAGCGGCAGGTATGTTAGCAATGATGACCGTGAGGCTAATAGTAATAGGTAATAATCAGCTAATATTTTATGGGCCATAGTTTAGTACAGGCGTGTTTTTTGAGATTGTAACAGGCTAAGTCTCCAATGTAGAATTGAAAATAATCCTGATGCTTTTTACCAAAATTATAACGGTTGGTACAGGAGTATTTTATATCTTAGTTCATGCAGCAAACCGAAGTAATTATTGTTGGTGGTGGTCTGGCCGGCTTAACAGCGGGAATACACATGGCAGTAAAAGGTTTTGCTGTTGTAATTATTGAAAAAAGCTCGTATCCGGAACATAAGGTATGTGGAGAATATTTATCTAATGAAGCTTTGCCCTATTTAAATTGGCTTGGAGTTGATTTGCTGGGCGAAAATCCGGCAATTACACACTTTACCTTTTCTCAGCCTAATAAACAGGCTCCTATTAGTGCGGGGTTACCGTTAGGAGGAACAGGTATAAGCCGTTATAAGCTTGATTACCTTTTATACAAAAGGGCTGTAGAGGCAGGATGTGTTGTAGTAAACGATACTGTTAAAGATATCACCTATAATGGCGGGCATTTTACAGTAACGTCAGATTCTCATGTATTTACTTCGCAATTAGTGTTTGGAGCGTTTGGCAAATGGTCTAACATAGATAAGGCTCTTAAACGGCCTTTTGCATTTAAAAAGTCTTCATGGATAGCTGTTAAAGCACATTACAAATATGATATGCCTGATAATGAAGTAGCACTGCACAATTTTACGGGTGGATACTGCGGTGTCTCAAAAGTAGAAACGGGTTTGGTTAACGTGTGCTATCTGGCGAGCAGTAAGTCATTTCAAAAACATAAAAATATCGACGTTTACCAAAAGCAAGTTCTTTTTAAAAACGAACGTCTTAAGGGCATTTTTACTACTGCTACTCCGGTATTTGAAAGGCCAATTACCATTAGCCGTATAAGTTTTGAAAAGAAAAAGGTAATAGATAATCATGTGCTGATGATAGGCGATTCCGCAGGGCTAATTCACCCGTTGTGTGGCAACGGTATGGCTATGGCAATACACAGTGCAAAGTTAGCGAGCGAGTTATCGGTCGACTTTTTAAACGGAAAAATAACAAGGGAAGAGTTGGAGAAAAATTACACATCTCTTTGGAAGAAAAATTTTAGTAAAAGGTTATTTATGGGAAGGTTATTAGCCGGTTTAGTTGCCAGCCCTTTTGCAATGAAACCTGTTTTTACGCTGCTAAGGTCATTTCCGTTTTTAATGCGGTTTATGATCAGGCAAACCCACGGTAATGTGATAAGCATTTAGAAAATGGAAATAAACACAACAAACAGGGCGCAGGAAGTAGAAATGATGGACGACTTTTTGCTTGAAGGTGAAGAGCTTCGTGATGCCCTTGATAAAATAGCAGATATAAACAAGCTGTTAGGAGGTAATAAGCTTACCCTTAGCGGGGTGAAAAAATTATTAAAAGGTTGCGAAAAAGAACAAATTGTTACTATAGTAGATATTGGCTGTGGCAATGGAGACATGCTGCGGATGCTGGCACGCTACGGTCAGCATCACGGCTATAAATTTAAATTGATAGGTGTAGATGCCAATGCCTTTACAATTAATTATGCCATCAACTCATCATCTGATTATAACAACTTAGTATATAATTGTATTAATGTTTTTGAGGAGAAGTTTAATCAGCTGGATTACGACATCGCCCTTTGTACGTTGACACTGCACCATTTTTCTGACGATGATATTTTGGGTTTGATGCAGCTTTTAAGACAAAAAGCGAGGCTGGGGGTGGTAGTTAACGATCTTCACCGCAGTAAAACTGCATATAATCTTTTTAAAGTAATATGCTTTGTGTTCCGGCTAAATCGAATGTCTAAAGAAGATGGACTAATATCTATAAGTAAAGGGTTTAAAAGGAAGGAATTACTGGATTTTTCAAACAAGTTAGGATTGAAAAAGTTCACCGTAAAATGGAAATGGGCTTTTAGGTATGAATGGATAATATATAATATATGAGCGTAAAACTTATTACGGCTGTTAAAGAGCTACCACAATATTCGGCAGGTACAGATGAAACTGCACCTTTTGTAGATGCCTGGCTCGATGGGCAGGAGGAACGTTTTACAAAAAAGGTAAAAAAGATATTTGAGGGTGCGGCGGTAGACAGGCGCTACTCGGTAATGAACCCGGCAGAAGTTTTTACGGCAACTTCGTTCGAAGATAAAAACGATATCTATACACGCGAGGTTATAACACTGGGCGAAAAAGTGTTGCTAAAGGCCCTTACAAAAGCGGGATGGGACCCGCAAACCCTTGATTATATTATTACTGTTAGCTGTACCGGTATTATGATACCCTCGCTTGATGCCTACCTGATAAACCGTTTGCAGCTTCGGCAGGATATTATACGCCTGCCGGTAACAGAAATGGGGTGTGCAGCAGGTGTTTCGGGTATTATATATGCAAGTAATTTTTTAAAGGCTAACCCAGGTAAGCGTGCGGCTGTTATTGCGGTAGAAACGCCTACTACAACATTTCAGTTTGATGATTTTTCTATGGCCAATATTGTAAGCGCGGCCATATTTGGCGATGGCGCTGCCTGCTGCCTGTTATCTTCTTATGAAGACGATAATGGCCCCGAGGTGATAGACAGCCGTATGTACCATTTTTACGATGCCGAACACATGATGGGCTTTAAGCTAACCAACAACGGGCTCAAAATGGTTTTAGATATTGAGGTTCCTGCTACCATTGCTGCTCATTTTGAGAATATCATAACTCCGTTTCTTAAATCGAATAACTTGCAGATCGAGGATGTGCATCATCTTATATTTCATCCCGGAGGCAAAAAGATAATCAATACTGTAGAAGGCCTGTTCTCCGCATTAGGTAAAAACATAGACGAAACAAAAGAAGTATTACGCAATTACGGAAATATGTCGAGTGCCACAGTACTATACGTACTGGAAGGTATTATGGACAGCAATCCGAAAGTAGGCGAGAAGGGGCTGATGCTGAGCTTTGGCCCTGGTTTTTCGGCACAACAGGTACTATTACAGTGGTAAGTATGGTGGCACAACAAATTTTGTCCCGATTACCCTACAGCGATCCATTTCTCTTTGTAGATGGCCTTAATAGTTTTAGTGAAGACCATATAGAGGGCACGTACACTTATAATGAAGAGCTGGATTTTTACAAAGGGCATTTTGCAGGCAATCCGGTAACACCGGGCGCTATACTTACAGAAACAATGGCGCAGATAGGCGTGGTGTGCCTTGGCATATATCTTTTAGGCCTGGATTGGAATAAAGAAATGCAAATAGCCTTAACTTCGGCTGAAACAGAGTATTTAAAACCGGTCTTTCCGGGAGAGACGGTTACGGTAAGTTCACAAAAAATTTATTTTCGGTTCGGAAAACTTAAGTGTAAAACAGTTATGAAAAATCAGAATGGAGATGAGGTTTGCAGGGCTACAATTGCCGGTATAATATGCAATACAAATGAATAAAAGGGTTGTAATAACAGGCTTGGGTGTTGTAGCGCCTAATGGTACCGGCGTACCGGCATTTACACACGCGCTTAAAAACGGCCTATCGGGCATACGGCATGACGGGCAATTGCAGGAGCTCGGTTTTTCTTGTCAAATTGCGGGTAAACCTGTTATAACAGATGTGCAGCTTTCCGCAGCGTTTTCGGAGCTTGAGCTAAGGGCGTTTAACAGTTCCGGAATCATGTATGGTGTTATTGCGGGCCTTGAAGCCTGGAAGGATGCCGGACTTTTACCCGCTATTGAAGAACCCGATTGGCACAGTGGGACAGTTTTTGGCTCGGGCAGCTCGGGTGTTGAAAAGCTTCGCGAGAGCTTTTATAAAATAGATGAAAAGCAAACACGCCGCCTTGGCAGCAATGTTGTAATGCAAACCATGAGCAGCGGGGTAAGTGCCTACCTGGGTGGTAAGCTCGGGCTGGGCAACCAGGTAACCACTAATTCGTCTGCCTGCACTACAGGTGCAGAAAGCATATTAATGGCTTATGAACGAATTAAGAACGGACATGCTAAGCGAATGCTGGCAGGGAGCACAAGCGATAGTGGGCCTTATATTTGGGCAGGGTTCGACGCTATGCGGGTATGCACCTATAAACACAATGATGATCCTGAGAAGGGTTCAAGGCCTATGAGTGCCACTGCCTCCGGTTTTGTGCCCGGCAGTGGTGCAGGGGCACTGGTGTTGGAAGATATGGATACTGCACTAAACAGGGGCGCAACAATTTATGCTGAGGTATTAGGTGGTAACATCAATTCCGGCGGGCAGCGTGGGGGTGGCTCTATGACGGCACCTAACGGTGCTGCCGTGCAGCGCTGCATTAAAGATGCGCTTGCAAATGCCGGTATAACTGCTAAAGATGTAGACGCTATAAATGGCCACCTGACGGCCACCACTAAAGATGGTGCAGAAATAGAAAATTGGGCTGTTGCCCTTGAAAGAAGCGGGGTTGATTTTCCGTTTATAAACGCTGTAAAAGCTACCACAGGGCATTGCCTTAGCGGAGCGGGGAGCATTGAAAGCGTAGCAGCAATTTTACAGATAAAGTACCAATGTATATTCCCTAACGTAAACTGCGAAGACATACACCCCGCGATAGCTGCCGTAATAAATCCATCACGCATACCTACCGTATTAATTAATACCGAAATCAATATAATTGCAAAGGCAAGTTTTGGATTTGGAGATGTAAATGCCTGCGTGTTATTTAAAAAATTTGAATCATGAACAGAACACAGCTTACAGAAAAACTAAAAACTATTATAACGCCTTATGCTAACAACATACAGGCTCTTGAAACACTTGAAGAAGATACCGACTTTATAAATGACCTTAATATTAACTCGGCTAACCTTGTAGATATAATATTAGACATAGAGGAGCAGTTTAACATTGTTATTGATAATACCGATATGGAGCGTATGCTAACCGTAAGGGCCTCGTTAGACATTATTGAAACCAAACTATCTACGCAATGATAGGTAACGATGTTGTAGATATTGCCGCATCCCGTATAGAAAGCAACTGGAAGAGAAAGGGCTTTCTGGAGAAAATATTCACAGCAGAGGAGCAGGAATTTATAAAACTTTCACCCGACCCCGAGACGTATGTATGGATTTTATGGAGCATGAAAGAAGCAGCATACAAAGTTTACAACAGGGAGACGGGGATCAGGGCTTTTATACCTCACGAATTAGCCTGTAAGATTTATGGTATTTCGCCGCAGGAATACAAAGGTGTAGTAACGTGTAGAGGAGGGATATATCAAACCACTACTACCATTACCAATGGGATTATACATACTGTTGCAGTTCCGCATCTTTTAAAAGATAGAAAGGTGATAGAAATACCTGACAATGTTCTTAAAGATACTTATCGTCGGCCTTACATCATCAACAGATCCGGTTTAAGAATACCGGTTTCTAAAAGCAATCACGGCAAGTGTACAAAGGTAGTGGCATTTTCAGAACATCCTGTTTTATAACTTACCGTTTAAAAACATTTTTGTAATAGCGTGAAAGCATAAATGTTCCAAGTATTAGCATTATGGCAGATATAATGAGGAAGGCATAATTGTAATAATCGCTATCTGCATCTTTATCGCGAATGCTATGGATACTGAAAATGTGATGGTTTATTACGCCTTCAATAAGGTTAAATAGCGCCCAGCCGCACAGCATACTGCAGGCAAGCAATTTACCGCTTTTTTCGGTGTGGCTTTGGCGCGATGCTTTCCAGAAGGCAATCAGGCCGATTAGAACAACTATAAGCGTAAAAGCATGAAATATGCCATCCCAAAACATATTAACGCTTTTGGCATCTAAAGTATCGGGAGGTAGTGTAACCGAAAGCATAGAGTGCCATTGCAATATCTGGTGAAACAAAATCCCGTCTATAAACCCGCCAATACCAATTCCCAGGATAATCCAGGCAAAGCTAAGCGGCACAGGGTCTAACAGCGTTACATGTGCATTGGCAAACCTGTAATATTTTAGCCCTTTGACGGAAAAATAATAACAAAACCCTACAACAACAGCGATAGCTATAAACGAGGATAGGAGGATAAATACATTTGGAGCACTAAGCGTTTCATTAATCATACTGCCTACATTTTTATTGCAGGAAATACATAAGTACCGGCTACTATGTAAAGATATAATTTTCATAACTACCTTAACTGAGGCCATGCCTTTGTTTGCGTCATCAGGCCCGCAGCAATTTCAAACAGGCCCAAAACAACGTGTGGAATGTATACCTTATCTGAAAATTCGAAAAGCCATGGCGATGCTGCAAGCACTATCCCGGAAAGGACATCGAGCATAAGGTGTATTTTAACCGGTATTATCCTTATAAGGCCCAGTTCATAATTGGTAAAAATACTGTACACGACAGCCATAATACCAAGCACAATAAAAATGATGCCTTCAGCATCGGTAGGGTTTAAGCCGAAAATCCAGGGGCTAACGATTAAGAATATACCTACCAGATAGTCGAGAACGCCGTGTGTTTTAGTGCTGATTAATTTCATTTTACAATAGTTTTTATGTTGATTACTATAGTGATAAAGTTCTTAATTACTTAAAGTTTTGTTCTTACAACTTTTTACAATTTACTTGCATGCGCTATCTTAATACAAACATAAATGCCCGAAAGTTCCCGGGCATTTATAATTTAAAAATATACTATTACTCTAATGGGTTATCAGGAATGAACATACCTGCAATGCTAAGCACCTGTTCCCTTGTAAGCGGCTCATCAAACGATTCTGTACCTGCTATAGACGGAATAGCCGGCCCCCCGGGATTGTTTACCTGCCCTGTGCTGAATCCTGCCTGTGTAGCCATTTCTTCGCCATTGTACACCGGCTGCGCCTGTGGCGGAAGCCCATCGCGGTTGTTGCCCTGTATCCATCCTTTTGCGCCGCGAAGCCTCCTTATCTCCGCGGCTTGTCGCGATTCTGTAGCATGTATCTGTAAAGCGACCTGTAAAAGGTCAGGTTGCGACATAAGGTTGGGCGACTGGCCCTTATACGCACGTACACCGGTATCTTCAAAAGACTGTGATAGTGCCAGGAACTGGTCGTAATTATTAAATGGGTCAAATAAGCCGCCGGCTGTATAATCAAACTCCGGCTTCTCAAAATAGTTAGGGCTGCCGGTACCTCCAAGTGCCTGCACGAGTGTATTGATATGCCCGTACTCGTTATTAACAATTTTAGTGTACGAATCCCTGTCCCTGCCTTCAGGTATCAGCCCGTTAGTATCCAGGCCTCTCTGGTAAAATTCAGAGTCAAGGTATTCCAGTAAGAGCGCAAGCCTTAGTGCATCGGTTGGGCTGTTATTGTCGGCGGTAGTTGTTAACGCAGTTGCCGCGCCCGATTTTTGTGGTACAAGCAGTAATGTAAGCAATCCGGTAGGCATAGCTGCAAAAAGGCTTTTTTTGCCTATTGCGCCTAACTGGCCCAGGCTTTGCCTGCGCGAGGCATTTTGCCTAAACGCATTATCATCAGTAAATGATTCTATAAATTTTATAATGTTCATGGTTGTAAGTTTAATGGTTAGTTATGAAAGGTAATTTGCAGTGAAAGCCGTTTGAATGTAGCCCATATCTTCAATCTCGCTTAATACTTGTGACGGCTCTTTCGCCATGTTTTTGCCGGTGGATGGCTCTACAACATCGTTAGCTGCAAAAAAGGCATCATCAGGGTTAATCAGGCTCCTGATAACCGAGGCATGCCTGCTTTCTACCGATACTATTTTACCTGTAAGCACAAGGTTTGTAGCATTTTCAAGATATTTACCCGCACCGTTGTAAGCTGCCACACCGGTGTCTTCCAGTTTTCTTGCTATATCAAGTACCTGGTTGCGGTTACCAAAGTTAAGTGCGCCGTAATCAAAATTAAGGTTGGGCAAAACCTGCTGCTGGTTGTTATTTACTGCAGTGTTAATAGCCTGTTTAAGCACTTCGCGGTGTATAACCTCATGATTGTACAAATCGGCAAGTACAGCCTGTTCATCTGTATTGAAGATAGAGCCAAAGGTGTTACCATTTACCACGCGGGTATAAAAATCAGCTTCAAGCTGCTCCAGGGCATACGCATAGGTTAAAATACCATTATCCCCTCCGCCAAAATCAAATACACCGTTCCTGATGCCGGGCAT
>Ga0265798_10010759_pt1 | contig 11218 bp, 11 predicted proteins | sample P3T30metagenome_FD_192430 | JGI IMG/M metagenome (GOLD analysis project Ga0265798, IMG submission 192430) | Plant litter microbial communities from East Loma Ridge, Irvine, California - P3 T30 | ecosystem: Environmental > Terrestrial > Plant litter > Unclassified | place: USA: California... | reverse complement strand
TGCTGCGCCGCTTCGCCGATGACGGGGAGGTTTGTGATGTAGTTGGACTGAATGTCTGTCATGGAGAATGTGATGCCGAAGTGTGGTCCTGTTTTAAAGTGCTTGCTGGCCGCCCTGGCCGGCGCTGTCACCCTCACGCTCGCGGGCTGCAGCACCCCGTGCGACGTGCGATTGTGCGCGCCGATCATCCCAAATACAAGTGCGCCGCCGGCGCCGCCCGAGCCACAGTATGCGCCCCCGCCACCGCCGCCCGAGATTGAATCAATCCGCACGGTGCCGATCGATGGCCCCGACAGCCCGGACAGCCCCGCCCCGCCGCAGGACCGGGCGCCGCCTCCCGCGGATGGACGCGTCACCCACCTGGGCCTGATCCTGCCGCTGCGTTCGGCCGGCCTGGCCGCCCCCGCCGACGCCCTGCGCGCCGGCTTCATGGCTGCATTTGAGCGCGACAAATCCGGCTTCGAACTGCAGATCATCGAGACGGGCGACAATCCCCAGGAGACGCTGGACGCCTACCAGCGCGCGCTGGTCGACAACGACATCATCATCGGCCCCCTGTCCCGCTCTGCGGTCGGCGCGCTGGCCAACAGCACGCTGGTGAAAAAACCCACCATCGCCCTCAATCACCCGGAAGTACGGGGCCGCCCGCTGCCGCCGCAAATGCTGATCATCGGCCTGTCGATCGAGGATGAAGCAAAACAGGTGGCCGAATGGGCCGCTGACGAACACCCGGCCGGTCCTGCCCTGGTGGTGACGGGCGCCTCGGCCTGGCAGCGCCGCATTGCCAGCAGTTTTACGGCCCGCTTCAAGCAACTGGGCCACGAGGTGCAGACGGTCGAACTGGCCGGCAGCAATGGCTACCTGAGCGAAGCGGCCCTGTCGCAGCTGCGCGGTCAGCTGGGCGCCAGCCCGCCGGCGCTGGTGTTCACAGCGCTCGACCCGAGCCAGGCAGGCCAGGTGCGCGCAGCCTTGGGCGCCAACGATCCCGCCAGCAGCGGCCTGCCCTTCTACGGCACCTCCTCCGTCAATCCGGGCGCCGATCCCACCACCACCATCCCCGACCTGGTCGGCATGCGCATGCTGGACCTGCCGTGGGAAGTGCAGCCCTCGCACCCTGCCGCCATGGTCTACCCGCGCTGGAGCGGCAACGGCCAGGCGCTCGACATGGACCGCCTGTACGCATTGGGCATCGACGCCTTCCGCGTCGCCCGTGAAATCAGCCTGCGCGAAGGCGGCAGTTTTGATCTCGACGGCGTGACGGGCAAATTGCGCATCGACTTTGGCCGCGGCCCGGCGCGTTTTGAACGGGTCCAGCCGGCCGCCGTGTACCAGGGCGGCGGTTTTTCGCTGATCAACGGGCAGCAGTAATATGTGGGGCAAGCGCCCGCCTCACCTAAGCCCCACCCAGCAGCAGGGCCGTGCCGGCGAAGCGGCTGCGCTGGCTTACCTCAAACGCCAGGGCCTGCGGCTGGTGCAGGCCAACTTCAGCTGCCTGGCCGGCGAAATCGATCTGATCATGCGCGAGGGCGACACCCTCGTCTTCGTGGAAGTGCGCGCACGGGCTGCGGGCGACTACGGCGGCGCTGCGGCCAGCGTGGGCCTGGTCAAACAGCGCAAAATCCTGCGCGCCGCGCAAAGCTATCTGCAGCGCTTCGAGGAAGAACCGGCCTGCCGCGTCGACGTTGTCGCCATCGACGGCGGACGGATCGACTGGCTGCAAGGCGCCATCGAGTTGCCCTGAGCGGCCCTGAGTGCACCCGGATGCCGGACGAATGTAAGCAGAGTTAACAGGGCTTGTTCTGCGCCGCCAGCGTCTGCACTATAATCCGACCCATGAATACTCAACGCATCCTCGCCCATTTCCAGGAAAGTGCCGACCTGAAACTCAAGTCCGCGCCCCTGCTCTCCCAGCCCATTTCCGAAGCGATCGACCTGATGTTTGCCGCTCTGTCGAATGGCAACAAGATTCTTGCCTGCGGCAATGGCGGCTCAGCGGCGGATTGTCAGCACTTCGCTGCTGAACTGGTCGGCCGCTTCGAGCGCGAGCGCTTTCCCCTGCCGGCCCTGGCACTGACGACGGACACCTCGATCCTCACCGCCGTCGGCAATGACTACAGCTACCGCGAGATTTTCGCCAAGCAGGTGCAGGCTTTCGGCCAGGCGGGCGACGTGCTGCTGGCCCTGTCGACCTCGGGCAATTCGGCCAATGTGATCGCGGCCGTGGAAGCGGCCCTCGAGCGCGAAATGCGGGTGGTGGCCATGACCGGCCGCGATGGCGGCGAACTGGGCAAGATGCTCACTGATGCCGACGTGCATATCTGCGTGCCCCATGCCCGTACGGCCCGCATCCAGGAAGTGCACCTGGTGACGATCCACTGTATTTGCGACGGTATTGACGTCGCCCTGTTTGGAGGAGATGAAGAATAATGGAGATCAATCAATGAGCTATAGCCGTCCAGCCTTGCGACACCTGTCCCGCACCATCCTTTGCGTCGCCCTGCTGGGCAGTTTGTCCGGCTGTGTTGAAATGGTCGTGGGCGGCGCCGTCATGGGCGCTGTCGCCACGAACGACCGCCGCACCCTGGGCGCCCAGACCGAAGACAAGTCCATCACCGTCAAGGCCGAGTTGCGCGTGCCCAAGGTGGCCGGCCAGGACGCCCACGTCAACGTCGCCTCCTTCAACCGCAAGGTGCTGCTGACGGGCGAAGTGACCGATGCCAACGCCAAAGCTGCCGTCGAGCGCGAAGTGGCCGGCATCGAAGGCGTGCAGAACGTCATCAATGAACTGGAAGTGGCGGGCCCGGCCAGCTACACTTCGCGTTCGTCCGACGCCCTGATCACCACCAAGGTCAAGGCCAGCCTGGTCGACATGAAGACCATTTCGGCCACGTCGTTCAAAGTCGTCACCGAGCGGGGCACGGTCTACCTGATGGGCCGCGTGACCCAGCGCGAAGGCCAGTTGGCGGCCGATATCGCGCGCGGCGTCTCGGGTGTGCAAAAAGTCGTGAAAATCTTCGAGTACATCAGCGAAGACGAAATGCGCGCCTTGCAGCCTGCCGGCACGGCACTTTGAACATTGGGATAGAATCGTCATACAACGATTCTTTCCCATTCCCCATGACCGCCCCCACCGCTTCCCGTAGCTGGATCAAACCCCTCGCCATCGCCGTCCTGGTGGCGGCCGCAGCCGGGGTCGGCTATGCCACCCTGGGCAGCGGGCCAGCCGCGCCCGACGTCACTTTTACCAGCATCAAGGGTGAGCAAATCAGCACGGCCAGCCTGCGTGGCAAAGTCGTGATGGTCAATTTCTGGGCGACTTCCTGCACCACCTGCGTCAAGGAAATGCCGCAGATGGTCGAGACGTATAACAAGTTCAAGGGCAGCGGCCTGGAGTTCGTGGCCGTGGCCATGCAGTACGATCCGGCCAACTACGTCCTCAACTACACTGAAACGCGCAAGCTGCCCTTCACCGTGGCGCTCGATACGAACGGCGCCGCCGCCAAATCGTTTGGCAACGTCGCCCTGACGCCCACCACCTTTGTCATCGGCAAGGATGGCACCATCTTAAAACGCTACGTGGGCGAGCCCCAGTTCAGCGAACTGCACGCCCTGCTGGCGAAAGCGCTGAAAACCAGCTGATCAAAAGCCGGTCTGGATCGACAGGTAGGCGCCTTTCTGCCTGGTTGGATTGAACACGGTGATATCGCCCAGCACGGCGTAGGCCGCTGTGACCGACACATTCTTGGTAGGGAACCAGGCAATAAAAGCGTCGTAATAGGCCTTCTCATGGTCCACCCCCAGGTTGCTCGGCTTCATGCGGTATTCCACGCCCGCCACCAGCTTGCGGTTGATGAGGTAAGCCGCCGACACTTCCAGCTTGGCCTGATAGTGGTCGCGCTGGTCGCCGCCAAAGCCCAATAAACCCATCTGGTTGGCCCTGGTGGCGCGCACCGTGCCGTTCAACAGCAGACTGTTTTCCAGCAGCAGCTTGGTGGCCGCCACATAATAATCCACGCCGTTTTCATCCTTGGCGCCCAGCTGCCTGACGCTCGTCACGCCCAGCGCACCGAGGCCACCGACGCCTTTGCTGCGCTTTGCCAGCACGCCGACGGCGATCTGGGGCAGCACGCGGTCCTGGTCGTAGACGGCGTCACCCACCACCTTGACTTTGATCCCGACAATATCCTGCTGCAAACGCAGCGCATCGAGCGGCGCCAGGCTGCCCTTGAAGCTCTGCTGGGCCAGCGACAGCTCGACCCGGTCGGCGATACCGACGGCCACGCCGTAGGTGTCGAGCGAATAATCCTGGGTGACCAGGCGGGTGGCGTGGGCATTCGCGCCCCAGCTGTCGCGGCTGCCGTAGCCGCTGATCAAGGCCCATGGCACCAGGCCGCCGCCGCCGGCGCCTTCCACGGTGCTGACGCCGCCCGTTGCAGTCAGTTTGCCCATATCGGGCGCGACCAGTTGGGCCTGCGCGCTGGCCGAGACAAGCAGCCCGGCGCCGAGAACCGCAGCAAGCCGACCGCGAAAAAATGTATTAAATTGCATGAAAACTCCGGTAACCATTGGCGAATTCTATCGAATATGCACCCTCAGGCGGCTCGATTTTCCGCAGATCAACAAAATATGATGCCACGCGCATGCATGACCCGCTTTTACGGCGGGTATTTGTTGTATTCACGCATGTGATTGCGTAAGCTCAGCATGCCCGCGGCATTGTCGCCGTGCCAACCTGACCCTAACGACAAGGCCAGTTCGTGTCCACAGACGTGCATCCTCTCGATCCGCAGCAACTCAAATCCTGGCTGCTTGCGTCCGGCAAGCGCGACCCCGCCGCCTTCCGCCGGCTCTACGATGCTACTTCAGCGAAACTGTTTGGCTTCGCCTTGCGTATATTAAACAAGCGCGAACTTGCCGAAGAGGTCTTGCAAGAGAGTTTCGTAGCGATCTGGAACAATGCCGCCAATTACCAAAGCCATCTTGCCGCACCGATGACCTGGATGGCGACCATTGTCCGGAACAAGGCGTTCGACCACCTGCGGCGCACCAACACCACGGTGGAGATCGATGCGGAACAATTTGATGGCGAAGTCATGAACGCGTTACAGGATCCCCAACGCACGCCGATCGAGGCGCTGCAGCTCTCGGGCGACGCCAAGGCCCTGGCCTGGTGCATGTCCGCGCTGGAAGGCGCCCATCGCCAGGTGGTGGCGCTGGCGTATTATCACGACCTGTCGCATAGTGAAGTAGCAAGTCAGATGAAACTGCCGATCGGCACCGTCAAAACCTGGATCCGCCGCAGCCTGGAGAAACTTCGTACCTGCCTGGCGCGCGCGGAGCAGTCATGAACATTCGCAACAATCCAATCCTGCGCCAGAAACTGGCCGCAGAATATGTGCTGGGCACCCTGCGCGGGGGCGCGCGCCGCCGTTTTGAGCTGTGGCTGCACCAGGACGCCGACCTGCGCAACATCACCGCCGAATGGCAGCAGCGGCTGGCGCCCATGGCCGAATTTGCCGGCGCCGTCACGCCGCCCAAAAAGATCTGGCGCGACATCGAGCGCCGCCTGGGCCTGAAGCAGCATGCCCATAGCTGGCAGTTCTGGAAAAACGACAACCTGGCCTTCTGGCGCAGCCTGGGCATGGTCTCGACGGCCCTGACGGCCATGCTGCTGGTGATCGTGCTGCGTGGCGCAGGCGAAGCGCCGGCGCCAGCCGCGGCCGCCACCTATGTCGCGGCCCTGGCCGACGAGAAGACGCAAACGGCCATGCTGGTGACGGCCGATGCCCGCCATCACGATATGGAAATCCGGGTGGCCGCTGGTATCGCCGTCCAGCCCGGTCACAGCCTGCACCTGTGGGCCGTGCCAAAGCAGGGCCATCCGCGCTCGCTGGGCCTGGTCACGGCGGGCCGCACCGTGCTGCCACTGCCCGCGCAGGGCCTGGGCGACGATGTTGCCGCCCTGGCTGTCTCGCTGGAGCCGCCCGGCGGTTCGCCCGATCCGAACGGCCCGACGGGACCGGTGGTCTACAAGGGCGCCTGGGTACGGTTGTAATGCTCAAGGCGTAAAAAAGGCCGGCATCCGATGCCGGCCTTTTTATTTGGCGCTTTGTGCGTTAAATAGGCATCCGGGCTGAACCATCTTTCAAACCCGCGGTCATACCTGCTCATCCTCTGGAGAGCAGCATGCCCCGCGATTCCGTCCGCCGTCGACGCACTGGTCCGCTCCGCCGTCCGCTTGATCGTCCGCTTGATCGTCTACTTCCGCGCCTGCGCGCCCTTCACCCGCAAGACAAGCTGCGGGTCTGCTGTTTCATGTCCGAACAGGTTAATGGCGAGCAGACGGCCGCGCTGATCGAGCAGGCCCGCCGGCCCTATCTGGCCTGTCCGGAATGCGAAGGCACCGCCCTGAACCGCTGCGGCCACGCCAATGGTTTGCAACGTTTTAAATGCAAAGCGTGCGGCAGGACCTTCAATTCGCTGACCGGCACCCCGCTCGCGCGGCTGCGGCTGAAAACCCGGTGGCTGGCGTATTTCGACTGCATGCGCGATCCCGCCTGCACCGTCAACAATGCAGCAGCAAAGATCGGCGTCCACGCAAGCACCAGCTTCCGCTGGCGCCACCGCTTTCTCAAGTGGACCAAACTGGATCGGCCGGCCCGCCTGGTCGGCATTGTCGAAGCCGATGAAACGTTTTTACTGGAATCGCAGAAGGGCGCACGGCAGCTGCAGCGGGCCCCGCGCAAACGGGGCGGCGTGGCCAATAAACGGGGCATCTCGGCTGAATTGGTCAATATCGTCGTGGCGCGCGCTCGCGATGGCAAAACCATCGATTTCATCGCTGGCCGCGGTGGATTGAAAGCGGCGGCACTGAATGACTATTTACTGCCGAAACTGGCGCCCGATGCGGTGCTGGTGAGCGACGCGAATGCCGCCTATAGAAAATTCGCCCGCGAAGCGCGCATTCATCATCAACCCGTCAATCTGAGCCAGGGCAAAAGGGTTATCGGTCCCTACCACGTGCAAAATGTGAATGCCTATCACAGTCGTTTCAAAGCTTGGCTGCAGCATTTCCGCGGCGTCGCGACGGCCTATCTGGACAATTATCTCGGTTGGCGATGGGCAATCGACTTGGGACGCATTGACAGCCCGGAACGATTCCTCAGAGCGGCGCTTGGAATTATCTCCACCTAACGCGCAAAGCGCCTTTTATTTTTCAGCGAGATTTACTTAGTCACAATATCTCTCTGCATCGGCGCTAATTTCGCCACCAGCCGATTCTGCATCGACGCCGCCACCCCATTTTTTTCCATGGCAATTTGCAGGTTTTCCGCCAGCGCATTGAACTGCGCATTGGTGATCTTCAGGCCGCCGTGGGTCTCCTTCATCGCTTCGCCGCCGTAGACGCAGGGCCCGCCGGACAGGGCGCAGAACTGCTCTTCCAGGCGCGCCGCCACGTGCTTCATGTCCGAATCGGAAAACGTCTCCTTGATGCGGGGATCGGCCAGCACCAGGGGCACGAAGGTGCTGACGATCTGGTGGATGCCGGCCTTGCCGCCCAGGCCAAGGAACAGGGCGTCATCGGCAGCATGGGCGGGCGCCAGGGTGGAAAGGGTCAGGGCGGCGGCGACGACGGCGCCGCGGATCAGTGTATGAAATCTCATTTCGGATACAGAATCATTTGGGTGCAACGGAAGATGGCGATGGTCTTGCCCGTGTCGGCGTTGCTGACCACCGCATCCCAGACCTGGGTGGTGCGGCCCAGGTGGGCCGGCTTGGCCACGCAGACCAGGGCGCCTTCGCGCGCCGTGCCCAGGTGGTTCGATTTCAGCTCGATGGTGGTGAAATTGTCCGCGCCCTCCGGCAGTTGCAGGCGGCAGGCATAGCCGCAGCAGGTGTCGGCCAGGGTCACCACGCTGCCTGCGTGCAGGAAGCCGTTGGGCGCCAGGTGGTGCGGCTTGATCTCCATACGCGCGGACACTTCGCCATTATCGGCGCCGGTAATGACCATGCCCAGGTAACCGGGGAATTTGCCCACACCGATGGCGTTGAGTTGGTCAATGGTGATCACGGGATCGTTCATGCGGCTCCTGAAGGTGAAATGCGAATCGAATGCGCATCTTAGAAGAATTTACGACAGCCTGCGAAAACTTCGCAGTCGCTCGGCGATAGTGATTGCTAAACGTTGAGTTTGAGGTAATTATCTTCAGGTAACAAATTTCCGATTTTTGCGTTCTCAACCGCCCTTGAACAGGACCCGGCATGGCCACTTCGCAACCCGCTTCTTTCCCTCGCCAACTACGTGCTCTCTGGGAAAAACTGGTGTGGCGACCGCTGGCCTGGCTGTGCCTGCAACTGTTCGGCCGGCTCGACTGGCAGGCGCCCCGCTGGGGCCAAGCCATTGCCCGCGGCGGCCGTCGCGCCGGCGCAACAGCGCGCGCCCGCCCTGCCCTGGCCGCCGGCCTGGTGATCCTGCTTGCCTGCCTGTGCGCCGGCGGCTGGTATGGCTACCGCTGGTGGCTGGCGCGTCCAAAACCCATCGAAGTGAGCTTCAAGGTCGATGCGCCCGCGCGCACCAGTATCGAAGCCGAAGAAGCCGAACAGCGCAAGCCCCATCCCCTCGTCATCACGTTTGACAAAGGCGTCGCGGCCCTGTCGCAAGTGGGCAAGGACGTCAACACTTTTACCCTGGCGCCGGCGCTGGCCGGGACCTGGCACTGGGTCGACGACAAGGTGCTCACCTTCACGCCAAAAGACGACTGGCCGGCCGGCGCCGACTACACGGTGCGCTTTCCCAAGGCGTCCATGAAGCCGGAAACCCGCCTGGCCGAGCAGGAAGCCCGCTTCGCCACCGCCGCCTTCACGGCAAAAATCGCCCGCGCCGCGTTTTACCAGGACCCGCTCAACCCCGCCGCCAAGAAGGCGATATTTGACCTGCATTTCAGCTATCCGGTGACGCCGGCCGAACTGGAAAAGCGCCTGGCCATGCGCGAGGACGAACAGTCCGAAGGCGTCATGGGCATCGGCAAACAGGGCACGCATTTTACGGTCAGCTACGACAAATTCAAGCTCAATGCCTCGGTGGTGTCGGACAACCTGCCCATTCCAAAAGACGGCGGCCTGATGCACTTTACCCTGTCAAGAGGCTTGACGGCGGCGCGTGGTTCGCCCGCCACGACGGAGGATCTGACCAGCCAGGTGGCCATTCCGGGCCTGTACAGCCTCACTGTCGCCGAGATCGAACCGAAGGTCGTCACCAACGAAAAAAACGAGCCGGAACAGGTGCTGGTGCTGCAAACCTCGGGCGCCGTCAATGAGCGCGACATGGCCAAGGCCGCCGCCGTCTGGCTGCTGCCATTAAAAGGGCCGGAGAAATCGGCCAATCCGCCCGACGACGAAGCGTTCGACTGGAGCAGCGTGACGGTCGATGAGGCGTCCCTCAAGCGGGGCCAGCGCCTGCCGGTGGAAGCGGTGCCCGCGGAGCGCGAATTCACCGAACTGCACAGCTTTAAATACAAGGCGCCGGTGGGGCGCTACCTGTACGTGCAGGTCCCGGCCGGCATCAAATCGTTTGGCGGCTACGTGCTGGGCAAACCGGTGGGCCGCGTGCTGCAGGTGCCGCCTTACCCGTCCGAACTGAAAATCCTCAGCGATGGCGCCTTGCTGGCGCTGTCGGGCGAAAAGAAGGTGGCCGTGCTGGTGCGCGATCTGCCGGGCGTGAAGGTGGAAGTGGGCCGCGTGCTGCCGGCCCAGTTGCAGCACTTGGTGTCGCAGGCGAACGGCAGCTTTGCCCATCCCCAGTTCGACGGCAGCTTCGGCCCCGACAACCTCACCGAACGGTTTGAACGCAAGGTGCCGCTGCCAGATCTGAAACCGGGCCAGGCCCATTACGAAGCAGTCGACCTGGCCGATTACCTGAAAGGCGACGGCGCCGAACGGCGCGGCGTGTTCCTCTTGAGCGTGTCGAGCTACGATCCCAAGGCCGAGGAGCGCGCCGCCAAGGCCGCCCAGGCGGCCCAGCGCCGCCCCGGCGAAGCCGCCCCGGTCGCACCTGACGCCAGCAACGAAAACAGCGGCGAGGAAGCCAGCGGCGATGGCGAGCCGTCCCAGGACAGCGCCGGCGAAGCGCGCGTCGACAAGCGCCTGGTGCTGGTGACGGACCTGGGCATCGTCGTCAAAAAGTCGCTCGATGGTTCGCAGGACGTCTTCATCCAGTCCATCTACACGGGTCAGCCCGTGGCCGGCGCCAGCATCGACATCGTCGGCGTCAACGGCCAGGTGCTGTTCACCCAGACCACCGACGCCAGCGGCCACGCGCGCTTCAACCGCATCGAAGCGCTCACGCGCGAAAAGGCGCCCTTGATGGTGCTGGTGCGCAAAGGCGGCGACTTGAGTTTCATGCCCTTGAACCGGGCTGACCGCGGCCTGGACATGTCGCGCTTCGACGTGGGCGGCGCGCGCAACGCCGCCGTCTCCGACCAGCTCTCGGCCTACCTGTTCAGCGACCGCGGCATCTACCGCCCCGGCGACACTTTCCACGTCGGGATGATCGCCAAGTCGGCCAACTGGGGCGGCGCCATCACCGGCCTGCCGCTGCATGTGGACGTCCTTGATCCGCGCGGCCTGCGCGTCAAACACGAGGTGGTGACCCTCACCGCCGACGGCTTCCTCGAGACCTCCTACACCACCCAGGACAGCGCCCCGACCGGCAATTACACGGTCACCCTGTCGCTGGTGCGCGACGGCCAGACCGGCGCCCAGATCGGCAGCACCACCGTCAAGGTGCAGGAATTCCAGCCGGATCGCCTGAAAGTGGCGGCGCGGATGTCGGAAGGGCCGAGCGAAGGCTGGGTCAATCCGAAAGAACTCAAGGCGCTGGTGGAGGCGCGCAACCTGTTCGGCACCCCGGCGCAGAACCGGCGCGTGTCGGCCGAGCTCACCCTGAGCCCGGCCTTCCCCGCCTTCAGACGCTATCCCGACTACAAATTCTATGATCCGCTGCGCGCCAAGGAAGGCTACACGGCCAAGCTGAACGACCAGACCACGGACGACAAGGGCCAGGCCGCGTTCGACCTGGGACTGGCCCGCTACGCCCGCGCCACCTACAAGGTCGGCGTCGTCACCCGCGTGTTCGAGGCCGAGGGCGGCCGTGGCGTGGCGGCTGAAACGGCGGCGCTGGTGTCCGAACTGCCCTACCTGGTGGGGTTTAAAGCCGACG
>Ga0265798_10010758_pt1 | contig 11218 bp, 13 predicted proteins | sample P3T30metagenome_FD_192430 | JGI IMG/M metagenome (GOLD analysis project Ga0265798, IMG submission 192430) | Plant litter microbial communities from East Loma Ridge, Irvine, California - P3 T30 | ecosystem: Environmental > Terrestrial > Plant litter > Unclassified | place: USA: California... | reverse complement strand
TCATATCGTAGTCCAGATCAGGTGGATCGTGAGGAGGATCGGCAGCGGTGTTGTGTAGTCGAGCAGTAGGTGAAGAGAGGGGAGCTTGTCGTCGACCTCTTGTGGCCTTTTTGCGACTCGATGAGAAAGCAAGCATGGCTTGTCTGCCAACCCCGATAGACGAGATGGATGTGTCCATACTTCCGATCGACAACCCAGCATCTCCCTTTCGGCCTTTACGACGAGGCGTCTTCTCCTTGTTGACAGGCAACCATCCCTCGAGCTCATCAATAGTTACGGACTCGGGACCGATGAGTAACTCCTGTAAGTCGAAGCGAGCGACATTCTCAGAGTCGAGCTCGGGTAGGTCCGGTTCAGAAGAGCTTGATGAGTGGGTTTCGAAAGCGGCGGAAGAAGCGCGAGATCCATTACGGTACCCACCACTACCATCATCGGTAGTAAGAGGTGAAGGGTAGTCTTCTGGTTCCTGCTTGACTTGCATTTGGTTCCTGCTAGCAGCAGCTTCACAAGCCCAAGCAAATAGATCATTCTGCTTTTCCTGCTCCAAAGTAGTCTCGCCAGCACTAGACAAGTGATCCTCGAACGAGTCGTCAGGTGATCTGACTGGTCCTTCACCCGACTCGTCAATCCAAACGGGACAATCGACATCCATCTCGCTGGGCTCGAGTGAATCGCGCAGTCGAGATAGGTGCTGAGTGGGGCTGACGTCGATTGGTAGAGTGGAATGTCGCATATCAGGAGATCCGATCGGACTCGAGTTGCCGGCCCAGTCGGCGAGAGGGATGGCGGCACATTCTCGAGCCTTCATTCCCTTTTTCGACTGGCCAACAGCGGTAGTGATGGACTCGTTGGCGCTGCCATTGTCGGAAACAGTGGGAATATGGTCGTAGAGCTCATGTTCGACCATCGAATCTGAGAGGTGTTCCTCTTCGGGCGAACCCATGGGGAACAAAGCACGCAAAGCATCGGTAGCTTCTTTGATCTGAGTCTCGTCCTCTGCCGGTGACCATATCATCGCGTCGTCGGCGGTACCATCCCTGATGACCACTCCAGAAGCCATACCCCAATCCGACTCGCGCAACTCGTCTTCAGAACTCGAGCTTGAAGTCTCGAATTGAGCGGCAAGATCGTGATCGCGTCGTACGGTCCAGGTAGTGTTGTCAAGCGAGTGAGAGGGGCATGGCGAGAATTGGGGTCCGCCAAAGTTGGGTGATTGGACGAGACTGGGCGAATGCAGGAAGGGGGCATGATGACGTGGAGAGTTCGGAGTGTACTGTGAGAATGGGGTGTTGAGAGATAGTCCAGGTGGTTTGCGCGACTTTAGGCGGGAAGTGGCGATCAATTCCGGTTCAGAGTCAGAAGAGACACTGGCGCCCGAGCTCAGTATCGAGTCGCGTCGGCGTATTGGTGGTTTGCTCGACACCTTTCGGAGTCCAGGTAGAGTAATGGTCGCTCGACTACTTGCCGAGTACGAGCGTGATGGAGCACGGGGTCGGGGAGGATGAGCAAAGGCGTCACTCTCGTCGTCTCCATCTGCCTCGGGCTTCTGAGCCTGACCCTGTCCTGTCGATATACGGAGTGTGATGCGTGGAGCAGCCGTCGCAACAGGTGGGGTAGCCGCCTTGGGCTCGACCTTTTTAGCGATGGGGGCGGGTGGTTTCGTCGCTTTCTTTTTCGGTAGATTTGGCTTCTTCGCAGTGAGAAAGGATAGGTCGATCCCTTCGAAAGGATTCTTCCATTTCTTGAGACCAATAGGGGCGAGATAGTAGACGTATCCCTTTGGTCTCAGGGTTCCTTCAAAAGCACCAGGTAAAAGCGCAGTCGCAAGCACCGACTCGTGTGCAGCTCCGTGTAATTGTACTCGTCCAAATAGATTTTTCCTAGATTCCTTTTCGCAACGCTTGGTGTGGGTACGGATGGCATTGTTGATCGGCGTGGATCGTTCGATGGCAGCAGAGGGTGCACGTAACCAGGCATTGGCTTCGAAAATGATACGGGCCAGATCATCTGGAGTCATGGCGCAATTCCCCTAATTTGTCAGCACTCAATGTAAACAAGTAAGACAGAAACACTCACCACCTGGGCTAATGCGGCACAACATGCCATCAAGACCTCATCCTGCTCATCCTCATCCGATACTCCACACTTGGCACTACCTCCATACTGCTCCGGGAACGGGCACGATTCCCTATCCTTGTCTCCATGATTACGCGTCTGATGGTTTTTGGGCGCTACGTAGGACTTAGAGAGAGGATTGGGTGTACGCGAAGGACCTGCTACAGGCGTATTCACAGGAGCGGGTGGGGACGGTTCCGCTGGTGTAACGGGAGCAATGGGGGAGGACGGCGCGGTCGAGACTGAGTTTGACTGACGTCGACGCGAAGACCGAGTGGGGACAGGAGGGGTCTGAAGGTGAGCAGGTATAGGAGAGGCGATCGCTATTGGACCACCGTGCATAGTTGTCGATTTCGGCTGAGCATGGTGTGGACTACGACCCATGTGATATGAGGTAGTCGACTAGATGCTCTGTACTCGTATTGATCCAGTGGCCAAACGAGCGAGCAATGATCCAACTTGGTCGGGTTGACGGTTCGGAAACTGGTAAAGTTGATGTGTCGGTACTATGTATCGGTTCGATGTCGATTGTATATCTCGGGTCTCTAGTTCAACTTGAGAGATGATTGGAAGGATGTATACATGAGCGGCCGGGGGGTTCGTAAAAAGATGGATTGACGATCCGCGATAAAGGAAGGCCCAGAACTTATGTCGCTCGAGCGCGTTGACGCTTGAGCTGAAAGGAAAGGGGTCACGAGTTGTTTTTGGCTCTGCCTAAAGGACGCTTTCAATGTGAAAAGGCGGTGATTGCAGTTCGATCTATTGTGTTTCACTTGCAAGAGTCGTTCAACAATTGCGGAGCGGTGTTGTCAACGGCGTGAATGAATTCCGCGTTGTTTTCAACTTTTATATGTCGGAAGCGAAAGCTCGGGTAATTTTGAGGTTGGACGATACGTTGTTTGATTGATTCAATAGGTTGATACTGCGAGTCTGTGTTGTAAAGTCGTGGAAAGAGCGTTGAGCGATGGTGGTGGAGCGAATATCGTAGAGTCGTTGATATGATCGTCGAGGTTGAGGTGTACAATGGAAAGAGTTGAGCGACAAAAAGGGTACAGGTATAACAGGGAAGAGAACGAGGGTCAGCTTGAATCAAAACAATGTTCGGATGAGAATCCGAGACCGTAGCGGAAGGGGTAGGGGGAAGCAAGTGGATGTGTGCGTGGCGGAAGATGTGTGTGTAGGGGAATGGGGGAAAAGGGGAACGATCGTCCTTTAGACAATAACCTCCACTCGCTTCTCAAAGGATGCAATCCCATCTCATCTATTGCAAGGCTTCATGTAGTCGGTACATGATTCCTGCAAGCAAATCCCACCTCCCAGCCAGCCCCGCCTCCATGGTGTAGACAATGTATCTCGATTCATGGTGCGACCGGACGATCCCGTTCCGTATCCGGGAAATCTCACTCACCTCGGCCTGCCGATGAATTTCCCTTTTACTTGTTCCTCACTCGTTCTCTTCCTTTTTTCTTTGGCGTTCTAAGAGTCTAGTCGTTGTCTAGGTATTATACTTTGTTGTTTTTTGTGTTTGTGTCGTTAATCTATAGTGTAAAGAGTCCAGTCGATGGATGGGGTGTAGAGGATAGATGAATGGGAAAAAGGTAAATGATGATGGCGAGTAGGCGTAGTCTCAGTTTAGCGTTAAGGCTACTAAAGGGGGTCACAGCCCGGAGCAAGAGAAGAGAGAGACAAAGAGACAAGTGCTGACTGTGCTCACATTCAGGGTAACTATTCCTCCAAGCAAATTCCACCCGTTCCCACTTTACCCCTTGTTCGTTTCGATTCAGGGTTCGATCTCGTCAGGGCGGCTTTAAGGTATCGGAATCACCATAAGTCCAGCCAGCCAGAGACTAGGGGTGATCATCAGTCACGTAGCAGAGACGTCAGAGCAGAGACCGGTTGACGTGGAGGCCCACCAATCACATGAATCAACTTGATTCAGATTTCGTCAACCATAATTAATCTTCGATAAGCCATACCGAGCGCCGGCCCGACCGCGACCAGGGGTCCAAATAGGCGTCGGTTGCGAGCTCTGTTACGTTAATGAGGGGTCAGTGATGCTCATACCGACGTCCAAACCATCTTAGATATACATTTCCAGGACGAGGCTTCCTTCAAAAGGCAGTACCTTCGAGAGCTCGAGGATCAATTCTCTCCCAGATATCCAACCAAGGCTGGTAGGGCAAGAAGGCTCTGTCAATCCAAGAGAGATGTCCAATGGATGATTGGGCGACCACCTCCATTTCTACTTCTTGCTCCCACTCCCTCTTCTCCCTCTCATCCTCGGTCTCCCAGCGCTGTTGCTTGCATCGGTGTAGGAACTTGTTCGTCATGCCAAACATGAAGACTCCGCAAGTCAGCTCGATCGGTGGACCGCCTATCACCCCGAATGGTGCTATGACATAGTCGGACCATGCACCAGTCACGACGGGCTCCCCTGGCTCAGCGAATTTCTTGTATCGATATTCTCTCTTGCCGATCTCGAGGGTACCGATGATCCAATCGTTATCGCGCGGTAAAGGTCCAGTCGTCTTGCCTTGTGCGGTCTTGGGGCTAGGCCGGGTAACATCAGCCGATGATTTGGGGGACTTGTGGTCGACCTGGCGCATCAGCGGAATCCAGGTACCTTTAACTTCCTGCCGACGAGATGTACTTACCGTTGCTGGGACCTTGGTCTCGGTCACTACCGGACAGACACAGGCTTCGCTGACCGGGGTATCGGGGGAAGGTGTACGCTTGGCCTGACGCGTTAGCTATAGCTTGATCGTGTAAGACAGATGACAACTACTCACCTTTACGATCCTGACCTTGATCTGGCCATCGAAGAGGAGACTGGGAATGTCGTCGACCGTCGAAGAGGTGACAGAGGTAGCATCGGTGGAAGGTGATGCCGTCAAAATAGAAGAGTAAGACATTGTGATGATAAAGTGGGTATGACTGGTGATGTGGTTGAAGAATGTGGATGGAGGATGCGTTGGGCGTTGATTGGAATAATGAATGTGAAGTAAGTGGGTTGTCGAATGAAGAGAAGGGCTCGAATCTATCGGGTTATATAGTGCGATGGCGCATTGTTTGGGGACGACAAGCGCGATCAAAACAAGGCAAACAAATACCGACTCGAACACCTGTCTACGTTGTAAGACAGGCGGAGCGGTGCTGCGGTGCTGTTCATGACGATGGGAGGGACACGATCGGGAGGGATGGAAGGGCGATGAGGACGTCGGGAATGTAAGGTTTGTTATCGACAACGAGTGCAACGGGTGTCTGACGTGAATAAGGTGATCCGAGGGGTGTAGCGGTGCTGCGCATGATGACGTTGGGGCGAGGAAATCGCAGTGGGGCAGGTTTGCGAGCATCGGACAGGTAGGTTTCCTACTAGTGAGCAAGTCGAGTGGATGTTTGAGGGAATTTTTGGCGACGTGGAGGTTGTAAGAAGGAGTATAGATGACAAGACTTACCCAAAACGTCCGTCGCGTCGAGGCCTGCGAGGTGGCCGGCGGCTTTCGTGATGCCGCTGACTCAATGAGAACAAGTCGAGTCGGTGTTTTGAAGAAGACGGTAAGTACCCCAGATGTGGCAGGGTCAGGTAAGCGACACCGAGGAGATATCGACGGCTCGCGGAATGGGCTGGGCGAGCTGGGCAGGGGGTGGGGCAGGCAGCGAGCTTCGAGCCGAAATTCGTGACCAGAGCGAGCGCGCCGTCGGAAAATGGATGTATAGCGACATGGCGAGAGCGTGGTGTAGTGAGAAGGGTGAAGGGTGAAGGCAAAGAGAGTGAAATACAATGTAACAACGCGACTGACAAGAGAATGACATTTGTGTAGTCTTGTTTCTGACCAAGTGGCTGTCTTCTGACCGTGGCACTCCATAATTTGTGGTCGCCACTCGTCGCACCGCCAAGCGTCGAGAGATTGGGTTGAGAAAGTGGAATCTCAAGGAGAAAGGGCGATTGACTATGGAAGAAAGCGAAGTTCATAGGAGACGAAGTAAAACCGGAATACAGGGTCAGAAGTGGTGTGTGTGTGTGTGTCTGTGCCTTCTGTGTAGAATGATCACTCAACCCTTTGTCTCCGCAAATCCACTGATTTCACTGCAATAACCAAAACCCAAATTACTCCACCAACTTCTATCCGGTAGAATGCTCGAGGCGTCAACTGAGGATTGAGGGGATTCGGAATGAGCTTAGGGGGATGACTACAAGGGAGGAATACATTAGCTGAAGTCACGACCACCCCGCTCTATCCAACTTTTATCCCGTCGCATTCTACACTCAAATTCGTACTCAGCACAAGCACAAAAGTCGGACGATCGCACTCCTGGAGCAGAGAGGAGAAGTGTACCAAGGAGTCATTGTTTGGACGGAGCTGGGGGCTAGGAAGCTGGAATATGATCAGCGCTGCCTTTGCAAAAGGTGGATACACTAGCAATCGAGCGTAGAGGGCGATGAAATCACAGTCGTAGTAAACATCTGGATGGATAAGTGGACGCAGTAACGGCCATGTGGGACAGCTCGGAGGACAAATTATGGCAAAGCATTGTATGAAGGAACAATTGGGTCCAGGGCATGATCAGTGTCGGTCTGGAGCAAGGCTAGATAGGGTTCACAACAACAAGCTAGGCAATACCTATAGCGTTCGTGAGGCAGCTCGATCGAGGAGTAGAGTTGAGCATATCACAGTGGGGTCGAAGAAGCAGACGGCATCACGGACACCCATGTACGCGGTACTCAACCCATGATAGGCAGACATCATCGACTCAACGATACGCAGTGCCCAAACAACATCAAGCCGTTACACAGAGGCCATGCAACAACAAGCATTGAGTACGGAGGGACAGTTCAATCAAGGACCGAGGCAGCATGGAAGCATGTATGCATGATCGTGAAGTATGGTATAATGAAATGAGTCTTATGATTATGATATGCGAAGAGGTTCAGGAAGGGGCTTAGACTAATACTAATACAATAGTAACAACATCTAATGACAAGCCAAGCCTCATGTGGAAGCAAAGGCAAGGCAGGGTAGGAGAACGAATGGCAAGAGTAGGAAAAGATAGATTAATACACCGCAGAGGGGGACCTGGCCATAGGCGGACTCATTGTTCCCCTCGTATTAAGTTCAAGTCCACCTCCACCCTGTGCGCCACTGAAGTCAAGACCCATGGCACTTTCCCCAGATGAAGACGAGCCTTGACTATTTCCACCTCGACTGGATGTGGAGAAGTAGGATTCGGATGGAGTGGAAGACATCGAATGGGAGTGTGAGTGGGATGATTGTGGTTGGGATTGGGATGGGGTCACGGAGAAGTATGAGCCGGACCCGGGTCGTTCGCCGTGAGGTGTACCGCCGGCTGTCGAGGCAGCTTGGAAGTAGGCATCAAGCGATGTAGTCGAATGTGATCGACGTTCGAATGAAGGTCGCTCAAGGTGTTGAGTTTGTGGTTGAGGTGCGCCACCGCCCCAGCAGAACCTATTATCAGTACAAATACTCACTTCATACAATGTCGAACTCACTTCTCGATGAAAGAGGCATAGTTGGTCATGCCTTCCTGGGTACTGACCTTGTCAGAAGTGGGTGACCACCTGGCAAGCGTAGCTTCAGGAGGCGACTTGGGAGACTCGCTAGGCGTGTCATCAGTCCCAGACCCATGAGATGACTCGAGGTTGGGAGGCGAGACAGTAGCTGAGGCATTCGGGTCTTCGGTATTCGGTGATGGCTCGGGCGAGGGCCCTTGGACCAGGAGATCGGGGACGACAACATGTTTGTGCGTGATCGAGTGGTCGACGGGAGTCTGGGTGACCGAGTGATCAACGGGTTTCCGGGTGACGGAGTGATCGACGGGTGCTCGAGTGATGGAATGATCAACAGGACGGGTGATAGAGTGATCGACCGAGGGAGTTACCGTCACTGACGAAGCAGTGGTCGATGAACTTGCAGTAGATGAATTGCTCAATGATTGAGCAACAGCGGGCGGGGAAAAGAAACCTCCACTGCCCGATGATTGACCTCCGGCAAACTCGGTTCTGGGCGAGTAGAAGTCCATTGTAGGTCGACCCCGTTCAGCGGGAAGGTTGCTGCCGTACTTTAGTAGACCGGTCCTGACCTCTGGCAATTCCACATTATCCTTGTTGGGCGAGTTCGAGTTTCGCCTAGCAACCTTGAGGGCGCTGTTGAAATCGTATCGAGCAGCAAGAGCGCCTCCAGCTGCAGGGAGATCGTTGTCTACCCTGGTGTCGAGAGCCGATAGCCCCTTTCTCGGTGAGCCGGAAGATACTCCACCCAAAGTGACAGACCGTCGTTGAGGCGAGAAAGAATTATGCCTAGCCGAGGAGGGTGATACCTGTGGAGGCGATAGACCGTGATCATCTGCTTGTAGCCTGTCGAGCCTAGCTCTAAGGTCGGCGAGTCGATCGTCATCATCTCCGCCGGTAACGCTCCACTGGCTAGTCCTTCCCCCAATAGCCTTGCCCATACCAGGTTGAATACTAAGCGAATTCTTTTTGGGCATCAACCTCAATGGCGCGGGCTTGACCTTTTCGAATAGGACCTGATAATTGTGTCCTTCATTGGAATCCCAAATCTCTCTTCCATCCGTATTGTACCTGATGGCGAGGAACAATGTCTTTTCCTCAATCTTCGGTAGCAAGTCGTGAAGCTTGATGACGAAAGAGAATCGGTCGTAAGCGCCAGATCGGACACTGTCCTTGTGCGTAGCAGTGACTTCCGATGTGGTCTGCCACCAGTCAAGAGTGAACCTGACGGCGACCCATTTCTGAAAGGAAATGTTCTTGACCTGGACAACACCTCGGAGGGACTTGCGATCATCGTCGAGGAATAGTGATTCGAGGAATAATTCCGAGTCGGATGGTTGAGAAGTGGGAAAGTTGGGTAGTTTGATCTGCAGTTCTTTTCGATCTCGCCTATCCCCCTCTTCATCTGTCGATGGGAATGGGTACTCTTCTCCTTCTGAAGTAGTATAGTCTCCTGTAGGTGAACCGTTCCGGCTGACAACCGATGGTCTCTGTTCTTTTTGAAACAACTTGACTCGTTCGAGCTGAGCATCGAAATGGACGTATTTCGGACAGCTGGGGGTGGTAGGCGCAGACTTGGAGGCGAATCGAGCTGGCTTGGCTTGGGCGTCGGGTTTCGGAGGTGCTTCAAGCGGGGTACCGTTAGGTGCTAGAGGTCCTCCGTATTTCAATGCGGGTTTGAGGATCTCGCCAGACTTTTTCCTAATCAACCTAGCAGAGTAGGGCGAGGGCACAGATGTCAATGGTCCAGTTGAAGTAGTTGAGCTGAGGGGTATGATGCCTGTGAAATCGAGCTTGAGTCCCGTATCGCGTCGACTTCGGAGGATAGGTCGATCATTCGAAGTTGAGGCAGCAGGAGGCGAGCCGGACGACTTCGAAAGGGTACTAGGGGTGAATGGAGCCGAATGTATAATACTGCTCAGCGTAGTGAGAGAAGTTTCAGATCGAGCGCGAATAGGTGAACGACGAGGTAGGAAATTTCCAGGCGAAGATGTTGCTGGTCCTAGATGATTCGAAGGTGAATCCTCGGATTGTGATAGGGTCATTGATGTGCGGTCCGGTGAAGCATTCCTCGAAGATGCAGCAGAGTCGGAGCTGTCTGGTAATTCGGTGAATCCAAACAACTTGGGTCGACGACCACGGTTTTGCGCTATACGTAGCGAATCGGTCGCCATTTCGAGTGCACGACGGGGAGGAGATCGTACTTCCGGCAAGACATGTATTGGTACTGGCATGCCATTAGATACTGACCTGCTGATGCCGACGCGTGGGCTGCCGCTTGGACTAGCGGCTGGCGAGTTTCTAGGTGATGCTTCGCGTGAAATTGTACGACCAGGTAGACCAGTCAAGTTGTCTCCTAGATGTTCTTCACGATCTGGTGTCGGTGGGTGAACAAATATAGACGAGACGCGACTGCTTGTCAGCTCGAGTCCGGCTCTTGCATTCCTGACGTACGATTGATCAGGCGACATTGGGGCTGCTGATGGCTCCTCCCCCAACATGCCTTCTACGTTATCCTCTTCTGCTTGATCTCTAGTGAGTATGGCCCCGTTTGTCGAGGCGGGTGAATAAGGCATCCTATCCAGTATTCTGCCAGCTCCTTCTACGTGTAATATCCGATTTCCTCCTAGGACAGATAATATTCCAGTTGGTTGCAATAACTTGAATGGTGCGCCGTGAGGTAATGTATGTGGTGTGTTAAGCAATAGAGATATGGGGATTGCCGGTGTTTTACGTTGTGCTTGATACGATAGTGTCTGAGCTAGCGTGTATTCGCGTCTTGATGTCTCTGATCCGAGGGCAGTGACTTTGTTCGTATTGCTTGAATCAAGTGGGGGTACTAGCGTAACTTCTTGTTCACCGAGGTCTGGCGAAGGCGGTGGGGTAGGATAGGGATCTTGAGGTCGAAACTGCTGTTTCTTTTGTGATATGTCGTGGTTGTGCGAAGGACCTTGATTGATGGGATGATTGTGTGAATTTTCGAGGCGACGATACTCAACCTGATGGTCCGAGACAGGTCTTGTCTCAGAGACAATGACGTAGGAACGGGCTTGTTGATCTGTAACCATTGTAAGCGTTCGTTACCAAAGACGGTCTGACGGATTGATGGATTGATCGGATCAAAGGAGGATCAAATTGATCGACGCGAGGATAGAGGAAGTGTGTGTGTGAATGTCGATACAATGGTTGATCGTCGTGATACAGGGGCTGATACAGATACAAGCAATGGGATACAATGAAGGAGACGTGATGATGATTATGTTGTTGGGTTCATGATTGAAATTGGACTCACCACAAGCCGTACGTGATTCACTACCAAGCCAAACTTACGTATCAACGCAGTCCGTATGAATGCCGCAACAGCTGGGCTAGATTATGTTCCTGCAATGCAGTTGTCTTGATCGAGGAACGCCTCGTACGTCTCCAATTTACCACCGGATGGACGTTTCTCCTGTCGGACGGTTTGGAGGTCCCAGTATGCCGATCTGGAGTAGTTTGGAAGTTGCCTCCACTATGACTGAACAAGGTTCAGATATAGCTGCCGAAAAGGCTATGGGTTAAGGTTGTTGATACCAA
>Ga0265798_10010757_pt1 | contig 11220 bp, 7 predicted proteins | sample P3T30metagenome_FD_192430 | JGI IMG/M metagenome (GOLD analysis project Ga0265798, IMG submission 192430) | Plant litter microbial communities from East Loma Ridge, Irvine, California - P3 T30 | ecosystem: Environmental > Terrestrial > Plant litter > Unclassified | place: USA: California... | reverse complement strand
ACGCCGTGCTTCACGGGAATGACGAAAGCCCTCTGCGTGGCTTTCCGCGTCGGGCAGGGGCTGGTCTCGCGGGATGTTGCGTTGTGCGAATGGCACGGTCCTGGGCTCCTGTCGGCTCGGCCGCCCATGTTCACGGCATGGGCTGGCTTTGTCCAGCGTCCCCATGCCGGTGGAAGGGTTACGGCGGGGTGTGGCTGGCACGCACCAGGCAGCGCAACACGGCGGAAAAGCGTCACTACAAAGCCTGGGCAATGGAGTATAGTCAAATGCATAATGTCCAGCCCGGGCGTGCTTGAGCCTTGCGATTCAAGGCGCTTTCGGTGCGGCAGGAGTTTCAACGATGTCTGACATCGGCAGCGCCATTCCCCGACGATCCTGGAAGTTTTCCAGCCCCGACGAAGACAGTCGCCCGAGCTTGCCCGAGGTCCACGGTACGGTTCACGTACCGAAGACCGGCGGCTGGCTGCGCCGCCTGATGGCCTTCATCGGGCCGGGTTACCTGGTCTCGGTCGGCTACATGGACCCGGGCAACTGGGCCACCGACCTGGCGGGCGGATCGCAATTCGGCTACGCGCTGCTGTCGGTCATTTTGTTGTCCAACCTGATGGCCATCCTGCTGCAGGCCTTGTCGGTCCGTCTGGGCATCGTCACGGGGCGCGACCTGGCGCAAGCCTGCCGCGATCACTACTCCCGCCCGGTCAACCTGATGCTGTGGTTGGCCTGCGAGGCGGCGATCATTGCCTGCGACCTGGCCGAGGTGATCGGCACCGCCATCGCACTCAAGCTCTTGTTCGGCATGCCATTGATCGCCGGGGCGCTGGTCACCGCGCTGGACGCCTTCCTGATGCTGTGGCTGATGAACCGCGGGTTCCGCTTCCTGGAGGCCTTCGTGGTGGCCCTGCTGGTGGTGATCGCCGTGTGCTTCGGCATCCAGATTGCCGCTGCAGCACCACCCATCGCGGCTGTGCTGCAAGGCTTCCTGCCCTCGACCCAGGTGGTGACCAACCCGGCCATGCTGTTCGTGGCGATCGGCATCCTGGGTGCCACCGTCATGCCGCACAACCTGTATCTGCATTCCTCGATCGTGCAGACCCGCGCCTACGAACGCACGGACGCCGGTCGCAAGCAGGCCATCCGCTGGGCCACTGCCGACAGCACGGTGGCGCTGATGCTGGCCTTGTTCATCAATGCCGCCATTCTGATCGTGGCCGCAGCCGCCTTCCACGGCAAAGGCCATGACGTCGCCGAAATCGAACAGGCCTTCGAGCTGCTGTCGCCAGTGCTGGGCCTGAGCATTGCCTCCACGCTGTTTGCGGTGGCCTTGCTGGCCTCAGGCCTGAACTCCACGGTGACCGCCACCCTGGCCGGCCAGATCGTGATGGAAGGTTTCCTGCGCCTGCGCATCCCCAACTGGGCGCGTCGGCTGCTGACCCGCAGCATTGCGATCGTGCCGGTGGTGGTGGTCACCATGCTGTATGGCGAAGAAAGCGTCGGGCGCCTGCTGGTGATCAGCCAGGTGGTGCTGTCGATGCAGCTGCCGTTTGCCGTGATCCCGCTGGTGCGCTTTGTCACCGACCCTGCCAAGATGGGCAAGTTCGTGGTGTCCAAGTGGACGGCCAGCCTGGCCTGGTTCGTGGCGGCCGTCATCGTGGTGCTGAACCTGAAGCTGCTGTATGACCTGCTGACTGGGTGAAGCTTGCGCCAGCGCAAGGTCTGGTCATCCAGGCCGGCGCACACTCCTGCCTGAAGTGAGGTCAGACCATCGGTCTGATGTGGCGCAAATCGTCTGCAGACACTGCAAGGCGATCAGGACAGGAGTCAGGCAAGGTGATCAGCAACATCGCGGCAACGCTGCGCTACTTCAAGCAAGCCGTGCCATTCCGGCTGGTTCCGGCCCTTATCACCACCGCCGTGCTGTTGACGCTGCTGCTGATTCCCGCGCCGCAGGGCCTCGCATCCAAGGCCTGGACGCTGGTGGCCATCTTTGTCACCACCATCGTGGCGATCATTCTGAAGGTCATGCCCATCGGCGTGATGGCCATGATGGCGATCGTGATCGTGTCCTTGTCACAGGTCACATCCAACACCTCCAAAGGCGCCATTGCTGACGCGCTCAGCAGCTTTTCCAACCCCTTGATCTGGCTGATCGTGGTGGCGATCCTGATCTCGCGCGGTTTGAAGAAGACCGGCCTGGGCAGTCGCATCGGCTTGATGTTCATCGCCATGCTGGGCAAGCGCACCGTGGGCATCGGCTACGGCCTGACCATCTGCGAACTGGTGCTGGCGCCGTTCACGCCCAGCAATACGGCGCGCGGTGGCGGCATTGTCCATCCCATCATGAAGTCGATCGCGACCGCTTTCGATTCGGACCCTGCCACCGGCACGCAGGGCAAGGTTGGCACCTACCTGGCCCTGGTCAACTACCACGCAAACCCGATTACCTCGGCCATGTTCCTGACCGCCACGGCGCCCAATCCGCTGGTGGTCGACTACGTGGCGCGCGCCACCAATCAGAGCTTTCACCTGAGCTGGACCACGTGGGCCTTGTGCATGTTGTTGCCGGGATTGATCTGCCTGTTCCTGATGCCGCTGATCATCTACGTCTTGTCGCCGCCGGAACTGAAGACCACCCCCAACGCCGTGTCGTATGCCAAGGAAGAGATGGCAAAGATGGGTCCGCTGTCCTTCAAGGAAAAGGTCATGCTGGGCACCTTCGGCCTGATGCTGCTGCTGTGGGCCAACGTGCCGGCCATGATCCTCGGGCCCTCGTTCACGCTGGACCCCACGGTTGTCGCCTTCGTGGGCCTGTTCGTACTCATCATCACCGGCACCATCGACTGGGACGACGTGCTGTCGGAGAAAAGCGCCTGGGACACGCTGGTGTGGTTCGGCGCGCTGGTGATGCTGGCCGAGCAATTGAACAAGCTGGGCGTTATCGCCTGGTTCTCGGCGGGCATGAAAGGTGCCATCGTGGCCAGCGGCATGGGCTGGTTGCCGGTGGCCACGGTGCTGGTGCTGGCCTTCGTTTTCTCGCACTACCTGTTCGCCAGCACCACGGCGCACATCAGCGCCATGCTGTTCGCGTTTCTTACCGTCGGCACACAGCTGATACCGGCTGAGTACATCGTGCCCTTCATGCTGATGATGACGGCGGGCTCGGCGATCATGATGACGCTGACCCACTACGCGACCGGCACCTCGCCGATCATCTTCGGCAGCGGCTACGTGACCATGGGCACGTGGTGGCGGGTGGGCTTCGTGATGTGCGTGATCGAGTTGCTGATCTTCGCGGTGGTGGGCACCGCGTGGTGGAAGGTGCTCGGGTATTGGTAGGACGGACAGGGGTCGACGCCATGCATTGACCCCCGTCTTTCACTCGCGTCCGCGTGCAAGCTTCAAGTAACGCTCGCCCTCAGCCTGCAGTTGAGCGTCGGAAGCAGCCATCTGGCCACGGGCTTCGGACAAGTTGTCGCGGCAGGCCTGCCAGCGGCAGTCCGGTGCCTGCTTGATCAAGGAGCTGGGCGATTGCGTTCCCGCGGTGGCATTCAGTCGTCCCTCGCTGCCCCAGTTCACCTGCCACGATGCTGCCGGCATCTGGTCTGCGTTGTTGCCGTAATGCAATTGACCGCGGTAGTGCACGACCTTGCCCTGGAAAAACACCCAGGTCTCGCGCTTCACCGGCACACGGCCGTCGATGGCTCGGTCCGGACCTGCATTGGCTTCGAGTTCCACCTGCGCAAGCGGTCCGCTTTCCGTCAGCTTCACCCAGGTGCCTTCCGGAAAGTTGTAGTGCTTCAAACCGTGCCAGCGCGGCGTGCTCTCGGGCATCGGAATCTTGCTCAGGCGTTCCTTGGCATGCATGGACGACAGCACGTGCGGCATCAGCGCGCCCCGCATGTTGAACGGTATCTGCCCGTCCTGTGTGACCTCGGGCTGAACGAACAGCTTCTGGGAAATCGCCGGGTTTGCCATGTCCAGTGGCACCATCTGGCGCGCCTTGCCATCCAGTCCGGTCAGGCTTGCGCGTACCGTTGCCATCGCCAGCGGATGGCCTTGGTGCATCAGCTGCCCTGGCGTGTTCAGGTCCAGGTCGACCAGCTGAAAACCTGGCGTCGGTTGCTTTGCCAGGACCAGTGAGATGAGCAAAGGCCGGGTGCGCCGCTGGGCGAAGCTGCGCTGACCCGCAGGCGGCAGATCGCGATTCCAGCTATCGAACAGCGGCTGGTTCCAAAGCGCACCTGCGGGCGCCCGCATTTCAGCGTGGCTGAACCGATAGCGCGGGGCTGGTGCGTCGGGCAGTTCATAACGCAGCTTCACACGCTGCCCCGCAGCGCCTTGCAGCACTTGCGGACTGACCTTGACCTCGCGCTCCACCTGCGAGGTTTGCGTCTCGATGTGGGGGTCGGGAATGCAGGTGACGCCTTCCAGGCAGCTCGTCAGCTTCAGGCGCGATGTCGTCTTCTGCGTCTCGCCTTCGATGTTCTGCGTAGGCACGTAATAGGCAACCAACTGCGCTTGCGTCCATATCTGCGGCCAGAGGCGAACTTGCGTTTCCTGGTCGAGATAGGCAATGGCGGTATCGCCTAGCTCGACGTCCAGAAACAGCGATGCGGCATGCAGTGGCGTGGCCGTCGCGGCCAGCACGGCGGCAGTGGCCGCGGTCCGATGCAGCCACGTCGTGACGACAGACATCGGGGAAGAAAAGGCAGCGTTGATGATTACTCTCCGTCATGCAAACGACGCGGCAAATCGGCGCGTCGAGCGGGGGGAGAGCATAGCGCGCAGGTGCTGCGCTCGCGGCCAGGGCGGCTGTATCTTGCGCTAGCGAATGTTAGTTGACGAAGGTGCTTGCGCAGACCCGGCAAGCGATGCGGCCGGGTCAGACGCGTGCGCGATTTCAGGTCCGGCTACGGTTGCGCGAGGTGTGCGCCAAAGCCCTGCTCGCCAGGCGCCACGTCTTCGCGCAAGGTCAATGCAGGAATCTCGTAGTCACCTGCATTTTGCGGGCGATACGCAATGGGCGCCGTCGTCCACAGATCATCCAGCCGCTGCCCAAGCGCCTCGCAGGTGGCCTCGAATCTTTCATCGCCCATGCGGCCGGTGCGGTAGATCGGGAAGGGCGGCAGCACCTGGAAGCCTGGGTAATACAAGATTCCGTGGTGGATCGGGAACAGCAGTTCGTCGATCGGCCCGTTGATGCCGCGCGGGCTGTAGTGCGATTCCCAGCCGCCAGTCGTGACAATCACCATCGCGCGCTTGCCCGCCATGCTGCCTTCGCCGAAACGATTGCCCCAGCGCGAATCCGAATGCTCGCCCACGCCATAGGCAAAGCCGAAGGCATAGACCCGCTCGACCCAGCCCTTCAGGATCGCCGGCATCGAATACCACCACAGCGGGAACTGCAGGATCACGGCATCGGCCCAGCGCAGCTTGTCTTGTTCGGCGGCGATGTCCGGGCTTTGCGTGCCGTGTTCGAACGCGTGTTTGGAATCCATCGACGCATCGAAGCGCGCACCGGCAGGCGTGTCGGTACGGTCACCGGCGTCCAGCGGCGCCTTCCAGTTCATCGCATACAGGTCGGAAACCTGCACGGTGTGCCCAGCCGCTTCCAGATGCCCGACGGCAAAATCCTTCAGCGAGCCGTTCAGTGATCGAGGTTCGGGGTGTGCGTAGACGATCAGGACGTTCATGAGCTGCTTCCATAAAGTTGATGGAAGCCACGATATGACCGCGGCAGGTATAGTTGAAATGAATTTCTGCCATATCAGGTATGTCATTGATTAATAGCCTGCGCCAACTCGACCTGAATCTGCTCGTCACACTCGACGCCTTGCTTGCCGAGCACAACGTCACACGCGCGGCCGAACGCCTGCACCTGTCCCAGCCCTCGGTCAGCGTGCACTTGGCCAAGCTGCGCGATGCCTTCGATGATCCCTTGCTGCTGCCCGGCCCGCGCGGCATGCGGCCCACGGCGCGTGCTGACGAACTGCGCGAGCCCTTGCGGCTGGCGCTGGAATCACTCGCCAACGCATTGGTGCCGGCAGGTCCCTTCAACCCCGCCACGGCCACCGACACCTGGCGCGTGATGGCCTCCGACTATGGTGAGTCGACGATTCTGCTGCCCGCGCTGGCTGGTTTGCGTGCCGCGGCACCGGGCACCCGTTTGGCGGTGCTTGACTTCGTCCCGTCTACCTTGGCACGCCAGGCAGAGCAGGGCGACATCGACATCGCCTTCCACATCGGTCAGGACGCGCCAGCCGGCTTGCGCCAACGTTCGATGTTCAACGAGCGCTATGTGCTGGTTGGCCGTGCCGGCCATCCGCGCCTGAAGCGGCGGCCCAGCCTGGCGCAGTTCTGCAAGCTGGAACACGCCATCGTGTCCACCACTGGCGGTGGATTCCAGGGGCCGGCCGATGCGGCATTGCTCGAAATGGGTTTGTCACGCAGGGTGGTGACATCGGTGCCGCACTTCCTTTTCTTGCGCGCAGTACTGGAACGCACCGATCTGGTGGCGATGCTGCCATCACGGCTTGCCGTTCATGTCGATACGCTGCAGGTGGTGGAGCCACCGCTGGAAATTCCGGGCTTCGAGATGTTGATGCTGTGGCACGACCGGGTGCATCGTGATCCGGGTCATCAATGGCTGCGGGAGCAGTTCGCGGCAGCGGTGTGAGCCAGCTGTGTGAGCCAGAGATGTAGAACTCAGAGACCCAGTGCAAGTCGCACGACGGCCAGTGGCTCACGCAACAGGTGGTAGATCACCGGTGCCCAGCCGCTGTAGAGCTTGGCCCTGCCTTTCAGACCGATGCGTTGCACCGGCTCGCCGCTGGCCAGGTCAGCCTTGAGGCTGTAGGCCAGAACGCCCTCGCTGGTAGGTGTCGGTTCATCGCTCGATTGGGTCAGTACCCCGGCCATGCCACGCAAGGGCGCCACATTCAGGTAGAGCTTCACGTCCGCGCCGGGCGCCAGGTGAAGCGCTTCGTTCACGGGCACGCGGATGGCGATCTGCACCTTCGCCGGGTCGGCCAGCAAGATGATGCAGTCGCCGGCATGTACCGGCTTGCCCAGCCAATCGTTCTCGTCCGAAAAGACGGCGATGCCAGCCGCTGGTGCGTTGACCTGCACGCGCCTCAGCGTTTCCTTCAGGTACTGCGCTTGCGCAGTTTTCTCGTCCAGTCGTGCCTTCAGTGCGGCCAGTTCGGCCAGTTCGGCCCGATTCGCGCTGTCATTTGAGAACTTCTGCGTGGCCTGAACGTACTCCGCAGCCGCCACCGCACGTGCCTCGGTCGCCACGTCGGTGCGACGGCGCGCGCTGGCATCCTCCAGTGCGAACAGCGGGGCTCCCATGGCGACCATCTGATTCGGTTCGACGAAAAATCGCACAATCACACCATCTTGCGGTGCGGCGATCAGCGTGGCATTCCTGCCGACGATCTCTGCAGGTGCGATCACCGTCAGTCGCATCGGGATTATTGCGACCCACACAATCGCCACCCACAGCAGCTCTGTCATCGTCCTGATGCTTGCGGATTATCTTGCCCAAGCAGGAGGGCTGGCGCCGCCCGATCCATCACGCACGCGCGTACGCATCGTCCCAGCCCGGCATGCATCGGCTTTAAGCCGAAGTGCATCACATTCTTCACAGGGAGGGCGAATGTCGATGCGCCGAGACAATCATTTGAATGCCTGCTGCAATAAAATTGATTTTTATCGAAAGGCCGTTTTATCGATTGGTTGGTTGAATATTATTTTCGAAAATCTCGACCGGCGATGATTTTTTCTGTGCATGCAACAAGCAAAGCATGGTAGTCCCATTTTCTTGATGCGTTCAGCTCTTCCGAGCGATGTTTTGTATGCTGGCGCGGTTAATGCTTTGTTCGCAGGATATTGGTTTTCCGGGGAAGAGATACTGCCTGGCGCAGGACCTGCGATGTCTTCAAGCTATGAAGGTTCAAGGCAATTGCACTTGAATTTCGATTCTCGATGATTAAGTCTGAACAGTTTCTGAATCGCCCGGGTGACCGTGTCGAAAGTTTTTTTCCGTCAGGCCTTTTGGTTTTCAATGTGTGGGTGCTGCTGCTTGGCGTGAGCAAGCATTACTGCTCGCGGGCGCCGAGCATGGGTGTGGCGAGGATGATGTGCTGATGCGGTAAACCCACGCCTCGGAAGACCGGAAACTGAATCTTCATGGTGCACAGACTAGCTTTTTGGGGGCCGACTCTCTCCGACGCGGGGCTCGGGCTGCCAAACAGCGACCATTACGCCCGCCAGCAAGATGCCCACGGACACCCACAGACCCGCTCGCACGCCGCTGGGGCCGTCGGAAAGCAGACCGCTCAAAACCGGGCCGATGCATTGGCCCAGACCGAACGAAATCGTCATCGCGCCGATGGCTGCAGTCCACGACGGCGGAGGCGCCGACTTCCGGGCAAAAGCGGCCGCCGAGGCCACCACGGCAAGGAACGATCCGCCAAACAGCACCGCCGACAGATAGGCGCCGACCGTACCTGGCCACAACAAGGGCACGGCTGCGCCGACCATGACCATGCACATGGTGGCGGCAATGCCCAGGCCGCCGCGCAGGCGCCCCAGCACCGGTCCCCACAGGAATGCCGCAGCGACAGACGCCAGGCCCAACATCGACCAGAAGATGGTGGTGTTGGCGTTGTTGAAACCTTGTTCGCCACGCAGAAACGCGATGATGAAGGTGGCGTAGGCGATATAGCCGGCACCGAACAATCCGTAGGCGATCAGGCCACGCGTCATGAATCTCAGCGACCAGGTGCTGGGCGTCTGACCTGCGGACGCATGCATTGGCGTCGGGGCACGGCGCAGCGCAAGACATCCCAGCACGGTTGCGGCCAGGGCCAGCGCCCCCAGCACCAGCCAGCCGCCGCGCCAGCCCATGGAATCGAGCAGCGGCGGCACCGCAAGCGCCGATGCCGTCACCGCGATGCCTGCGCCTGCGAAGTAGATGCCCAGCAGGGTCGGCGCCCGGCTGCCGGACCCGCCCGCAGCCGCCGCAGACGTCAGCCCCGCGCCGGTCACGAAGGCCAGGGCGCCTGTGAAGCCTGCGGCAATCCGCAATATCAGCAGCAAGGTGAAGTCGGCCGTCAGCCCAGAGGCGCCCACAGCAAGCGCCGTCAGCAGCAGCCCGAGCGCAAAGGTGCGTTTGTCGCCAGCCCGTTTGCCGACGGTCGATGCGATCAAGGCGCCGGCCAGGTAGCCAGCCGCATTGGCCGTGTTCATGGTGCCGGCATCTGCGAAGGTCCAGCCCAGGTCGCTTCGCATGGCGGGCAGCAGCAGAGCATAGGCAAAGCGAGACAAGCCCAGCGCCACCGCCGGCCCCATGGCGAGGCCGAGGACCACCCAGATCGGTATCAGGTCATCTGAGTGATGCCGGGGACTGGTCGGAGCTGGGGCGGGCTTGGCGGTCGACATGATGTCCCGGGTGCGGGTTTGGAAGGTGTCGGACGACTATATTTCCGAACCGCCAGGCCATGTCCCATGCGTTGGGCAAACGCGGGATGACCCCTAAAAACAAAAGACCGCGCCATTCGCATGGCGCGGTCTTGCTTCGTGCATCGCAGCGAGGCTGAATCAGCCCCGCATCACGATCAATTCTTCTTCGGCAGTGCCCACGCAATCACGCTGTCACCCAGCTTGGTGTCCATGCGCTGGTGGCCACCGACAGCCGCGACGATGTACTGACGACCATCGATCTCGTAGCTCATCGGGTTGGCTTGCGCGCCTGCGGGCAGGCGCACTTCCCACAGCAGTTCACCGGTCTCAGAATTGTAGCCGCGCAGGTATTGATCCAGCGCCGCGCCGACGAAGGTCATTCCGCCTGCGGTGGTCAGCGAGCCGGTGTCGTAGCCGGTGCCCAGCGGACGGCTCCAGATCACTTCCTGCGTGCGCAGGTCGGTGGCCGACATGTAGCCCCACGGCGGTGCGATGCACGGCGTGTTCAGCGGGGACATCCACGGTTCTTTGCGGGCGCCATATGTCGAGCCCTTTTGCGGCATGTAGCCAGAGACCTTGCTCTTGCCGCGGAAGATCGACACCACGCCTTTCTCGTCCATGTCTTCACGCGTGAACAGCTGCTCGGTGTAGGGCAGGCGGTTGCTGTTCATCAGCATCAGGCCACGTACCGGGTCGATCGAGATTCCGCCCCAGTTCACACCGCCATGGTTGCCGGCAAAAGCGAGGGAGCCAGTGAGCGTGGGCGGCGTGTACGGGCCTTCGTAGCGCAGCTGTTTGAACTGGATGCGGCAGATCAGCTGGTCAAACGGCGTGATGCCCCAGGCCGCGGTTTCGTCCAGCACTTCCATGGCCTTGCTCGGGGGGCCGACGGTGTTCGGCATGCCCGGCGACAGCGGCTGGGTCTTGGCGACCCAGTCCGGCGTGTCGGTGCCTTGTGGCACGGGGGTCTCCACCACGGGCATGATGGGTTCGCCGGTGGCGCGGTCCAGCACGTAGATCTGGCCGCTCTTGGTGGCCTGGACCACGGCCGGGCGCGTGCCTTCTGCAGTCGGAAAGTCGACCAGGTTGGGTTGCGGGCTCAGGTCGAAGTCCCACAGGTCGTGGTTGACCGTGCGGAAGTGCCAGCGCTCGGCGCCTGTGGCGGCGTCCAGCGCGACCAGGGACGCGGTGTATTCGTCTTCCAGCTTGCTGCGGTCGGCGCCGTAGAAGTCGCTGGCCGGGTTGCCCAGCGGCAGGTAGACCAAGCCAAGCTCGTCGTCGCCAGCCAGCAGCGACCAGACGTTCGGCGTGCTGCGGGTGTAGGTCTCGCCTTCTTTCGGCGGGGTGCTTACGCCCGGATTGCCCAGGTCCCAGGCCCAGCGCTGCTCGCCGGTAATGGCGTCGTAGCCGCGCACCACGCCCGAGGGCGCGTCGCGCTCGGTGCCGTCACGCACCTGGCCGGTGCCGATGATGACCGTGCCGCGCATGATCAGCGGGGGCGAGGTGGGCGCCACGAAGCCCGGGAAGGTGTTGCCCGTGCCGTCGTTCAAGTCGAAATAGCCCTTGTTGGCAAAGCTGGTGCACAGCTTGCCGGTTTCAGCGTCGATGGCGCCTACGCGGCCGTCGACCATTGGCCAGATGATGCGGGTCGGGCATTCGGCGACCGGCGTCTTGGCTTCGAAGTAGGCCACGCCGCGGCAGGTGCTGGCGGCGATCTTGCTCATGGCTTCGCGGCTGGTCTGCGGATCGAAGCGCCAC
>Ga0265798_10010756_pt1 | contig 11222 bp, 9 predicted proteins | sample P3T30metagenome_FD_192430 | JGI IMG/M metagenome (GOLD analysis project Ga0265798, IMG submission 192430) | Plant litter microbial communities from East Loma Ridge, Irvine, California - P3 T30 | ecosystem: Environmental > Terrestrial > Plant litter > Unclassified | place: USA: California... | reverse complement strand
TCTTTGCCGCCGACTTTGCGCCGGTGGCCCGGCCCTGGGCCATGCTGGAGCTGGGCGCGGCCGTGCTAACAGCCCCAGGAGCCACCTACGAGCTTAGCCTAGCTGCCCGCGCTACCTATTGGCAATACCAGCTGGTGAGCAGCCGGCCCCTTCCTGCGGGGCTAGTAATCGACGCCGGTACGGCGGCCCCAGCCTTTGAGGAAGCCCCCGCGCTGCCTGGCGTAGCGGCAAGTTTTCGGGCCCTAGTGGCCCGGCCGCTAGCCGAGCGCTACCCCGGCGCTAGCTACCGGCTGGTGCTGCCCGAGGCCGGCCGGCCGCCCCGAATAGTGTGCGCCGCGCTGCCCCACGCAAGCCCAGCGGGGCTGCGAATAAAAAATAATCCTATAAATAAATTGCTAGTTACTGACATCTTTGTACTCTTGTAGCCGGAAAGCATTCAGTGCTTAAATACCTCTCCCTCTTCTTTTTTTGCTATGGCAGCTCCCTACACTACCCCCGGCGTATATATCGTCGAGAAGAATGCGTTTCCTAACTCTGTAGTGCAGGTCGAGACTGCCCTACCGGCGTTTATCGGCTTCACCCAAAAGGCGACCTACGGCGGCAAGGACCTGACCAATATTCCAACCCGTGTCGATTCGCTCAAACAGTTTGAGGACTACTTCGGCACGGGCTTCGTGCAGCGCTTCAAACTAGTCGGACCGCCCGAAGCTCCGAAGCCGGGCGCGCCCTCAGGCGGCTCGGATGACGCGGCGAAGCAGGATACGGACCCGTCTGCCGCAAAGGGGACTAATTCGTCGTTGACAAAGGCTACCGCCGACCCGCTGGTAGCGGCCTTTAAGCTCAACCTGCTGGCCGCCCCCGACGCAACCTACCAGCTGCAGCCAGCCGAGGACGACAAGCCGTTGTATTACCTCTACAATTCTATTCGCCTGTTTTACCTCAACGGCGGCTCTACCTGCTACATCGTTTCGGTGGGTGATTACAAAGGAAATCCGACCAATAACAAGTCGCCTAAAGACCTCTTTACCGATGCCATCAACCTGCTGGTGTATGAGCAGGACCCCACCATGCTACTGTGCCCCGACGCGCTGCGGCTGGGCCAAAACGACTACAATGATGTGATGACAGCCATGCTGGCCCACTGCGCCAATGTGCAGAGCCGCATCGCATTGTTCGACGTGCGCCAGGGGGCTGTAACAAATGTTAACGACATTACATCCACAATCGATAAATTTCGCGAAGGCGTGGGGCAGAATTTTCTGAACTACGGCGTGGCCTACTTTCCGTGGGTGAATTCGTCGGTTATCTCGGATACCGACCTCTCGTTTTTCAACCTTGACGGAACGTCGCTGGAATTGCTGCGCGTCCTGCTTAACCCCTCGAAAGATGACCTGGGCGATAAGACCCGGGCCGACGGCCAGGAGGAGATGACGCTGCCCGCGCTGCCCACTGCCCCCGCCAAGGCATCGGGCGACGCCAATAACACTGCGAGCGATACTTCCAAAGTGGTGGGCGACGATGCCACTACGCTGGCCACCAAAGTGCAGAATATTTTCGACCAGGCCAAGGACCTGCTTGATGACTCAAAAGTGATTAGCCCCGTGCCCGCACCCGAGGGCTACAACCACGCGCAGGCGGTGGTGGATAAGCGCCGCGCCGTAGACAACTCGCTGCGGACGCTCTATCCCGATTATAAGCTCATTATCAAGGCTATGGTGACCTACCTTAACACGCTGCCGGTGGCCCCGGCCATGGCCGGCGTGTACACCACCGTGGACAGCAACCGCGGCGTGTGGAAGGCCCCCGCCAACTGGAGCCTCAACGCAGTGGTGTCGCCCACAGTGTCGCTTAGCGACAAGGAGCAAGGCCGGCTTAACATCGACGCCATCACCGGCAAGTCGGTCAACGTTATCCGGGCCTTCAAGGGCATGGGCACGTTGGTGTGGGGCGCTCGCACGCTCGATGGCAACAGCCAAGACTGGCGCTACATCAACGTGCGCCGCACGATGATAATGATTGAGCAGTCGGTGAAGCTGGCCGCCCACGCCTACGTGTTCGAGCCTAACGATGCCAATACCTGGGTCACGGTTAAGAGCGCCATCAGCAACTTCCTGTTTAACCTCTGGAAGCAGGGTGCCCTGGCTGGCTCGGTGCCCGACGATGCTTATCAAGTGCTCATTGGCTTGGGCACCACCATGACAGCCGACGACATCCTCGACGGCTATATGAACGTGACGGTGCTGGTGGCCATCGTGCGCCCGGCCGAATTTATCGAGCTGACCTTCCAGCAGCAGATGCAGAAATCGTAGTCCTAACACTGGCGAGGGGCGCGGGCTTTTCGGTTCGCGCCGCTCGTCGGCGTTAGCGCACTACTCCGGTTTTTTGAGTACGATTATTTTCTCACTTCTTTCTTTTTTGCAGCTATTATGGCAGACGACGGCAGCGCCCAAAGCCAGACCATCTGGCCCCTCCCCAAGTTTTACTTCCAGGTCGATGGTCTGGGCGGTGGGGTAGGCAACTACTTCCACGAGGTAAGCGGCCTCGATACCGAGTCGCAACCCATCGAGTATCGGCATGGCAACAGCCCGGTATTTTCGCCCATTAAGATGCCCGGCCTGCAAAAGGTGGGCAACGTAACGCTCAAGAAGGGTATTTTTGTCAAGGATAATAAATTTTGGGCTTGGTATTCAACCATTAAGATGAATACCATTACGCGGGCAACGGTGGTTATTAAGCTGCTCGACGAGTCGGGTGCGCCTACCATGACCTGGACGCTGAATAACGCGTGGCCCACCAAGATTCAGGGTACCGACCTGAAAGCGGATGGTAATGAGGCGGCCATCGAAACTATCGAACTGGCCTTCGAAACCATTGTTATCGCCAACGGCTAACGGCGGCGCATGAGCCCTTTCTACCCACCGCCCAGCTTTTACTTTCAGCTGCGGTTTGCAGGTCTCTCGTCGGTGCGTGATAGTGGCTTTCAGGAAGCATCGGGACTTGAGGTTGAGTGGGAAATGGAGGAAGTGCGCGAGGGTGGGCAAAATGATTACGTGCATCGCCTGCCCAAAGTAGTGAAGTACCAAAACCTAGTGCTGCGGCGGGGGTTTGTGAGCGCTAACTCGGCGCTGGCTGATTGGTGCGCCAGCACATTGACGGCCGATTTCACGAAACCTCTCGTGCTTCGCGATATCCAACTGCACCTGCTCAATGCGGAAAGCATGCCGTTGGCTGCCTGGACCTTCCGCGATGCTTGGCCAGTCAAGTGGAAGATGTCGGAGTTTCGGTCGCAGGAAAATGCGCTGGCTATCGAAACCATTGAGTTTGCGTTTGCTGACTTTAAGCGGGTACCTACCACCTGATTGCCCATGCCCATAGAAATACGTGAACTGGTTATCAAAGTAACCGTGCAAGATGATGCCCAGCCGGCTGGCCTACAGGGGGCGCCGGCCGGGACGGCTCAGCCTGACCTGCGCCGCTGGCAGCAGGAACTGACGCAAGCCTGCGTACGAGAAGTGCTGGCCGAACTGCGCCGCCGTGCGGAGCGCTGAGCGCTCGGCAATAGACTTGAAACCCAACTGCAACGGCCCAGCGTATTTTTGCTGGGCCGTTGGTTAAGTATCGTACTGGCATGGGGCTGGATAAAATGAAGTTACAGGCGTTCTCAGACGGTGAGTTTGAGAAGCTGGTAGGCAAACCGTACAGCGTGTTTCTAAACCCAGAAACTATCGCCCACAACAGCAACAACTCGTTCAACGATGCCCGGCCGTTAGCAAGTCCTAATACCAGGCCGCGCTATAAGGGTACCGGCCAGGACCAGATTTCATTTAGCCTCCTGCTGGATGGTACCCGCCCAATCGATGGGAAGGTAATAGAAGTAAGCAAAGAGTTGAAAACGCTCCGTCGCTTACTTTTTCTCTACCAAGGCACTATTCACAGCCCCTATTACGTACAGGTAAGCTGGGGCACGCTGGTATTTAATGGTCGAGTAACAACCTTTAACGTCAGCTATTCGCTGTTTCGGCCTGATGGGTCGCCGGTGCGGGCCAAATTGGAACTGGCTTTTGCCGGCTTTATCGATGCTAAAACTCAGGCCCTGCAAGACGACCGGCAGTCGTCGGACTTAACGCACCACTATGTGGTGCAAGCGGGCGATACGCTGCCCCAACTATGCTACCGCATTTACGGCAACTCGCAGTACTATATTCAGGTAGCCCGGCGCAACAACCTGCCCAGCTTGGCGGAACTGACGCCGGGCACCCGGCTGCGGTTTCCTCCACTACGTACTCAAAAGGTATCCTGAGGCCGGTGACGTTGCAACTGGCACAAGGTGGATAGCGACCAGCCGCGCTGGACTACGTATTTAGTAACTGAAAATTAGAAGGAATGGCAACTGCAAAGGACAGCGCTGCTGGGCTGGCATCATTTAACATTACAGTGGGCGGAACGGCGCTCAACGATACCTATCAGGTGCTGTCGATTTCAGTGGAAAAGGGTATCAACGCTATTGGTACGGCGCGAATAGAAATAGCGGACGGTGAACCGGATACGGCTGAATTTACGGCCACGGACTCTGACACGTTTGCGCCCGGCAGCCCGATTGCTATTTCACTGGGCTACGATAACGAGAATAAGGAGATTTTTAGTGGTATTGTAACTGGTTTTCAACTGGTTTCGCGAGAGCCAGAGGGGGTTATGCTACTAGTGTCGTGTAAGGACAAGGCCGTAGCGCTGACCAGCCTGCGCCAGACGCGCGCCTTCAAAACGCAGCTGGTCAGTGATACCATTACCGAGATATTAGGTAACTACACGGGGCTAACACCAACTATTACTGCCACTACCGACCTGGAAACGGCCGTGCAACGCGATGTAACTGACTGGGACTACATCGTGACACGGGCTGAGGCCAATGGGCACTTCGTGGTCAGCGATGGCGGCGCGTTTAAAACCATTAAGCCCACTACGACGGGGAGCCCGGCCCTGGCGCTAGAGTATGGTACCAACGTGTACAGCTTTGCGCTGCGAGTAGATGCCCGCACGCAGGTAGGAGCCGTGACGGCACAATCCTGGTCACTCGACACTGGTAAGGACCTGTCGGTAACGGCTGCTGCACCTGCCCTGGCTACACCTGGTAACCTGAAAAGCAGTGACCTAGCGGCCGCAGTGGGTCAGAGCGCGTATCAGTTCTACGCCCCTGCCGACGTGGAGGAGGCTCCTCTTCAAAAGCTAGCCGATGCGCTGCTGGCCAAGCGCACGCTGGCGCTGGTGCAAGGCACGGTGGAGCTACCAGGCACCAATGTGGTGCCCGGTAGCCTTGTTAGCCTTGACCGCCTTAGTAAGCGCTTCAATGGCAATGCCTTCGTGGCCGGGGTAGGGCACATAGTGGCCGACGGGGACTGGAAAACTACCCTCACGCTGGGGCTGGAGGAAAAATGGTTTGCCGAAACCAAGCCCGATGTGTCGTTCTCGGCCGAAAACGCTCGGGTACTGACGGGTAGCGCCGGGCTGTGCAAAGGCACGGTAAAAGCCATTCAGCCCGATGCTGATGGCAAGTACCGGGTGCAGGTGACGGTGCCCGACCTCAACGACGCTGAGCTATGGGCGCGGCTGGCTCAGCCCTATGCCACCGCCGACGCCGGCCTGTACTTTTTTCCGGAGGTAGGCGACCAGGTAATTGTAGGCTTTTTTGGTGGGGCCAGCAGCTCGCCCGTGGTATTGGGCTCGCTCTATACCAAAAACCGCAAGCCCGCCTATACCCCCGACGATAAAAACACTAAGAAGGCTATCGTTACCAATAGCAAACTCACGCTGGAATTTGACGACGACCAAAAAATTATTACCCTGAAAACCCCTGCTGGCAATACGTTGGTTATCAGCGATGCTGACGGGGGCAAAGGTCTAACCCTCACCGACCAGCAGAAGAATACTATTATTCTCTCGAACGAGGGCGTGTCGATACTCAGCAAATCGACGCTCAGCCTCAAGGCGGACCAAGACATAACTATTGAATCAACGGGGGGTAAAATTAGCTTAAAAGCTGCGCAGGATGTCGCATTAAAAGGCCTGAATGTGAGCGCGCAAGCCGATGCCAGCCTGACGTTGAAAGGTACTGCCTCGGCCGAGTTGTCGGCTAGCGGCGCCACTACCGTAAAGGGCGTAGTAGTAATGATTAATTAGCTGCGAAGAAGCCAAGAAGATGTAATGCATACGAAACCAAGTAGTATAGCGCGCGTCCGCTGCTGCCCAGTTTTTTGTATCCTGTACATTCGCCCTATCTTCCAGATTCCTTCCATCTTTTACATCAAAAGTTAATGCCCCCCGCTGCTCGCGTGACCGACCTGCATACTTGCCCGATGGTGACGCCGGCGCTGCCGCCCGTGCCACACGTGGGTGGGCCAATAGTAGGGCCGGGGGTACCTACAGTACTCATTGGCAATCTGCCTGCTGCCGTAGTGGGCGACCTCGCGATTTGCGTGGGGCCGCCTGACTCCATCGCGATGGGCTCGACAACGGTACAGATTGGTGGCAAGCCGGCTGCCCGCCTCGGCGACCCAACCGCCCACGGTGGCTCAATAGCGCTGGGTTTTTTTACGGTACTTATTGGAGGATAATAATTTATGGCGCACGAGCGAAGTACAACATTTTTGGGGCAGGGCTGGTATTTTCCGCCCCGCTTCGATGCTGGCACCAAAGAGCTGGCGCTAACCCACGACGAGGAAGATGTGCGGCAAAGCCTGCACATTTTGCTGCATACCGAGCCCGGCGAGCGCATTATGAACCCGGAGTATGGCTGCCCGTTGCGGCAATTTCTGTTTGAAACACCTACCCTCACGCGGATGACGCAATTGCAGCAAGTAGTGGAGCGGGCTATTCTGCGTTTCGAGCCGCGCGTGGGGGTCAGTCAGGTAAGGGCTAATACCGAGCAGCTCAATGATGGCCTGCTGCTACTGGAGCTGGACTATACCATTCGTAGTGTCAACAGTCGGCACAACGTAGTGTACCCCTTCTATTACCAGGAAGCTACCCTGCTTACCGCTTGATTACCTCCCCGCTGGCCGCAGGCCGGCTTTTTGGGCTGGTTATATAATAGTTCATTACTCAAAAGCAGGGTCGGCTACCAGCTACTTGGTAGCTGGTAGCCGGCTATTACGCCTATGGCTAAGCCAGCCGCGCGCCCAAGGGGGCAGTTTCGCAATGGGGGCGCTTCGCAGGCCGAGCGCATGCCAGTAATGCTGGCACCCGACCGCCTGGCCCTGGATGGGCGCACGCTGCCCGAATTGCTGGCTTACTTGTCGCGCTTGTCGCGGCAAGTGGGTTTTTATACTAATCCCGGGATACATGCCACGGGTACCTGGAACCTAGCCCGCCACCGCAGCCTGCTGCTGCTGGCTGAGGTGGCCACCCAGCCCCTGATGCGCCGCACCGAGGAGGTAACCGCTCGCTTGCAGCCGCTGCGCCAAGCGGCCGCCTCACCGGCCCAGCAACTGCCGGCTCGGCAGCTGCTGCTCAAGCTGCTGTATTGGGAGCTGGCCCGCATCAACCGCCTAGTACTGTACCATAGGGGCAGCAACCAGCAGCCCGAGTTTGCGGCAGCCCTGGCGCGGGCAGTGCGCGAATTGGCCCCTGGCCTGCGCGAGGCGGCCCACTACGAGCTGCTGCTGCTGCGCACCGGGCCCACGCTGGGAGAGGGGCCACCGCGCCTGTCGGAGCCGCCGAGCCAGTGGCAGGGGCAGCCGTTGTCGGCGGGGCGGGCGCTGGCGGGCGGGCTGGTGTGTGACTTTGGGGCGGCGCTGCCCGGTGGGTTGGCCCGGCCCGGTGCGGCGGCCAACGACCGCCTGGCTGAGGGTTATGCCGACCAACTGCGCGACGGCCGCCAGACGCCGGACAAAATAATTGAGCAGCTGGCCGAGCTGCTGTGGCAGACCTACAAAACCCAGATGGAGCTGGCCGAGGTGGCGCAGCGCGAACTAGACGAGGCACTGCGCACCCGCACCGACTTGCATCCCGAGCTGGGGCTCATGGTGGCGTTTGCGCAGCTCTACGCCCACGCCCAGCACGAGCTGAATGATATTCCGCGCCGACACCTCAACTACTACTACGAGCAAGTGCTGCGGGCGCAGCACCACCTTGGCCAGCTCGACCACGTGTACGTATCATTTGGGTTGGCCGAAGGCCGCTCGCGCTACCAACTGCCAGCTGGCACTGTACTCGATGGAGGCAAGGACGAAGCTGGCCGGCGCATCCTGTTTGCCACCGATACCGACGCCGAACTGGGCAGCTGGCGGGTAGCCGTGCTGGCCACGCTGCTGGTAGCCTGCGGCGAGGCTGGCCCCTTGGCCGGGCCCGTAACGGGTGTGTACAGCTCGGCCCTGCGCGACCCAGCCACTGGCCCCGGCCCTGGGGCCGACAGCAATGCCCACTGGCCGCTTTTTGGGGCCGACCCGGCCACTCACCTTACCTCTGTGGACCCCTTGCAGCCGGCCGAAGTGGGCTTTGCGGTGGCCGCCCCCACGCTGGCCCTGCACGAAGGCCTGCGTGAAATAACATTGCGCCTGCGGGCAACCAGTGAGAGCTTTGACCGATGCTGGCAAGCGCTGCCCACCGATGCGAGCGAGCGACAACGGCTGCTGTTTGAGGCATTTGAAGCGCAAGGCACTGGGCCAGCGGGCTGGCTGCCGCTACAAATAGTCAGCCTGGAGGCCAGCCCTGCCGACAAAACCTTCAGCTGGACGCTACGGCTGGAGCGCGACCAGCCCCCACTGGTGGCCTATGGGCCCGAGCGCCACGGGGGGCACCTGGCCACTACGCAGCCAATGCTGCGGCTCGTGCTGAGCCCCAGAGCTACTACCTATGGCTACTCGTATTTCTTTCGGTTGGTGCCGGCCGAAATGCGGGTGCTGGTGAGCGTAAAGCACTTGCGTACCTTAGAAGTGAGCAACCAACTAGGGGCGCTCGACGCCAGCGGACCCTTCTACCCGTTTGGGGCGCAGGCTCGGCCGGGGGCGGGCCTGCTGGTAGGCACCAGCGAGTGGCTAGGCAAAAACATAACCAGCATTACGCTCGCCCTGACCTGGCAAAACCTGCCGCCCGAGGGGCTAGCCGCCTACTACGCGCCCTACGCCGATAATGCCACCCAGCTATTTGCCGACGATGCCTTCCAGGTAAAAGTCAGCTACTTGGCCGACTACCACTGGCAGGAGGCCCTGCGCGCCCCAGTGCGGCTGTTTGCGCCGGGGCCGGTGGGTGGCCCGGTGCTCGGCCCACTCACGCTACTGACGCTGCGGCGGCCCGGCCGCCTCACCCCGGCCCCCAGTGGTACTGCCGGTCTAGTACGGGTGGTGCTCACGGGGCCGGCTCCTGGCTTCGGGGCCAGCTTATACCCGCAGGCCCTGGCCGGTACTGTGCACTACAATGCCCACCATCGGCGCCGGCCCCGCCCGTTGCCCCCGCCGCCTTTTATGCCAGTGTTGCGCCAGCTCACGGCCAGCTACTCGGCCGAGGAGGTGCTGCTGCCCGCACCCGTGGGCAGCGAGGCCGGCTTCTACCACCTGCATCCCTTCTTCGGCTACGCACCGGCCAACGCGGGTGCCATCCGCCTGCTGCCGCTACTGGCCGATGAGGGCACACTGCTGGTGGGCCTCAGCCCCGATGCCGCCGGCCGCGAGGTGAGCCTGCTGTTCGACTTGTCGGTGCCGGCCGAAGCCACGCAGGTACTGCCCGTGCCCGAATGGACGTTTTTGGAGGGCGATGAGTGGCGGCCCCTGGCACAGGCCGGCGGCTACGCCGACGCCGCGCCGGGCTTTGCCAACAGCTGCCGAGTAGTGCTGACACTGCCCGACCGGCCGGGCACCGGGCAGCATGAGCTGCTGCCCGGCGGCTGGTGCTGGCTGCGGGCCACGGTGCCGGGCCATACGGCTGGTTTTGGCCTGGTGCAGGCGCTGCACGTGGGGCTGGTGCGGGCCACGCGCTTGCACGAAGGCGAGCCGGCCCACGCGCCCTACCAAGGGTCGTTGGCTCCTGGCACGCTCACGCGCCTGCTGCGGCCGCAGCCGGGTATCGTGGCCGTGGCGCAGCCCGGCCCTTCGTGGGGTGGCCGGCCCCCCGAAACCCAGCCGGCCTACTACACTCGCGTGAGCGAGCAACTGCGCCACCGGGGCCGTGCCCTCACCCCCTGGGACTACGAGCGCCTGCTGCTGGAGCAGTTTCCGGACGTGCATAGCGCCAAGTGCCTAACGCCTGACCAACTGCCGCTGGTGCCAGTAGCGGAAAAGCCAGCCGCCGCGTCTGCCCGCCCGGCCCCGCCCCGCTACGTGCGGCAGGTAGGGGTGGTAGAAATAGTTGTGCTGCCCCGGCCCGACTTGCTGCCGGGCAACCCGCTGCCTCTGTTTGGCAGTGGGCAGCTGGCGCTGATGCAGCAGTACCTACAGGCTCGCGCCTCGCCGGCCGCCCGAGTGCAGGTGCGCAACGTAACCTACGAGCAGGTGCAGGTGCGCGCCACGGTCGCCTTTCAGCCAGTGGCGGGTGGCGGGCAGGCAGCCTACGAGCCCCACCTGCAGGCGGCCCTGTCGGCCTACCTGTCGCCCTGGGGGCACGAGCAGCCGCAGCAAGGCGGTTTTCACCGCCACCTAACGCTACCTGGTATCGCGGCTTTTTTGCACCAGCAGCCCTATGTGGCGGGCACTACGGCCTTGTCGGTGGTGAAAACGGGCGTGCTCGACGGCCGGCATCGCTTCTACGACTCAGCTACCGACCCCAACCAGCCAGCCCTCGAACTAGGCGTGTTGGCTCCCTGGGCGGTGCTGGTGCCGGCCCCGCAGCATGTGCTGAATGTGGTGCCTACTCCGCCGGTGCCCCGGCCGCCCACCGCCACCGGTATCGGCAGTCTGCGCATCGAGCAGGATTTAGCAGTGGCCGACGATTTTTAAAGTCTGCTGTACCTTACATTCACTTCCCACCTCTGCTATGAATACCCCTAAGCCACTCAATGCCCCCAAAGACCGCAAAACGCTCAAGAACTACTTCAGCCGGGGTAGCCTGCCCACCGAGCGGCACTTTGCTGACCTTATCGACTCATCCGTAAACCGGCTGGATGATGGCTTCAACTACTCGCCCGACAATGGCTGGCAAGTGGCGGGCACCGACGAGCGCAACCGCCTAGTAGCGTTGTACCAAGACCTGAAAAAGCTGGAAGCCCAGCTGCCAGCCTGGCTGATGGAGCTGCCCGT
>Ga0265798_10010755_pt1 | contig 11222 bp, 7 predicted proteins | sample P3T30metagenome_FD_192430 | JGI IMG/M metagenome (GOLD analysis project Ga0265798, IMG submission 192430) | Plant litter microbial communities from East Loma Ridge, Irvine, California - P3 T30 | ecosystem: Environmental > Terrestrial > Plant litter > Unclassified | place: USA: California... | reverse complement strand
ATGGGAAGGTGTGGTGATGGTGGGTAGGTCTTACCAAAGTGTGTGGTTGTGGAAGGCAGATGGGAGGAGGCAGAGTGGGATGTAGGAGGAGGGAAGAAGAGGAAGGAAGGAAGAGGGAGAAAAAAACTTATACCTCGCTGGCAAGTGCAGAACTCGGACCACGAACAAAAAACAACAACAACAACAACAACAATGCTGTGACTCCCAGCAGGACTGTGCATAGGACCTTGATGGACTTTGGTTGGGGCCGCTACAGGTGGGATGATGGTGTTGTGTTGGGTCGGGGTCCAAGTGCGCTGGAGGGGCAGAAGAGGGGGCAGGCTGTAAGATGCGGCAGGAGGCTGCTATTAGGGAGTGGGCGATTGTAGCAAGAGATGCAGTATAGTTGGTTGATGTGAGTATTTCCGAATGCTGTACAGTAGATAAGGTACTGAATGTACTGTGGGCTCATAGGTGTGAGGTGATTTCGGTAGGTAGGATCCGGTTGGCAGCCACGAGCAGGAGCAGCCAACGTGAGGCAAGGACTTCGTAAACCACCGCTCCAGTGAAACAGTCCATGGCATGCTTGTAGTGTCGACCATTACAGAGCTCTTCCCATACAAGACGGGGCAGACAACGAAGACCTGTCACATACCACGCGGGGCCGCAAGACATCTCCCAGAACGCACATCCAGAGCCCAGACCCACACATTCCGCGGCCGCCGCGACTCGCAACCAGGCTATCCAGAAAAGCAGTCCATTTGCCGGCGCAGCAGGAATATTCACAGCAGCCCATCTGACCAACGCATCTGGCCGAAGGGGCGCTTCATGCGCAGACGGAGACAAGATTGGCGAGAGTCGCGTGTAATACGCATTAATACATGACGGATACTGCGACCGAGCCGACGTGAACCACCCATGTTCATAGGGACGATATGTGTATCGTGGTCCAGACCGATATGTTCGATGAGAGAGTAAGAGAGAGGTTGCGGCTGTCTGGAGCGCTTCACTCTGACCCGGACTCACGACTGGATCTTCGGGAAGCGCAGTACATTTGCCGGCGCAGCAAAGACCTTCACGGCGGCCCATCCGGCAACCGGTCATAGGCGTCTTCCCAGACGCAGACAGATCGGCGGGAGTCAGACGCAACACGCATTCACGTATGGCCGAGATAGGGGGCGAGCCGACGACAGCCATACATAGTCCGAAGCGACACGGTCCAAGGTCGTGGGAGCCACACGTGTATCATGGGCTGGATTTGCTTATCCCAGAAACTGAAAAAGCGACTGCCGAGCGCACAACATCCAGACATGGACCCGTAGCGCAACAAAAACCACAGCAACAGCCATGTCAATCGGCCAGACAAACGAGGCCGATGCGTCCAGGGCCCAAGGCAGAGATCCAGAGCTGGCGATGGTAGCACCCAGTCATCCCATCCTGAGTCCCAGAAAGAGCAAAGATGACAAGGCCGGTCCAATGCGGTGATCCTCAGACCTCGAGAACGCGCACTCGAGACATCTGGTACAGCCTTGGAGCTCCAGGAAGACACGATTTCAGCGAGCACTCCCAGAGTGGAATTCCGGCTACACGCTGGTCCGGACAAATGATGTCGGTCTTGATGCGTAGAAAGTGGCAGCAGAGATGAGGTCGACAAAGTCCGAAAGGAGAAGTGAGGTAGAGGAGCACGTGACCTTCACGACTCGTCCAGTCGGGTCAGTTTGATCATTGGCTGAAGTCACACAGCAGCGGGTGGTCAGAAGATACGGATACGAGGCCAAGTGGATACAAATTGACGGGAAGGGAGATCTCTCCGTCTGCCTGTGGAGCTGGCGTGAGATTGAAGGAGTATCATCGTGAGTCTGAGGTTTGGACGAAAATACAATTGTATATGTATACAGGAGGCATTATTCCTCAACATCAGCCCCCCCTCAGAAAGTGGAGAAGATGAAGAAGAAGAAGACGGGATAATCATTAATAATAATAATAGAAGTGGTAGTGGAAGCTTCTTCTGCATCATCATAGACTATTCGCGCGGGATCTGCAGGGCGGACCAGGAATCCACGGTTCCGTGCTGTCGGGTGAAGAGTGTAAGATGTTGTTAGTGAGACTCGCAATCGCTGTCTATCCCCTGAATATCGAATGATAAACGATGAACTACTTTGCTCTCTCTACATAGGCAATTTTAACATAAAAAGACGAGAGATGCACGCATATTCCTGCCTCCCGTCTCAAGATCAACGGACGCTTGCCCAGCTAGTGTGTGGAGTTGTTTTGGGTGCTGCTGCTCTCCGGCCACTGCGCCTACGATCGGCGAGGCCTGCCGCTTGCCATGCATGGCTGATGGATGTCCGATGCTTCTGATGGATGGGCCAGCCCCCGGGGGAGAGAGAGAGAAGAGGAGTCGGACACGGAGAAGAGAGAGGGCAAAGGAAGGGAAGGGAACCGGGAAAGGGAAAGGGAAGAGGTCCACAATCTACCTAACTAACTATTATTATCTTTGTTGTTGTTATCTACTATCTTCATCTCCATCTACACAATTTATCGCTATCCCCGTTGAACTGTTGTTTTGCGCTGTGCCACACTCAGCACAACTTACAGTATCCCCCTTCTCATCAGTCGTGCGACGCTGACACCCATATCCAACTCTTTCCCTTCCAATTCCTCAACACACACACACGCACACTCGCTTCTACGCCCTTACTTCGCCATTATCCCCTACCGGCACCGACTGCAAACCTCTCTCGTCCTGACCACCAAGTCTATCCCGTCTCGCCCTTCCACCTCTCCGGCCACAACCACCTACCAACCGTGGTCCCCAATGAGATCCGCCCAATGAGCGCCATCCCGCGCGCCGCCGCACTGGCGCTGACCTACACCTGTTTCCTCGCTCTCTTGCTGCCCGCCGTCGTCGTCAACGCCGCCTTCATCAACTTCGGCAACTGCCTCTCCGAGAGCACCATCAGATCTGACCCGCGCCGCCTGCAATGGGTGCCTCTCTTCCTCGACGCCCGCTTCGACACCCAAAATCCCACACATGGACTCAATGTCACCTTCTACGGCAATGTCACTGGTCAGACCGTGCAAGGCGACTACCCACCTCCCGATGCTCCCAGCTGGCAAGATCCGGATGACACCTTTGGCAAGATTCAAGATGTGGGAAACGCGAACAAGTACAGTACGCTGGTCGCCGACTTCAAAATGCTGTCCTACGATGCTTGGGACGCTCCGGACTCGCAGTTCTGCGACAATCTGATCAACGGCACATGTCCTCTGGGCCCATACTTCAACGCGAACAGGAGCAACCCATACACTCTGCCGGCTTTCAGCCTCGCCCACGACTTTTATAGTCCATATGCATTTGGCACGCTTGCTGCCCGTGTCCGGGTCATTAGTGGTGACGAGGGTGGAGAGGATCTTGCGTGCATAACCGCCAACATCACACCGGACCTGGGCTCGCAGATCTCTGGCCTCATTACTTGGCTGCCGGCCGTGATTCTCATACTCAAGGGCGTTGCGACGCTCGCAGCCGCTATATATTCGCCTTGGGGCACGCCCGACATCTTCAAGTGGAGCAGCAATTATGGTCGCGACGAGGATCTCTTGCGTCTGGTGACACCCGGCTTCGGTGATTGTCTGCAATACATCCAGTTTGTGGCACTCATGGGCAGCTTGAGTCTTCAATACCCGGGCTTCTACCAGCCTGCTGTCAGCAACACCGCTTGGAGTTTGCTTCTCTTCAACCAGAGCTATGTTACCGACGGCGATGGCTACCAGAGTTTGTCCGATGGCATTTACACTACCAACGGCACTTATGGAATCACACGCATGAGCCAGTTGGTTGGTATGACGGACGTGTCCGACATCTGGGCCTGCATGGCAATCTGGCTGCTCGTAATTGCTGGTATCGTGGTGGCGCTCTGCCAGTTTGGTTTCCTGCTTCGCTGGGCGTACAGGCGTCTCACCAGCACCACCGAGCAAGATCTCAGGAACAAGAACTTCCCCTTTACTATCGGAAATCTGGTCAGGCTGATGTTCAACTACTTCATTTTGCCCATCGTTGCGCTCAGTCTCTTCCAGTTGGTCATAGCAATGCGATCGCCCTCTGCCGTGGTCGCCGTGGCAGCCGTGCTACTAGTGATCATGATCGCATCTGCCGGATGGATCCTTCGGGTCATCTTCAAGACGAAACCACGAACCCACCTTTTCGACGACATGGCCACGGTGCTGATGTACGGGCCACTGTACAACACATACAGCGACAGCGCTGCACCTTTCGCATTCATACCTGTCATTATTACCTTTATGCGCGGCGTTGCTATTGGTGCCGTGCAGCCAAGCGGCATCGCCCAGATCATTGTCCTAGCCATTTGCGAGGTCATTCTCATTCTCACACTCAACGCCTTTAGGCCTTTCCAGGGCCAAACCAGCATGAACGCATACCACACTTCCTTCGCGGCTGTTCGGCTGATCACGATTCTCCTTTCGGTTGCTTTTGTTCCGACACTGGCCGTTGACGAAGCACCTCGAGGCTGGATTGGTTATGCAATTCTACTACTACACGCTTGCGTCTTGGTCTTTGGATTCTTCTTGAACGCAGCGCAAACTATCATCGAAGTAATAGCCCGCTCTATGGGAGTGGGTGGCGACGCCCAGCACGGTGCTATTAGAGGTAGCATCTTGAACATGCGGATGTTAAAGAAGCGTCGGAACAGGTCTGGAACAGGAGACCGTGCTTCCATGACAAGCGCAGCAGGCATTCTGCAGGACTCGGATGCCAGAAGTGGGTACGCTGGAACTCGTTCGAGGAGCATGTCGGCAAGTAGCCAGCAGCTGCTCAACCAGATGGCTGGCACCCCTGCCGCTCCTCGCATGAGTGGCTATGAGAATTTCGGCAGTGAGGGTCTGGGGAGTCCCGGTCTTGATATAGATGGTGGTGCACAAACGGCCTTTACCTATATGCCAAATGGCAAGCCGATCCTGGGAATAAAGACAGATACCGGTGGACCCACGGCAGACAACTACTACAGACCACCTCGAGCCAGACGAGCGACCATGGACCTTCTTACCCCAGGCGCGAAGAGCAGAATGAGCGGCGCCAGTGCCGAATTCCCTTATTCTGATTCGCCAGGACAACCGAGTGCCACAAGAGGCGCAAGCCAAGAAATCAATCATGCAGCGAAAGACGAAATTGGAGCTCTACAAAGTCCACGGGAGCGCGTTGATTCAGACGATGGTGGCCCGCGTACAGACTATGCAGTCCGGGAGGTTGATCAGTACTACCGCGGACAGGCTCTTTCCGACCAGCCCACACGCAAACTCAAGACAGGACCGACCAACCCCGAAGGACCTGCTGCAAATGCGCAGAGCTGGTTCCAGCGTCTTGTAGTCGGCGTACAGGGAGGCAAGCAGAAGCAGAAGCAGAAAGAGCAAAGTAAGGGTTTCGAAGTCGTGCGATCAGCTCCTATGCAGCGTCCCATGGCACATGAAGAGCACGAGATGACTACTTCGCCACCTATGCAGTCTGAGCCTTATCGTGATTCCCCTCCTCTACAGCAAGGAGAGCTTCAAGCAACCGCAGGTGCGAGCCGTAGTTTTAGTCGCGCGAACGACAAGTCAACCTTCGACTTCGGCTTAGGGGGAGGACGCTACGACGAACCTCGACCTTCCTTCGAGCCCGATACTCCGACCATACAAAAGTCTCTCAACCCTCCACATGATCTGGACTTCAAGCGGCCAAGCCACGACTCCGGTCCCAGTAGCATCCACCAAGGCGACAACCCCAGTCTTTATTCGACGGAATCCCGCGTCCCGACGCCCATAAAGCACACCGAACTCCCCTCTCTCGCGCCCATTGACCCCATCGGTGGCCTCGACCTCCCGAGCCGCTTCAACTCACACCGCACTTCCAACCAACCAGATCGAGATCTCGAAAGCCAGAATGACGGTTCTTCCTGGTTGCGCGATGTGGATGACCTCGCATGGCCTGCCCATCAACGCAACATGAGCCAAGATCCACCTACTATCTCGCCTCCGCCTGCATCCTACCGCACGCCAGCCGTGCCAAGGCGTAATTCGCGGCGAACACCGTCAGGAGACGCATCACAGATGCACTCTGGTGGGCTGATGGGTCGCGGTTTCGATTTCGAAGGCATTGGCGGGCCATCAACTGGGGGTGCGGGGTTCATGGACGAGCAAGACGAGGAGAATGGCACGAGATGGGATCGCAATGGGAGGTTCTAAAAGTTGGGGAGATTTTGGGAAGAGATGAGAACTGGGATTGAACGGTCTAGTGTGATTTTAGCGATGGCGTTATCTCTGTGAATCTGTGTTTTCTGATGGGTATCTGGAAGCTCCTTTTCTGATTTGTTGTTATATACATACTTTTTTGTTTTTTTCTAGTTAATTCTTGCTGTTGTATCAAAGGCACGATCGGATAGAACTCTGTTCCTAGCCATACCCTCTGATTGCAGCTCTCATACTCTCGGGACACATCAACTCCGTTGTTGTCCTAGAGACTGACAACTTCACCTTATCCAGCCAGCTTGGTCATGTCCCCTGACGGCCCAAGCATCGCAAGGTAACAGTATCAGCAAGTCCCTTTCTATTGGTTTCGACAATTCGCTTACTGAGAGGATGTGTTATAGGCACGTCCTTCCAGCGGATATACGAGTATACTGTAGCTCCCTACTCCCCACTACCAGTGGTCTCGTCTGCCTCGGCTTTAGAAGCGGGGCCGTCTTCTTTAGCAGGTACCAACGACCTACGACCTGCACGGCAAACGGCAACCGGTAATAATGATACCTAGCTAGCTAATAGGTATAAGCGAAGCACACATCACAGCACAAGAACAAGGCTCCGTTGAACAAAAGCCGTCACATCCCCATCGTCTCGCCTCTTCCACCTTACCAAGAGACAACTTGACCAAAAACCAAACCCAGATCAAAACCAAAACATCCAACCTAGAGAGACCATAAGGGAACAAATAAGAAACCATGGCCCCCCAACCAAACGCCTACGTCCTAGGCGTCGGCCTAACCCCCTTCATCAAACCACGCGCCCTACGCCAATACCCCGAGCTCGGCCTCGAAGCCTGCACCAAAGCCCTACTAGACGCAAACATCACCTACGACGACATCAACGCCGGCGTGGCCTGCTACTGCTACGGCGACACGACCTCGGGCCAGCGCATCTTCTACCAGCTCGGCATGACCGGCATCCCCATCTACAACACCAACAACGCCTGCGCTACGGGCTCGACAGGCCTGCACCTCGCGCGGCAGATGGTGCGGGGCGGGCTGGCGGACGCGGTGCTGGTTTGCGGGTTCGAGCAGATGCAGGCGGGGAGCATCAAGAGCGTTTGGGGCGATCGGCCGAGCCCGATGGGGTTGAGCACGGATTTGATGGAGGAGACGTATGGCAGGCATGGGAGTCCGAGGAATGCGCAGTATTTCGCTAATGCGGGGAGGGAGTATATGGAGAAGTGAGTTTTGGGTTCTCTTTTTGTTTTTTTCCTTGTTGGAGGTTCTTTGGGAGAGTTGGAGAGTAGAGTTGAGGGCTTGAAGTGTTTGGGTAGCTGTCGTTGGGATGGGATGGGGTCGATATTCGAACTTTCGACTGACCACTTGCTACGCAGGTACGGTGCCAAAGCGGAAGACTTTGCTGGTAAGAGATTGATCAAGATCAGATCCCGCGATTGTGAACTATTCGCTGACCGGCCACGACAGAAATCGCAAGAATCAGCCACGAGCACTCGCAGCGAAACCCCTACGCCCAGTTCCAGCAGGAGTACTCGCTGAAAGAGATTTCCGACTCGACCATGATCCACTACCCGCTGACCAAACTGCAATGCAGCCCGACGAGCGACGGGGCAGGAGCCGCAGTCATCGTCTCGGAGAAATTCCTTAGCAGCAAGCCCCACCTGCGCAACCAAGCCATCCTGATCGCCGGCCAGCAACTCATGACCGACACACCGGCTCTGTTCTCCCGCAGCGCGATGGATCTCGTAGGGTTTGACATGACCAAGCGGGCGGCGCAGGCGGCGATGCGTGAGGCCGGAGTCTCTCCCAAGGACATCAAAGTCTGCGAATTGCACGACTGTTTCTCGGCCAACGAGCTTATCCTGCTGGAAGGTCTGGGTTTCTCGGAGAAGGGCAAGGCGCACGAGATGGTGAGGAATGGAGACATTACTTACGGCGGCAAGGGACCGGTTGTCAACCCTTCGGGTGGGCTTATCAGTAAGGTATGTTTTTGTGTCTTGTTCTTTTTCCTATGTTTGCTGGCCTTGCTGACATTCGACACTCTCACCAGGGCCACCCTCTCGGCGCAACAGGTCTGGCTCAGTGCGCCGAACTCACCTGGCAGCTTCGCGGCTGGGCCAACAACCGTCTTGTCGACTGCGATGTGGCACTTCAGCACAACCTGGGACTTGGAGGTGCCGTGGTCATCAACGTGTACAAGCGCGCGGATGGCAAGGGTAACCGCAAGCTGTCGGATGAGGAAGTCGTCAAGGCGTCGGCGTTTGATTACAACCCTGCTGTCAAAGCCAAGACCCCCTCGAAGGCGGACGTCGACAAGGTGCGCAGTCGCGTTGCGAGGAGCGATTATGCCTTGGGCGACTCGCTGAAGAAGTTGGAGGCGAGGTTGTAGGTAGCGGTAGCACGGGAGGCGTGATTGATGACTTGGGATGAATCGGTTTGGTTTCCTACCGTTCTTACAGTAGACATGCCGAACGCTTTCAAGAGGCGAAGAAGAACTTGACTTCTTCGGTCCGAAGGGAGATGCGCTGTACGCCGGAATCAGGTCTCAGGCCAAGAAACCGAGTTGCTATAGGTAATAAATAAACATGCAAGGCCGCATGCATGGCCTACCAACGTGTTGGCGTATCCACTTGTTTTGCTTGGGGTGTCGTCAGCTTTCACGCGAGTTCCACATGGTGCCGGCATGATGCGGACACGGCAGCCTTGTGGAGAGTCTATCGTTGTAACGAGGCGGACCGAGTCTCTTCTTATTGTCAAATATCGATAGTCTGAAGCGTTTGTGAGTGATTTGAGCATGTTACTGCTGTAAAGGAAAGAAAAGAGCAGGCGTTGTTATCTTCCTCTAGTAATCCAGCCGGCCTGGCCAAGCAAAAGCCGATGGACAAATCACATGCCACAACGCTAAAGACGCCATCGCCTATCGTATCGCTGGTGATATCGCCTTGGCGGGGGGGCTCGAGGGGGGCAGTCGTGGCGGTGTTCAGAGAGAGACCCCACTTCCCTGTGTAAACATCCTCGGGATAACAACCGCCTGCTTGCTTGCCTGCCTGCCTGCACTTGTCTTTCCGCGGGCAGTGTAGGACTTGGAAGTGGAGACTCCAAACAATTCGATGTCAACAGTTCGCAAGGCAAAAATATGCTCCGTGGCTGCATGAGATCATCACTCCAAGAGCCATGCCAATTGTCAAGACTTCCCTTTCCGGCTCGTCCTCATCATCGCCGGACTACCATTCAAGTATTCCTGTCGTACCTGTAGTAGTAGTACTACTGCTACAATCTCTCCCTCTCCGCCGTGCTATCTATCTACCTATCATCCTCCCGATATCCCCTTCTTCTCTTCCCTCGGCTTTCGTCTATCACCTGCTACTACTACCACTATCATCTAACTTACCCAGCTTAGGCGAACCATCCGTCGGCCTTGCCCCCCAAACCCTCGCATCCGGCAACCGATTGCACTCTCACTGCAGTAGCGCCTTCTCGGCACGCCTACAACGAGGGGTACCTGCAGGTCTGGGCCTAGCATCTTGAGGCTGTGTGATTCATTTGTTACTGCTCGCCTCGCTCTCGCTCTCGATCTCTCTCATTACAATACTATACCTGCGAGCACGCGAGCTGTGGAGACCTGACCCCGATCCAACTCACCTTTGCGGCTTTTTCCAACAATCAACGTCACAGACTGGACGATTTACACTTTACGGACTATCGGAAAATAACGCAGCCGTCTTGGATTTGACGTAACGTACTACCGGGAACTGGCAAGACACACCTCGAAGCTACTGGCCGTCTCATCTCACCCTCAATAACAACAACAACCAAAATGCCTTCCTCCAGAAACCGTGGGACTCGTCCGGCCATGTACAACACCCCAGCCATCCGCAACGGTGGCTTTGGAGCTCTGCAAGTCGAAGCAGTCACCAACCGGCCCCTCTCCATCGCCAGACGCCACCTAGCCGCCTCGCAACTACGGATGCGCGACGTCGAGCCCGACCAGCTCAGCCAAAGCGAGTGGGTCCGCTTCCTCGTCATGCCCGAAGTCGAGCGCGAGAGGTGGATATCACAGTTCCAACGCCGGCGCCGCGACAGCGCAGAAAGCGCAGGCAGTTCGTCCGGCCCCGAGCTCGACCCGGAGACCGCATATCTCAAAAGCGAGGAGGCGCGTCTGGAAGCCAGCGAGAGCGTCCAGAGCCGCCAAAGCGCACGAAGGGGTGATCGCCCTGCCGCCTCGAGCTCTTCTTCTGCATCGCGCAGCTTGGCTCAGCCGGTGGGTGCTATGCCGGCCGCGAGCCTGTTCGCTTGGTACTTTGACGAAGACAACGAGAATGAGAATACCGTAGAGAATGGCAGGACATCGCCTCGCTTTGGCGCTAGGAGACCTGTCCAACACCGTCGAGCGGTCACGGCGCATACCACTCCCGACGCTCCCCCTTCGTACGATGCCGTTGTACGGCCACGAGCCAGGACTCCGCCGCCGGCTTACGAGCCTCGCAGTGACGACGACGATGGCGGCAGGTCGCCGCGATACACCCGCTTTGCCGACTGAGCATGCGCTCGATTCAATGCAAACCATGGCGCTCGGGACGCGAGAGAAAGCTGAATGCCGGGTTGACAAGCCCGCCTAACGACTTGTCTGCAGCACGCTTGTGCTTTCCAATATTTTGTTCTTCAGCGCTTTGCGGTTTCCACGTCAGTTTGTTGTTCATTCGTCGCATTTGTTAGAGCGAGTGCTGTGGTGCTAGCAGCAGGCAGAGGCCGCCTACAGAACCGGCAGTCTGAGCTAGCTGGACATGGCAGACGGGGATGAGAGAGCCGCTCGACGGGCACGACGTCCTCACACGATTTCACAACCGAGCATCATGCATCGACATTCGACAAACGAGACGACCTTAAAAAGCGCGCATGAAGCTCTCAGGAGCAGGATTGGCTCATATCTCTCTGCATCTTACTTCCAACCCCATTTCGAGGGCACATTCGCGAAGAGGCGTCTTA
>Ga0265798_10010754_pt1 | contig 11223 bp, 10 predicted proteins | sample P3T30metagenome_FD_192430 | JGI IMG/M metagenome (GOLD analysis project Ga0265798, IMG submission 192430) | Plant litter microbial communities from East Loma Ridge, Irvine, California - P3 T30 | ecosystem: Environmental > Terrestrial > Plant litter > Unclassified | place: USA: California... | reverse complement strand
CGTCGAAGATCTTCTCGACCATGATCGGCGCCAGGCCCATCGAGGGTTCGTCCAGCAGCAGCAGGGTCGGGTGGCACATCAGCGCGCGCGCCATCGCCAGCATCTGCTGCTCGCCGCCCGACAAGGTGCCGGCGAGCTGGCTCGATCGCTCCTTCAGGCGCGGGAACACGCCGTACCACTTCTCGATGTCGGCCTCGATGCCCGCCTTGTCGCTGCGCGTGTAGGCGCCCATCAGCAGGTTTTCGTGGATGCTCATGCGCGTGAACACGCCGCGTCCTTCCGGCACCATGGCCAGCTTCTGCTGCACCAGCCTGAAGGACCTGGCGCTGCCCAGGGGCTGGCCGAGATAGCTGATGCTGCCCTCGATGCGGCTCGAGGGCAAGGTGCCGGTGATGGCTTTCAGGGTGGTGGTCTTGCCGGCGCCGTTGGCGCCGATCAGGGTCACCAGTTCGCCGCGCCGCACGTCGAGGTCGATGCCCTTGACGGCCTTGATGCCGCCATAGGCCACCTGCAGGCCTTCGATCTTGAGGATGGTCTCGTTCATCAGTGGCCCCCTCCCGAGCCGAGATAGGCCTCGATGACGGCCTGGTTCTTCTGGATCTCGGCCGGCAGCCCTTCCGCGATCAGCTTGCCGTACTCCAGCACCGAGATGCGGTCGCACAGGCCCATCATGAGTTTGACGTCATGCTCGATCAGCAGAATGGTCACGCCGGCGTCGCGGATCTTGACCAGCAGTTCGCGCAGCGCCACTTTCTCGGTGGCGTTCATGCCGGCCGCCGGTTCGTCCAGCGCCAGCAGGACCGGGTCGGTGGCCAGCGCGCGCGCGATCTCCAGGCGGCGCTGGTCGCCATAGGACAGGAAGCGCGCGGTGCGCTGGGCAAACTGGCCGATGCCGACGAAATCCAGCAGTTCCTGGGCGCGCACCCGGATCGCCGCTTCTTCCGCGCGCGCCGCCCTGTGGCGGAAGATGGCGCCGAACACGCCCTGGCGGGTGCGCACATGGCGCCCGACCATCACGTTTTCCAGCGCCGTCATCTCGCCGAACAGGCGGATGTTCTGGAAGGTGCGCGCGATGCCGGCCTTGGCCACCGCATGCGGGGCCGAGGGCGAATAGGGTTGACCGGCCAGCTCGAAGCTGCCGCTGTCGGGCTGGTACAGGCCGGTGATGACGTTGAAGAAGGTGGTCTTGCCGGCGCCGTTGGGACCGATCAAGCCATAGACCTGCCCCTTCTCGATGCGGATGCCGACCCCGGTCAGCGCCTGCAGGCCGCCGAAGCGCTTGTTGACGCCGGAGATGTTCAGTAAAACCTGGTTCATGCGTTTTCCGCCTCCTCGTCCTTGGCCGTCGCCGCCAGCGGACGGTCTTCCTTGACCGGCGACGGCCACAGGCCGGCCGGACGGTACAGCATCACCAGCACCATCGCCAGGCCGTACAGCAGCTGGCGCAATACCTCGGCGTCGATCACGACCTTGCCGAACAGCGCCTGCTGGGCCGGTTCGACCACGTGGCGCAGCACTTCCGGCAGCGCCGCCAGCAGCACGCCGCCCAGCACCACGCCGGGAATGTGGCCGATACCGCCCAGCACCACCATCGCCAGCACCGAGATCGATTCCGTCAGCGAGAACGACTCCGGCGAGACGAAGCCCTGGAAGGAGGCGAACATGGCGCCGGCCACGCCGCCGAAGGAAGCGCCCATCGAGAACGCCAGCAGCTTGACGTTGCGGGTATTGATGCCCATGGCCTTGGCGGCGATTTCATCCTCGCGGATCGCGACCCAGGCGCGGCCCAGGCGCGAGTGCTGCAGGCGCCCGGTCATGAAGATGGTGGCGATGCACAGCAGCAGGAACAGGAAGTAATAGGCGTTCACCGAAGGCATGCCGTAGCCGCCGATGAACACGGTCGCGCGCGAACCCGGCTCGCCCGCCAGCGACAGGCCGAACACGCGGATCGGGTCGATCAGGTTGATGCCCTGCGGGCCGTTGGTGAAGTTGATCGGATCGTTCAGGTTGTTCATGAAGATCCGGATGATCTCGCCGAAGCCCAGGGTCACGATGGCGAGGTAGTCGCCGCGCAGTTTCAGCGTCGGCGCGCCCAGCAGCGCCCCGAACAGCGCCGCCACGATCGCCGCCAGCGGCACGACCGCCCACACCGACAGGTGGATGCCGTTGCTGCGCACCTCCTCGCCGAAGGTGGCGACGATGGCGTCCTGCAGCTCGGGGTGGTAGTTGATCAGCGATTCCAGCAGGGCCGCGAACTGCGGCGAGGCCAGCAACCCGGTGAGGTAGGCGCCCACGGCAAAGAAGGCGATGTAGCCGAGATCGAGCAGGCCGGCGAAGCCGACCACGATGTTCAGGCCCAGCGCCAGCATGATGTAGAGCAGCGCGATGTCGATGATGCGCACCCAGGAATTGCCGAACTGGGAAGCGACGAAGGGGAAGGCCAGCAGCAGCGCCAGCAGCACCGCCATGCTGGCCCAGGCCTGGCGCGGCTTGTGCGCGGTGTCGAAAGTGAACAATGCCATGTCGGTTCCCTGCCCTTACGCGCGGTCCGCCACGCGCTCGCCCATGATGCCGGACGGCCGCACGGTCAGCACCAGGATCAGCACGATGAAGGCGAAGATGTCCTGGTAGTGGCTGCCCAGGAAGCCGCCGGTCAGGTCGCCGATGTAGCCGGCGCCCAGGCTCTCGATAATCCCCAGCACGATGCCGCCGATCATGGCGCCATAGATGTTGCCGATACCGCCGAGCACCGCCGCGCAAAAGGCCTTCATGCCGGGCAGCGTGCCCATGGCGAACTGGATCGAGGCGTAGTTGGCGCCCCACATCACGCCGGCGACGGCCGCCAGTGCGGCGCCGATGGCGAAGGTGGCGACGATCACGCGGTTCGAATCCACGCCCATCAGGCCGGCCACGCGCGGGTTTTCCGCCACCGCGCGCATCGCGCGGCCCATGCGGGTCTTTTCGACCAGGAACACCAGCGCCACCATCGCCAGCGCGGCCAGCGCCAGCAGCAGCACCTGGGTGCGCGAGATCACGGCGCCGCCCAGCATCACCGGCTCCGAGGACAGCAGCTGCGGGAAGGGCAGCGGGCTGCGGCCCCAGATCATCATGGCGAAGGTCTGCAGCAGGATCGACACGCCGATCGCCGTGATCAGGGGCGCCAGGCGCGGCGCATTGCGCAGGCGGCGGTAGGCCACGCGCTCGATCAGCACGTTCACCAGCATCGTCACCGGAATCGCGCCGACGATGGCGATGGCCAGCTGCACGCCGCCCGGCAGGCCGGGAAACACGCCGTCCAGCAGTTTCAGGATGGAGAAACCGACCATGGCGCCGATCATCAGTACGTCGCCATGGGCGAAATTAATCAGGTTCAGCACGCCATACACCATCGTGTAGCCGAGCGCGATCAGCGCATACATGCTGCCCAGCACCAGTCCGTTGAGGATCTGTTGGACAAAGGTTTCCATCGTTGTTTTTTTCCTTTCGTTCTAACAAAACGGCACCCGCGGGCATAATGCCGTTCAGTCAGCAACGTCGTCCCTGCGAAGGCAGGGACCCAAGTTCTGTCTGCGTCGCTGGTACGCCGACAAGACTGGGTCCCTGCCTTCGCAGGGACGACGGTTTTTAAGCTAGTAAGACGCTTGACTGAACGGCATTACACCCGGGGGTGCCGCTCTCTCGGGCTGGCGCTCATGAACGCCGCCCCTGCGCAGGCAGGGGGGGCGCCGCATGCTCAGGCCGCGGCGGCCTTGCCCCCGTCCAGTCCCTTGGGCAGCGGGAAGGTGACGTTTTCCTCGACGCCTTCGAGCGCGCGCACGCTGGCCGCGCCGAGCTGCTTGAGGCGGTCGATCACGGCCTGCACCAGCACCTCCGGCGCCGAGGCGCCCGCGGTGACGCCGATGCGGCGCTTGCCGGCGATCCAGGCCGGATCGATGTTGCCGGCATTGTCGACCATATAGGCGGGGGTGCCCATCTTGTCGGCCACTTCGCGCAGGCGGTTCGAGTTGGAGCTGTTCGGGCTGCCGACCACGATCACCACCTCGACCTGGGGCGCCATGAACTTCACGGCTTCCTGGCGGTTGGTGGTGGCGTAGCAGATGTCGCCCTTCTTCGGCTCGATGATCTCCGGGAAGCGGATCTTGAGCGCGGCGATGATCTCGGCCGTGTCGTCGACCGACAGCGTGGTCTGCGACACATAGGCCAGCAAGCCCGGATTGGCGACCTGCAGGGTCTGCACGTCCTCCACCGTCTCGACCAGGTGCATGCCCTCTTCCGCCTGGCCCATCGTGCCTTCGACCTCGGGGTGGCCGGCGTGGCCGATCATGATGATCTCGGCGCCCTGCTTGCGCATCTTGGCGACTTCCACGTGGACCTTGGTGACCAGCGGGCAGGTGGCGTCGAACACTTTCAGGCCGCGCGATTCGGCTTCGTCGCGCACCGCCTTGGACACGCCGTGGGCCGAGAACACGACGGTGTTGCCGGTCGGGACGTCGTCCAGGTCTTCGATGAAGATCGCGCCCTTGTCACGCAGGTCAGCGACGACATAGGCGTTGTGCACGATCTCGTGGCGCACGTAGATCGGCGCGCCGAATTGCTGCAGGGCGCGCTCGACGATTTCGATGGCGCGGTCGACGCCGGCGCAAAAACCGCGCGGCTGGGCTAACAGGATCTCGTTTTCCATGAATAGACGGTTGGTGTTCGTTCGGTTACAGCACGGAGATCAGCTTGACTTCGAACTTCAGCGGCTGGCCGGCCAGCGGGTGGTTGAAGTCGAACAGGGCGGCATCCTCGCGCATTTCGCGCAGTACGCCGGCGAAACGGCCACCGCCCGGGGCGGCGAAGTCGACCAGGTCGCCCACCTTGTAATCGGCGTCCGGCACGGAATTCTCGTCCAGCGTTTTACGCGACACCAGCTGGACCAGTTCGGGATTGCGCTCGCCGAAACCGTCTTGCGCGCTCAGCTCGAAAGTCTGGTGCGTGCCTTCCGCCATGCCCAGCAGACGTTGCTCGAGAAAGGGCGCGAGCTGGTTCTGGCCCAGCATCAGCGTGGCCGGCGTGCTGCCGAAGGTGGTGATGAGGTCGGTGCCGTCCAGGGTGGCCAGGCGGTAATGCAGGGTCAGGTAGGCCGACTCTGTGACGACAGGAACGTTGTTGGTGGCGGACATAAGAAAGTCTTCGGTTTGACGTGCAAACCGCTATTGTAAGCGAGAGCAGGCCCCGCTGCCTGCGCCAGGCGCGTGGCGGCAACACTTCATTGCACGTTTTTTCGGCAGTCGTGTCATGCAAACATCATGGCGCCGGCGCCGTACGGGCAAAGCGCGCGGGCGACATGCCGACCTGGCGTACGAAGGCGGCGCCGAAGGTGCTGGCCGAACTGTAGCCGACGCGCTCGGCCACCGCCGCCACCGCCAGTTCGCCCGCGCGCAGCAGGCGCTTGGCCAGGGCCATGCGCCAGGCCAGCAGGTATTCCATGGGCGTGACGCCGAGCGCCTGGCTGAAGCGCTCGAAGAAGGCCGAGCGCGACATGGCCGCTACCTTCGCCAGTTGTTCGACGGTCCAGGCGCGCGCCGGCTCGCCGTGCATGCCGCGCAGGGCGGCGGCCAGGCGCGCGTCGGCCAGGCCCTGGGCCAGTCCCGGCGCGGGCGCGCGCCGCGTGGCCGCGCAGGCGCCCGGGCGCAGCGCCTCGATCAACAACACTTCCAGCAGGCGCACCAGCACCAGTTCGCGCGCCGGACGGTCGGCGCGCGATTCGTCGTTGACGAGGCCGACCAGCGTGGCCATGCGCGGCTCGCCCCGCACCAGCAGCCATTGCGGCAGCAGCGAGACCAGCAGCGCCGCGTCGGGCGAGCCGAAGCTGCAATGGCCGACCAGCAAGCGGGTATCGACGGCCCCGTCCGGATCGCCGACGCGCATGCCGCCCGGCGCCGGGCGCAGCGGCGACGGCGCCTCCGCCAGCGCCAGGCCGGGGCTGGCCGTCGTGAAGCCGTGCGCGGCCGGGACCAGCACGAAGTCGCCGGCGTGCAGGGCGATCGGGTCGTGGCCGTCGACCGCGAGCTGGCAGGCGCCTTCCAGCACCACGGCATAAAAAGGTTGGCCGACATCGCTGCGCCGCACCAGCCAGGGAGAGCTGCATTCGACCAGCTTGGTGCTGGACGCATGGGGCTGCAGCAGCGATACCACTTCGGCGAGGGGATCGATCATATTGGACGATAGCGATAGAAATGCGGACTCCGAAGTGTAGCAAGTCCATGCCCAAAGGTCTATCGTTCTACTTCACCCACCTCAACCAAGGAATCTCCATGCAAACCGTCATGATCACCGGCTGCTCTTCCGGCTTCGGCCTCGATACCGCCATCCTGTTCCTGGAACGCGGCTGGCGCGTCGTCGCGACGATGCGCACCCCGCGCCCCGAGCTGCTGCCGCAATCCGAACACCTGACCTTGCTGGCGCTCGACATCGGCGATGCCGACAGCATCCGCGCCGCCGTCGCGGCGGCCGGCCCGGTCGACGTGCTGGTCAACAATGCCGGCATCGGCCTGCTGGCGGCGTTCGAGGGCACGTCGGCGGCCAGCATGCGCGCCGTGTTCGACACCAACGTGCTCGGCACCATCGCCATGACCCAGGCGCTGCTGCCGCAAATGCGCGAACGCGGTGCCGGCGCGATCGTCAACGTCAGCTCCGCCGTCACCCTGCAGCCCTTGCCGCTGCTGTCGGTGTATTCGGCCAGCAAGGCGGCGGTGAACGCCTTTACCGAATCGCTGGCGCTGGAAGTGCGGCAGTTCGGCATCCGCACGCACCTGGTGCTGCCCGGCCGCGCCCCCGCCACCCGCTTCGGCGAGAACGCCCGGGCGCGCATGGACGATGCCTTCCCGGCGCCCTATGCCGGCTTCGCCCAGCAGGTCTTTGCCCGCATGCAGGACAAGACGGCGCCGGTGACGCATTCGCCGGACGTGACCGAAGCCATCTGGCGCGCGGCCACCGATCCGGGCGCGCCGCTGCGCATCCCGGCCGGCGCCGATGCCGTGGCAATGGCAATGGCCGGCGCCGCCTGACGCGCCATATCAGTACGGTCCGCCGCCACGCGCCGATAATGCACTCCTGTCAACTGCGATCGGGAGGCATATGGGCATCAACGACTGGACCGAAGGCGAAAGGCCGCGCGAGCGCCTGGTGCGCGAAGGGGCGCAGGCCCTGTCGAATCCGGAACTGCTGGCGCTGCTGCTGCGCGTCGGCGTGCGTGGCAAGAGCGCGGTCGAGCTGGGCCGCGACGTCCTGCAGCACTTCGGCTCGCTGCACGGCTTGTTCGGCGCCACCCTCGACGATTTTTCCGAGGTCCACGGCCTGGGCATGGCCAAGTACGCCCAGTTGCAGGCGGTGATGGAACTGGCGCGCCGCGCCATCGCCGAGCAATTGCAGGCCGGCGACAGCTTCTGCACGCCGGAACTCGTCAAACGCTACCTGCGCATGAAGCTGGGCGGCCAGCGCCACGAATCCTTCGTGGTGCTGTTCCTGGACGCCAAGAATCGCCTGATCGCTGCCAAGGAAATGTTCCGCGGCACTCTCACGCACACCAGCGTGCACCCGCGCGAAGTCGTGGTCGAGGCGCTGGCGCGCAATGCCGCCGGCCTCATTTTGGCGCACAACCACCCTTCCGGCCTGCCCGAACCGAGCGAGGCCGACCTGCGCCTCACCGCCGCCCTGGCCCAGGCGCTGGGCCTGGTCGACATCCGCGTGCTCGACCATTTCGTGGTGGCCGGACCGCTGGTGCATTCCTTCGCCGAGCACGGGCAGTTATAGCGGCGAGACGGTCCTGGCCAGCGCCGATTCGACGCTCGATTCCAGCTCGGCCAGCTGGAACGGTTTCCTGAGCAGGATGTCCTGGCCCAGCACTTCCTCGATCGCCTTCATGTCGGCGTAGCCGGTGACGATGATCATCGGCAGGCCGGGATAGAGCCCACGCGCCTGCAGCATCAGTTCGAGGCCGGTCATGCCCGGCATCAGGTAGTCGGTGATCATCAGCTCGGGCCGCTCCTGCCCGAGCTGTCCCAGCGCCTCGGCGCCGTTGGCGGCCTGGGTGACGCGATGGCCGAGCGCCTGCAGCGATTCGGCCACCGAGGTGCGCACCACGTCGTCGTCCTCGACCACCAGGATGCGCGCGCCCGTCGCCGCATGCGCACGGGCGCGCGCCGGCGCCTGCGGTGCGTCGGCCGCGCAGGCGCGCAGCCAGATCTCGACCGTGGTGCCGGCGCCCTGCTCGCTGCGCACCTGGGCCGCGCCGCCCGATTGCTGGGCCATGCCGTAGACCTGGCTCAGGCCCAGGCCGGTGCCCTTGCCGACTTCCTTGGTCGTGAAGAAGGGCTCGAACACGCGCGCGGCGGTTTCCCGGCTCATGCCTTCGCCATCGTCGACGACCGCGATGCAGACGTAGTCGCCCTCCGGCAGCAGCGCCGGCGGCGGCGCCGCGCGGCGCGCGCAGAAGCGCAGGCTGCCGCCGCGCGGCATGGCGTCGCGTGCATTGATCGCCAGGTTCAACAGCGCCATTTCGATCTGGTTGGTATCGGCCAGCACGCCTTCGACTTCCGGCCCCACATCGAACTCCAGCGAGATCGCCGAGCCGAGCGAAGTCGCCACCAGTTCGCGCATGCCGCCGAACAGCTCGTCCACCGACACCGCGCGCAGGTCCAGGCTCTGGTTGCGCGAGAACGCCAGCAGCTGGCCGGTGAGCTTGGCGCCGCGGCGGCAGGCGTTGCGCGCGACCTCGGCCCGTTTCCTGGTGGTCTCGTCGGCGGACACCAGCATGATCAGGTCGAGATTGCCCTGCACGACGTTCAGCAGGTTGTTGAAATCGTGCGCGATGCCGCCGGTCAGGCGTCCCATCGCTTCCATCTTTTGCAACTGGTTGACGGTCTGCAGGGCGCGCTCGCGCTCGATGATCTCGTTGGTCAGGCGGTCGTTCGCCTGTGCCAGCGCGCGGGTGCGCTCGTCGATGCGCGCTTCCAGCGTCTCGTTCAGGTGGACCAGCTGCTCCTGGCTGCTGCGCAAGGTCGCGGCCACGCGCTCGCGTTCCGCCACCATGTCGCGCGTTTGATACTGGCGGCGCCGTCCGCGCAGGGCCGTCGAGGCCGCGCTGCACAGGGTCTGTACGTTCAGCGGCCGCTCCAGCAGGATCACGTTGCCGAGCTCGCTCAAGCGCACGCGCAGGCCGCTGCCGGCGCGGCCGATGGGGCGCGACACCAGCAGGATCAGCGGAAAATCGGACCAGGGCGGCTGCCGGCGCAGGTAGCCGTCCAGGTCCGCGATGGCGGCGCCGTCGAGCGCTTCCTCGGCGACGATGGCCGCCGCGGCGCCGGCGCCCAGTTCCTGCAGCAAGGCCTCGAAGCTGGGCAGCACGCTGCAATCGACACCGTCACGCTCGAGCACTTCCCCGATGAGCTCGGCATCGCGCCCGCGCGGCGCCAGGATCAGCAGGCGCTCCTCGAGGCTGTCACGCGGCATCATTGTCGCGCTTGATCATGGGCGTGTCGCCACGGTAGGTCGGCAAGCCCGTCAACACGCCTTCGAAGCCTTCCAGCGCCGCGCCGATGCGCACGCCGCTGCTGCCCAGGCTCATCTCGTGGATCGTCAGCGCGTGGCTGATGGTGCGGCTCTTGATGACGGTGATCGCGCGGCGCAGGCAGCCGCGCGCCTCGAAGAAGCGCAGCAGCACCGTGGTGTCGCTCAGGTAGCTGAGGTCGATGTCGGTGCGCACCTCGCCCACCAGCCCGTGCTGGCCCAGCACCAGCATCGTCGTCACGCCCTGCAGGTTCAGGTAGGACAGCAATTCGTGCATTTGCAGGGTCAGGAACTGCTCGCCCGGCATGGCTTGCAGATAGGCGTTGAGGCTGTCGATGGTGATGAACTTGACCCCGTCCACCTCGACGGCGTCGCGCAGCGTGTGCACGAATTCGCCGGGCGACAGTTCGGCCGGATCGATGTGCACGATGCGCAGCTGGCCATTCTCGATATAGGGCCGCAGGTCCATCCCCAGCGCCCTGTTGCGCTCAAAGAAAGTGCCCATGCCTTCGTCGAACAGGTAGAAGGCGGCCTTGTCGCCGCGTTCCAGCGCGCTCAGCATGCAGCGCACCGTCAGCGTCGTCTTGCCGATGCCGGAGGGACCGACGATCAGGGTATTCGTGCCCGCCACCAGGCCACCGCCGAGCAGGGTGTCGAAGCTGTCCGAGCCGGTCGCATGCAGGGTCGCGCTGAAGTCGCGCGTGTGCTCGGCCGCCACCAGGCGCGGGAACATGCGGATGCCGCCGGTGTCGAGCACGTAATCGTGATAGCCGCCGCGGAAGCGGATGCCGCGCATCTTGATGATGTTGACGCGGCGCCGCTCCTGGCCGTATTCCTTGGCGATCCGGTCCAGGCTGATGACGCCGTGGGCGATGCTGTGCAGGTGCTGGTCGGAAGTGTTGGTCTTGTCGTCGAGCATCAGGACGGTACAGGAACGCGACGAGAAGAATTGTTTGAAGGCCAGGATCTGGCGCCGGTAGCGCAGCGGGTTCTGGGCCAGCAGGCGCAGTTCCGACAAGCTGTCGAACACCACGCGCAGCGGCTTGACGCGGTCCACCTGCTCCATCACGTTCTGGGTGGTCTCGCCGAGCTCCACCTCGGCCGGATGGAACACCGATTGCTGCGCCTCGGGATCGAGCATGGCGTCGCCGGCCAGTTCGTAGACCTCGAGCGGGTCGAGCGACCAGCCGTGGCTTTCGGCGACGGCGGCCAGCTCGTGGGCGGTTTCCGACAGGGTGATGTACAGGCCGCGTTCGCCCCTGGCGACGCCTTCGAGCAGGAACTGCAGGCCCAGCGTGGTCTTGCCGGCGCCCGGCGAACCTTCGACCAGGTAGATGCGCTGGGCGGTCAGGCCGCCGTTCAGGATATCGTCGAGGCCGGCCACGCCGGTAGAGATACGGTAAGTAGGTGCGCGCTCGATATGGCGCGCCTGGTTTTCTGTATTCATCACTGCCGACCTGTCATGGAAAGTGTGGAAGCATGTGGCAGCGGCGGCCTGTCCATGCCATGGCGATTATTATATGTGGCTTGCAAGCACCCAGCCGTTCGCTGGCAGAAAAAGCAGGCAGGCATCTGCGTGACTCGATAGCGACGGTGCGCGCCCGCACCCTTCCAGTATCGCCTGGCATACCGGTATTGCGCCTGACAAATATTGGTGTGTAAACAGGGCCT
>Ga0265798_10010753_pt1 | contig 11223 bp, 7 predicted proteins | sample P3T30metagenome_FD_192430 | JGI IMG/M metagenome (GOLD analysis project Ga0265798, IMG submission 192430) | Plant litter microbial communities from East Loma Ridge, Irvine, California - P3 T30 | ecosystem: Environmental > Terrestrial > Plant litter > Unclassified | place: USA: California... | reverse complement strand
TAAGCCTTAACGTAATGCTTGGTGGTGAAGAAGCCAATACACGTGCCTTTGGCGAAGCTTCGGTTTCAGGCAAAATTGTAAATGCTTACAACGCCATCATCATGGCTGATAAAGAATCAAGGAAATAATTTTCTGAGAAATATTTTAAAGAACCCCCGGGCTGTAAGGCTGCGGGGGTTTTTGTTATTTTACAGCACCTTTCTGCCGGGGTTTTTCCAAACTTTTCAACTTTCAACTTTCTAACCTTACAAACTTTTTTTACATTTATCCCATGAGAACATTTTTAGCCGTGGCACTGATATCGGCCACCAGCCTTTTTGCGCAGAAAAACCCAAACAAAGGGTATTGGCAGCAACATGTTGACTATAAAATGGAGGTTAACGTAGATGTAAAAACCTATAAATATACCGGTACCCAAACGCTGGTGTACAAAAACAACTCGCCCGACACGTTGAGGCGCGTGTACTACCATTTGTATAACAACGCTTTTCAGCCCGGCAGCGAGATGGATGGCCGCCTGCAGGCCATTGCCGACCCGGATGGGCGTATGGTAAAAAATTTTAAGACTCCTGATAATAAAACGGTAAAAGAAAGCCGCATCAGTAAACTGGCGCCGGATGAAATAGGTTATTTAAACATCACCAACCTGAAACAAAACGGCAAAGTCCTTAAAAACGAAGTATCGGGCACGGTGCTGGAGGTAACACTTGACAAGCCGCTGCTTCCGGGTAAAAAAGCCACATTTACACTAAACTTTGAAGGCCAGGTGCCGTTGCAAATACGCCGCAGCGGTCGCAACTCATCTGAGGGTATAGCCCTGAGCATGACACAGTGGTATCCTAAAATGGCTGAATATGATTTTGAAGGCTGGCATGCCGACCCTTATATTGCGCGTGAGTTCTTTGGCGTATGGGGCGATTTTGATGTGAAGATCACGATTGATAAAAACTATGTGCTGGGTGGCAGCGGCTACCTGCAAAATCCGCAGGAAATAGGCAAAGGTTATGAAAACCCGGGCAAGCCGGTTAAATATAAAGAAGGCGCTACTACCCTTACCTGGCATTTTGTGGCTCCTAATGTGCACGATTTTACCTGGGCGGCAGATCCTGATTATGTTCACGATAAAATTATAGGTGAAAATGGTGTAGAACTGCACTTTTTTTACAAGAACCTGCCCGAAAATCTTGATGGCTGGAAAAAACTACAACCTAAAACTGCCGAGCTTCTTGCATTTTACAACAAGCACGTAGGCCCTTACCCCTACAAGCAATACTCTGTTATACAGGGTGGCGACGGCGGTATGGAATATGCCATGTGCACACTTATTACCGGCCACCAGTATGAGGGCCTTGTAAGCGTAACCACACATGAGTTTGGCCACTCGTGGTTTCAGCACATACTGGCCAGTAACGAGAGCAAGCATGCCTGGATGGATGAGGGCTTTACAAGTTATATAGAAGAGCTGGCTATTGCCACCATTATGCCATCGCCGGGACAAAAAGGACCAGATTTTAGTGGTTTTTATAATGCTTATTTTAATCTTGTAAAAACAGGTAAAGAGCAACCCATGACCACGCACTCTGACCGTTATGACCTGAACAGGGCTTACACGGTAGGATCTTATATAAAAGGTGAGATATTTTTAGCTCAGCTGGGTTATGTAATTGGGCAGGACAAGCTGGCCCAGACCATTAAGCGGTATTACAATGACTTTAAGTTTACCCACCCTGCACCAAATGATATTATGCGCACGGCAGAAAAAGTGAGCGGTGCCGAGCTGGACTGGTACCTTACCGACTGGACACAAACTACAAACACCATTGACTACAGTATTAAAGAAGTTGCAGATAACGGCACCGTTACCTTAGAGCGTATTGGGCGCATGCCTATGCCGCTGGATATTTTAGTTACGTACCAGGATGGTACACAGGAAAGCCTTTATGTGCCATTACAAATGATGCGTTACATAAAAGACAACCCTACACCGGCAATAATGCGCACAGTACTGCCTGATTGGGACTGGGGTCATTCAACCTATACCTTTACCCTGAGACAGCCTAAAACCGCCGTTAAATCGATAACCATCGACCCGGAAGACCTTATGGCCGACGTGAACAGGGATAACAACGTGTATGCAAAAAAATAGTTTACAGTGCACAGTTTAAAGTTAACAGTGGCTTCGCTCAAAAAAAAGCGGCATTTCTTTGGAATGCCGCTTTTTTTTGTCAATACCATATAAACAAAAAAAACCTCCAGCTATGGCAGTTGGAGGTTAATACGTAAGGGCAGGCAAAATAGATAGAAAACCTGCGCCCAAACTGTGGAAATATATAAATAGGCGCTAAAAAGTATTAGGATTTTTTAGCAGGGTCAGCTTTTTTGGTTTCTACTGTTTTAGTTTTAGTAGTCTCAATTTTTTTAGGTTCAGAGGCAGGCTGTGTAGCAGGGGCTGTTGGTGCCGTTGCTGCAGGCTTAACCTCTTCTTTTTTAGTTGTGGTTGACGTGGATGGTACAGCCGGTGTAATTTTTGCGGGTTGCTCTGTTTTATCCGTTTTAGTTGCCGGTGCCTGTACTGTTGGTTCCTGCGCCATTGCCATAAATCCTGTTAGCATAAGTGTGCTTAAAAATAATTTTTTCATGATATGTGTTTTATAATTTCAATTGTTGTCAGATGCTAAGTAAAAGACAAGATTGATGCCTAAAAAACAATGTCAAGTGCCGATGTATTGATTATGGTAGTTTTAGTATCTGAAAATCAATTAATTATAATATTAATTTTATGAGGTACAAAGAAACTTGCCTTTTGAGAAGTTTGGGGCAAATTGGGGATTTTCGTAGATTTTTTGTAGAAAAGGCATAAAAAAACAGAGAGTTGCAGGTTTGGTGTACACAATGTAGCCCTTAACCTGCAACTCCCCGTCTTTGAAATTTGTAGCTTTTTACATCATCGCACTTATGCGGATGCTGCCTTTAACCAGTGCCATGGCACGTATATCGGCAAGAGATACTTCTTTATCCTGGTGGTGTGGGTTTTCGCTGGCTAGTATTACATAGCCTTTGCGTTCGCTGCGCCTGATGTATTTAACGGTAATATATTCCTCACCACCTATATTAACACCCAGCAGGTACATTTCGCCCCAAAATATGCCATTGGTAATATCTTCTATAATTTTATACATAATAATATCGCCGCTGTTAAGAAGCGGATACATACTGTCTCCCGTTACATACAGGGCGCCGTCGCAGCGTGGCAGTTGCGGTATAGAAATGTGGTCTACCGGTTTCAGGTTTTTAGCATCGCTAAATAAGGGTACAATACCGGCCACGGCCTCAAGGTCATACAATGGTATCTGCTGGCTGTCCAGCGTAGTATCGGTTTTTAATCGAAACGTTTGCACGCCGCTACGGTTTTGAACCGCTTCCAGCATCATTTCTCCTTTGCCGGTTAGCAACCAGATAGGGTTTATGTCTTTATATATTTCAAGTATGCGCTCCAGTACATTGCTGCCTAAGCTTTTACCGTCTTTAACGGCTTTGCTAATGGCGCCGCGGCTGGCCCCTACACTGTTTTCAAAAGCATAATAGCTTATGTTCTTTGCTTCTATATATTCGCCTACACGTGCTGATACCATAATTATTGTAAATTTTCTTCAAATATAAGAAAAAAATAGGTTAATTAAAAAAATAAGGTTTACCTTATTTTTTAAACAAGAAAAGGCAGGCGTTGAGGTATCATTATTTAGTTAACAGCAGGCCGCTTCTTAACCAAATACTAAAAACAGCCAATTGTCCTGCTTTATTGGTTTTGATTTGTATTTTTACGTTTTAAACTTGCCCACCCCGCCTATGAAATTCAGGAAAACGAAAGCTAAAATTACCCTGCCGGAATTCTTTAAATTAAATTTTGACGAGAATAACCTGTGGGAGTATAAAGCTGATGATGTAGACCTGCTGGCAGAACTGGCAGAACTTTTCAGGCCTAAGCATCCTGAAAATGCATTGCCTACCGATTTGACTGAACTACTTACACTTTTAAAAGATAATGAACGCTACTGCACGGGGCTGGGGCTGTATATAAAAGGTATTTTAAAACATAAAAAATTCAGTAAAATACTTACTGATGCCGGCATACTATCTCAGGCCGACTTTTTTTATGAGGTACGCAAGCGCTTGTTTGCAAAGCTGATACCCGATCAGCCACAGAAAGATACATTGGAGTATGTGCTTAACCAGGTGTTTTTTGTAAAGACCGACCCCATCTGGATAAACTCGATACCCGGCCGTCAGCTCGAAGAGTTGTTTGTACTGCTAAAATTCCGGTCGTTGTATGCTTCAAGCGAGGCAAACAGCCCGTTGGCAGAGCTTATTTTTGCCATACAGGTGCTCATACACCGCATTGCCGGCCGTGCCCTTGAAACAGAGGTAATACAAATGGTGCCTGAGTATGAAAACCTTGAAAGCCCGTTTCTTGCCATACAAAAAGAGTTTACGGCGCTTTCTGAAAAACTTACAGACGAGCATCAAAATTATGTAAGCCCGGACGATATAAGCTACCGCCAGCTGGTGGTACTGCACCACCAATGCGAAGATTATGTTAGGGCAGCCTTTAAAAACAGCGAAAAATATGGTATATCGCTTCGGGTTAACCAAAGCCTGCTTCGCATCCGCCAGCAGCTGGAGCGCCTGGGCGTATTACTGCCACTGCTGGCTATAGATAAAAGCCATGAAACCACGCAGGACTCGATAACCTTAGGGTTAAATATAATAACTTATAACTGCTACAAAAACAATGTGCGCAAGCTGGTTAACGAAAGTACACAGCTGCTAAGCTATGAGGTTACCCAGCACACGGCTAATACCGGAGAGCACTATATAACAAAAAACCGCTGGGAGTACTTCCGGATGTTTTGGGCTGCTTCGGGCGGCGGGATTATAGTGGGTATACTTTGTGTTATAAAAGTAATGCTGGGCAAAATAGAAACCAGTGCCTTTGGGCATGCATTTTTTTACAGCCTTAATTACTCGTTTGGCTTTATGGCCATTTACCTTCTGGGTGGCACGCTGGCCACAAAACAGCCCGCCATGACGGCTGCGGCACTGGTGCGCGCGCTGGAAGCCGGGCGAAAAAACAACGCTGTAAACGAAGATGAAAAGCACCGTGACTTTGCCGAATTTTTTGCACGTGTTTTCAGGAGCCAGTTTATAGCTTTTGTAGGAAATGTACTGGTGGCTTTCCCTGTGGCATGGCTGGGCATATGGCTAATAGACCTTGCTACGGGGCATAATATTGCGCTTACCAAGTGGTATGTACTGGTTACTGATTTGAGCCCGGCGCATTCGGCAGCTATATTTCATGCGGCTATTGCAGGGGTATTTTTGTTTCTTTCGGGCATTATAGCGGGCAGCGTGGCCAATCGCGATAAGCACCGCCATGTTTATTACCGCATTGCAGAACACCCGTTGCTTAAAAAAAGCTTTGGCCGCACAAGGGCTGTTAAGCTTTCTAAATGGTATGAAAATAAATGGGCGGGTATTGTAAGTAACTTTTGGTTTGGGGTGTTTATGGGTACTACGGCATCCATAGGCGTGTTTTTAGGGCTTAACCTCGACGTAAGGCACATTACATTTGCCAGCGGCAACCTGGCGCTGGCGCTGTATGGCGCTAACTATAACATTGCCACAGAGCTGCTTGTTTGGGGCGGTATTGGCATTATAGTTATAGGGCTTGTAAATTTTATGGTAAGCTTTAGCCTTTCGTTAGGTTTGGCCTTCCGCTCGCGCAACATACCGTTTTCTGAGCTTGGGCCTATTACAAAAAGTATCTGGAAACATTTTAAGCGCAGGCCGGGCTCCTTCTTTTTTCCTAACTTCAGGAAAGAAAAATAATAGCGCTGCTTTTGTACAACTATAGTATGCAGTATAAATTATTAAAATCGAACTCCGGAAGCATTCATCTTATTTAGATTTATTAAAAATAACTTGCGTAATTAAACATCGGGACTTAGATTTGCATTCAATTTAGAATTAATCTAACTAAGCTTATAATGCAAACCCGGGTTAAGCCGCTCATATATATACTTTCAGCCTTCAGTTTTTCGGCATTTGCCCAGGAGCCTGCTAATGACACCCTTTCGCAGCAAATTCAGGAAGTTATAGTAACTACCGGCCAGATTGAGCCACAGTCTATCAACAAATCTGTATTTAACGTGCGCGTTATCAGCCGTGAAGATATTTTGCGCCAGGCAGCCAATAACATGGCCGATGTGCTTAACCAGTACCTTAATATTAATGTAATGCCCAATAGTGGCTCGGGCCGCTCTACGGTATCAATGTTTGGGCTTGACAGCCAATACCTGAAAATACTTATAGATAATATTCCGCTGGTTAGCGATACCGGACTTGGCAATAACATAGACCTTACCCAGATAAACCTTGATGATGTAGACCATATTGAGATTATTGAAGGCGCTATGGGAGTTACACACGGTGCTAATGCGGTGAGTGGTATCATTAATATCATTACCCGTAAAAATACAACACACAATTGGGAAATTAACACTACCGTGCAGGAGGAAAGCATTGGTAATGAGTATGCCCCGCTAACAGATAAAGGCAGGCACATACAATCTATACGCATAGCACATACCCTAAACCCCAACTGGTTTGTGGCTGTGGGTGCTAACCGCAACGATTTTACCGGATTTAAAGATACCCGTGGTGGCCGTGATTTTACAGATTATAACCCTACAGATATTACTTATAACCGTGGCTACAGTTGGCTGCCTAAAGAACAGGTGTTTAGCAACGCACTGGTGCGCTACCAAAGCGGTACAACAAGGTTGTTCTACAGGTTTGAATTTTTTAATGAGGATGTAGATTTTTATAATCCAATTGTCAGCACCGAGATTGTGGGTACCAACCTGCTTAGGTATGGTATAGATAGGAAATACAATACCAATAAATTTTACCATCACCTTAATGGTGTGGGCAAGGTGTTAAGCCTTGACTATAATGTATCTGCCTCTTACCAAAAGCAGCAACGCAACCTCGAGGAGTTTAAATACTACATACAAACCGGCGAATCTGTGCCTCGTATAGATACACCTTATCAGGAAACGGAAGTGCTGTACAGCACCGGTACCTTAAGTAATTTTTTTAAAAATAAACGCGCCAACCTGCAAATAGGGTATGAGCTTGTTAATACAAATGGCTACAGCGCTGCTAATTCAGGCGATTTTAGCAATCCTGACCAACAAGGCGTAAACCTTAAAAAGAGACTGGAAAATTATGATGTGTATGCCACATCTGAAGTTAGCGTTACCGATAGGTTTTCATTCCGCCCGGGTTTTAGGTACTCATTCCAAAATAAGTTTGATGACCAGTGGGCGGCCTCTTTAGGCTTCAGGCAGCTGTTTAACCATGCGCTTGAGCTTCGTGCCTCTTATGGCAAATCATACCGCACACCAAGTTATGATGAGCTGTATACTTATTTTGTAGACTCTAACCACAACCTGCAGGGCAACCCGAACCTTACACCGGAAGAGGGGCAATCTGTTGAGCTGGGCCTTAAAAAAATGTGGAGCTTTACATCGGGTGTGGTGCTATCAAGCGCTATCAATACAAGCTACCTTGATGTTAACGACCGTATAGAGCTGGCGGTCGTATCTGCCGAGCCTTTAGAGTATAAATATATTAACATCAACAAATACAAGATGTGGAATGTATCTTCAACCCACGCTGTAAAATATAACAACCTTGAGGCCAGGCTGGGCGTTACCCTTGTGGGCCTTTCAAGAAAAATTGATACCGGCATAGCCCAGTCTGACGATAAATTTTTATTCAATTTTCAGCTTAATGCAAATATAGCCTATACCGTGCCGCAATGGCAAACGGTTTTTAGCGCCTATTACAAGCTAAACGGTGTACAGCAGCAGTTTGTAGACAACGGCTCATTAACCAACCCGGCGTTTGAACTGCAAAAATTAGACTCCTTTGGTTTGCTTGAAGCATCGGCCAGAAAATCATTTTTTGATAAAAGGCTTGATGTTACCATAGGTGGCCGCAACCTGCTTGATGTGGTTAATGTACGCTCTAACGTAGCATCGGGCGCGGGCGCACATGCCGAAGGCAGTACTAACCTGCTTATGGGCTACGGGCGCTCTTACTTTTTAAAACTTACGTATAATCTTAATTTCTAAATACCATGAAAAAGTTACTTTTCATTCCCCTGGCATTTTTAGCGTTGGCTTCTTGCGGAGACGACGACAGCAATATAGCACCCATCGAGCAAATATCTGCCGGTACTGTTTTTGGCACTGCAGCGCATCCGCTTAACATAGGTGGCCCTAACCAGCAAAACCAGGTGTATGTAGACCTTAGTGAAGAAATAACCAGCGAAGTATCGCGCAACAGCTGGGACCTTGGTTTTTATTCGGGTTCAGATTTTCGTGTTGTAATAAACGGTTCGTTGCGTATGGCTGTTAAAACACTTGAAACAACTGATATTACCGCTGTACAAGCCATAGACCCTGTTGTTAACGTGGGTACCTTTAACGCCGCTAACATGGCTTTTGTAGACAGCCCAGACGGGAAGCTTGCCACCACGGCTTTTAGTACTATAGCAAGTACTGAGCAAACCGCTAAAGTATACCTTGTAAACCTTGGCAGCCAGGTGCCTACCACGATGCCCGCAGCCGGATCTAGCAACGTTGCCGGGCCTGACCGTGGATGGAAAAAAGTAAAAGTATGGAGAGACGGTGCAGGCTACAAATTGCAGTATGCCGATCTTGAAGCTACTACGGCCACTACCGTAAGCATTGCTAAAGATGCAGCGTATAACCATGTATTTTTTAGCCTTACTACCGGTGCTACTGTACAGGCAGAGCCACAAAAAAGCAATTGGGATATGAATTTTACTACGTTTACTAACGAGGTATTTCAGGATGGCGCATCGGCCGGTGCTTATTTTTATTCGGATTTTGTTATAACCAACGCTAAGGCCGGTGTTACGGCTGTAATGGTTCAGGGCGATGCAACCGCTTATGAAGCCTTTACTAAAGCCACGCTTGACCTGGGTGATTATGCCTTTAGCGATGACCAGCGTGCTATAGGGGCCAACTGGAGAAATGTTATACCGGTGCAGGTATATGATAACGTATTTTTTGTGCTTAAAGATGGCGCAGGAAACTATTATAAAATAAAATTCATTTCAATGTTGAGTACTGCCGGCGACAGGGGTTTCCCTGTATTTCAATACGCGCTGCTGCAGTAGTTTTTTGTAAGTTAGTTTTTGTTTTATTTTCCCGGCAGGCTGTGTGTGTACAGTGTGCCGGGATTTTTTATTTTAAGGCGTTTTAAGAGGGGTTGTCAGTGCAAGTATATATTTGCGCATTTCTGATTAGAAAAGCGTTTTAACGGCGCTAAAGCACCGGTTTAATATTGTTTTGATAGCTTTTATCTGAATCCATTCAAGCAGGTTGTTGCACGGCCATAAAAAAATGCGCTCCGTTACCGGAAGCGCATTTCTATTGAAAATCAGTTTTTGTTTTCTATAATTATACGATGCTTGCAAAAAGGTATTCCCTGTTCATGCGGGCAATATTCTCTAAAGAAATTCCTTTAGGGCATTCTACCTCGCACGCGCCGGTATTGGTACAGTTACCAAAGCCTTCTTCATCCATCTGGCGTACTATATTAAGCACACGCTCTGTAGCCTCAACTTTACCTTGCGGAAGCAAAGCAAATTTAGATACAATAGCACCTGCAAATAGCATTGCAGAGCCATTTTTACAGCTGGCAACACACGCACCGCAACCTATACAGGCAGCAGCCTCAAAAGAACGGTCGGCATCATGCTTAGGTACCGGTGTGGCATTGGCATCAATAGTGTTGCCTGATGTATTAACCGATACGAAACCGCCTGCCTGTTGTATCCTGTCAAAAGATGAACGGTCTACAATAAGGTCTTTAATTACCGGGAATGCCTTACTTCTCCATGGCTCAACATAAATGGTATCACCATCTTTAAAAGAGCGCATGTGCAGCTGGCATGTAGTTACCTTGCTTGCAGGGCCGTGGGCCTGTCCGTTAATGTATAGCGAACACATACCGCAAATACCCTCGCGGCAGTCGTGGTCAAACGCTACGGGCTCTTCCCTGTTGTTTACAAGCTGCTCGTTCAATTGGTCAAGCATCTCAAGGAAAGAACTGTCTGTTGAAACGTCGTTAAGCTTGTACGTTTCTATTTTGCCTTTTGTCTTTGCGTTTTTCTGGCGCCAGATTTTAAGGTTTATGTTTATATTTTTATTAGAAGCCATATCCGTGTGTCGTTATTTTATTTGTAATTCCTGGCTGCAATTTTAATGTACTCGTAGTTAAGCTCTTCTTTATGAAGTACCTCATTGTTAATGTCGTTGCCCTGGTATTCCCATGCACCTACAAAAGCAAAGTTCTCGTCATCCCTAAGGGTTTCGCCCTCAGCATCCTGGTATTCTTCACGGAAGTGGCCCCCGCAAGATTCTTTACGTTGTAACGCATCGCGCGCCATTAGCTGGCCCAGGTCAATAAAGTCGGCCACACGCAGTGCTTTTTCAAGCTCGGTGTTAAGCTCATCTGCTGTTCCGGGAACGTATACATCTTTATAAAATTCTGCTTTAAGGGCAGCAATTTCGGCAACTGCCTCTGTAAGGCCCTGCTCATTACGGCCCATGCCCACTTTGTTCCACATAATGTGGCCCAGTTTTTTATGGAAGTGGTCTACCGTTTTAGTACCATTGTTGTTAAGGAAACCATCAATCTGTCCTTTAACGTTGGCCTCGGCCTCGTCAAATTCAGGAGAGTGGGTAGGTATCTGTCCTGTGCGTATTTCGCCTGCAAGATAGTCAGACACTGTATAAGGCAATACAAAATAACCATCTGCAAGGCCCTGCATTAGCGCAGAAGCACCAAGGCGGTTAGCGCCGTGGTCAGAGAAGTTAGCTTCGCCGGCCACAAAACAGCCCGGTATAGAGCTCTGAAGGTTATAATCTACCCAAACGCCACCCATGGTGTAGTGCACCGCAGGGTAAATTTTCATTGGCATTTCATACGGGTTTTCGGCCGTAATTTGCTCATACATCTGGAACAGGTTACCGTATTTTTCTTCAATCCAGGCTTTGCCCAGTTTAATTACTTCATCATCGGTAGGGTGGTGGTTACCTTTAGCATAAGCAGTTTGCCTGCCTT
>Ga0265798_10010752_pt1 | contig 11224 bp, 10 predicted proteins | sample P3T30metagenome_FD_192430 | JGI IMG/M metagenome (GOLD analysis project Ga0265798, IMG submission 192430) | Plant litter microbial communities from East Loma Ridge, Irvine, California - P3 T30 | ecosystem: Environmental > Terrestrial > Plant litter > Unclassified | place: USA: California... | reverse complement strand
CCTTCCCGACTCGAAAATCAAAGTCGAAATTTTTGACACTGGGCCCGGCATTGCACCAGAGCATCTGGAAAAGCTTTTTGAGAGTTTTTTCACTACCAAGCCCACGGGAATGGGCATGGGACTGCCTATCTGTCGCACCATCGTCGAGGCCGCCGGTGGCTCAATCGAACTTGCCAATCGGGAGGATGGTGAACGGGGGGCGAGGATCACACTGACTTTTCCTGCCAAGGAACCTCTCAGCTAGAGAGGTTTAAGCTTCGACAGAGCGTCCTAGGCGAGATTGAGCCGCTGCCCGGCGCGTACCAAATCAGCGATCGTGGAGACTCTCATCTTTCGCATCGTATTCGCGCGATGGACCTTTACCGTGACTTCGCTCACCGATAATTCACCAGCGATCTGCTTATTCATCAGTCCTTTATAGACGCCTCCCATCACCTGTTTCTCGCGAGGAGTGAGGCATTCGTACCGCGCGCAAAGACACGCGAACTCCCGTTGTCTAGCCAAGCTCTCATGATGCTTTGCTAGCGCCTTGGCAACTGAGTCGAGAACATCCTGCTGGCGGAAAGGCTTAACCAGGAAGTCGACCGCGCCTGCCTTCATGGCACGAACTGACATTGGCACATCACCGTGGCCACTCATGAAAATGACCGGCATGCTCAACTCTGCCTCTGTCACTTGTTGCTGCACATCGAAACCGCTGTAACCACGCAACCTTACGTCAAGGAGCAAGCACCCTGCAGAACCCACAAGCGGGTGCTCTAACATCTCAGGAGGGTTTTCGAAATCTTGGACCACGTATCCTGCTGATCGTAACAGGCTGGACAGCCCGCCCCGAACCACCGCATCGTCGTCTACGACGAACACGATTGAGCGTTGGTTGAGAGCCGGGGGTTTTGAATTAGAAAATTCCATTGAGAATCCCACGAACATTTGGAAGAACAGCTTGAAGGCAGCCTGAAAGCCGGTGCGTCGCCGGCTAGACCACGCACGCGTTACGCATGTTACGGATCAGCTTACCGGACTCGGACTGTCCACCAGCGACAGATGAAGCCGTGGATCAGTGCGTACTCCTGGGAACCTGGGTTGTCTCGAACCCCGCGAATAGCCTCAACCAACACTCAGGTACATCGATATCAAGCCCGCCATCGTTTCGTCAAAAAGGCGTCTAGCGGACCATCACCTTTATGGATGAGATCAGTGTATTTGATCTAAAACAAGCGCAGCTCCACCCATCAACGCGATTGAAACCAAAAACAAGGCCCGTCAAAAATCATTTTATAAGTCAAGACAGAATCTGGCGGACTCAGACTGTTGGGTCAACTCATACGATGGGATAGGTTTTGGTATTTATTAACAGAAATCAATTAGATAATAATCTTAACGGTAGAAAACATTTTTTGTAACCATCGCCCTCTCCTCGATCAAGTATTTGCAACCGTTGTATCACGGTAAGGGCCAGCGTTTACCCATCGATTATCCGCACTTATGAACAGCACCTGCACTTTTACACGACAAATGATCCGATGAAGGTCGGCTCTAAACCCGTACTTCGATTGCTCTCAGCGTCAGCTCACCCGTGAAACTAAGCAGCGCTCAATGCGAAGTGACGTCGGTCTAGTTCAGGGAAAAGCATTTTCGTCGGGGCATTGGTACGTAGCAGACCCCGCTGTACCGATCATCATGATGAGTGCGGTTACTGACTAGCGACCTCTGTAACGCTAAGCGGTTGATCGCTTACGTGCTCCTTAAGATGTTCGATGAACGCGCGCACAGAGGGAGAAACATTATCGCGAGAGGGGTACACCGCAAAAATACCAATAGGAGGATCAACCGCCCAATCAGAGAGGCCGTCGATCAACCGTCCAGCCCTCAAATCATCCGCAACATGCCAATCAGCAAGAAGAGCGATGCCATGGCCATCCACGGCCATCTGACGGACCACCTCTCCCATGCTGGAAGCAAATCGACCTTCGATTCGCACAGTGTGCTGAGCTCCAGCACGACTAAAAGTCCATCGACGCTGGTCGCCGATGATGAGTCCCACATGAGCCGCTAAATCCAGAGGGGAAGACGGCATCCCATGCTCCTCCCAATATTCAGGGGACGCGCACACCAGCCTTCGGCAAGAGACAATTTGCTGCGCTATCAGAGTCGAGTCCTGCAAGGCTCCATAGCGGATCGCCAAATCAACGCCTTCCGCGACCAGATCCACCATTCTGTCGGTCAAGTCCAGTTCGACGGACACTCCTGGATATCGACGCAGGTAACTGCTCACGACTCTCGACAGGTAACTGTGAGCAAAGGTCGCAGATGCGGTAATCCTCAAAGGGCCTGATATCTCGGCGGTGTCAGACAACTCTCGCTGTGCCTTTTCGACGCTGACGAGGATCATCATTACATGCTGATGAAATTGCTCACCGTAGGTCGTCGGGCTCAGCCGTCGGGTAGTTCTATTGAACAACCTGTGCCCCACCCGATCCTCCAGGGCGAGCAACCGCTTACTGCCGCCGGCCGCCGTGATGCGTAACTTATCCGATGCTGCACGGATGGAACCGCTCTCATAGACGGCAGCGAAGAATCGCAATTCATCAATTGAGTCAAACATTGATTAACAACCTTTACGACCGTGAGACGCAACGATTATCGCCTATTCGTTCCGCAAACTCGATGATAGTTTTGGGCAAATATTACTCACCGAGTGGACCCATCATGCAAGCGATTGTGATAAACGAGCACGGCGATTCACAAGTATTTGAAGATTTACAACTACCCAACTTAACCCCACGCCCCGGACACGTTGTGATTGAGGTGCGCGCTACCAGCGTCAACCCAGTGGATACGAAGATTCGGCAGGGAAGCGAAGGAACAGCCGGCCTCACATTTCCAGCCGTCCTCCACATGGACGTGGCTGGAGTGATTAGCTCCGTAGGCGAAGGCGTCGACGCATTCAAAGTCGGCGATGAGGTCTACGGCTGTGCAGGGGGTGTCGTCGGCATTCCTGGGGCCTTAGCCGAACAAATGGAAGCCGATGCAAATCTGATCGCCATCAAGCCGAAATCTTTGTCGTTTGGCGAGGCGGCCGCCCTCCCCTTGGTCTCTATCACGGCATGGGAGGCGCTAGTCGATCGAGCATCAATCAAGCCAATGGACGATGTGCTTATCCACGGGGGTACTGGTGGGGTTGGCCACATCGCGATTCAACTCGCCAAAGCGATGGGCGCAAGGGTGACAACCACCGTATCAACCGACGAGAAGGCTCAGATTGCCAGAAGCCTTGGCGCTGACGAAGTGGCGAACTATCGTAGCGAATCCCCGGAGCAGTACAGTCAGCGCGTCACAGATGGCAAGGGATTCGATACGGTGTTCGACACTTTCGGGGGCGAAGTACTGCAGAATTCGCTCAAAGCCGCAAAGCTCAAAGGCCACGTCATTTCGATCATCGGCTACGACACGTACGACCTTACAGACATGCATTTCAAAGGGCTGAAGCTAGACCTCGTTTTCATGCCTATACAGATCATTCATAACGTAGAACGAGAAAAGCACGGTGAAATCCTAAGGCGAGTGGCTGCTTTGGTCGATCGTGGCCAAGTTAAACCGCTCATTGACCAACGCTATCCATTCACCCCTCAGGGCGCCGGCGCAGCTCACGATCGGTTGGAGTCATCACAGGCCATCGGAAAAATTGTAATTGCGCGCGATTGATGCACATTCGGGCACCTATCGTCCCACTACCCACCACTGAGGTTATGTTCATGAGTAGCCATTCAAAAAAATCTGAGCTGCTTTATCTAGTCGCCACATTAGAAGCTGTGCCGGGATCTGAAGGTCTGCTGTTGGATGCGCTCAGCGCATTGGTGCTTCAATCGAGAGCTGAACCAGGGTGTATCCAATATGATCTTCATGTCGACATCGCAGACGCGAAGACTTTGATCGTCTATGAGATCTGGCGCAATCAGCAAGCGCTGGACGACCATGCCTCGTCATCGCACTTTCAGGCTTTTTTGAAAACAGCAGAGCCGATGCTCTCAGCCCCGCTCGACGTCAAGGTTCTTAACCGCATCGATTGACGCCTAGCCGTTCCAAGCTGACCGGAAGGCTTTCCGGTCAGCACCTCACTACCTTCTTAGTCGTCCGGTCCTGATCGGCGGCTTTCTCAGGCCCGGCCATCTCAGTGGCTACCTGACCTTTTCTACCAAGGTCATCCCGTTTGGCGGAAGGGGCAATGCCGTCTTGTATCTAACCTGCTTCAACGCGAAGCTGGAACGGATGTTGGCAACTCCAGGTATCTTGCTTAAGTGATCCAGGATAAAACGTTCCAGGGCCTGGATGGACGACACCAGAACCCTGATCAAGTAGTCCGCATCTCCCGACATCAGATAACACTCCATCACCTCCGGGCGCTCTGAAATAGCCGCCTCGAATCGACCAAGCGCCTCAATGACCTGCTTCTCCAAGCTGACGTGAATAAAGACATTGAGATGAAGGCCCAACGGCTCAGGATCGAGCAGCGTCACCTGCTGACGTATCAGACCACGCTCCTGCATGGCCTTGACGCGGTTGAAGCACGGTGTGGGTGATAGATTTACCGAGCGAGCCAGTTCCGCATTCGTGATGCGGGCATCAGCCTGAAGCTGATTCAAAATACTGATATCTGTTCGATCTAAACGGTGCATAAGGCAATCTACCTGTCGTGAGCGAAATCTGAAGAACCTATGTCTCCAAAGGCCTTCATGTTCATCCAGTGCTCGGATCGAAAAGCGTTGATGTAAGAACTGCGAATGCCGAACAGGGACAACAAATCACTCGCGTTTTCAAGGTTTTTTCAAAGCCCCTGAAGCACTCGCCACCGCTCCCAATTTCCTAGTGATAACCGAGACGGGACAAACCGTACTGCTTGATGACTGCCTTCCCTACCGTTTACCAACACGGAAAGTGAGTGGAAAAACCTTGGACAAAAGCAGTGGCACAAGAGAGGTTTCCGTCGATCATTCAGTTAGGCGTCCTGGTCTCAGACGTTATCATCAAAAGGTAAGCCGAGCTTTTTGAGCCACTCTTCGATTGTGTCCCCACTTCCCATATCGTGGTGGACAAGCCCATCGATCATGAAAGTAGGAGAGACATGAATTCCGTTCTGTCGAGCATATTTGCAGTGCCATTTGATGACGCGGTCCAAATCGGGGATCGAGAACGCTTGAGCCAACGTTAATCCGGAATAGGACTCGATACGCGAGACAATTTCTGCGGGTGTGGCGTCCATATTAGGACCAGAGGCGTGGTTCTCAAACTCAAACTCCTCCCTATGAGCGCCTACAGCGGCCATTACGGCCTTCGCACCCTCTCTCCCCTCTGGCAGCGTAGAAGCGGCAATAATGGACCGCACTATGACACCTGAATACATGTGCCATGGCTGCGACTGAAGCCGAACGAGTATCGTGAGGTTGTTCGGCCCTGCCGCGGCCAACAGTTCATCCAGCTTCCCCAAGGTTCTGACGGAGAATGGGCACGTTGGCTCTAAAAACATTTCGAGAACTCTAGGTCCATGCCCCCATGCCAAAGGGTCAGCCTGCCAAGTGGATGTGGTCATGTGAAGTCATTCCCTTCTGTTCGACCTCGTAAGCCTATCAAAGCCCAGCGCTTGCAGCAGCGCTTAAAAACGGCTGGCTTACTGGATGCCTGCGGGTGATGGTTTGAAACGCAAGCGTGATAACCGGTCAGAGACCTATCCAGTTTTGCGCGAAGCTGCCATTCACGGCTAATGCCGTTTGTCAGCCGCAGGGTCGCATTTGTGGTTGTTCAGCCTCGATTATCAGGCACTCGTTGACAGAGGTCTTAAGCGAGGGCCGCTAAGTTTCAAGAACCTCCTGACGGTTTATTCATTTTCCGGATTTCGTGGAAAGTATTACCTCGGCAAGACGCTTTTTTGAGTAAGCGTTGGCAGCAATACTCGGCGCAACACTACTCTGCTGGAGCGTCCTCATGAAAGCATTCGTTATTCCATTCTTCGCATCGCTTGTTCTTGCCAGTGGCCAATTAATGGCCGCTGAACCAGCCATCACCGATGCACCTGGAAAAGGCGAGCAGCCTACGATTTCACCGTTCAGGCATGCTCTGCCAGACCTGTATGACTTCAGCCAGATTCCCTTGGAGCAGATGGGCACTGGCATCACTCGCCAGACTATTCATAACGCTCAAAGCACCATGGCCAAATGGGTGTTCGCCAAAGGCGCAATCGTCCCGTTGCACCATCATGTCAACGAACAAATCACCTGGATAACTGCGGGGTCAGTCGAAGTCTTCTCACAAGGAAAGCGCTTCATCGTCCGGGCAGGTGAAGTCATTGTTTTTCCAGCGAACGTTCCACATGAGTTCCGCTCGCTTGAAGACGGCACGGTTGACATCGATATCTTCACCCCTGCCCGCCAAGACTGGATCGACGGCACAGCCAGTTACATCAAACCAGGCGCTTGATCCATGCCGCACTGCACGGTGCTTTGGTCATGTGGCTGGGCACTGCGCAGTTGACCACAACGTGCGGCGAGAAATGCACGAAGCATATGGATGTCGAGGTTAGTGAGTATCGGTGTGCATACACCACTTGCAGAGGCGCAGGTTGCCCCGCCTCTTCAGCGAACAACTTTTCGAGACATGATCACTTGTAAAGGCGGTCGAGGTATCCAGCGCCCGGGCCGCCGCTGAAAAACTCTTCCATTTTTGCGGCGCTCACAAACATCAGTAGATCGTCCAAGCGGACGATCTTCTCCATAACGACGAAATTCATTCAACTTTGTAGGTGATTATCGGCGTACGCCAGATAGGTGAAGATCGTCCCGTACTTTTCAATTCAATGGAGTCAAGGCAATGGCTATCTTCAAAACATCCTGGCTGGTTCCTGTTGCAATGACCGCGTTCGCAAGCTTCGCGAATGCAACCACCAAGCCTTTGGAAGTAGTCGCACAAACTTCCCAGGCAGTCTGGAACGCAGTGGCTGTCGACGAGGTAGGCCAGATCTATGTTTCGGGTCCGAAGTGGACAGGAATGAAAGGCCCTTCTGTATCTCGGATGGATGCCAACCACCAACCCGTCGCGTTCCCAGATGAGCGCTGGAACAGCAGCGACGAGGCGATCCCGGCTTCCGAGCGTTTCATCAACGTCAACGCAATGCATCAAGACGACAAAGGGCAGTTATGGATTGTAGATGCCGGCGTCACCGGATTCGGCGGGCACGTGGTACCTGGAGGGGCAAAGCTGGTCATTGTTGATTTGAAATCTGCCAAGACGGTCAAGGTCATCGTTCTGGACCCCACGGTTGCAAAAGACGGCAGCTACATCGATGACATTCGTTTCAATGGCGATCACGCTTATTTGAGCGATGCGGGCGTGCCTGGCATTGTCGTGCTGGATCTGAAAAGCGGGGCTATGCGCCGGGTTTTGGAATCAAGCCCCGCGACCCGCGCGCCGGCTGACCGAGATATTGTGCTGAGCGGCAAAGTCGTTAGAGCCCCTGACGGGAGTGCCCTGCGCGTCCATTCAGATCCGCTTGAAACAAGCATTGACGGCAAGTGGCTTTATTTCGCTGCGCTCGAAGGCCCTTGGTACAAGGTCGAAACCCGTCTGCTGAACGACGCTGCTCTTGATCCCGAGCAACTGGCGACGAAAGTGGAGTTCTGGCGTGACCTACCCCCGGTGGGCGGTACGGCGATGGACAAGCAAGGCAACTTCTATTTCAGTGACTTGGCAACCGACACGCTCAAGCGCATCAGCGTTTCAGGGAAGACCGAGACCATCGTTTCTGACCCTGCACTCCATTGGGTCGACGCGCCCGCTTTCGATCGGCAAGGACGAATTTACCTGCCAGCCGCTCAAGTCGACCGGGTTGGCCTGTTCAATGGTGGAAAATCCAAGGTCCAATGGCCACTTCGCGTGTACCGCATGGACCCGGCGCGTAGGCCAGCCCAGTAACGTGCTGACCCACCTCAGCTGCCTGGCAGAAACGGGCAGCTGACTAACTTGCTTCTGATGACCGCTGAACACCCGCGAAATCGGACAAGGATTCAGCAGCCCAGAAGTGATTGGCAATATGCATATCGGGCCGACTCAATCATCCAAAGGGTGATCTGTCTCCAAAGACGCTTTTTGCAAGAATATTTATGCTGTTTAAGTCCAGTTTGGAACGATCAACAGAGAAATAATCTGACGGCCATCATTTAAAATCTTGTTATCAACTTTAGTGAGGTGAACACCATGCGCAACGCAAGCGACCAATGTTCTGGCGCAGCGGTCTGCCCCCAGATGGGCCATGCCGGGTTCAATCTGCGGTCCAGGCAAGCGAACGGTCTCGCACTCCTATTGATCGCGATCCTGATTTGGGGAGCCAACTGGCCCGTCATGAAAACGGGGCTTTCTCACATTACTCCGATCTGGTTTTCCGCGAGTCGCTTCGTCACGGGCGCTGCGTGTCTCTTTGCATTGCAGGTGCTTACCAGAACCCTGCGCTTACCGACTCGACGAGATGTGCCGTTGCTGTTAAGCGTCGGGCTTTTACAAATGCTGGCCTTCACAGTGCTGGGGTCGATAGCCATGGCCGACATCCCGGCAGGACGATCGGCAGTGCTTGCTTACACGACACCCCTCTGGGTGATGCCGGCGGCAGTCCTCTTCTTTCATGAGAAACTGACGAGGGCACAACTTATCGGGACTCTGCTCGGTATTGCGGGGGTTGCAGTGTTGTTCAATCCGCTGGCGATCGATTGGAGCAACGGATTAATCGTCAAGGCCAACCTTCTGTTGCTGTGTGCGTCTCTCTGCTGGGCCATATGTATCCTCCACCTGCGGTATTACAAGGGTGATTCCAGCGCTTATCAACTCGCACCCTGGCAAATGCTTGTTGCCTCGGGCCCATTGTTAATAATCGCCCGAGTCACTGAAGGCCCGTTCACGGGTGACGGTTCGCGCTCGCTGTGGGAGGTCATCTTGTTCGTAGGGCCATTAGCAACCGCGTTCTGCTTCTGCGCGGTAAATGCTGCGAGCATGTGGCTGTCAACTACCAGTATGGCGTCGGCGATGCTTGGCGTTCCCATCGTAGGACTGTTGATGTCAGTGGCACTGTTGGGCGAGCATCTGACGCTCTCTCTTACCGCCGGGGTAATTGCCATTATTGGCGGAATTCTGTTCGTGACGATGGGATCTAGAAAACCCAGATCCCTGCCTCTGGGATCAGACCACGATCGACTTGGCCTCAAGAAAGGACTCTAAGCCAAATACGCCAAACTCTCTGCCCAGACCCGACTGCTTTACTCCTCCGAACGGTGCCAACAGTTCGGGGGAGAATCGGTTTACAAGCACGCTTCCAGCCTCCAACCGGGTGGCGATCCTGACTCCCCGCTCATTGTTTTTAGAGAATACGTAGGCCTGCAAGCCATAGGCCGTTCCGTTGGCGATCTGGACCGCCTCATCTTCGTTATCGTAGGTCATGATCGACAGCACCGGGCCGAAGATCTCCTCGCGTGCGATGTCCATGCTGCTGCTCACATTCGCAAAAACAGTGGGCTTCACGAAATAGCCGCGGTTCAGTCCCTCCGGATGGCCCTCTCCGCCAATAACGATCCGGGCCCCTTGCTCTAGCCCTCGACGAATGAATGTCTGAACGCGCTCGTATTGCGAGCGGTTGACCAGAGGACCGAGAAATGTGTTCGGATCAAGGGGGTCACCCGTTTGCAACGCGCCCACACAAGCCCGCACTGCACTGATGACATCGTCCAGCCGGGCCTGCGGCACTAGCAGTCGAGTGCCGGCAATACAAGCTTGGCCGTTGTTCATAAAAGCAGCGTTGATCACTTGGGGTATCACAATTTCAAGGTCTGCATCGTCCAAGAGGATCGATGCGGATTTTCCGGTCAGTGCCAGGCTGACGCGCTTCATCGTATCGATTCCGGCGCGTGCGATTATTTTCCCGGTCAAGGTGGATCCCGTGAACGAAATCTTAGCGACGGCTGGGTGAGTACTTAACTCATCTCCCACGTCGTGGCCCCTTCCGACGACCACATTGAATACTCCATCGGGCAGACCGGCAGTATGTAATGCCTCTGTCAGGACATGAGTTTGCAGAGGGCTGATTTCGCTAGGCTTTATAACGGACGCACAGCCAGCAGCGATGGCGGAAGCCAGCTTGCTACAAATTGTACCGGCGACGCTGTTCCAGGGCGCGATCAATGCGGCGACACCGACAGGCTCCATCACTACCGTTGCAGCACCCACCGAACGGGTCAACTGATAGCCTTCCAAGGTCAGCGCAGCGTTTGAAAAACATTGCGATACATACTCGCTCACCCATCGCGTTCGCGTGAGAACGCCGCCGTACTCTTCAGTAGCGCTGTCCCGGATCTGATCGGAATTCGACAAGACCGCTGTCGACAGGCGTCTAAGCATTTCGATCCGCTCGACTTTGCTGGTACGTCCAAACCACTGCTGAGCGCGATGAGCGGCCTCAATGGCCAAGACCGCATCGCGGCGACTGGCGAGCGTGACATTGCAAATGGGGTCTTCCGTGCTCGGATTCAGTATCGGCAAAACCTCCGAGCCATGAACGGCGACGAATTTACCGTCTATGTAAGCGTGATTAAAACTACGCATGCGATCTCCAGATCATCGAATAGAAGCGAACAATCTACTGACCCGAACTAATTTCGATAATAGAATCCAATCCGGATGATCTGTTCAGGAAATCAGGATAATGCACAAAAGTGGGCTGACCGAACTTGAGGTCGTCTTGGCGGTGGCGCGAAGAAAAAGCTTTCGTGCCGCTGCGTCAGACCTTGATATGTCTGCAACAGCGGTCAGCAACGCAGTTGCCAACTTAGAGACAAGATTGGGTGTTCGACTCTTCCACCGATCAACTCGAAGTGTTTCCCTCACTCAAGCAGGCGATCAATTTGTAAGCCAGATTGAGCCGGCCGTCGCCAGCATTCAAAGCGCCATGACTACGGCTGCCGAGCATAAATCCATACCTGAAGGAACACTGCGCCTCAACAGCTCACTCGGCGCAGCCTTGATGATTTTCGAGCCAATCATGCTGAAATTCTTGCAGCGCTATCCCGGAATGACGCTGGACATTTCCACCGAAGGGAAATTGGTCGACATTATTGCTGAGGGCTTTGACGCGGGCATACGGGTAAGCCAGCGAGTACCGCAGGATATGATTCGTGTACCGCTTACCCGTGAAGTG
>Ga0265798_10010746_pt1 | contig 11229 bp, 9 predicted proteins | sample P3T30metagenome_FD_192430 | JGI IMG/M metagenome (GOLD analysis project Ga0265798, IMG submission 192430) | Plant litter microbial communities from East Loma Ridge, Irvine, California - P3 T30 | ecosystem: Environmental > Terrestrial > Plant litter > Unclassified | place: USA: California... | reverse complement strand
TTTAAAAACTTTTTCTTTCATCCCACACATAGGCTTTATAAAAAACATCCCTACTATTGGATTCCTCTTTACAGATCGACGAAATATACAATCTGCTCTTCGGTTTATAAATATTCATCTTAATGGTCCAAACGCACATATTTGCTTCTCCCAACGGCCCATCACAGATTTTCCCATCTTCAACATCAACAATAAAGCCCATTATACAACCTCCACCACAACCGAAAGCAATCCCAATGTAATGGCCTGCAAAATTTATAGTACTGCTGTTATAATCATTGGTGATGCGGGTTTTAAAATGAAGCGCACCCGGATTGCTATGGAAATCAAGCTTTGCTTTTTCTGTTGGCCCGTCAATTTTTACAGCATATTTTTCAAAAGCGATGCTGTCTTCGGCCTTTGCATCAGCCAGAACGGATTCCGTTATATGACGTACTGGCTTGTCGGTATCTGCTGTAGCTCTGGGAGCGTTAGTTGCTGCCTCTCCCTTCTACCGGCAACCTGATGCATACTATTGCTTCTTTCTTCCTGTTCGTTGCAGGCAAAACTAAAGAAAAGCAGAAATAAAGGAATAATCAATTTTTGCATGTCTTAAAGCTTTTTCATTCATCAAACTCCGTCCATTTTTTCGAAATAAGCCGTTGCAGGTTTCATTGACTTCCCACTGATTTTAGTTTCAATAAAAGATCCCCGCTCACCGGTATATTTAATAACAAGCTTATCCCCTTGCGCTGAATCATAATAAGCGCCATAAAGACAACGAAAGAGATTGTCCTTTACATCGGAAGTGAATATAGAGAATAAAACCATTTTCCGGGAATTGTTATCAGGTGACTCATAACCGATAATCCGGTAGTCTGCACGAATGTTGTTAAATACATGAAAACTACGGTCATGCCTACAGATCACCGCTTTTTGCATGGCCTCCTCGCTTATTTGGGGAGCAACATACCGCTGCTTTGTTGCTGTATCTCGCGCAACTGAAACCTGTCGCGAGGAGGAGTCTGGCTTGGCCGCAAGTTTTTCAATCTGCCTGGGATTGTTGTCATTACCCGCAAAACAGCCTGCAAGTAATAAAAAGGCAACACTGATCAAGGTTAACCCACAGGCCCATATACTAAACCCATTTGGTGGGCCATATATACTACCTAAGCTGTCAAGCGTAATCCTTTTGCTGTAGCACTTTAAATGTGAACGCTGAATGAATAGCATTTTGTATATAGCTTGAATACCAGTTAGAAATTACACTACGTTAAAGTTATCATATAATTTCAAGTTTATCCGAATTTTGTGGCATGTGCAATAATATCGGGAACTTGATTACCTCCTCATTCACCTTGCCCCCTGAAGAAACGTGTTTGATTTTAGTTCGCAAAGCAGAACCCTTATCCGAGATATTTTCCAAAGCCACTAGTTTCCCGTACCCGTAAAAAGCAACCTTCACATTGTCGAATGGAAGTACTTCCGCATCTTTCTCCGTAAAAGCTTCCCTATCGAACACATCTCCCTGCTTTATTTCGTCAGGCCTCAGGAAAAAAGACGTATTCATTTCAGCGTCTTTCTGCTTTTTAATTTTTGCGAACGCATTGTAATCCTTCGCCTCAAGAAGTCCCTTTATTTCCTTGTATTTATCCTTCACCTTTCTTTCAATGTCTGGAATGCTGGTCAGGTTTTTTGACATGGACCAACCTTGAAACTGATACGGAACCTCGGCTTCAAAATCGAATTCTTTCTCCACATAAGTAAGCGATTCGTCCACTATAATTGCAGGAAGTTTAAAAATCTTGACTTCAGTCATGTCTTGATCATCCCACGCATTCTTTCTATCGCTGATGGAGAGTGTAATAGGAGAAGTATTTTTAGCAGAAGTGGTGAAATTCGTTTTTCCCAGATTTGGGTAAAGCTTAATTTTAAGTTTCTGCTTCCCACTTCCTAAAATACAGGAGTTGATGGGAGAAGAAGATGTAATTGTCCCATTAATCTCTATTTTTCTTGCTACCGGAACATCATTTAACAGTATTTCAAGCTGGCATCCACTGTTGCTATTGTCGAAATCAACACTGTAATAGTGCCTGTTACTGAATGATTTTACCTCTGTCGTAACTAATGATACCATTTCGCTTACTGCTTTGGATTGAGAAGAGCTGGCTTTGATCTGGTTATGTCCCTGCGAGCAATTGGAAAGCAGCAATGGGACTATACTGGCGATTTTTATGTTTTTCCAAATCATCGATAAATTTTGTTACACCTTAAAGGCTTATTCATTGCCTCTGCGATCATAATCGTGGCTATCTGTTAGCTAAGAAAATATTAACAAGCGGGAATGCAAATTTAATAATTTATCTCGGTATTGTGATATAATTTAAAAGCGTACGATTTAGGTGAGTACCTATGGCGTTTCGCAGACTGTCTTTTCCGTAATCAAGTTCTTGATAAACTATCCGATGACTAAATGCTCCAGATAATCTTATGGATTTTAAAAAAATAAATCACACACACGAGAATAAACTGGTGCTTTTTATTACTTTTGTACCTGTTAAAATAATAGTGATGAATCGTTTACTTTCTTTTATCATCTCTGTCAGTCTTTCAATTGTCTTTATGATTAAGTGCAAGAATATAAAAACCTTCAAGGAAAAATTACCTGAACAGTTTGGGTATTATCAATCTATTGACAGTTCTAAAATCATACGTGCCGGAAACATACAAATGACCTTGCTGTTAGAGAGTACCGAGGAAATACAGTCGTTTCTTACTGCGGATAACCAGGTAATCCTGAAGACTGTCCCAAGAAAGGACGAAAATTATTTTTATAAGATCAGCCCTGGCGGAGAGCTTGTCGAGTCGCTGCAACTCAACAGCCCCCTAAAAGACTTGATATTTGTTAAAGGTTTTATCATTGATAAAAAGAAAAATCAGTATTATAAATGGAGCTTTAACGGCAATAACCAGCCCATTGATATGTCGATGCAGAATGAACGTTTGGACTGGGATGTTAAGAAGCAAGAGCAGCAGCTAGCATCTATCACAAAAAATGCGCCCTTTGTTTACATAGATTATAGGTTTGATAGTCCTGCGCCCCAAAAACCTTCAGGTAACGGCATACAACCTGTACAAAATGTAAAAAAATATGCCGTTCTCACTTATTTCTTGAACGATCAGTGTATTCAGTTCTTTACAGGTTTAGATGTATTCGACCATTTTTCCTACGTCTATATGGAAAAAGTGATGCTTAACAACCTTTTTAAGCGCATCAATACCGAGATCAGGGCAAAAGATGATAAGGAGATCATCAATTCACCTAATTTAAAGTACCGGTATTTTCAAAACCTCAAATTGGAAGAAGTTCAATTTTCGGGGGGTGGTGGTGGCGCGTCTGGGTACAAAAAGATGATTTACCACGGCAACCTTTACACCGATGTGATTTTTAAAGACGATACCCTAAAGCTAAAGGAATTTATGTATCTGGATAAAGAGGCTCTTCCATCGGCCATAGAAATAGACGGCAAAACTTTAGGCATGTTTACTAAAAATAAAGAGCAACCTCCAGCAGTTATCACTGCCTACATGTACTATACAAAACCTGAACTTGAGTATGCATTGTTCAGCAATGATGATAAAAAAATCTATATCATTAAAAAGCGCTAATATCGAAGTTAACCTGTCCGTATTCCTAATCGTTGGTTAGCAGAACTTTCAAAAATACACACCTCACCTTAATAATAACTAAAATCCAAACAAATGAAGGAAAAAGAGCTAGCAGAATTAACAGATGTTGAATTATTAGAAAAAGTCAAAAAAAACAAATCAGGCAATTTGATTAGCGCTGTCCTTTGTGGATGTATTGTTGGAATTTCCATCTTTAGCACTTTCAAGAATGGATTTGGAATTTTTACCGTTTTTCCATTATTCTTCTTACCCATGTTAGTGAATAGTCGTGAAAAAGGCAAAGCATTGGAAGCCGAATTAAAGTCAAGAAATTTAAAATAGAACATACTAAAATGGAAAAACAAAAAAAGAACGTCTATGAAAATATGACTGATGAAAATTTACTAAAAAAGAAGAAATTATTTACCGGCATTTTTATTGGTTTCGGTATTATCGCCCTATTCGCTTTTGCAATTATTATCTATCTCCTTAAAGAAAAAAATTTTAAGAACAACAATATAGCTTCATTTATTCCACTTCTTATCTTGCCCATAACTTTCGTTCCATTATTGGTATCTTTTAGTTTGCTGAATAAGGAGGTGAAGGCAAGGAATTTATAATACTTGCGAAAAGATGGATCAATACTGCCTTAACTGCAATTAGATTATTAATGACAAAATGCTGTGGAAGTTGCGGACAGAAAACTTAAATCCCCCCTTGAGCGATGCCCAAACAGTTAGCTGTTACTTTGCTAAACGGCACTGCAAAATTAAACGACAATAATAAATGAAGAAACATTTAACAACGCTATTTACGCTATTGACATTTTTTTCTGTATTTGCCCAAGTAGACAAAAAATCAGATTTATATAAAACCATTCTTGCAAAAGACAGTCTGCTTTTCGACGTCGGCTTCAACCACTGCAACATCAAACAATTTGAGAGTTTGTTAAGCGATAATCTTAAATTTTATCACGACAAGGACGGAATTTCTGACAAAACAAAATTTCTGACAGACTTAAAAAAAGGAATTTGCAACAGCCAAACCAATCGACATGTTCAGCGATTTTTGGTAAAAGAAAGTACCGAAATATTTCCACTTTCTAAAAATGGCGTTATTTATGGTGCGGTTCAGAATGGAACACATAAATTTTCAGAAAAAAGAGAAAGTCAAGGTGGAATAGCAAAATTCACCAACGTTTGGCAATTGGAAAATGGCGAATGGAAACTGACCACCTCATTCAGTTTTGACCACCAAGCTGACGAATATAAGAATACAGAAAAATCGATTTTTGACAACGTAAACGAAATAAAAAAATGGCTGAAAGAAAATAGCGTTCCGACTTTAGGGATTGGAATTATTGAAAATGGTAAACTGCAAGAAGTAAAAGTTTTTGGCGAAATTTCAAAAGGGAATTTTGCCCCTTATAATACCATTTTTAATGTGGCTTCTCTAACCAAACCTGTTACAGCAATAGTTGCGTTGAAATTGGTAAGTTTAGGAAAATGGGATTTAGACGAACCTCTTTACCATAATTGGACAGACCCAGATATTGCCAACGACCCACGAAATAAGAAACTAACCACAAGAATTATTTTGAGCCACCAAAGTGGATTCCCAAATTGGCGTTGGATGAATGACACTAAAAAACTGAATTTTCAATTTGACCCTGGAACAAAATATCAATATTCAGGAGAAGGAATGGAATATTTGCGAAAAGGATTAGAAAAGAAATTCAATAAATCGTTGCAACAATTAGCTAGTGACCTTATTTTTAGGCCGTTGAAGATGAGCGATACAAGATATGTTTGGGACGATCATATAGACACTTTGAGATTGGCAATTGGTTATGATAAAAATGGGAAAGCCTATGACACTGTAAAGAACAAAACACCCAATGCAGCAGACGATTTATTGACAACAATTGAAGATTATGGCAAATTTTTAGTAAGTGTAATGAATGGTGATGGTTTGCAGGAAAACGTATTTGAAGAAATGACTAAAAACCAAGTAGCGAGTTCGAAAGGGAAGCATTTTGGCTTGGGTTTCGAAATCTATGATTTAGGAAAGGGAGATATTGCATTATCTCACGGAGGTTCAGACAATGGAGTTCAAACCATTGTATTTGTTTTGCCAAAAACAAAACAGGGACTGTTGATTTTCACTAACTCGGACACAGGCGCAAGTGTTTACGAAACCTTATTAAAACATTATTTAGGGGAAAACGGGCAAAAAATATTTGACATTGAAACGAAATAAAACTTAAATGAAATATTTCATCGTGTTTTTTTACTCAATATTGTGTTTTGAAGCTAAATCACAAACATTAAAAGACTGTTCAACTTGCTCAGTTCAGCTTATTAAAGAACAACAAATCAAAGGGTTGAGTATTGACGAAGTTCGACTTTTAACGAACGAAATACTTGCAAGAAATGGCTTCCATTTTGAAAATAGTAGATTTCAAAACTTTTTCGAGGAAAAATCCTGGTACAAGTCAAAGAAGGACAATAAAAGTGTTATAATCAATGAAATTGAAAGGAAAAATATCAAATTCTTCCAAAATAAGACAAAGGAATTAAATGAGAACCGAGAAGAGCTAATTAAGCAGCTTAAAATTTTCAAGAACAATATAATACAAAATGACAATTTCAATCTACAGAATGCATTTAATTACAAAGCGGAAGATAAATATGACACTAAGTATTTATCAAGCGTTATAAAAAGAATCGACTTGGATGATATTAATTGGTATAAAAATATGGGAATTCATAAAATACTTGTTGATAACGGATTTGTCATTATTGAATATAGCATAACGATCCAAAATGATAAAGTATCCATTATATATAATTTTATGAATAAATCACAAATCATTAAAGAATTTGATATTTATACTGATTATCAATCGGAAGGAGAACATATGTATGATTGGCAATTTGAATTTAAGAATAACAAAGTTAGTTTTATCAGATTAGCAGTTGCTGGCTAAAAAGCTACCGATAAAAGCAAGTTTTGACAAAGCGGGGTGATTGTTTCGATTGAGGATTTTTAGGGTTCAACAGTAGTCATTGTATTAAACTTTTGCGCTAAAATCCCTGTCTTCGGCAAGCCGCAAAAAACCATTATTACCGTCAGCACCTTATGATATGCATTAATACAATGAAGAAACTATCGCTTCCAATCGTCATCGCTTATCTCATGTTACAGCTAAGTTGTTCACCGACTAAAACCGGTAACAGCGAGCCCGGAGCAACTACTGATGCAAAATCTGTGTTGGTGGAAAAGAATTATGGGAGAATTAATGATCACCTGGATAACTTCACCATCAGCAACTCACGCGAGGATCTCGGAACCTTCCGTAGGAACAAGAGCCCTGTTTATGCCATTAGCTATTATAAAGCCGAAAGCCAGGAGAATAATACAAAAGCGGTTAAGAAAATAAATGGTAAGGACTTCTTTCTGCAGTCTTATACGGAATACCTAAAAGATGGGCGTAAACGGTATAAGGAATATATTTATGACCATATGCAGCGCATTGAAAATTTTCACTACGACCAGGGTTTCGAGAATTTGTTGCTCCTCCATCGGTTGGAGCCCAACCCAGAAAATGAAAAAAATTATTACAGTATTTTAGATTATTATCCCAATAAAGTGCTCAAGGAGGAAATCCGATACAGAACCTACAAAGGCACCGATTTCGATGTTGAGGATTATACAACTTATAAATTAAAGAAAAGCAATGATGCCATTATCATCAGTATAAATAGTATTGGCTATGACAGCCTTCCCGAACCGCAGGAGATCTACACTTTTGGCGGCGATATGCTAATGAAGCAGAAGCCACTGTTCCAATCAAAAAAGCAACATCTTAAGTGGTTAGGTTCAACTTATAAACCTATTAAAATGGAAGGTTATGTTTTTGAAGATCGAAATGTGGAATTTACTTATGATGACAAAGGATTTGTCACTTCCGAAACCTGGGTAAAGGGCGGCGAGTTAGAAAACAAAAAGGAATTTGAGTACCATGCTGATTATTCGGAACGCATTGAGCAAAATTATCACCTTCGCGGCACAGAGAAGTCGAGCAGATACATCAGAAAATATAATTCCAAGGGCGACTTGTTTTCAGAGCAGATGATAGAATACACGGGAAACGAAACGGATCCTGTTGTTTTTGAATATGTGTATGATGAAAATAATAACTGGACAGAACGAAAACAGTTTAACGTAAGTAAGAAGGGCGGCAACAGCAAAACTTTGGTTCAGCATGAGGTACGTGAAATCACCTATTTCCAAAGTGATTCTAAAATCCGCAATATCCCATTTCCTAAACTTTCTGAAAAAGTAGCCCACATCGCTGCCGCCCTGCCCAAAGTAGCGCGTGATAAACAGAATGACTTAGATGCCTTTAATAAAGCGGCAGAGGAAGGGAACTATGATGCGGAAATTACTAAAATCGACGCCCCGGCAATAAAAGATTTTACACCAAAATTTTGGAAACTGAAAGTCACTGCCTTTGGTGATTTGGATAATGTGCCTGGTGAAGAGGGAGCGGCCGTATTTGAAACACCATCTTCCGATGGTCAGGGCTTTCAGCAAATGCTGTCGATTTTCAGGAAAAAAGGCAACAAATGGATGCTCTGGCATCAAACTACAGCGCCGATTTTAGGCACGGCAGACGGTGGTATGATGGGCAATCCTTTCGAAGGAATTACCATTGCTAACAGGACAGTTATCATCAAGCATTTTGGTGGTAGCGGGCAAAAATGGCATTATCGGCATATATATCGCTATCAAAACAACGATTGGTACCTCATTGGTGCTAAGACCCATTTCGGCGCACCCTGCGATTATTTCCTGGATTTCGACTACAATTTGTCTACGGGTGAGGTAGCAGCCCAATATAAACAGGACATTTGTAATAAAGAAGAAAAGGCTAATGGAGCTGAGAAACAGTGGAAAAAGAGTTTCAAAAGGGACATCGCTTTACCTAAAATGGATGACTTTATTCCGGGCGGTAATAAGTTTGAAGTTTTAGGAATGGATTATGAAATTTACTATTAAGGAACTACAAGAGGAAATGTTATTCTGTCCAGAAAAAAAAGCACCATAATCGAAATGAGATTATAAGGCAAATATGCGGGACTGTAAAATAATGTAAACGCTAGTAAAGCGGTAGGTACGTGAAATTTCTAAATGATATTATGTTTCGGGGATTCTGGAGAAAAAATAGATTTCTTGGAGAATTAAAATTCTGCCGCAAATTACTGCACGCAAAAAATATCCGTAGAAATTTCTATCGCTAGTGCAAAAAATAAATATCCGTGAATTCGTTCCCAATTATGTTTCGGGGATTTCTGGAGAAAAAATAGATTTCTTGGAGAATCAAAATTCTGCCTCGAATTACTGCGCGCAAAAAATATCCGCCGAAATTTCTATCGCTAGCGCAAAAAATAAATATCCGCGAATTCGCTCCCAATTATGTTTTCGGGGATTTCTGGAGAAAAAATAGATTTCTTGGAGAATCAAAATTCTGCCGCGAATTACTGCGCGCAAAAAATATCCGCCGAAATTTCTATCGCTAGCGCAAAAAATAAATATTCGCGAATTCGCTCCCAATTATGTTTTCGGGGATTTCTGGAGAAAAAATAGATTTCTTGGAGAATCAAAATTCTACCGCGAATTACTGCGCGCAAAAAATATCCGCCGAAATTTCTATCGCTAGCGCAAAAAATAAATATCCGCGAATTCGCTCCCAATTATGTTTTCGGGGATTTCTGGAGAAAAAATAGATTTCTTGGAGAATCAAAATTCTGCCGCGAATTACTGCGCGTAAAAAATATCCGCAGAAATTTCTATCGCTAGCGCAAAAAATAAATATCCGTGAATTCGTTCCCAATTATGTTTTCGGGGATTTCTGGAGAAAAAATAGATTTCTTGGAGAATCAAAATTCTGCCGTGAATTACTGCACGCAAAAATATCCCTAGAAATTTCTATCGCTAGCGCAAAAATAAATATCCGCGAATTCGCTCCCAATTATGTTTTCGGGGATTTCTGGAGAAAAAATAGATTTCTTGGAGAATTAAAATTCTGCCGTGAATTATGCACGCAAAGATATCCGCCGAAATTTCTATCGCTAGCGCAAAAATAAATCTCCGTGAATTCGTTCCCAATTATGTTTTCGGGGATTCTGGAGAAAAAATAGATTTCTTGGAGAATCAAAATTCTGCCGCGAATTACTGCGAGCAAAAAATATCCGTAGAAATTTCTATCGCTAGCGCAAAAAATAAATATCCGCGAATTCGTTCCCAATTATGTTTTTGGGGATTCTGGAGAAAAGATAGATTTCTTGGAGAATTAAAATTATGCCGCCTACAAATTTCCCGATAGAAGTTATCCAGATTTTTTTCGTTGGATCGCCGAAATATCGCCAGGAATTATTTCTCGAAAAAAAACCAGAATTTAGAAAATCCATTACGCGCCATCTTCAATCATATCTTCATCTTCAAAGGCACCGCCCTCTTTGCGAAGATCTGCCACAACTTGATTCAATAATAAAGTACCCCTAATATCTGCATATCTTTCCCCAAGCTCGTACCTTGTTCCGCTCGCCGCACCGGTTTTGTTAATCACACCATCAGTATTCAACTTGCCCACAAGATATTTAATTTGATTCCTGTTGAGCGAAGCCGCTAATTTTTCTTCCAAATCGCCAATCTTAAGCGTATTTCCTTGAAGAGCGAAAAGCAGCGTCTCCACTTCTTTTACGATATACCGTTTCCCAATGCGCAAGCTATCATCATGCATTTTCAAGTATTCCTCAGAGAGCAAGAACCTATTGGTATGAGCCGAGGCACGATTGATCAGCCCCATCTGTTCTAATTGTGCAATGATGTCGCCTTTCAGTCCCTGGAATATTCCGTTACGGATTTTACCCAATGTAATGATCTGTTCTACCCCGAGCTTTGGCTCCTTGCCGCTATCGCGATACTCTTTGATAAAATTATAGAAGGCTCTATCAATAATTGGTGCACGTAAAGTCAGCGTAACCTGAAACATATCAGAACTTGAATAGTCAGGTTCGTGCTTGCCCTCCGAAAGGGTAATCGAAAAAATCTTATCCACCCCTTGGCCACTACGTTCTACCAATCCTGTTTTTTCCATCACTTCCGTCATCAACCTACTTCTTGGCGTACTGCTCACAGTAAGCAAGTTTTCTATCGTTACTCCCTTTGGAAATCCACCAGGATTATTGATAATGATCTGGTCGGGATATTGCTTGATTACCACCTCACTGGTAATCGTATAATCCCTATGGGCGACTGCATTGAGTATGGCCTCACGTAACACCACTTCATTGAAGTCATAAATGTCAAAAATATAGGTTCCAGATTGGTCCGGATGTTTTCTGTTCAGTGTCGGCTGGTTAATCAACCTCCAGATATTTTCAATGGCAATATATAGTGGATCCTCAATGATTTCTCTCGCATCAAAATAAATCTGCGAACTATCATTGCGGTACTCCCAAATAATTCTACACTGTGGAAGCAACCGAGCAATCACATCTCGTTTGCCTATTA
>Ga0265798_10010745_pt1 | contig 11229 bp, 8 predicted proteins | sample P3T30metagenome_FD_192430 | JGI IMG/M metagenome (GOLD analysis project Ga0265798, IMG submission 192430) | Plant litter microbial communities from East Loma Ridge, Irvine, California - P3 T30 | ecosystem: Environmental > Terrestrial > Plant litter > Unclassified | place: USA: California... | reverse complement strand
ACCAGCAGCGGCGAAGTCCAGGCCGACCAGCGCCAGTCGAGCCAGCGATCAATCAACGAACGTGCGCGACGCGGCCGTGCGGCCCGGGCCGGCGTGGGCGACTCCGGCCGCCCCGGCTGCGCCACCTTGCGCGCATGCTCGGCCAGGCCCAGTCCACGCGCGCCGGCCGTCATCACGCCCGGATTCATCGGCTCGCCCACAGGTTCTGCAGCTTGAGCTGGGCCAGCGCCTGTTCGACGAACTGCGGCGCATACAAATTGGTGGTGTCGAGCGGGCGCCCGATCAGGCGCGCCTGCTGGGCGTAAGCAGCGCCGGCGGCGTAATGCGCGCGCAGCTCGGGCGTAAACAGCGGCGCCCAGCGCGTGTTCCAGTCTGTATTGTCGCCTTCCCACTCGCGTTCGATCAGGCTGCGCGCATGGCCGGCGGCTACCTCGTGGCGGATGTAGTTCTCGCGGCCGTTGGCGCCGACCACGCTCTGGTGGGCCTTGACGTAGGCGGTCGCCACCAGCTGCGCCAGTTGCGGATGCTTCTTGAGGAAGGCGCTGTCGCCCCATAGTTCGGCGCGCATCTTCCAGTCCTGGGGCGCCTGCTTGCTCGACCAGATGATCTTGCCGACCTTTTTGTCTTCCAGCAGGAAGGCGTCGCTCAGGGTGAAGAAGGCGTCGGCGCTGCCGCTCGCCACCGCCGAGGCGCCGGCCTGCGGGTTCAGGTTCAGGATGCGCACGTCCTTCTGCGTCATGCCGTTGGCGGCCAGCAGGCGCGAGAACGGGAATTCCCACGGCCGGCCGCGGTGCAGCGCGATCTTCTTGCCTTTCAAATCCTTGATCGAGCGCGCCGTGGAATCGGCCGGCACCACCAAATAGGTGTTGTTCATGCTGCCGCCCGGGACCACCAGCTGGGTGCGCAGGCCCGAGGCGTTGGCGATGATCGACGGCAGGTCGCCATACTGGGCGAAGTCGATCGACTTGTTGGCGAAGGCTTCGTTGACCTGCACCGCCACTGAATTGGTGGTGACAGGCACCCACTGCAGTTTCACACCGAGTATGCCTAACTGCGCCGCCAGCCAGCCCTGCTCCTGCACCAGCGCCGAGGAACCGGCGAACAGGGTCTTGCCCGACGGGCCGGTGCGCGAGACGGCGGCGATCCGCAATGCGGGCGGCAGGGGTTCGGCTGCCAGCGCACGGGCGCCCGGCAACGTTAGCGGCAGCAGCGCCGCCGACAGGGCCAGCCGGCGCCCGCTGGAAAATGGTGAAACTGGCATCATCGGTTCCTCATCGCTGAAGTGGCAGGGCAAGCGTGCTTACAGGTCGGTCGCGGGCAGCAGCGACAGCGAACGCGCCTGGTCGATCAGCTTGCTCATCTTCCACTGCTGCAGCAGCACGCCAGGGCCGAAGTCGCGCGAGCCACCCACCGCCTCGGCCGCGATCTGGATCTTGGCGCCTTCTTCGAGCAGCAGGATGAATTCGGCCGTATTGAGCAGGCCCTGCTTGCCCCACACGGTGGAGCCGCCATTGGCTTCCAGGATCGCCGTCGCATACGGGTTCTTGGCGATCTCGTCGAGGATGAAGTCGACCTCGGGCTGGCGGCGGTCGATGTAGATCGGGATCTCGCGGACCAGTTGGAAGCGCTGCACCGGCACGTAGCGGATCGGCAGCGTGCGGTGGGTCTGGGCCCAGGCGCCGAGCGCCGGCGAATGCACGTGCGAGATCGTGGTCACCTCCGGATGGGTATTGAACAGCTTCAGGTAGCGCCCTGCCCCGCCACCGCCCTTGTTGTCGCCAGCGTAGACCGTGCCGTCCAGGCCCGCGACGGTGGCAACCAGCGGCTCGCCCTTGCGGAACGGGCCGGGGTCGTTGACGATCACCACCAGGTCTTCGCCCGGCACGCGTTCGACGAAGCCGACGGTGCCGAAGGCGGTCAGGCTGCCGGTCTCGCGCAGCGCGGAAAACGCGAGCTGCGCATCCTTGCGGGTCTGTTCGACGAAGGCCAACACCTTCTCGCTCAGGCGGGTGGTGGTGTCGGGTTGCACTACTTCGAGGGTGTCGCTCATGGTTTTTCTCCGGTGTCGGGTGGTTCGATATAGCAAAGGGTTGCAAGACGTATGCCAGCTCCTGGGGCGGCAACTGCTGGCTGCGCAGCAGCGGCGGCCCGCCACGCTGCTGCTGCGCCAACAGCGGCGTGTCGGTTAGAAGTGGTAGGTGTACGATCCGCCAACGCGCCGGCCCGGCGCCCAGTACACGACGTCGCCGTTGGTGGTGCCCGGCACGAAGGCCGTCAGCGAGTGGTTTTTATAGACCTTGTCGGTGACGTTGTCGGCATAGAGGCGGAACTCGTGCTGGCCGCCGGGGGCGGTATAGATGGCGCGCGCATTGGTGAGCGTGTAGCCGCTCTGGTTCAGCAGGTAGCGCGAATCGAGTTGCGGATCGACGAAGTAGAACTGCTTGCCGGTGTAATGGCTGTCGACGCCGAACACGATGCGCCCGCCATTGCCGAGCGGGATCTTGTAGTCGGCCGCCAGCAGCGCCGTCACGTGCGGTGAGCGCACGAACTCGTTGCCGTTGCGGCTGCCGCCGCCGTTCTGGATCTCGAAGCGGTCGAACTGGGTACGCAGCAGGCCGACGCTGGCCTGCAGGTGCAGGGCATCAAGCGGCCGGGCCTCGAGCTCGAGCTCGGCGCCATACACGTGGGCCCGGTCGACGTTCTGCAGGTAGTTCACGGTCTGGGTCGGGTCGCCGTTGTAGATGCCGGTGATATTGACCTGCACCTTCTGGTAGTCGTAATAGAACACGTTGGCGTTCAGGTTCAGGCGCCGGCCGAGCCATTCGGATTTAAAGCCCACCTCATACGAATCGAGTTCTTCCGGCTCCACCGTGTTCAGCGCGCGCACGTCGGCGGCGCTGGTGTTGTAGCCGCCGGACTTGATGCCATGCGCGTACTTGAGATAGACGCGCTTGTTCTCGTCGATCTTGTACTGCGGCGTGAAGTCATAGGTCCAGGCGCGCCAGGTGGTCGATGGGTTCGAGGTAAAGTTATTGCGGGCCACCGCCAGCGCGCCGAAATTGCCGCCGACGAGGGTGTTCCACCAGTTGCCGGCGTTGCCAAAACTCGCCGTGTTCGACGCCGCCTGGATGCGGCGCAGGTCGAGGTCCTTGGTCTCGGTGGTCCAGCGCAAGCCGATGGTGGCCAGCAGGCGCTCGGTAAAGTCGACGGTGGCGCTGCCAAAGGCGGCGAAGCTGCGCGTCTTGTGCTCATACACCGTCTTGTTGAATCCGACCGGTTGGGTGCTGGGCAGGAAGGCGCCCGCGATCGGTTCCGGCAGGCGCGCCACCGACGAATCCGAATCGATCGTCTCCCTGAAGTAATGCAGGCCGCCGACCCAGTTGATGCGGTCGCTCTTGGGCGAGGCCAGGCGCAACTCTTGTGAGAACTGGCGGCTGCGCGCCTCGTTGCGGCCGCGGCTGATCTCGAGCGGCGAGTTGTCCGAATCGGTCAGGCTGTCCGATTCGAAGTCTTCATAGCCCGTGATCGAGGTCAACGCATAGTCGCCGAAGGCGTGTTCGAGCGTCAGGTTGGCGCCCTTCTGCTCGATGTTCTGGATCGACGGCGCATTGCTGCTGACGTCCTCGGGGTCGCGCGATGGCACATAGCCGTTGCGGTACACGCCATTGGGGGCGTAGCTGGCCACCGTGGTGGTGGCGCCGTCGACCCGGTAGTCGCGGTAGTGCAGCGACAGGTTGGCGGTGAAGTCGCGGTTGATTTTCGCGCGCAGCTGGGCGCGCAGCGCGTTGTCCTTCAGTTCCCCGTCCTTGGTGCCCTTGAAGACGTTATTGAAGTTACCCTCATGCTGCTCCTCGGAGTGGAAGGAGATGCGGCCGGTCAGGACGTCGTCCTTGATGCTGCCGCCGATCGCGCCTTCCAGCAGTACCGTGTCATGGCTGCTGTAGTCGGCCTTGAAGTAGCCGTCGGTCTGGGCGCCTGGTTTGCGCGACACCACATTGATGGCGCCGCCCGTCGTGTTCTTGCCCCACAGGGTGCCTTGCGGGCCGCGCAGCACCTCGACCCGCTCGAGGTCGAACAGCGGAAAGCCGGTCGCGCTCGAGTTGCTGATATAGACATCGTCGCGGTAGAAGCCGACCGGGTTCGGGAAGTCGATCTGCTGCTGGCCGGCGCCGACGCCGCGAATCCACCAGCGCGGGCGGCTGTGCTGCTGGGTGCCGGCCGACGCATTGGGCACGTAGTTCAGGATCTCGCTGGCCGAACGGCCGACACCCTCGGACAGCAATTCGTTGCCGCCCAATACCGTGATCGCGCTCGGCACGTCCTGGGCGCGGCCTTCGCGCTTTAGCGCCGTCACGGTCACGGTCTGCAAGGTCACCGGCGCCAGCGCCGGTTCCGGGGAGGCATCCACCGCCGCCTCGGCCGCGACATCGGGGGCGTCTTCCGGCGCCGCATTCGCCACGCCGGCGAAAGCGCAGCCGCCCAGTGTCATGGCAAAGGCGGCGCGCATGGCGCGCACCAGCAGGGTTGGATTCAAATTGGTGTGCCCCGGGGCGACAGGAGAGATCGAACTGCGCATATGCATCCTTTATTGGAAAAAGTCGTTGGACGCTGTTCTATTCGCAAGCACCGTGCCCGCTGAAAATCGCTGGTTCGCGGCATTTTTATGTTGATTAGCGAGCAGTTCGCACACCAGTGTTGGAATTGGTGCAGCGCAGCGCAAGCCGGGTGGCGCGGGAGGAGCACCAAACAAAGCGGCCGGGTCGCCCCGGCCGCCATGCATCACACCGCGATCGACTGCTACCCGACCGCGCGCAGCAGCTGCTGGCCGGAGCGCCCGCGCACCAGCGGCAGCACTTCCTCGCCCACCCGGTAGGCTTCTTCCAGGTGCGGCGTGCTGGCCAGGATGAAGGCGTCGGCGCCCAGCTGCACCAGGTCGTCCAGGCGCTGCGCCACCTGCTCGTAGCTGCCGACGATGCCCTGGGTCTGGCCGCCGCGCAGCAGGTTGAAGCCCGACCAGATGTTCGGCTCGACAATCAGGTCCTTGTAGCTGTTGACCGTGGTCGGGCGGTTGCCGCGCTGACGCGCCGCGCCGACCGAGTCGCTGCCGTCCACGCCGAGGAATTGATCGAGCGTGGCCTTGTCGGTATTGGCGAAGCCCTTTGCCACCTCGGCCCAGGCTTCTTCTTCTGTCGCGCGCGCGACGATGTCGACCCGCACCGCGCACTTGATCTTGCGTCCCAGCTTGTCGGTCTTTTCCTTGACCTTGGCGAACTTCTCGCGCAGCTGCTCGAACGGCTCGAGCCAGGTCAGGTAGTAGTCGGCATGTTTTGACGCCGAAGCAAGCGCAGCGTCTGACGAGCCGGAGAAGTAAATCTCGGGGAAGTCCTGGCTCGCCAGCGGATGCGCCAGGCCGGCATCCTCGACCTGGTAGAACTTGCCCTGGTAAGAGAACGAGCCTCCGCGCCAGACGCCGCGCACGATATCGAGGAATTCAGTGGTGCGGGTATAGCGGTCGTCGTGGCCGGCCGAGTCGCCCCACCACAGCTGCGCCGGCCCGCCGCCGCCGGTGATGACGTTGTACAGCGCCCGTCCGCCGGTGGCGCGCTGCAGGCTGGCGGTCATGCGCGCCGCCAACACCGGGTTCAGGAAGCCCGGCTGGAACGGGATCATGAAGCGGAAGGTCGAAGTCTCGCGCGCCAGCAGGCTGGAAATCACCCACGGTTCGTCGGTCATCGGGAACGATGGAATCAGCCCGCCCTGGAAGCCCGAGATCTCGGCCGCATGGGCAATCTCGGCGATGTAGTCGATGTAGCTGAAGCCGCCCCTGCCGCCGCCGACGCTGGGCCTGCGCAGGTTGTCGTTGCCGGGAAACCAGTCGCCGCGGTGCGGCGCGCGGCTGCGGTGCGAGCTCGGTTCGCCATGGGTGGGAATACGCCAGAAGATATCGATGGTCATGATGGAGGTCCTTGAATGCGGAATGGGTCAGGCGGCCTGGCGGTCGGGGTCCAGGCGGGCGCGCAGGCGCGGCAGCAGGTGCTCGCCGAAACGCCAGGCTTCTTCCAGATGCGGCGTGGCGCCCAGCACGAAGCTGGTGACGCCCGCCTCGGCATACTCGGCCAGGCGCTGTTCGACCTCGGCGTAGCTGCCGACCAGGGTGCGGCGTTCGAAGCCGGCGCGTTCCTCGCCCGTCTGCGCCAGGTGGAGCGCGGCCTCGCGCTCTGCTTCGGCGGCATCCTCGCGCGCCAGCACGTCGATGCGCAGCCCGATCGCCGGCGAGCGGCCCTGGGCGCCGGCCAGTTCACGAAGGCGGTCGATGTTCGCGCGCAGTTCGTCGATCGGGGCGGCGTCAAATACGTGCACATCGGCCTGGCGCGCCGACAGCACAAGCGCCTCTTCCGACGTGCCTTCTAGGTACACCGGCGGCAAGGGATTGCCGCCCAGCGGCCCACGGAAGCCGCCGCCCTGCACCTCGAAGAAACGGCCCTTGAAGTCATACGGCGCGCTCGTCTGCACACCGCGTGCGACGGTCACGAATTCGTCGATCCGCGCCAGCACGTCCTGTTGCGGCACGTTGTCGGCATGGCGCCGCCGGGTTGCCTCGTCCGCGCCCTGCACGATCTGCCAGCCGAAGCGGCCATCGGTCGCGCGCTGGAAGCTGACCGCGTTCTTGGCGGCGTACACGGCCGAACCCCAGCCAGCGTCGAAGCCGGCGATCAGGCGCACATGCCGGGTGCCGCGCGCCAGGTAGCCGGCCACGATCCAGGATTCGTCGCCTTCCAGGTCATGCGGGACCAGCACACCATCGAAGCCGGTGATGTCGGCCGCGCGCGCCACCTGGTGCAGGTAGTCGAAGTAGTTGAAGCGGTCGCCACGCGGATCGCTGACGCCTTCGGAGAAGGGAATGTGGCCCGGGGCGTCGCGCTCGCCACGTCGGGTGCGCTGCGCCTGCGAGTAGCGGCCATCGCCGCTGGTGGGCAGATGCCAGATGAATTCGGTGGTCATGGGGGATCCTCGTGAAGTGGTAGAGTGCAGTCGAGCAGGATGCGTGCCATGTGGCCGATGGCCCGGCTGCTGCGCAGGCAGCAGCCGGCGCTCGCGCGCTGGCCGCAGCGCGACAGCCTGCTGCGTCCTGCGCAGCAGCGCTGCGCCGAAGACGGTTGGAGCGCTTCTTGCATGCGATTGCCATTCCCTTTATCCAGCCCGGGAGTACCGACCTTGTCCTCACCACTGAACGACGCCGCCCTCGACCAGCTGTTTCGCAGCGCCCGCACCTACAGCCGTTTCCTGCCGCGCGCGCTCGACAACGAGACCATCGCGGCCCTGTACGACTTGCTGAAATGGGGCCCGACCGCCTTCAACGCCCAGCCGGCGCGCTACGTCATCCTGCAGTCGCAAGAAGCAAAGGAGCGGCTGGCCCCGGCCCTCTCGTCCGGCAACCGCGACAAGACGCTGGCGGCGCCGGCGGTCGTGATCGTGGCGCAAGACCAGCGCTTCCACGAGCATTTGCCGCAACAATTCCCCGTCTACGATGCCAAGGCGCTGTTCGACGCCAATCCGGCACTGCTCGAATCGACCGCGCAGCGCAATGCGGCGCTGCAGGGCGCCTACCTGATCCTGGCCGCCCGCGCCCTGGGCCTGGACACCGGCCCGATGTCGGGCTTCGACGCGGACGCCGTCAACCGTGAGTTCTTTGCGGATGGCCGCTACCGCGCCAACTTCCTCGTCAACCTCGGCTACGGCGACCCGGAATCGCTGCGCCCGCGCGGCCCGCGCCTGGACTTCGCGCAGGCCGTTACGGTGCTCTAGGCCGCGCGCAGGCGGCGCGCCAGCGCCGCGTCGAATGGCCGCGCGTCGATCCAGCCGCGCACGTCGACCGCGGCCGGCAGGAATTCCCAGCGCAGCAAAAAGTCGGCGAAGTCCTGCAGCCCGGCGATATTCTCCTCGGACAGCGAAGTGTCCAGGCGCTGGTGCGCATCCTGGCCGTAGGCTGCGGTCACCCAGTATTCGCTGGTATTCGATTCGCGCGCCAGGAAGCGGCGCGTGTCGTCCGGGTGGGCCCGCGCCCAGTCCTGCGCGCGCAGCACCTGGTCGACGATGTCCACCGCCACGTCGAAGTGCTGCTCGACCAGGTGGCTGTCGACCGTCAGCGCGCGCGGGGTGCCGTTGTTCGAGCGTACCAGCGGCTCAGGGTGCACGCCGGTATCGATCACCGTGTGCAGGCCGAAGAGCTGGGCCAGCTGGGCAGCGATGGCGCCCTTCAGGAAGATCGCGTCGACCTCGCCGCGCAGCAGGCCCACCAGCTCGGCCGCCTGGCCGCCGCTGCGGCGCTGCCCGCCGAAGACATTGGTGCCGGCCACGCGTTCGGCCGGCGCATCACTCTGGCCCTGTTCGATCACGAAATCGACCAGCTCCACGTCGCTGACCTCGAGGCCGTCCAGGCGCAGCGCGTTCTCCAGGCCCCGGATCGCTTGCGCACGGGCGAAGTCGATCTGGGCATTGACCCACTTGGGCAGGCCGAAGCGGCGGCCCTTCAGGTCGCGCGGGGTGCGGATGCCGCTGGTCGGCAGGGTCAGGATGCGCTGGGTCTCGTCGGCCCAGGACAGGCCGATCAGCCGCGTATCGCTGCCCGCGGCGCGCGCCCACAGCGCCGGAATATTGCCGCCATGGCGCACGGAGTTCTGCAAGGTATGGTCGAAATGCGATTCGCGCACGGCCTGCTGGTCCGACTCGCGCAGCGACTTGACGGCCGTGCCGCGTGCGGCCAATGCTTCTTCGAGCCAGCCCTGCTGCACGGCGATGCCGAGCGCGGTCGGCACGGGGCAGCGGGTGTACCACAGGGTGTCGAGCTGGTTCTGGGGATGTGCTTCGGTACTCATATGCTCTCCTCGAAAATGAGATGGGACGACGTCCCCCTTTTGTTCGCAAGACACGTGCCACCCTCCTTCGACTTCTGGCTACTGCGCACCGAGCAGCCGGTGCTGCTGCAACAGCAGCGCTGCGCCTGAAGCAGCAATCCGGCCCGGCGTGGGCTCCGGCACGCTTCCTGCATTCCCAACAGGCACCGGGCTGTCCGGCCTGCCCACCGAAGGAGCTGACGCACATGAGCATTGATACGATCTGGTTTACCCGATGTCCCGTCCCCACCGCCACCGGCCTGGCCTACAAGCTGGGATGGCTGGACGAGGAATTCGCCGCCGACGGCATCGCCATCAAGACCTTGCAGGAGACCGGCGGCGAGCTGGCGCGCCACCACTACGACCACGGCCTGGCCTCCCTGATCCGCGAAGGCGGCAACCTGCTGGCCTTGCCGGCGCGCGCGCAAGGCGCCGACACCCGCCTGGTCGGCCTGACCTGGATCGACGAGTGGCAAACCATCCTGGTGCGGCCCGGCTCCGGCATCCGCGACCCGCGCGACCTTCGGGGCAAGCGCCTGGCGCTGCCGGTATTTCGCCGCATCGACCTCGAGGAAAACCGGCGCGGCCGCAGCATCGCGCGCGGCATGAGCCTGGCCGGCTATCACGGCGCGCTCGCCAGCGTCGGCCTGGGCCTGGGCGACGTGATCCTGGAAGAAGTGGGTAGTCCAGAGGCGACGCTGCCGGGCGCCGCGCCCGGCGCCAGCCTGTGGCAAGGCATCGCGGCGCTGGTGCGCGGCGACGTCGATGCGGTCTATGTCAAAGGCGCGGCGGCGGTGGAGGCGGCGCGCGCGGCGGGCGTCGAAGTCGGCATCGACCTCGACGCCCTGCCCGACCGCCGTCACCGCGTCAACAATGGCACACCGCGGCCGATCACCGTGCACCGGGAGTTTTTGGAACGCCACTTCGACCTGGTGACCCGCTTCCTGGCGCAAACGCTGCGCGCCGCCGATTGGGCCGCCCAGCACCGCGACGAGGTACGCGCGATCCTGCAGCAGGAAACCCAGGCTGGCGGCGCCGCCGTGGCCGCCGCCTACCGCGACGGTTTCCATACGGCGCTGGCGCCCGACCTGTCCGGGGAACGCCTGGCGCTGTTCGAACAGCAGAAGAATTTCCAGCTGGTCCACGGCTTCCTCGATCGCGACGTCGACGTGCACGCCTGGGCCGACGCGCGGCCACTGGCAGCGGCGCGCGCCCTGCTCGACAGCCGGGAAGCGTTGGCGGCGTGAGAAAGCCGGCCGGCGTCAGGCCAGGACGCCGGCCTTTTTCAGATAGGTGCGCAGCACGTTGCGGCTGATGTTCAGGTAGCGCGCCGTCCGCAGCTGGTTACGGTCGCTGCTTTCCCAGGCGGCCACCACCAGTTGCAGCTGCAAGGCCTCGAAGGTGATCTGCTCGCCCGAGTCGAGCAGCGCCTGCCAGGCGGCCTGGAAACGCTCGGATTCGCAGGCGACGACAGCAGGCGGCTCGGGCTCCGGCACGGGAGCGGGTACAGCAAAGGAGACGGGCGCTGGCGGTGCGACGCTGTACGCAGGCTGAGCCGGCACAGCCACCGGCGCCGACGCCGACGCCGGCCGCATCAGCGGCGACAGGCTCAGGTCCGCCGGGGTGACCCGTCCATTGCGGCATACCAGCAACGCGCGGTGGACCACGTTCTCGAGTTCACGGATATTGCCGGGCCACGGATACTGGCGCAAGGCATGTTCGGCCTCCGCCGACAGGTGCACCTCGCCCAGGTGCAGCCGCTCGGCATAGACCTGGACGAAGTGACGCGTGAGCGGCATGACGTCGCCCGGCCGCTCGCGCAGCGGCAGGAGCGGCAGCGCGATCACCTGCAAGCGGTAATACAGGTCTTCGCGGAAGCGCCCGGCGCGCACCGCCTCGGCCAGGTCGACGTTGGTGGCGGCGATCAGGCGCACATCGATCGGCACCGCCTGGCGCGAACCGAGGCGCACCACTTCGCGCTCTTGCAGCACGCGCAGCAGCTTGACCTGCATCGGCATCGGCAGGTCGCCGATCTCGTCGAGGAATAGCGTGCCGCCGTTGGCGGTCTCGAACCAGCCGGCCTTGCCCTGCGCCGCGCCGGTGTACGCCCCCTTCTCGTAGCCGAACAATTCGCTCTCGATCAGGGTCTCGGAAAACGCGCCGCAGTTGATCGCCACGAACTTGCCGCTGCTACGGCGGCTCAGCGCGTGCACGTGGCGCGCGATCAGCTCCTTGCCGGTGCCGGTCTCGCCGGTGACGAGAATGGTGGCCTCGCTGGGCGCCACGCGCTCGATCATCTCTTGCAGCGCGCGCGAGCGCGGGTCGGCGAACACGA
>Ga0265798_10010744_pt1 | contig 11229 bp, 15 predicted proteins | sample P3T30metagenome_FD_192430 | JGI IMG/M metagenome (GOLD analysis project Ga0265798, IMG submission 192430) | Plant litter microbial communities from East Loma Ridge, Irvine, California - P3 T30 | ecosystem: Environmental > Terrestrial > Plant litter > Unclassified | place: USA: California... | reverse complement strand
TTTGGTCGACTCGTTGACAGCCAGTGTCCACTCTTCTACGCTCGGCACAGGCTTCCGTTTGATCTTGTGAGGAGTCGCAGGCGGTGAGCGCCTGACGAATGAATCCATTGGGGAGTTCATGACATCGATCGGAGGGGGCCTTGTGAAGTCGATAGAGGGAGACTTAGTGAAGTCGATCTTTGGAGAAGAGGCAGCAGTCTGGACGGAGGCGGCTGAGTCTTTGGGGATTGGTGGACAAAAGGCAAACGGGTAAGCGCCGCTGAGCATGTCCATCGAATTCCTTCGAACTTCCTGGTGTATCCCTGATCGTGAAGGTCCCCTGGTGGCTGGTCGACTTTGTCCTCGGTCACTTTGGCCCGCACGTCCTGAATGCGACCCATAGTAGTAGCTGTCTACCAGGGATGACTGTGCTCCAGCCGAAGGCAGTCGTGATCCCGCCTTGGATGACCCGGTGAGCTGTCCCTCCAGTCGTCCAAGCGACTCTACGTCCAGGTGGGTAGAAGCTTTTCGCGAACTTGGCCCTGGTGAAGCGGCGTGGGTCGAAAGGGTGAACCGCCAATCCTCGGGGGGAGCGGTCGATGGCGAGGACTGAGCGTCTCCTACAGTCTCGGCTGGAGGTCGGATCGTTTGATTACCGATGAAACCAAGACCAAGACCTGTATGGGTGCCGTACATCGCAGCGGACTTGGGGAAGTTTCCTCTAGGAAGTTCGCCATGGGCAAATTGAGGCGTAGCAAGCGAGGTCGACTCGACCGTGGAGGGGGAGAAGGTGAGACTTTCCATGGTCATTGCTAGATGGTCGTCCCTTGCCTTTTCGGTTGCGATACTGTCGGCAGTTCTAATGGCGAGACGTCGCGACCTTTGGTTGGAAGATCCAAACACGGGATTGCCTGGGTTCGTCAGTGATGCGTATAAGCATTTGATAGATAGCGTACCAGCCAGGTGTTCCAGACCTAGGCTTCCCTCTGATGTAGCCTGTGCAAGCACATCAAGATCCTGCATTGCCGGGCTCCTTGGCAGTGAGGCTCCTGCCTTTCTGGAAGGGACTGTGGGGCAAGACGGCTCGGGTACCCTTCTTGACCTTTCTCCAGCATCAGGGGAGCGTTGTTGGATGTTGGATGTGTATGACGGGGCTCGACGCAGTCTCTGGACATCAGAGATGTGCATAGCCTTTGCTTCCAGGATCTCAAAAGACGTCAGGTCGGGACCAGCCGAGCCTTCGGTTGTTGTCCGAGATCGAGCAACAGGAGCCGATAGTTGTCGAGTCTGAGAGCTCGAGCGAACTGGAATAGGGGGCGGAAACATGTTCAAATAGTCGAATGAAGAGTTGGATAACACAGTGAAAGATAGGTGCTGTCTAGCGGACCGGTCTGTTCTTTGACTAGCTTTTATAGAAGGGGTGTCGAATGTTGAGAGTTTCGTGCTGACCATATTTTGGTTCGCTGGCTGTCGCGTGGTAAACATGCGATGTGACCGTTAACGAAGCAATTTGTGGTGAAGGCGATGGGATGGTCAAGAGAGTCGGTGGAAAATGTTGGGTGAACCATATATGTCTTCAAGGTGTTTCAATGATTTTTAGTCTGCGACACCCGGGCACAGTACCGGTCCTGAACCCTACTCATGTCCGGACAATCGAAGCCTTCCCGAAAGTAAGCTTCCCGCGTGACGATCAGACCATGTAAGTTAAGCCCCCAAGAAGGACAACGAAGGTCGGGCGGAAATTTGTCAGAACGGGACCGGTTTGGTAATTAAGGTGCCTCCATCATCAGGCAAAGTAAGTCCGAACCTTCAGGCTAGAGATCCCGAAGTCGATCATCCTGAATCGCCTAATCATGGCCCAGGTCCTAGGCCGACTGGCAATGCCGGACAGCCGGGGCTAGCTATGCTGCAAGAGCTGTGATGCGGGTAAAGTGAACCAAGGTCGACGCCAGGGGAAAATCGTTACCATGAAAACCCTGTTGTGCCTGGACCGTGCAGGGTCCTCGTGATTAACAACGTGGCGACATTTATGCCTAACGTTATGGCCTCGACAGCGAGAGGAGCGACGCTACTGGCTTACTGGCCCGGCATGGCAGCTCTTACGGCTTGCATGACAATTGTAGCTACGGCATTGTCCTGGTCATCTATATATCGTATTACAATGCTGCCGAAGCAAGCCATCCGGTCGGGTCTCCGGCGTCAAGTCCATCTTGGTCAATCACCCACACATGCTCTGGAGGGAGTTGATGTGCTCGTTGGGGTTGTACGGAATCCAGCCACCAGCGAGACCGGCAGAGTAAGACCACTCGGCGGCTCGTTCGTTCTTCCATGTCCAGAATACCCATCCTTGTCCAGTGTTCTCGTAAGTTTGCTAATTGTCAGCCGGCCGCCAAGCATGTCGGGGTATGACTCACAGTCTGGACATCCCAGAACTGGCGTAGGAAGCCCTTGAACTCGTTGGAGAAAGACGACCCGTCACCAGTCTTGTATTGACAATCTCCCACGTATGGCGAACCAGGATAGCTGGCGTCGTATCGTGCACCGATACCTCGTCCGTTCAAATACTGAGCACAATCGGTATCAGCCAATGACCACTCGCCGACGAATGACCATAGAGGTGAATTTCGATAGCTGTTACCCCGTTCACATATTTGCTACTGTTTAACCTCGTTGTCATGGTTACGAACAGATACTCACACGTAGATGGGTGGGCCAGTTCCAAGCATTCTGGGTGTTGTCAAAGACCTGGTAGTTGTGGGTGTCGATCAAGACCGTCTCAAAGTTAGGTTCGGTCATGAAACCGTTGAATGTGCTCAGGGGCTGGAACCCGTCCGAAATAATGAGAGCGAGACCAGATTTGCTTGCGGATCCCTGCGGTGCCCAAGGATATCGCCCGGCCCCGTAGGCATCCTTCCAGTATTGTCGAGTGGTCTGTAGTAGCTGATCGTTGAGGTATGTAGCGGGCTCGTTGAGTAGACATAGCGAAGTGACGACACGATAGTAGGATGGGTCCGAGTACTTTTCGGACAAAGTCTGAATGACATTCTTGGCCCGGTTGACGTTGTTCCCATCGGTCGCAAATAATGCTTGTCCACGTCGACCGGAATTGTCGTAACCGTTCTGACTTCCTGGAGCGCCGTGTAGATCAATCATGACCTTGACATTGTGGTTCCGTGCCCATCCAATGACTCGGTCGAGGTATTCGGCTTGTCCTTGTATATATGGTTCACCACCAGAAATATCATAGGCCCAGAATCCAATCGGTACACGAACATGATTCAGACCGGCGGCTATGACGCATCAGCAATTTTGCAAGATGATCAATCACACAAAGGATGGGAAGGGGCAGAAGAAGGGTTGACGGGGCCATTTGAAACGTACCAGCAATCTGAGCAATGTCGTCTTCTTGGATCCAGGTCTCCCAATGGTTGACGAGGGCGTTCCGAGCAGTGTTGTAATCTTGGTATTGACCAAAGGTCCACTCATCAATGATTCCTTCGTTGCCAGTGTTCTCAAACAGAGAGGGTGCTAAATATCAGCTGATCGTCCTCACGGGCCGATGCTCAGGCACTCACTGATCCATGGTTCAAGAACAAGCCACTGTTGATCAGCACTGCCTCGCTTGGGTACGTGCGACTTACACCACCAAGATTGACACCGCGGATCTTTTCCTGTCCGTATGGGAACCCAGTGTTGACGCCCCTCTTGGCCAGATAGTTGATAGGCTGGGGTATCGCCAGAGCGAGAGGCGCTAGTACTGCGAAAGCAGCGATAGCGAGCATGGTGAAAGATGAAAGTAGAAGGGGTTGTGAGGGTAGAAGCAGGTTGTGAAGGATATATATAGGGGGGCTGTGATGTCAGTCAGGGATGAGAGAAGTAAAGCGTAGCCAAGTGACGCTAAAACTTGGACAATAGCTGCCCAGGAGAATGTACTTACGTCGTCAAAGGATGCTGACAGGGATGAATAGGTACTTTTTGGTGTTTGAAGTAGCTTCTCGTTGGGTCCTTTTGTCGTTTATAGGGGTTATAAAGATCAATGAGCGGATCAGGAAGCAAGAAGGTATGTGTACAGCATGCTTGGCACTGAGAGCAACAACATGTCTCGGCTTAGTTTTAGGTTGAGAGGTTGAGAGAGCGCAATGGATGATCCGACATGAGAAAGTGTACACCGGATGAGACAAAGAGTAGTCTTGGTGAATCATGACCCTGAGCAATACGATCACTCCCCCGCGGCGGCCTACACGTGTAGAGATGGCCGAACATCACTAAAAGGTTAATCTGGCCTAGCTGGTGCTGGGCTGCCTTGGATGAGCCCGCGAGTAGGTGTACGCGTCGCTGGTGTCCTTAGACTGCCAGGTCCCCGATTCCCGGAGGCTTTGTTGATGTCGAGGGCGCGTCGGGGTGCTGTGGTAGATAAGGACTAGCGCGCCGCTCGGTCCGTCAACAATGCGCTACTCATTTACATTGTGACGCCCGTACGGGGTCGATGCATGAGGAGTACACATGTTTATATCATCGAACGACAATAAACCAGTTATAAGCACTCGAGCACACCTCATCTTGCACGTGATTTCAATACGTCAGTATTCGTTCTGTACGAGTTCTCGCGTGAGGATCGCCGCGCAGTGACCAGAACTGACCTGCCCATGTATCAGCCTTCGAGCGACCCCATCACTCAATAGTGCAAGAGATTTTCATGCAATACACATCGGTACCGTGGATCAGACTTGACGAGGACAAGCATTAGAGAGCTGGGGGATCTACATGCTGCGGGGTTCTCAGGGTCATCTCGCCTTAAACCCCTGGTTAGGCAATTTCAGGTTGACAAGTGGAGGTGGGGTACCTTACCCTGAAGCTAAGCTGCCGGTATTCGCACAACCGTCCTGGCTCTGGGAACCCGTAGCTCACCTCATGCTCTGTACACTCTACATCTTCGGTCATTCTATTCATCGCCATTCTCAAGACTCCTGCAGCCTATACCACAAGCCCATCCTCGTCACCGAACGGAAGACTATCGACGAAAGAACGCTTCTCAAAGGATATTGTGCCTAATCACCCCACCCCAATCTAGGCTGCTCGAGCGCGAGGGCTATCCTACTCCACATCTTGTCATCTCGCGCTTCCTCGGTCGTCTCGCACTCAAGACTCTCCAAGTATCGACAGCTCCATAGCTACCACTAGGTCTTGCATCTTTGGGAAGTAGACCGAGCACACTTGGACCCCCCCTCTCGCTCCATGTCCTCAACCTCGCCAATCCCCATCTCTTCAGTTCCTCAGATGTCGGGTCACAATCAAACCAAAGACACCCCCTCCTCCTCGATCTCCATCTCTCCCCAGACACCCTCTCTACCTCAACAGAACTTGTCGACGACCGCTCCAAACCCCAACTCGGGAATCCTGCAATGGGCCCGTTCATTCAAGTCGCCGCCCATGCAGGCGAACGCTACCCTCGAGTCCGCCGACCCTCCCGCGCACCAGCAAAAGGGATTCGATATTCCTGCTATCCACGCTCAACATGATGACCACGAACACGATGAACACGATTCTTTCGAGTTTGGGGATTTATCAACCAGGTCATGGGGAAAGATGGGTCGGAGGGCAGTGTCGATGTCTGTGCCGTCAGGTCAGGGTATCACCGGGATGCTTTCTGGCTTTGGAGCCACTTCTCCGCCCAAACACTCTGATGGACTAGGTGTTGGAAGTCCAGGTGGCAGTCTGGGTATTGGCAGTCCTCCAGTTGGACCCTCCGGAGGTGTGATGGCGGACAAGACGGCAAGGGGTCAAGGTGTCCTCAGACGTCTCAGTATCAGCGGCAGCTTTACCAAGGCAAGTCCTGATAGGTCAATGAACTTCAATAGCTGACAGGCAGCCCCCCATGTTCTCTCCACCCCTCAATTCGGGTCCCTCGGCTCAGCAGTCCCAGCCCGCTCAATCCAACTTGACCGCCAGTGCTCCAGCTCAGAACCTGGCACCACCTCCCGCCGAAACGGTGCAGAGGTCCAATACAGTCGGAGCAAGAGGAAGGAGGTTGTCGGATTCGGGAAAGAAGAGAGGTGTCAGTCCCGTGAGTCTGACTCTTTCTTTCCCGGTCATTGCTGATGATCAGATGGGCGAGCGGATTTTGCGAGACCACGGGCACTTTTAGTGGTCCACGATCGACTGATAGGCAAAGAACGGGAACGAGGAGACTAAACGCGATTCGACACACTATCCACGTACACCGCCTTTCTGCTGACTCTCGCTAGGTGGATCAGAACGATAATGACGAAAAGCAGGGTGACTGGACCAATGGACGAAACTGAAGATGCACATAACCAAATCAAGTTGTACAATAATCAAACTGAATGCCATGTATATATACTATGCAATGGTGGCACAGCGGGAGATAACGCCGAAATCGAATTTAATCTTAATCCCGCTGCTCTGACTTGGAAATCTCAGTCAATTCGGCAGCAATTCCGTCCAGCGAAATAAGCCAAATTGATCACATTCAACAGTTCATTTAGGCTGCGTTCAAGCTTATATGTCTTTCATCATGTACAACCAGTGGCTTGGAATTCTTGCAGACATTGTTTACATATTTGTCAACATTTGCATGACAGAGTATCCTCATTTGAACTCAATGGGCAGATGGCTGCTGATGGCAGTACCTTAAGTATTCATCATGTAGTCTATAGCCCGAATTCCTCCTTGTACCTGAGCAGCATCTCCAGTCCGACTGTACTGCCTCCGCAAACCACCACCACAACTCTCGTGTCAGGCTTCAAATCCTCTACCACATTTTTGAGCATATCCTCATACACGATGGCTAGACTGGCGCCACATGCAGGTTCCACCAACATCCTCTCTTCCTCTGCGAACTTGAGGCAGGCCGAGACTGCTTCCTTATCCGAGACCACAATGCTAGATACGTTGTCTTCCAGAGCGTATGCCAAAGCAGTACCGCAGACTTGCGTTGCGCCTAGAGAAGTCGCGATAGAGGTGATTCCTGGTAGTGTGACGAGGTATTCGGCCTTTACCGATTGATTCAGCGAGTCGGCACCTTTCGTTTCGACCGCTACGACCTGCGTCTTGGACGATGATCCCTCGACTCCCTTACACAGTCCCGAGAACAGTCCACCTCCACCCACCGAACAGATGACAACGTCTGCCGCTGCCTTCTCCTTGCCCTCGAGCATTCCTAATTGTTTCTCCCATTCTTCCACCATTGTCGCTGCTCCTTCCCATATATCCTCATTATCAAATGGCGGTACATACACTCCCTTGACTCCTGTCGACTGATGTGCTTCTTTCATAACCACCTCCTTCAGATATGTATCCGCTTCACGCCATGATGAACCATGCTGAATAACTTCGTGGGCTCCGGCGACTTTCAGTTTGGTGATCATGTAGGGCTTGCAGGACATTGGAACGACGACCGTACATGGGTATCCGAGAGTTTGAGCAGCCAAGACTGCGGCGAGACCCGCATTCCCGCCGGATGAGCTGAAGAAGTGGACAGGGGTATTTGGGTTGCGCTCAGCGGCTTTGAGAATGAGATTTCCGATACCTCTGCTTGGTCAACTCGGTCTTCTCATTTCCCTGTGTCCAGACAGCATGTGAACTCACCTTGACTTGAATGAGCCACTGGGCTGGACATTCTCCAGCTTCATAAACACCCGACTGGAATGTCAGCTTCGTACATGTGGTCAAAGCCGAAATGAGTTCACCATCCAGCCAGCTTCGACAGCTTCGGACTCTCCAGCAGAGGGGTCTCGATCCAAGGTAGGGTACGACCTTCTGAGGTAGTCATAGTGCTGTGTATCGGAAGCGTCCAGCTAGCTAGAATCGAGCGAAGAGGAGCCGGAATTGGAACAAAGGACTGTTTGGCTTGGCGCGTCCGTTAATTGCGACAGCCAGTCATACACGTCCTGATAGGTCAAGTATGACGCTTGCATATGTATATGTGCAGCTACAAGACTATTCCACAGCCCATGGCGAGGTGGTCACTAGCACATATGCCTTTGCGAGGAAGTCCCTCGCCAAGCTCATCTATGCGCGGGGCGGTTAGGTGTTCTACCACCTCGACCTCTTTCCCGCTTATAACCGGCAGCAGAAAGATGTAATCTAATCATCAGCCTCGCCTAGAGCCTTGTACCTACCAAGAGTAAGCTTAAATAGCGGGGTGAAGCATGTATATGCAGGCTCATCCTGGCCCACCCCGGTCATGCCCTCCAGACCACCTCTAGATCCGAAAGTCTCCGTGCCGGACGTTGATGGACCGGCGGAGTCGTCGGCCGGAGCATAATCGGCCGACGTTGTCGTAGAAAGAGTACTTCTAGCACCAGTCGGCAAGATCTCCTGCATCATCTTCACTACTTCGCCCAGTTCCAGGATCCCATCTCCCTCAGCAGGAGAACGGGTTTTGGCTATTGACCGTTCATCAGAGTCTGGTAGTTCCCCTTCGTCGTCTTTCTCGTTGTCAGCCTCTTCATGGTGTTGCTCCTCGACTCCCGGCATAGCCTTGCCAATCGCCTCGGTGCTGATATGAACCAATCTGGACGACTCGACCTCTCCGACCGTTTTGGGATGCAGAGGGCTGGTGGGTGACGAAAGCAATTGGTAAGTCGCCTCCGATGGCTGTGTGTTCAAGTCTGCCCGTCAGCTGAGTCCTGATGAATTCGGCTTACCTCCAGCAAGTACAGCCGGCCAGTGCTCGCAGCCATTTTCCTTCTGGAAGCGGCGGATAGCTCGTATCAAAACGATAGATTGGCGAATCCGTTCATAAGCGAACCTGTCAATCAGTCCACGAACGACTGAGTACACGGTCAACTAGCTTGGGGTGCCAGAACCTATAGGTAAGCTTTCCTTCCTCACTACGTTCGGCTGCTAAGACTCACAGATGTGTAGTCGCCACGATAATCCCCTTTCCATCATCCTGTTCTAGCCCGACGATCAATCCCACATTCTTCGTCTGCCTACTTCCCCCTCTTCCCTCCTGTCCTTCCTTATCCGACAAGCGCTCTTCATCCAGATAGACAGTCTGCGATGCTTTGTTTTTGAATCGATCTGAGCGATACATGACTACCAGGCCATGTAGCTTGCCTCTTCCTTTCGTGTCGACGTACTGGTGCGTAGGCAGGGCGCGAGCTAGATCTGGCAGACGATCACATTCCTACCATCAGTCTCTGCATGATCGCAAGGCACACCTGTAAACAGATCACATCAACCACAGAGTAGCTAGCCAGCTCAGCCAGCAGCATTGGCTTTCGATCGGCCCATCTCAGGCAATCGGATCCCGGAAACAATTCACGGCCTACGATAAGCTGCTGCGCAAGTACCGCGACATACGGACAAGCGTCTGCGCCAACAACTATCATAAGCCCACGTCACACTATCGACATACATTCCACGTCACTATCCTCAACGACTTGGGCGTATCGTGCTTATCTCTCGGAACCCATCGCCTTTGCAAGAACTTGGCCCTATCGCTATCATCTGCCAACTGCGGAACAGGTTGGACTTTGGCCTCGGCCTGGGCGGCTGCCTTCTTCGCCTCCTTGAGTACTCTCCTCTCTGCCTGTAGGGCGAGCTGGGCTGGGGTGAGACTGGGCGGTGGAGGCATGGTCGGAAAAACGCGCAAATGGAATACACGTAGATGACGATCAGAAATCCACCGAGGTTGTCACGAGTTGCAATTTCCCCAAAGTGGCAGATTCCCGGAACGCGGGGTTTGTGCCAGCTGTTCCTGCCAAGCAACCCCCCTCTACATTGATCTGTCATCAACCGTGCATGGTCCAGGCAATCGCCCTATGTCCCTTGTCCCTGCCATTCAATTGTTTTCGAATCCATTCTACGATCGGGAAGAATCGCGCTTGGCATTGTACCCCGCAGATCACTAGTGCATAAGCGCACACACTCCGCGGCAACTCTATTCAAGAGTACGAGCCCGGTCGAGGATGTAACCTCCACCCAACCAGCGGAAAACCAGCGTCAACGATCCTGACCTAATTCCGACATGGCCGTAAGGGCTTGGGATATTCGAAAATACCCCACACGCCAAGGCGATTGCTGAGCGGTTTTGATTTCGAATCTAGACTCGAGGTGGCTGACATTCGAAATGGGTCCCACACGGGGTGATTGAATGAGGTATAAAGCCTAGCGGCCAGGTGTGGGGTTCGACGTGGACTCCCACCGTTCTTCTTCTTACTAGTATCTTCTAGCTCGACACTAGCCAGGCGATACCAATCTTTACAATGAATCCTGCTCAGGTCCGAAACGCCGACAATTTGGTCGATGACCCTCATGGTCTCGCCATCTACGAAGAGAAGCCCAACACCGATCACCTCGAGACTGCCTCCATCGAGGAGCAAAAAGCAGTCAACTCCAATGCTGACTACTCTGGGTTCACTCAAAAGACCGACCCAAAAGAGATCAAGCTCGTCAGGAAGCTAGACATGTACATCATGGTGAGTTCATGTCATTCTATCTTGAAGCCCATGCTGACTTTAGACCTCCTTGTGGGCTATGTACTGGCTCAATTACCTCGACCGAAACGCCATCGCCTTGGCCAAACGTGAGTGCCCCCTTTCACCAGTGTCGTATTCTAATTTTCAGTGAACTCTATTGAAGATGACCTCGGATTGAGCGATGTCCAATACCAAACCTGTGTTTCCATCCTCTTTGTCGGTTACGTCTTGACTGGTGTGCCCTCCAACATGTTGATCACCCGAGTCAAAGTTCCTACTTTCCTCGTTTGTGTCATGATGACTTGGGCCGCTATTTCTATCGCCACCGGTCTCACCAAGAACTACATGGGTCTCCTCTTGACAAGGTTCTTCCTTGGTGTGGTTGAAGCTCCTTACTATCCCGGTTAGTCGAATGTGTAGACCAGCCAAGAGGACGTACTGATCATCTCAGGTGCGATCTACATCATTTCGAACTTTTACACTCGAACTGAAGTCGCCACCCGAATTGCCATCCTCTACACCGGTAGGTGCTACGCCTTCAGTCCTGGACATAAAGCTTATAGGCAGGAAACATTCTAGCTACTGCGTTCGCTGGCCTCATTGCCGCTGGTATCTTCCAGCTCGATGGTGCTCAGGGCATGGCCGGATGGCGATGGCTTTTCATCATCCAAGGTTCCGTTACCGGTCTCGTTGCGCTCTGTGCTTGGCCATTCCTTCCCGATACACCTCTCACTACCAAGTGGCTCAACGAGGAAGAGAAGCAACTTGCTCACACCCGACTGCTCCGAGACCGAGTCGATGT
>Ga0265798_10010743_pt1 | contig 11230 bp, 14 predicted proteins | sample P3T30metagenome_FD_192430 | JGI IMG/M metagenome (GOLD analysis project Ga0265798, IMG submission 192430) | Plant litter microbial communities from East Loma Ridge, Irvine, California - P3 T30 | ecosystem: Environmental > Terrestrial > Plant litter > Unclassified | place: USA: California... | reverse complement strand
CGGTGTGGATCTTCATGTCGACGATCGCCGACGACAGATATTCCGCGGTCTTGAAGCCTTCGTTGAACTTGCTCGACTGCTCGATCTTGTCGAGCAACGCCTGCGGCATCGCCGCCTTGGTCTGGTAGTGCCGCGCATATTTGTCGAGCACGTCGCGGGTCAGCAACCAATGCTCGTTCACCTGGCTCGGATATTCGACGAAGTCGCGCGGCGTGCCGGCGAGCCCCGAATAATAGACGTTCTGGAGCATCGCGTGGATCGCGTGGCCGAACTCGTGGAACAGCGTCTGCGCATCGTCGAGGCTGATCAGGATAGGCTCGCCTGGCGCGCCCTTGGCGAAATTGTTGTTGTTCGACGACAGCACAAGCTGCGCCGGGGCGAGGCCCCGCTGCCCACGATACGTGTTCGCCCACGCACCCGAGCGCTTGCCGGTCCGCGCGAAATCGTCGCGGTAGAACAGCCCGACATCCTTGCCGTTCTTGTCGGTCACGCTCCACACGCGCATGTTCGGCTCGAACACGGGAACGGTGCCGGTGATCTCCTTGAAGTTCAGCCCGTACAGCCGGTTGGCGGCGTACAGCGAACCCTGGATGATGTTGCCGAGCTCGAAATACGGCTTCAGCTGCGCCTGATCGAGGTCGTACCGGGCCTTGCGCACCTTCTCCTGGTAGAACCGGTAATCCCACGGCTCGATCGTCAGCGAGGTGCCGGCAACCTTCTGCATGTCCGCGACTTCCTCGGCCACGCGCGCCTTCGCGGCAGGCCAGACGCGCATCATCAGGTACATCGCCGCGGCGGGCGTCTTCGCCATCGTGTCCTGCATCCGCCAGTCGGCATGCGTCTTGAACCCGAGCAGATGCGCGCGGTCGGCGCGGAGTTTCACGATCTGCGCGATCGTCGCGTTCGTGTCGTTTGCATCGCCATTGTCGCCGCGGTTGACGAACGCGCGCCATACCTTCTCGCGCAGCGCGCGGTCGGTGGCGTAGGTCAGCACGGGATCGACCGCCGACCGCGTGTTGACGATCGCAAAGCCCGGCAGCTTCCGCTCCGCAGCGGCGGCCTTGGCGACCGCCTTCACGCTATCGGGCAAGCCGGCGAGCTGTGCTTCATCGCCGACCGCAATGGCGGTGCTCTCGTCGGCGAGCAGTTTCTCGCCGAACGTCGAGAACGCCGTCGCGAGCTGCTGGTTATACTGCGAAAGCTGCGTCTTCTGCGCGTCGGTCAGCTTGGCGCCCTGCCGCACATAGCTGTCGTAGATCCGCGTCACGAGCCGGATCTGCTGTGCATTCAATCCGCTGGAGTTGCGGCCTGCGTAGATTGCCTGGATCCGCGCGAACAGCGGCTTGTCGAACGTGATCGCGTCCGACGCCGCGGAGAATTTGGGCGACCATTCGCGGTCGAGCTTCTGATAGGCCGGGGTGTTCATGTTGCCGGTCATCACGCCGAACAGCGTCATCACCTGACCGTAGCGCTTGCCGGCCAGCTGCATCGGCACGATCGTGTTGGCGAAGGTCGGCTTGGCCGCATTGTCGGCGATCTTGCGATATTCGGCGGTCCGTTCGGCAAGCGTCGTCTCGAACGCCTGCGGGAACAGTTCGGGGCGAACCTTGTCCCACGGCGGCACTCCGCCCAGCGGACCGGTCCAGTCGGCCAGCAAGGGGTTCGCGGCGGGTGTCGTGGACGTCGCACCCGTCTGCGCGACGATCGACGTAGACGCCATCAGCGCAACGGCGCTTGCGGCGAGGTATAGAAACTGCACATGGATCTCCCGGTCAATGTACCGGGTAGCATAGTGATAAAGTTACGTAGCGGAAGGCGTACGCATTGATCAGCGTGTAGCGCAGGTCGCACGGGCCGTAAGATCAGTCGCCGGATCGATCGTCGCGAGGCTGGCTCGCAGCGACTTCCGCGGCCGCAATAAGCCTGCGTCCCGTCTCCGCGGCGGCCTCTGGTGTGAAGGTGATTGCCAAGCCATCGACGCCGTCCAGCGTCACCAGCCCATTCTCGGCGGCGGCGATGCCTGCGAGGGTTTCCGGCGTCATCATGGTCTCACTCCCCCGACCGTTGATCCTGCCAGGGGTCATGCGCCGGGTACCCGTCACTCGCCCCTGGAACCGTAAAGATATTGTGGTTCGAATTCAGCAACGGCTGCAAGTGCTTTACGATCCACGATATTTACCTCGCCTGCCTTGAACGTCAGCAGGTTTTTCTCGCGAAGCGCTCTCAACACGCGGTTTACATGAACGCCGGTCAACCCGGTCGCCTCGGCCAGATCTGGCTGCGTCATAGGCAGTATAAAGCGTCCCTCCTCCGCCATCCCGATCATTTCCAGCCGCGCGTTCAATTCGCAGAACAGATGCGCGATCCGCCCTTCCGCGCCGAGCCGCCCGAGCCGGAAAATCCACTCGCGGTGCATTGCCGCATCGAGCAACGTGCTGAACCACAGTTTCTGCGTCAAATGCGGATAGCGCTCGGTGATGGACTGCAACGTACGATGTTCGAAGCAGGCGATCTTTACGGGCCCGAGCGTCGCGATATCGTGATCGAGCCGCTTCATCGGGAATGCGTGGAGATCGACGAAATCGCCCGGGACGTGCACGGCGACCAACTGACGCTGCCCCTCCCGGTCGTCCATGTAGCGGCACACGAACCCCTCGATCAGCAGCGTGCTCGTCTCGATGAGGTCGCCCGCACGGACGATCTGCTTGCGCCCAGGCACCTGCCGCACGGATTCGATGCCGTCCTCCAGCACCTGCTTTTCTTCGTTGCTCAACTCATGGCGACCACGGCCCATGAGGAATTTTTGCGAGATCATCGACACCCCTTCATCACCCGGCCTCGTACCGCCCTCCGCGATAGAAGAACAGATCGGGATTCGTACTGATCAATATCAAAGGTTATGTCGGACGCGAAACATTGCAGCGGTTCGCGGGTTCCTCCCCGACCATGTACCAGCCAATTTTCCAAAACGATCACCCACTCGCGCGCAAGTTCATCGAGACTGTGCAGGCGCCGCAATTTCCCTGCGTCGGTGCAAAATCGGCGCTCGCCAAGGGGCAGATGGACATTCTCGTCGCCCGCGACGTGCGATCCGCTTGGGATGACATGAGAATTTCTCCGGCGCTTGGCGAGACCGTCCGCAAATACCGCGAGGATCGCGCGATCTTCCGGACGCTTATCATATTGTTCGAAGCGCCTGCTTTGCTGTCGGAGGAGGAATTCGAGGCGCATCTTTGGGCGAGGGCTCAGTCCCTTAGCGACAAGGACGAGTGGCTCGGCTACCGCCCCGATCCGTCGGTGAGCAGCGATCCGGACGATCCGCATTTCTCGCTGAGCTTTGCTGGCGAGGCGTTTTTCGTCGTCGGCTTACATCCCAATGCGAGCCGTCCTGCGCGCAAGTTCGAATCGCCGGCGATGGTGTTCAACCTGCACGACCAGTTCGAGGTGCTGCGCGACCAGCAGCGCTACGACAAGTTGCGCTCGTCGATCCTGGCGCGCGACCTCGAATATGCCGGCTCTATGAACCCGATGCTGGCGCGGCACGGCGAATCGAGTGAAGCACGCCAATATAGCGGGCGCGTCGTCGACGAATCCTGGAAATGCCCTTTCAAGCGAGGCGAAGCCCGTGGCTGACATCAAGACGATCCCGCCGCGTTCGGGAGCCGGGTTCACGCTCGACAAGGGGCAGATGCTCACTGTGATCGATCCCGAGGGCTGCCAGGTATCGGACTTGCTCGCCTACAACCGCGCCGACGTGCGCGAGGCGATTTCGTCGGGGCGCACGCTCGATTATGCGAGCCGGTTGTACCTGACGACCGGCGACCTGCTCTATTCGAACCGCAGCAACGTGATGCTGGAGATCGTCTCGGACGATGTCGGACGGCATGATTTCCTGCTGACGCCGTGTTCGAAGGAGACGTTCTCGATCATCTACGGCGATACCGATCCGCATCGCGGCTGCTTCGGCAACCTTGCTGAGGCGCTCGCGCCTTGGGACATCGAGCCGGACCAGATCCCGGTCGCGTTCAACTGCTTCATGAACGTGCCGATCAATGGCGAGACGGGCACGTTCACGGTCGAACCGCCGCTAAGCAAGGCTGGCGACACGATCGTCTTCCGCGCCGCGATGGACCTCGTGATCGGCATGACCGCGTGTTCGGCGCTGCAATCGAACGGGGGCAGCTTCAAGCCGATCCAGTACCGGATCGGCTGAGCGCTCAGCGGCGCTGGTAGAAGATGTGCGACTCGACGGTCGCCACCTTGACTAGCGAACTGCGCCAGTACGGTACCAGCCAGTCGGTGTGGTAATGCGTCGCGCGGCCGACCGGCGTATAGACGTAGCCGTTCATCGCCCGCCGTGCCGCGTGTCGTGCCTGTTCCCAGCCGTCATGCTCGGGCCGCCGTGTCTGCGAGCCGTCGCAGGTGAAGGAGAACTGGCACCCGGTCTTCCGGTTCGCGCCTTGGTAGACTACCCCGCAGACCGTCTTGGGGAAGCCACGCGCGCCGACCCGGTTGAGCACGACCTGAATGACGGCCCGCTGTCCGTCGCGATCGGTGCCGGCTTCGTAAAGAGCGACGGTAGCTAGGCACTCGGTTGCCTGAAGGCGAGAGGCCGGACCACCGCGGAAGCGGAACGGCTCTGCTCTTTTGCGCTTTTCGACCACAATCGGGACCAGGGCGTTCGATGCTCGTGCCTGAGCCATTGTCAGCCGGGGCTTGCGGTGATCTGTGGTAGTTTCGGTCGGCCAGGGCAGATCGGTCAGCGCCCCGAAGATCGCCGCGAACGCGACCACTGCGCCGAGCAGGAGAAGCCAATGCTCGGACGATGGTCTCAGCCCGGATCGATTGCGCCGCCGCGATGAGACATATTGGGCCGGTCGCTTCGCCATCCCGCGTCCTTACCGGCGAAATTTTCGCAAGGAAACGATCACTGTGCCGCTCGCCCCGAGGGTCGACGCGCGATCGTTGGAAAGAGATGGTGCCCCTGGCCTCTGCCGGTTTTTGCCGATCATAATATTGTTTTTCCTGCGTTTTCATATTTGGTTGATTTATGAAGTGCCCCCTTAAGTGCCCCCATCCTCAGGGGCGTAGGGGGCACGCTGCTAGCCGTTCGCGCATCCAATCATCGATGTCGGCCTGCCACCAGCCGCTGGCTTGCACGGTCAGCTTCACTTGCGGAGGGAACGTACCGGCCGCGACCATGCGGTAGATCGTCGATCGACCAAGGCCTGTGGTCTTCATCACGTCAGGTACGCGCAGGAAGCGACCGCCGGAGCTGGCCGCGCCGCGTTGTCTGGCGGTAGCGAGGGTCATAGCGGTCATGCGGCTTCCTTGAGGCAATCGTGTTCAAATAGGCGGGCGAGTACGGCGCGAAGCCTACGCGCATGGGCGAGGAGCCGTTCGCCCCTTCCCTCGCGGGCGGCCGCTGCGGCCCTGATGTCGGCATCGGACGCGCCACGCTCGCCGCTAATTTTGTAATTGAGTGCGCGAACGGTGATGCAGAGTTCGTCTGCACGGCGGCCCTTGCCCATCAACCCCACTGCGGTATCCAGGCCCATCATCCACACGACCTGGATAGGGGATGCTACCTGTTCCCGCTTCAAGGCACTCCCAGCTGGAGTGCGGCCCTGTTCCCGAATTGGGGAACAGGCAGCTAGCTGCTTCGATGGTTCATTCACGTGGGTTTCAACGGTCGCTGCAATGCTCATCATGAATTTCCCACTGGTGGAGATTCGGCTGCCATTGCGGAGCGATCGTCGCGGCGATCACACCGATCGACACGCCGCCCGCCCCTCATGAGCAGAGCAATCCCGACGTCGTGAGGGATTGGCTGCGCGATGATGCGTGGCGGTCCGATACGCGGAGCCTGCCGGTTGTCGTTGGCTGCAATGGAAGCCGCTGCGGGAGCGGCTACAGGCTTGGCGTTTATCATCAGATGCGTTCCGGCAAGGCGGTGGCGTTCTCGGAAGCGCGTTCCGAGCGATGGGGTAGGGCGGACGTGTCAAAATTAGCGGGTGCGCTTGGCCTTGGGCGGACGCAGGCGCGGCTTACTGGTCACGCGGTACGCCTCGACCAGTAGCGTCAGCCACCAGCGGACCAATAAGACCTGGAAAACTTCGCCGATCGGACGGGGCCTCGGCACCGTCTCCAACGGAGCGTAGAAGTCGGCCGGTTCGCGAGGCTTCACGATCATGCGGAAGCTCCACCTTCTGGTGTGTGCCAGACCGATCGCAGAACCGCGGAGACGTCGATCGCGATCATGGACTTTGCGCCATCCGCGCGCGCCAGTTTGCCTGCGTCGGGACCCCATCTGAAGCGGTAGTCGTCAGTCTCTCCAACCCGCCAGAAAAAGGTCAATTCCTCGGGGGATGCAACGCCGTCGGGCGCATAGCTCACCTCGGCCTGCTCGGTGATGTTCACATAGGGATCGAGGTGGCGGCGAAATTCCTCGCGCGGCATCCCTTCCCACAACTCCATGACGCGCACCGTTACCTTCTGCGCGCCGTGGATTTCAGCGGTCCACGGCACGATCTCGGCCCAAAGCTCGTCTTCCATCGAAATATTATCGGCCGCTTCTGCGGCAATCCGTGGGTTCGTCTCTGGGTCGAAGCCGGGGGCTTCAACTATGTCGCGATACCCCCAACGCTTCACCCTGCGGGCGATCACGTTGCGCTCGATCATGTCGAGCGTCCACATGGCGTGAACTTCGTCGCGAGTCGCGCCGCGACCATCGAAGAACGCGATAGCGTCGCGATAAACCTTGCAGACCGACAGCATCCCTTTGATGCTGACGCCAAGGATGCGGAGTTGGTTCATGATCGCGGCGATGTTTGCCTCGTACCATTCGAACCGCAACTTGAAGCCGGTGCCCGTTTTCGGAGCCTCGATCGGGCGCAGCACGCCGCCCCTAACCCAGAACGTCATGACGTCCCGAGGGATTTCAGCCTTGGCCATGATATCGCCGCGTAGAATCGGCTTTTTGGTTGGCATCGGCCATCCTTGTTTTCGACTGGCTCTCATTTCTAAGTGACTAAAGATCACTCCGCAAGCGACAATCTGGAAAGCCGGTGCCTGTCACGCTGCATTCTGCCAAAGGGGATCGAGCCGCGCTTCTGCTATTGGGCCGTCTTCCAAGTCCGGATCACCTGCGGCTTGGTTCAGCAATCCAAACAACGCTTCGATCAGATTGCCAATCCGGATGCCGTCGACGGGATCGAGCGCAGCCGGCGCAACCGACTTAGCGACGGCGAACACTTCGCCCTCCCTCACCAAGCTATCTGCGGCCTTCCGTTGCAACGCGGCCCTCACGCTACCATGCCCTTTGGCAAGCGCTGGCCGGCCTTCTCCATTTCCCCACCGACGTCGACGAGCTCGGTTGCCTTGGTCCGGACCATCGTAAGCAACGACGCAATCGCACCCCAAAGCTCGTTATCGATCAGGAAGGCGTCGGCGTGCTGATGACGCATCATTCCACGCTGCCGCTCGATCAAAACCTCGACGCCAAGTATCAGCGCGTCGATCGAGTCTCCGCCCTCTTGGACGTCGCTGGAACCGCTCATGACTATGTCGCGGTCGGCCATGTCGATCAAAGGGACGTCGGCGACATCAATTTCGGGTGCACGGGTTCGCACACCCCTATAAGGGGCTTCAGCAGCCATATTCGATCTCCACTCGATCGGTTGTGGTCAGAGCTGGCGCGAGGGTCCTAAGCCTTGCGTCAGCTCGTCATATCTGGCATCAACTATTAACCATGTCAATTGTTGGCGCCAACAAAAGAGGTCGCGGAAGGCCGCCAGTGGGTTCGACACCCATCAACTTGCGCTTAGCTCCTGATCAGCTCGCCGCGCTGGATGCATGGATCGACCGCCAGACGAGCCCACTTTCTCGTCCCGAGGCAGTGCGCCAACTCATGATGGCACAGCTCGCCACAGCCGACTGATCCATTTTGCATCATCCGCACAGGATGGAACAGCCCTTGACCGCCGGCTTAGGTTTCGTCGGAAGCCGCTCGAGCCTGCAGCCGCCGCATGACAAAGGCATCTCGCGAAGCCAGCACCTCGAAGAAGCCACCTCTCAATGGTTGGCTCGGGATAGGCATCGTGCTTGTCACTATGACGATCTCGTTCTTCGTAGCTTACGCCTGCCTGCTACCGTAATTATCTCTGGATCAGCCAGCCGCGAACGTCGACAATCGGTCCTCGATGGCCCGGCCGGTTGGGGCCGGCGAGACCCATAAGTCGCCATTCAGCCCCCCCCGCCCCGCTGCCCAACCGCGGACGTTCGTTCACGTCGGTTCATAGAAGTCGGAGGGACAGCCGACGAAACTGGAAACGGCGAGAAGTGGGACAAATCCAGCGTTCGGGCAATCAGTGGTAAATGTCGGGTTTCGTATGAACTGGCCATTTGAGGGGCTTCCGAGATCGGCTCGGCAACGAGCCAGCCTACACGGTAGCGACTTCACCGGGATTGGATCTCACGCCAAAATAGCAGCCGCCGCTCCCCTGACGAAAAACCCCATTTCCAAGGTTGTCGCGCACTTTGTCAATCCGACAGGGTATCTCGCGCAATGGTCCGAACATGGAGCACCTACGCCACCGCCCGCGCCGCCATTCTCCAGAATTTGCAGTGTGCTGGGTCGAAAAACATGTGTTTTGCGTCGTCGTAAGGCGTGCCCTGTGATAACTCCGTCGAAATGACGTCATTTCATTAAAACGTTTTGGAAACGGTTTTTGGGAAGGCGGCTTGCAGCGGGAGTAGATCACTCGTCACGGCTGTACGCCGTTCCCGGGCCGGAGTCCTTTTTGAGAAGGTCGATCGGGCCTCTATGAGGCTGTAGCGCTTGGCGAGAGATCGCCCAAGCCGAACGCATCAAGCAACAACCGCTGCCGTGCGTCCTGAACGGCGGTAATATTTTCCACTCCCTTTTGTTGGCCGTTCACAAACACGCGTAGCGGACGGTTCCCACGCGGGCGTGCAAGCGCGTCGCGCAGCGCCTCCCCGACCTTGGAAACATCCAGCGCATCGCCTTGCGCAGCGTCGATCTCGCGTAGCCGATCGCCCAAGTCTTCGGCACGCGACGGCAGATCGCCATACTGCGCCACGACACCCGGATGCACCGGCCTGCCGACATGGGCAAAGTGGTCGGTGCCGCGAGTGAACGTGCCCGGCACAAGAATACCCGTTTCGATTCCGAACGGCCGTGCCTCCATGCCCATCACCTCTGCCAGCGCCTCGCCGGCCGCCTTGGATGCGGCATAGGGGCGTAGCGACCATCACTCCTGACGATACGGACGGTATATTATTTCTTTGTCATGTCGGTTTATGTTCGGCACCACCAAATATAACAGGCGTTAGCGTCCTCTGGGTCTGGCATTTAGGTCGACCCCTGACAGGGACGCCTTTATGGATCAGACTGCCTTCATGATCGGGTTTACGGTCATGTCACTCGCTTCGCTTGCGATCTACGCGACAGGTAAGAAGACGCCGCCCTCGCGTCACCATACGCTGCTGCATTCCGCGGTGCCCTTCATCGCAGCGACGGCTTATCTTGCTATGGCGTTTGGCATCGGCACCCTCATCAAGGGTGATGGCTCGGCCACCTATTTCGCACGCTATGCCGACTGGACGGTCACGACGCCGATCCTGCTCTCCAGCCTCGTGCTGCTCGCCTTTCACGAGCGTGGCAGAACAGGCGAAGTTGGTGGCTATCTCACGTCGATCATCGTGCTTGATGTGCTGATGATCGCGACCGGTTTAATCTCTTCGCTTGCCGCGGCACCGCTGGTTAAGTGGGTGTGGTTCCTGTGGTCGTGCGTTGCCTTTCTCGGTGTCTTGTACCTGCTGTGGGGGCCACTGCGCGCCATGGCGGTCGAACGCGGTACTGCGCTCGGCACCGCGTACAGTAAGAACGTGTCCTTCCTGACCGTGATCTGGTTCCTTTACCCGATCGTGTTCCTCGTCGGGCCGGAGGGCCTAAAGATCATCACCGATCCTGCGTCGGTGTGGGCGATCCTCGTCATGGATATTATTGCCAAAGTTGTTTACGCCTTCTTCGCGGCGAGCAACCTTGAAAAGGCGCTTCACGAGCACGCTCGGCAAGCGTGAACCGCCCCATCGCCTTGCTGGTAGCGGGAGCTATTATAGCCGCCCCCGCGCCGTTGCCGGTCCAACTGGCATTTGCGATCTTTGGCATCGGCGTCGTCGGCATGGTCCACGGCGCCGGTGATCTCGCAGTGGTCGCACCTGCCCGACGACCATTGTTTCTTGCCGCCTACGGGCTGGTATAAATGGCTACGCTGCTTTGGTGGACGGCTGATCCCGCGATCGCATTACCTGCCTTTCTCATCGCGTCTGCTGTCCACTTCGGCATGGAAGACGCGCCAGATGGGGCATGGTTCGAGCGCATCGCTCGCGGCTTGGCTATGATTGCAGCCCCAGCCACGCTTCACTCGGCAGGTTATGCTGCGCTCTTGCAAACCGCGGGTGGTCCATCATCTGGCCTGGCACATGTAACGGCACTTCTTGCCGTGGCTGGTGCCGGCGCCGGTGTCGTATTGCTAGTTTTGGCCTGGGCGAGGCAAGACTTTCGCCTTGCCGGCGGGGTGACGGCATTACTGATCCTGCCCCCGCTTGTCGGGTTCACGCTCGGCTTCCTTGTTCTCCATGCATTACCGCAAACCGTTGAGCGCCGCGATCGACTGGGATGCTCAAGCACCGTGTCGTACCTAGTGACGGTTGCACCGATATTTGCAGGGGCGGTCCTACTCGCAGGTGGTGTAGCGGCATTGCTTCTGCACTTCGACCCTAGCGGCGTCCGCGGTCTCTTCGCTGGCATAGCTGCGCTCGCAGTTCCGCACCTCCTCGCGACGCCGTGGTTCGAGGGTCGTAGCATGCCCCGCCAAGCTGTGCTCGTCCCAAGGTTGGCTGATAGCCTGTCATCCCGGCGGTGCACGTTAGATCTGCGTGACTTGAGCGAACTGTGACGCCAGCCCAGTTGTGCGGCTTGGCGGGATGACCGGACGTTGATGACCTAACGTCGTTCGATTTGTCGCGTCCGCCCACCTCTAAGAAAGCCTGCCCATGCTGCAATCCATGTCTCTGCTGCCGTTGCTTGGCATCTTCGTGGTCGCAGCTGTTGCGATCTGGGTAGCAGGCGTCCAGCTCTCTAATACCACCGACGTGCTCTCCCAGCGACTTGGGCTCGGCCAAGCTCTTGGCGGCGTCATATTGC
>Ga0265798_10010739_pt1 | contig 11231 bp, 9 predicted proteins | sample P3T30metagenome_FD_192430 | JGI IMG/M metagenome (GOLD analysis project Ga0265798, IMG submission 192430) | Plant litter microbial communities from East Loma Ridge, Irvine, California - P3 T30 | ecosystem: Environmental > Terrestrial > Plant litter > Unclassified | place: USA: California... | reverse complement strand
ACACACAGGTGGCCTGGGCAGAGCGCGGCGGCTACGACCAGCTCGTCATGAAGAGCGCCATGTTCGACGTCTCCGGCATCCTCGAAGAGCGCCTGATCCGCGAGTACAAGGCCGTCACCTTCACCTCTGCCACCCTGCGGCTGGCAGGCAGCTTCGACCACATGCGCCAGGAGCTGGGCCTCTCCGGTCCGAACATCCCCGTCCAGGAGATGGCCGTGCCGTCGCCCTTCAACCTCCGCGAGCAGGGGCGCGTATGGTTCCCCCTCGGCCTGCCCCTGCCCAACGACCCGACGTTCCCGATCGAGCTGGTCAACAAGGCCGTCATCCCCGCCGCGCGGATGGCTGGCGGCCGCACCCAGGTCCTCGCGACCTCGACCGCCTCGGTGGCGACGATGGCCGCCGAGCTGCGCCGCCTCGTCGGCGACGAGTTCGAGATCATCGAGCAGGTCCCCGGCGCCACGTTCAAGGTGCTCGCCAAGCGGTTCCTCGACAACCCCCAGTCGATCCTCGTCGGCACCCGCACGTTCTGGACCGGCGTCAGCTTCGAGGGCTTCAGCTCCATCTGCGTCGTCGTCGAAAAGGCCCCCTTCCCGAGCAAGGGCGACCCCATCGTTGGAGCTAAGAGCGACGCCGTCGACGCCCGCGGCGGCAGCTCGTTCCGCGAGGTGTTCCTGCCCCCGGCGATCCGGCTGAAGGAGCAGGGCGAGGGGCGCGCCATCCGCACCCGCGCGGACCTCGCGCTCATCGTCCACGGCGACGTCCGGATCAACCCGAACGACTCGCGCCGAAAGCAGTACGCCCGCGACTTCAACAAGGCCATGGAGTTCACCGAGGTCGACGAGCGGGGAGCCATGGCCTGGCTCGACCACATCCGCCAGCTGGCCGAGGCCGAGCTGGAGGCAGAGGCAGCGCGCGCCGAAGGCGACGACGGGCCCATGGCCCTCGGTGCGGCGGCCTGACCGTGAGCGACGACGCCCAGGCGGAGATCGCCCTCACGCCCACCCAGGAGCTGATCATGGACGTGCTCGCCTCCCGCTACCGCGAGGGTGACCACCTGTGGGCATTTTCGTCCCGGCTCAGGCGGCAGCTAGAGGCTTTGGCTGAGCACGGCCTCGTCGACGTCATGCGCGGCATCGTCGAGAAGACGATGAGGGCCAGCCTGACAGACGCGGGCAAGGCCATCTGGCTGACCGACGCCTACTCGAAGCCAACGACCCGAACGATCAACGTCACCACCACGGTGGACACCGACGAGATCAAGGCCGTCCTCTGGCACGTGACCAACAACCCCGGCTGCGGACTCCCCCGCGACCCCTACGTGGACAGCTGGCTGCTCCTCCTCACCCGAGCAGTCACCCGGAACGACGAGGAGACCGTCAGCAAGATCGTCGCGGCCATGCCTACGGGTCTCGCCTGGGCGTACTTTAGGTCTCAGGAAGACGACGGCGTGGCCGCCCTACGCGAACTCCTCGCGAGCAACCCCGACTGAGCAGCCCCGAAGGCCTCCCGGATCGGCCGCCAGGACGTACTCGTCGGCCCCCTCCTCGCCGAACAGTCGAACGAGGTGCTCACGCGCTTTCGCGGCCCGCTTCGCACGCGCCGGGGAGCTGGCTCCACGGCTGGCATCACCGGCAAGGTGAGCCCGGTCGGCGATCACTGATGCTGTCGTGGGCGAGGCGTCCGTCAGCGTGAACTCGATCATGCGCGGCTTCGGCTCACCCTCGGCGAACCGGAAGACTCGGACCTGCCTCTCGGCGAGCCCGCGGCCGTAGTAGTGCTTGGCGATCGCGGACACCCTGTCCCGCTTCAGCAGGTCGTCGAGGGGGCTCGCCGCCTGGACTCCCCTGGGGAGGACTTCGTGCACGAACGGCTTGGGCTGTCGCTGACCTGGTCGGCGACGGGCCTGTCGCTCTCGTGCCTCGGCATCCATCCGCGCGACTGCTTGGTCGACGCGCGCTCGGGCCAAGACGCTGAGATCGCCGTCGCCCTCATCCCTCGCGTCGCTCAGCACGAGTGCAAGCTGGGCAAGGCCTCGCGGGGTGGCGTCACGCTCGCGGCCTGCGTGCCGAAGGCTTCGGCGTGCAGCCTCCTGCGCGGCGGATGCCTGCGCGAGGCGGAGCCGGGCGAGCGAGAGGTCGGCTTCGGCGTCGCCTGCTGCCGCGGGGCGCGCGTGGGCGGCCTCGGTGAGTTCGCTCAGTCGCTGCTCGGCCTCGCCGCGCGCCAAGCGTCGGCTCTGGAGCGTCGAGAGCGCCCGTTCGTAGTTGACCTGCATGTCGTCCGAACAGCGGTACGGCCCACCGGCTTCGTGGGCCCCCTTGCACACGCGTTGCCCTAGCTCGCGCTGGCGACGGGCGCCTTGGCGGGCCGCAGGAGCCCCTGGAGGGCCTTGTGGGCCTTCGCTGCGATGTTGAAGTCGCCCCGCATGCCGCTCTCGTTGTCGAAGCGGCGGCGGTCGCCCTCGGCGGCCTCGTAGGCGCGCGAGAAGGCGGTGACGCTGCGCATCACGTGCGCCGTCGTCGGATAGCGGCCTCGGTCGGGCCCGGCGGAGTTCTCGTCGCTGTAGTCGATGGCGTGCGTGTCGGGCAGCTCGATCGCCGATCGGGTCCGGATGCCGTCAACGTCGCGCTGGAGTTCGACGCGGTAGTGCAGTCGCCCGTCCTTGCCCCGGATGGGCTTGTGGATGGACGAGATGCCCTTCCAGGCGTGGCTCTCGCCCTCGGTGCGGTCGCCGGAGTAGCCGCCAACCCACGCGTTCATGAGCGACACGCTGTTCTCGGCACGGTGGATGTCGAGCAGGTGCTCTTCGGCGTTGCGGATGCCGGTGTCGGCGACGAGCATGCTGTCGTGGTCCTTGGCGTTCGCCCGGTCCTCACGCGCCTGGTCGAGGGCGCCGCTCCAGCGCTCGTACTCGCGGGCGCGCTGTTCGACGTCGGCCTGCGACTCGAAGTTCGTGATGCGCTTGATCGCCTCCAGCTTGGCGGTCCGCTCCGCGATGTCGCGGCGGCTCTTCATCATCGTGAGATGCGTGCCTGCCTCGATGCGGGCGTCCTGCGACGCGTCGGGGTCTGCGATCGCTGCGTCGTAGCGGTCCTGCGCCTCGTTGACGTGGCGGGACAGGTCAGCGATGCCGTTGGGCGTTGCGTCGTAGGCCATCCGCTTGGCGTCGACCTGGCGCTGAGCGGTGCTGAGCTTCGCTTCGAGCTTGCGGGCCTCGGTGTAGAGCGCGCGACGGCGCTCGGTCGCCGCATCGGCAGCCGCGGTCGTGCGGGCAAGGCGAGCCTCGATCTCTGCGCGATCGTCGTCACTCTGCGTGCCGTCGAGAGAGGCACGCAGGTCGTCGGCCTGCTGCGTCAGGACGTCGATCTTGACACCCTGCCCCTCGATGTCATTGCGGGCACTGCTGAGGTCGTTGTGCACCTTCGACGCATTCAGGCGGGCGTCGACCAGTTCGCGCGCAGTGTCGCCGGAGCATCGGTAGGGGCCTCTCGGCTCGTTTTCTCCGCGGCACATGACTGCCACCTTCCGTGTCCGTGAACGTGTCCTATCTAGGACAGCAGAGGCGCAGCCCGCACACGAACATCATGTGCAGCGTATTTCAACGCGGACGCGCCCTTTTTAGCTGGCGATCGACAGGGGGTCTTGGCGCGGCTCGAAGCGGACGCTGCGCAGGCCGTAGCGCTCCATGAAGATCGGTGCCATCTCGACTGGCACGACGCCGTCGCGGACTTCGAGGACCTCGATGTCGCGGCCCGTCCGGCGGTAACGGAAAAGGCTCCTGATGGCGTCGAGGTAAGTGTCGGCGCGGGCCAGCTCTCGGAGCCCGTGCCGACCGACGACCTTGCCGTCCTCGAAGCACAGGACGAAGGTCTTCTCACTACTGGACGGCGGAACGTAGTCGGGCGAGGGCGCGGGGCCCTCGCTGGAGAGACTCTCGGCGCTCTTGACTCGGCTGAGGAGCCCCTTCGAGCCGATCTTGGCGATGCGGGCGACCTCGGCTTGCTTCAGGCCCAGCTCGGTGGCGAAGCGGATGGCGGCATTGAGGCCGGTCGTGATGGTGGCCAGGGCCTGCGCGAGGTGCGCCAGGTGGTAGAGGCTCCACGTGTCGACGGGGCCGTTCTCGATCGCGCGCTCGGAGATGCCGAGATGCGCTGCCCTGAGGCTCTTGGTCCACTCGTCGACGGCCCCGATCAGGGCGTTGGTGAGGCGTGCCGGATTGGCCGAGGCGTCGACCCAGCTGCTCCAGAACTCATCCACGAAGCCGAAGGGCTCCAGGCCCGCGAACATGGTGGCGACGTCGCGACCGCGGAGGGCGTTGATGTTCTCGGCGGACGGCGTCGTGATGTGCTCTGCCGTGTGCGGGATCGTGGTGAAGGCCACACGGGCGAGGTAGTAGGTCATGCCTGCCGCGCGCGAGGCGTCCGCTAGGCATGCGCCTCCGACGACCCCGAGGGTGACCAGGTTCACCTGGACCTGACGAGTGGCCGTCTCGAAGGCGCTGAAGACGGGAAGCACGTACCGGCACCAGGCCTGCGCGTCGTCGATCTGGTCTCGGGTGGTGCCTGCGAGGAAGTCGGCGAACTTGCCGAGCAGGGTGCCGTAGTCGTAGAGCGACTGCTGCGCTACTGAAGGGGGCAGCTGGGTGGTGTACGGCATGCTCTTACTATAGCTGTTTGCCATTCCGTCTGTGGTCCTCGTTGATTGCGTGTTGCTGACAACCTGCTACACTAACCGGGAGAGATCACGAGGGCTGCCGGACAGGCAGCAGAGGGAGGCGACATGGACGTCAAGATCATGCACACCGGTGACGAGCACATCGACACCGACAGCCACGGCACCATCAACCCCAAGACGGGCATCAACACCGCCTGGGAGTCGAACGCGGCATGCCTGCACCACCTCGCCGTCACGGCAGTCGAGCGCGGCGTGCAGCTGTTCCTGAGCGCGGGCGACAACTTCAAGAGCGGCCGCCCCTCGCAGGAGGCCATCCTCATGTTCGTCGAGGCCCTCTCCCCCGTCGCTGAGGCGGGCATCCCGATCGTCCTCCTCGACGGCAACCACCACACGACGGGCGTCTCCGCCGACCACCGCACCGTAATCCACACCGTGGCCATGATGCTTCGCGCCAAGGGCACGACGGTCCACACGTCCAGCCGCCCGGGACTCATCCGGCTCGACAGCGGCATCCAGGTGGCGGCCCTGCCCTGGCTGAGCAAGAACCGCATCCTCAACCACCTCGGCGCGGCCGACCTCACGCCCTCCGAGGGCGACACGCGCGTCGCCGAGTACGCCGTCCAGTCGCTCACGAAGATGAGCGAGGAGGCCGACGCAGCCTCGCCGCTGATCATGGCCTCCCACGTCACCGTCGACGACCTCCAGATCGACCACCTCTCCACCGACGCCCGCCGCGGCTCCGAGATGGACCTCGCGAGCCTCTTCAGCGAGCCCGTCATTCCGCGCCAGGCCATCGAGGACCTCCCGTTCTCGTACGCCGGGCTCAGCCACATCCACACGCCGCAGAGCTTCGGCGGCAAGGTCCACTACGCGGGCTCCCCCAACCGCCTGACCTTCACCGACATGCCCGACGACAAGGGCGGCAACCTCGTCACCATCAGCGAGGACGGCCGCGCCACCGTCGAGCGCATCCGAACGCCAGCTCGCGTCATGGCCGAGATCGACCTGGAGTCCGACGACCACCAGCGCATCCTCCGCAGCCTGGAGCCCGAGACGCTCGTCATGGTCCGCCTCGAAACGGGCGAGCCCGAGATGCCCCGCAGCATCCGCGACGCCATCGCCGCCGCAGGCGCCATCCTCGCCGACACCAAGCCCCGCCCGGCGCCCCGGCCCGAGCCCACCTTCTACAAGCTCCCGGACGAGATCACGCCCGTGGAAGCCCTTCGCACCTGGGCGGCACACAACGCCCCCAAGGACATCGACCCCGAGACCCTGGTCGAGTTCGCCATCACCCTCCAGGAGGCCTGAGCCATGCGCATCGAGCAGATCGAAGTCGAGGGCGTCCAGTCCTACCGCCAGAAGACCATCGTCTACGTCGCCGGGCACCCCCTGCTGGCCGCCGTCGGCCCGAACGGATCGGGCAAGTCGACCATCGTCGTCGACGCCCTGATCTACGCGTTCTGGGGGCGCGTGCGCACGCGCACCATCGAGGAGATGATCTCCATCGGCGCGCCGCAGGCCACCGTCTCGCTCAACTTCTGGATCGGGGAGTCCCTCTTTCGCGTCACCCGCACCACGCCGCGCCAGGGCAAGGCCGAGGGCGGCGTCTACGCTGCCGACGACCTGGAGCCCTCGGGCTGGCGCAACCTCACCGAGCGCGGCATGAAGGAGGTCACCGAGAAGGTCGTCGAGCTGACGGGCATGACCTACGAGATGGCGACCCAGACCTGGATCGCCGAGCAGGGCGCCTACGGCAAGTTCGCCTCCGCGAAGCCCGCGGAACGCTTCGCGCTCCTGTCCAGCGTCTTCGACCTCGACAGCTACGGCAGCCTCGCCAAGCGCGCCAAGGAGAAGCTGACCCTCATCGAGACCAAGCTCACGTCCGTCGACGGGCAGATCAGCGAGGTCGAGAGCGCCAAGGAGCAGCTCGCCCAGGCGACGACCGACAGCTTCCTCGCCACCGAGACCGACGATGCCCTCGCCGCCTCGGCCGCCACGGCGACTGCTGATGCCGACAGCATCCGGGCTGACATCGCAGGCCTCGCCGTCGGCGACCCCGCCACCCGCGCGCAGCAGGCCAAGCGCACCCTCGACGCCCTGGTCGAAGGTCGAGCCCAGGCCGAGCGCTCCGCCCGCGCCGACCTCTCCCGTGCCGAGCAGGACCTGGCGCAGGCCACCTCCCGCCACGATCAGGCTCGCAACGCTGCCGCAGCCACCGCAACCCGCCGCTCCACGGAGGCGGAGGGGCGCGCGTCCCAGGCCCGCGAGGTCGCCGCCCGCCAGCTCGCAGTCGCCGAGGCCTCGCTCGCCCAGGTCCGAGACGTCGGCGCCAAGCTGCCCGGAAAGATCGCCGAGCGCGACGAGTTCCTGGTGCGCGCCGACGAGGCCGCCGCCCGAGCGAGCGCGCTCACCGACGAGGCTGCCACCTCCCAGGCGACCTACGCGTCCCTGACCACCGAGTGGAATGGGCTCGACAAGCAGCTCTCCGACGCCTACAAGCGCGTCTCCACCCTCCAGATGTCCCTGGATGATGCCGAGCACGCTTCGTGCTTCTCCTGCGGTCAGCACCTCTCCCCCGCGGACGCCGAGGCGCTCATCCAGTCGCAGCAGCGCGACATCAGCGCCTGGCGAGAGCGGCAGGCCGAATGCAACACCGAGGGCGTCGCGGCGAAGGAGGCCGTCGCGGCCCGCACGCGCGAGGCTGCTGCCGCGCGCGCTGACGAACAGTCCGCCCGGGCGGCCGCCGCCGACCTCAGTGACCGCATCGCCACGGCGAACCAGATGGTCTCCGCCACCGGCGAGCACGAGGACCGCGTCGCCGCCGCCAAGCAGGCCGTCGAGGGCGCTGGCGCCGGACTCGCGGCCGAGATCGCCTCCATCGAGGCCGAGGCCACGTCGGCGACCGAGCAGGCAGCCGCCGAGTTCGCGACCTCCGAGCAGGCAGCTACTGGCGCCCTCACCGCGGCCCGCGAGGCCGTCGAGAAGGCCTCGATCGCCAGCCCGGAAGAGGTGGCCGCCCGCACCGAGCACCAGGACCTCCTGGCCATCGCCGAGAACGCCGAGGCTGCGATCGCGACCCAGCGTGCGGCGCTGAACGTCAGGCTCGCCACCGCCGTCAGCCACCTGCGCGGCATCGAGCAGGAGCAGGCTCGCCGAGCCTCCGCCGCCGAGCAGGCCCGCGCCCTGGAAGCCCGCATGGAAGCACTCGCAGCCGAGCGATCGAAGGTTGACCACGACCGTCGCTACATGTCCGTCCTCTCCAAGGCCTTCCACTCGGGCGGCATCCCCGCGATGCTCCTGTCGAGCATCGCGGAGGAGCTGAACGAGGCCATCAATGTGTCGCTGGAGCACATCAGCCGCGGAGAGCTGGCGATCCTCCTGACCGCCTCCCGCGAGACCCGCGCGGGCACGACCGAGAACAAGATCACCGTCTACGTCGACACCCCGGAGGGCCCGCGCGCCTACGAGTCGCTCTCGGGCGGCCAGAAGTTCCGCGTCGACCTGGCGATCCGGACGGGCCTGACGCGAGTCATCACGCGCCGGACCGGCACGCCCGTGCAGACCTTCATCCTCGACGAGGGCTGGGGCACGCTCGACGAGCCCGGCATCCGCGCAGCCGTCGACACGCTCACGCGCCTGAGCGCCGACTTCAACGTCCTCACCGTCTCGCACGTCGACGCCGTGCGAGACGCGTTCCCCGCGCGCATCAAGGTCGACCGCACCACCGGCACCTCCGTCGCCGAGGTCGTCGCCGCGTGAACAGCCTCGACGACTTCGTCATCGAGACCTCCGTCGTCCGCAACCCCGGAGACGAGTTCTCGCCGCGAGCCATCCCCTGGATCATCCACGGCGGCTACGACGGCGACCCCGGGTTCGAGGTCGGCTTCCTGATCGTCAACCCGCATGCCGTGGGGGTGGACATCAAGCAGGGCGCGTCTGCCTTCGGAATCGACCAGGAGCGCACCGCCATGGCGTCGTTCCTCTTCGCCTCCGGGAACGAGAAGAAGCGCTGGGCCCTCATCACCCACATCAGCGGGAAGTCGCCCGGCAAGGCAGGCGCCCTTTTGACCGCGTCGTCACTCCTCCAGAGCATCGAGCTGCTGGGCATCGAAGAGCTGGTCGCACTGTCGACCCTTCACGGCGACACGCGTCCGCTCGCGCACCTCGACCCCGAGGCTCAGGCTCCCGGGCTCAGGCTCAACACGTCCGCCCGGGCGGCTGCCTTCAGGCGCATCGAGGAGGAGCTGGCGGTCGCTGTCGGCCCCGCAGGCCAGAGGCAGAGCAAGGGCGGCCGCGCCCACCTCTACGCCCTCTGACGCAGGCGCCTACGGCTTCCAGCCGATCTCGTAGTGATGCGGGGCCGACCTGTAGCCGCGAGTGGCCCAGGCCTGCGTGAACTCGATCTCGTCGATCGTGACGTTGCTGTCGACGGCGACGATGTTGCAGCCCCGGAGACTGCCGCTGGCACGGAGCTGGTCGTAATCCAGTGCGGGGCAGTCGCGGGTTCCCCCGTCGGCCGCTGCATCCACGCTCCGCCACTTCCGGCTTGCGCCGTCGGCGACCCAGTCGCTGTCGGAGAAGGTCTTCGTGTCAGCCGAGGGCCACTCCCCCGCGTCCTGGAGGGTCGCGGTCCAGGTGAACCGGTACGCATCCACACCCGTCACGTCGCTGCTGAAGGGCGCGACCGCCGCGTACTCCTCGGGGCTGACTGCGACGACCTGATCGATGACGAGAGTGCCTTCGAAGACATCGCCGGTGGCGGCCTTCACCTTCACGTCTCTCGGCTCTGCTGTGGCATTCGGCTGCTGCTGGAGGGCATACGCCAAGCCCACCCCGGCGAGCAGGCACAGTGCGCCGATGCCAAGGCCCGCCTGCCACTTGCGCTCTCGACGCGCCTTCTGAGCGGAGGTGAGGCGGGGGCGGCTCGCTGACCTGGACATGCTCTTAGGGTAGCTACTTGCCGCATCCGCGGTCTGAACATCCGCGGTGCGATCGGCGCGGCAATGCAACATGTTGACCCGGGTGACCCAGCTGACCTTGTTGAACCGGTTGACCTGGGTCAGCCGGTTGACCAAGGAGACCCTGTTCCTGCAAAGCGTCCCGATCGCCAGGCGCTGGCACTCACGGCCTACTGCCCGCCGAAGACTGAGCCTGCGCTAACTGGGTGACCCGGTTGGCCCGGTTGGCCCCGTTGACCTTGGAGACCCGGTTGAACCGGGTCACCGAGGCGACCTGGTCAGCGAGGATTTCTTGGTGGCCATCGGCCTCTGTTCCGGGCCTGCAAGACGTGGTGACGCGCTAACTGGGTCAACTGGGTCTCTCTACAAGGTGAGCAAGGTGACCTTGCTCACCCAGTTAGCGCAACTGTTTGACCTGGCTGACCTTGTTTGCGGCATACTGTCGACTACGCCTCCCATCCAGGACCCCCTGGCCTTCATGACCTCGGCAACGAGAGGACCACGACATGCCCCCAGCCATCGACCATGGCGCGCTACAGCGCGTCGTCGCCATCATCAACGGCAAGGGGGGAGTGGGCAAGACCACCCTCACCGCCAACGTCGGCGGACTCCTGGCCCTCGGCGGCTGGCGCGTGCTGCTCGCCGACCTCGACTTCCAGGGTGACCTGGGCCGCGATCTCGGCTACCACGGGACCGACAACGACGACGACGGTCGCGGGCTCTCCAAGGCCCTCCAGTTCACCGACGACGCCCCGCGCATCCTCCGAGACGTGCGACCCGGCCTCGACGTCATCACCGGCGGTTCCGCCGTCGAAGGTGCGGCCGCGGCACTGTCGGCCAAGGCGGCTCGAAGCGGGTCCCACGTGGCCCACCTGTCGGTCGCGGAGATGCTGACGCACGTGGCGAACGACTACGACATCATCCTGCTCGACTGCCCGCCCTCGAACGAGGTGATCCAGTCGGCCGCCGTCGCCGCGGCTCGCTACGTCGTCATCCCGACGCGGACGGACAAGGCGGGCATCGATGGTCTCGCATCCACGGCATCCCGCTTCGACGGCGTCATCGACCTGAACCCCGACCTCGACCTCCTCGGCGTCATCATCTTCGACTCGGGCGCATCCGCGACGAGCGTCCGCGCCAGCGCGGCCCGCGACATCACCGCTCGCCTTGGCGTCGACAACGCCGAGGACCTGATCTTCACCGGGTACGTGCGGCACGCCGAGGCCGTCGCCCGCGCCTCTCGGGATCGCGGACTCCTCGTGCACGAGCTGGACGACGCGTTCAAGGCGGCGCCGAGGTGGTACGAGCGCGCACGGCTCGGCTGGCAGGGCTCGGTTCCCCCGGAATCGTCGACGGGCATCGCAGACTCGTTGCAGGCGATCACGAACGAGCTGACGGATCGCATCATGGCGAAGGAGGCCGAGGTGGCCAATGTCTGACGACCGACGCAGGGGCATCTCGGGCCCGCCTGCCCGCCCGAACGCGCGCCCCGGGGGAGTGGCATCGTCCCTCGTCCGCAGCAGCCGCGCCGACCGTGTGACACCGCCGCCGCCTCCTGCGGACGTGGAGCCCGACGTGGCACCCGTGGAGCCAGCGCGCGTG
>Ga0265798_10010738_pt1 | contig 11232 bp, 7 predicted proteins | sample P3T30metagenome_FD_192430 | JGI IMG/M metagenome (GOLD analysis project Ga0265798, IMG submission 192430) | Plant litter microbial communities from East Loma Ridge, Irvine, California - P3 T30 | ecosystem: Environmental > Terrestrial > Plant litter > Unclassified | place: USA: California... | reverse complement strand
CGAACGCATTGGTTTTCGAGCGCGCCACTACCCTGCCCTGCGCTACCTTGCCCAGGCTGGCGGCAGGATGCCCGCCGAACGCGTGGCGCTGTATGCGCGCTGGGCCAGGGAAAACGGGAAACAGATTTTTGTGATGTACGGCCAGACCGAGGCCAGTCCGCGCATGGCTTACGTACCGCCCGGCCAGCTTGCCGACAACGCCGACTGCATCGGCGTGCCCATCCCCGACGGAAGCTTTGAACTGATCGGTGACGACAGCATGCCCATCGTCGGGTTCGACCGCCCGGGCGAGCTGGTATATCGCGGGCCGAACGTCATGATGGGGTACGCGCAGTCGGCGCAAGACCTGGCAAAGGACAGCGGGCCGGAGGTGTTGCGCACCGGCGACCTGGCCTGCCTGCGCGCGAACGGCAATTACTATATTACCGGCCGCAAAAGCCGGTTCTCCAAGATCGTCGGGCTGCGCGTCAGTCTCGACGAAATTGAACAGTGGCTGCATGCACGCGGCTGGCACGGCATTGTCAGCGGCGACGACAAGCTGGTCGTTGCCGCCGTGAGCGGTGATGCCGACATGCTTGCGCTCAAAAGCGCGCTTGCGCAACATTTCGGGCTGCCCCTGTCGGCGGTGGTGGCGCTGCTGGTCGATCCGATCCCCACCATGTCGTCGGGCAAATTCGACTATCGCCAGGTCTTGCGGCTGGGCCACGAGAGCGCGGAGGCGGGCAGCACCGCACCGGCCTCGCTCATCGACGGCTACCGCGCGGTGCTGGGAAACATCGATGTGCGGCCCGGCGACAGTTTCCTCGACCTGGGCGGCGACTCGATCAGCTTTGTGGAAATTTCCCTACTGCTGGAAAGCTACCTTGGCGTCGTGCCCGAGAACTGGGAAGCGCGGTCAATCGATTCGCTCGAGCAGCGCAAACAAGGCGCCGACCCTGGCAATGCCGCCACGGCGTCACCGAAAAAACCAGGCTTGCTGGTCGCAGCCCTGGTGGCGCTGGGTGTCCTGGTTGGCGGCGAAGCGGCGTTGCACCTGCGTAGCTATCTGATGACCGGCCGCAGCGACCTGATCGATGTCGCACTGGGCAAGCCCAGGCTCGTCTACAACACGGCCTTTGGCGTGAAGACGTACCGGCCCAACATGACCGATCCCGACCCGACCGACGATCGCCAGTTCACCACCAACGCGCTGGGTTTCCGGAGCCCGGACATACCGCCCATCCCGGCGCCTGGCGAACTGCGCATTGTGGTGGTGGGCGCCTCCACGGTCGCTGGCGTTTTTGCCAAAACCAACAACGATACATTTCCCAGCCTGCTGCAGGATCAATTGCGCAGCGCCATGCCGGGGCGGCCGGTCAACGTGATCAATGCCGGCATTGAAGGCCTGATGGCCAGCGAGCTCGATGTGCTGGTGGAACGCGCGGTCATTCCGCTGCGGCCATCGATCGCGCTGATCTATGCCGGCTTCAACGACATGGCCCTCATCTGCAAAGCCAGCGCCCCGGTCGTGCAGCCTCTGCAGCCAGCGCCAGCCCTGGGTGCGCTGCCGCCCTGGGTGATGACCAGCGCGGTGCTGTCCAAATATGCGCTGCCGCTGCGGCAGGCGCCGGTTCGCGCCGGACTCGTCGATCCGGCGAAATTTTTCCCGGCGTCATACGGCGAGTCCTTGTCCAGGGTGGTTAGCAAGCTCGAGGCCGCGGGAATCGAACCGGTGCTGATGACGGTGCCGCGGGGCTTCGATGCCGGCGACGGCGCGGTCGGCAGAAAGCTCGCCACGACTGCCCTGGTCTACAACCACTGCCTCGATTACGACGGCATGGTCAAGGCTGCCACCATGTTCAATCGCACCATCGAACAGGTCGCGGCGCGCCATCACGTCGACCTGATCACGCTCGGGAAACAAATGCCGCGCGGACCAACCTACTTTCACGATGCCGCGCATTTCACCAGTGCCGGCGAAACCACTGCATCGCATATTATCTTTCAGCATCTGGCAAGCACCCGCTCCATCCAGGATGGCCTGATGCGCAATGACGACCAACGCATCACCACTGTCAGGGGCATTCCATGAACATTACTGGTTTCGGCTATCTGGTTTTCCTGGTCGTGGTCCTGGGCGCGCATCACTTGCTGCGAGGACGCCACACGGCGCAGAAATGGCTCTTGATTGCAGCGAGCTATTATTTTTATGCGACAGTCGACTGGCGCTTTTGCGGCTTGCTGCTGGGCCTGACGCTGATCAATTATGCAGCTGGCAACGTGGTAGCGCGCTCGGGAAACGCCGTCATGGCACGGCGCGCGATTATGGCGGCAGTACTCCTCAGCCTCGGCCTGCTCTGTTATTTCAAGTACCTGAACTTTTTTGGCGCCATGGTCAACTCGGTCACTGCATGGCTGGGCGCGGGCAGCCTGGTGCCATTCGTGAACATCCTGTTACCGGTCGGGATTTCATTCATGACCTTCCAGGCAATCACGTATCCCATCGACCTGTATCACAAGCGGCTGGACCAGCCATGCGGCCTGGTCGACTTTGCCTTGTTCATCGCGTTTTTCCCGCGTTTGCTGTCCGGGCCGATCGTCACTGCAGCGTATTTCTTGCCGCAACTGCGCGCGGAGGCGCCGCGGGTCACCCATGAACAGCGCTTCGAAGGCCTGGTGCTGATCGTGCGCGGCCTGGTCAAAAAAGTGGTGCTTGCCGACACCTTGGGCGCGACCCTGGTGGAGCCGGCGTTCGCCAATCCCACCGCTTTTGCGTCGCCTTTTTTATGGCTGGCGTTATTCGGGTACAGCTTCCAGGTGTACCTTGACCTGAGCGGCTACACGGATATGGCCCGTGGCGCGGCGCACATGCTGGGCTATCGCTTGCCTGTCAACTTCAACCGGCCGTACATGGCGACCAGCATTGCCAACTTCTGGCAGCGCTGGCACATCACCATGTCTTCATTTTTCCGCAATTACCTGTACGACCCGCTGACCCGGGCAGGGTACGCACCGGTCTACCTCAACCTGTTGATTGTGTTCGTCGCCATTGGCTTGTGGCATGGGGCCGGGTGGAATTTCGTCGTGTACGGGCTGATCCATGGCTCGATGGTCGCGTGGGGCCATTTCGCAGGAGTATGGCGCGCCCGCAGCGGGCACAGCGTGCCGGTGTACCGGGGCGGATTGCTGGCGCTGCGCATCGCGGCGGTGTTTTTTGTGGTGGTCCTTACCCGCATCCTGTTTCGCAGCGCCGATCTCAGTAGTGCGGCCACGTTTTCCGGCGCGCTGTTTCGTTCGTTACAGGGCAGCTTTCCGGTCTCGGCCGCCGCCCTGGCCGCACTTGCCGGGGCCGCTGCGCTGCACTTTACGCCGGTAGCGTGGCGTGACCGCGTCATGGCGTACACCGAAACCAGGCCGGCATGGATGCTCGGCATCGTCCTCGTCATCACCTCATACATGGTGATGGCCATGACGCGCGGCAGCGGCGGCTTCATCTACTTCCAATTTTGACGGCGGCGGCAGGAATGACCGCGCCGTGGCCGCCGCCCCAACGTCAAACGGCGTGGGGTCCGACCAGAAGCGGCGCTTGAATTTGCTTGCGTCGACAATGTACGGCCGGTCCCAGGTAAATCGCACGTCCGCGACTTCTTTCATGAACCGCTGGAAGACGCCCATCACGCCGAGCGACCACAACGGAATCGCCATCACCTTCAACGGCACGCCAAGCGCTCCGGCGCCCAGCTGCAGGATGGCGCGCGGCGTCCGGGTGGGTGCGCAAGGCATGTTCCACACCTGGCCATACGCATCGTCGGGCGCGTCAAACAGGGTCAGCACCGCACGGGCGATATCCGGCGCGTACGCAAAATCGTGCGGTGTATCCGGCGCCAGCATCATCGCCGCCTTGCCCTGGGCCAGCGCGCCAAAGCCGGTTGCGCCCAGGTAGGAGTTGCTGACGCCCGGCCCGTAAAAGTCCGGGCAGCGCAGCGCGGCAAACCGTACCCGCCCACGCGCCGCCAGCCACATCCGCGTTACCTGCGCCAGGATGGCGGGCTTCTCGCCCTCCGCGGTCAGGTCCATGTTTTCGGTACGCGGCGCGGTCTGTGGCCCCAGCTGATACAGGTTATCGATGAACACCACGCGCGCATTCACGGCCGCGCAGGCATCGATGACGTTGCGCATGGTGGTGGGCCAGACGGTACGCCAGAGCCTTGCGTCGTACGCGAAGCCCACCGCCAGCAACACTTGCGACGCCCCCTGTACAGCTTGCCGCACCGCTTCCGGGTCGAGGATGTCGCAGGGGACGTACTCGGCGCCAGGAGGCAGCGGCACGGGCCGGTGACGTTGTGCAATGCGTACTGGACGCCCCTCGGCAAGCAAGCGCGCCGTGACCAGATGGCCGATCGCCCCATTTCCAAATACCACAGTCAGATTGTTCATGATGTACTCGCTCCTCGGCGTGTTAGCGGCTCAATTTTGTGGCTGAATCTTTTCAGTACACCCAGCATATCTGCCGCCGATCTCTGCGAAAATAGACAATCTCATTGGCCAGCTATACAGAAATAGATGAACTCGGAACCAGACTGGAACCTTTACCGCAGCTTTCTGGCAGTGTTGCAGGAAGGTTCGCTGTCGAGCGCTGCGCGGCGCCTGGCCTTGACCCAGCCGACGCTGACGCGCCATATCGATACGCTGGAAGCGGCCATTGGCGCCGCGCTGTTCGTGCGCACCCAGCGTGGATTGAGCCCCACCGATATGGCGATGAAGCTGCTTCCGCTGGCGGAAACCATGGCGGCCACCGCGGCGGCCCTCACCCGCATCGCGGATGACAAGACTGGCGCGGTGAATGCGACCGTCAGGATCAGTGCCAGTGAAATCGTCGGCACCGGCTATCTCCCCGCCATCCTCACGGCGCTGCGGCGCAGCCATCCCGGGCTGGCCGTGGAAGTGGCGTTGTCGGACAATCTTGCGGACCTGCTGCGGCGCGAAGCCGATATTGCCGTGCGCATGAGCAAACCGACGCAGAACGTGTTGATGGCGCGCCGCCTGCCTGCGGTGGAGCTCGGGCTGTATGCGCACCGCGATTACCTGGCCAGGAAACCGGCGCCGGTATCGATGGACAGCCTCGCCGAACACGACCTGATCGGCTTTGATACTGAAACGCCGATGCTGCGCGCGATGACGCAACGCTTCCCGGCCTATGCGCGTGCCAGCTTTGCACTGCGCACCGATAGCGATAACGTGAAAGTTGCCGCGGTGCGAGCGGGATTCGGTATCGGCGTCTGCCATGTCGCGCTGGCGCAGCGTGACGCTTCGCTCGTGCGCGTTTTGCCGGCGCTGGTATCGATCGAACTGGACTTGTGGATCGTGATGCACGAAGATCTCAAATCCAATCCGGCTTGCAAGGCTGTGTTCGATGCGTTGGCAAGTGGCCTGTCAGCCATCGAAGGGAAAGCCAGCGCAATGTGAAGCCATGAACAGTGCTGCGCCCGGCATGGGTGGAGACTGAGGTTGTTCCGCCGCCGTTGCACAGGAGACGATCATGACCAGTGACACACCATTGCTGCAACCAGGATGGCGCGCATCCACGCGCGCAATCAATGGGCTGTCGATGCATTTCGTGGAAGCGGGAGAAGCCGGCAATCCGCTCGTCATCCTGCTGCACGGCTTTCCCGAATTCTGGTGGGCATGGCGCCACCAGATTACCCCGCTTGTTGCGGCGGGATACCACGTGGTCGCACCGGACATGCGCGGCTATAACACCAGCGATGCGCCGCAGGAAATTGCGGCTTACACGCTCGACATCCTGGCGGCCGACATCAGCGCGCTTGCCGATGCCTTCGGCGCGCAGCGTTTCCACCTGGTGGGGCACGACTGGGGCGCCGTCGTCGGCTGGTGGGTTGCCGCCACGTATCCGGAGCGGCTCGGTCGCGTCGTCCTGATGGACGGCCCCCATCCGGATGTGTGGGCCAGGCAGGCGTTAAAGCATCCGGTCCAGGCGCTGCGCAGCACGTACGTGGCATTCTTCCAGCTGCCGTGGTTACCCGAGGCGGCGCTTGGCAGCTTTGACTTTGCCGGCCTGAAGGGGATGCTTGGGCACAGCGCCAGGCCGGGCGCTTTTGAGCCGGGTGCGCTCGAACACTACGCCGACGCGTGGGCGCATCCGGGGTCATTGACGGCCATGCTCAACTACTATCGGGCCATGCGCGAGCGGCCCAGGCGCGCCGAACCTGCCCGGATCGCATCGCCCACGCTGATCCTCTGGGCCAGTGACGACCTGTTCCTCGAACGCCACGTCGCCGAGGCCTGCCTGGCACTGTGCGATCACGGTCAGCTTGCGTTCGTGGAAGGCGCGAGCCACTGGCTGCACCTCGAGCGGCCCGGCGAAGTCAACACGCGCATCCTGGCCTGGCTGGCACAACACTGATCAGCCATCCGTTCGTACCGTGACTCTGCCACAGTGCGTGGCAGGCGCGCCATGCCCTGCCGCGCAGAAAAACGCGACCAGCTCGCGCGCCACGCGATCCGGCATCTCCACTTGCGGCCAGTGTCCGCATTCGACGAAATGCAGCACGCGCCCGGCGCCGAAACGCTCGGCGAATTGTGCCGGAATGTACGGATCGCGATCACCCCATAACACCAGCGACGGCACCCGCGCGGCCAGCGACCGGCTGTCAACGTCCCAGTGTGCGAAAGACGCCGGATCCAGCCCGCGGTACAGGCGCAGCACCATCTTGCGCACGGTTGCTGTGAACGCGCGGAACGTCGCTTCGATATGCGCGCGCGTGGGCTTACGCGCGCCGGCGCTGGCGCGCAGCGCGCGTGCCAGGCCGGCCTGCGACGTCAACCGTTGCACCAACTCGCCAAGCACGGGCGTGCGGCATCGCCTGGCGTAGCGGTGCCACCGATATTCGGCCTGGAAGACGGTATTCATGATGACCAGGCGCCTGAGGCGGGCAGGATGATGCACCGCCCATGCCAGTCCATACGGGCCGCCGATGTCATGCACCACCAGGTTGACCGGCTCGGTCAGCCCGAGAGCGTGTACGAAGCTTTCGATGAAGTCCGCCATACAAGCCAGCGTGATGTCAAAACCGTCCGGAACGCCGGACTGGCCGAACCCTGGCAGGTCCGGGGCAATGCATCGGCACGCAGCGCCGGCAATGGCGATCACCTCGTTCCACACCGCGCCGGAGTCGGGAATCCCGTGCAGGAACAGCGTGGGCGTGCCCACGCCGGTGTCGGTGAAATGGATAGCGGCGCCCTGGATCGTGACAAACATGGTTACTCCCGTGCAGTTGCGTGCAGCATCCTGCACGTGAAAAAAATTATGCGCCGGCATCGCTGGTTTGCACGTGGCTCGATGTGCCACAATCCATGCACTTCCTGCCATTGAATGCATTCTCATGAAAATGCGAAAGATCGGTTTGGTGCTCTATCCCGGATGCCTGCCCGCTGGTTTGCTGGCTGCGGCGGATGTCTTCGAGGCAGTCAACCGCCGGATCGGCAAGCAGATGCTGGAACCGGTCTGGCTTGGCGCCGACGGCGCCAGCTTCATGGTGCCAGGCGGTCTCACCATCTCGGCAGCGCAATCGCTCAATTTCCGGTGCGATGCCTATTTTCTGCCCGGTTTCTGGGCGGAGTCGGCAGCCAGCCTGGCTAGCACGTTCGACCGGAACGCCACCCTTGTCGACTGGTTGCGCCACCTGCCAGAACAGACAGAATTGTGGAGCTACTGCATGGGAGTGGCGATTCTCGCCGCTTCAGGACGCCTCGATCGGCGCGAGGCTACGGCAACCTGGTGGCTCGAGCCCGCACTGCGCCAGCGTTTTCCGTCCGTGTGCTGGGATTTTCAGCAGCCGGTGATCACCGCCGGGAACATGCTGACGGCTGCGGGTGCGAATGGGCACTGGGCGCTGCTCCGCATATTGCTGGCAGCCTGGTTGCCGCCGGAGGTGGTGCGGGATGTTGAACTGGCGATGCTGCTGCCCCGCGCCGATGTCGCCCATCCGGCGTTCCGGCCCGTCGAATTACTGGCGCAAACCGACGTCCGCCTGCAGCGCCTGATTGCTTTCACCCAGGCCTTGCCAGCGACGGCAGTCCAGCTCGACGCCGCGGCGCAATTTCTTGCCATCTCGTCGCGCACGCTCAGCCGCATCGTCGGCCAGGCGACCGGCATCGGCGCCGCCGAATGGCTGCGGTTGATCAAGCTGCGCCAGGTCGGGAATGCATTGCTGGCGTCAGCCGCGCCGGTCAAAGCCATTTGCGACCAGTTGGGCTTTGCCGATGAGGCCAGCCTGATGCGCAGTTTCAAACGCGCGACCGGCATGACCACCTCCGCCTATCGCCAGCAGTACGGCCACCCATACAATGTCATTGGTTCGCCGTTTCAATCCCGCACTGGTCATACCGGATCGCCGGGCTGACAAATCAGGCCTCATCAAGGAGCAGTCACGTGGCGAAAATGCGCAAGAAGTCGGAACTACCATCAAAGCCATGCGCCCATTGCCAGCTTCCTTTTAGCTGGCGCAAAAAGTGGGCACGCGATTGGGATCAGGTCCGGTATTGCTCCGAGCGGTGCCGGCGCTCCGCCAGTATCAAAACAGGCTGATTGTCTCTGCGGCCAGACACGCAAGCCTGTGTGCCGATGCCGTGATCGCTTTGCGCGGATGGGCGTTGGTGCATAACCAGCGTTACTGTTTATATTACCGGTCAAGAGAGTTCTTTAATTCAGATCTAAACCATTTCAATTATCTGCGTATTAATACGTATTTACTCTCGTATTCCGCCGCACATATATTTTAGTTTAATCATCAAATAATTTTAATTTCTCAGGCATATATTTCCTGGATTAAAATATGTAAATCAATTCTTATGGACGCCGATGCGATAGCCTGCATTCGGCATTTTTTTATTGTATTTACATTCCGGGTTCCCATGCCTATCGACAAAGTAAAACTGTCGCGCCGCACCATGCTGATGGCCGGCGCCGCAGCCATTCCCCTCGTTTCCATTCCCATTTACCGGGCGCGTGCGGACGGCCTCGAAGGCGTCGAGCTCAATCATTACCAGCCGGTGTTTTTCACCGCCGAGGAATGGACGTTCATCATGGCCGCGTGCGACCGCCTGATTCCTGCCGAAGGCCGCGGCCCGGGCGCGCTGGAAACGAATGTGCCGGTGTTTCTCGACCAGCAGCTGCATAACGGCCTGGGCAACGATGTGTACATGCAGGGCCCGCACAACCTCGCCGCCGTCCCGACGCTCGGCTTCCAGAACAACCACACGCCGCAGCAGATGTACCGCATCGGTATCAAGCTGGCGCAGCAGTACAGCCAGCAAACGTACAAAAAGCCGTTCGAGCAGCTCGCGCCCGTCGACAAGGATGCCCTGCTGACCGGCCTGCAAAAGAACACGGTCGATTTCGCCACCCTGGGCGAGCCGACCCTGAAGGCCCCGCAGTTTTTCGGGCAGATGCTGGGCGACACCAAGAACGGCTACCTGGCCGACCCCATGTACGGCGGCAACAAGGACATGAAGGCGTGGGTGGCGATCGGCTTCCCGGGCGCCCGCGCCGCGTACACCGAATGGGTCGACCAGCACGACGTCAAGTATCCGCTCGGCCCTGTCAGCCTGGCAGGCAAGCGCGCCTGAATCGTCGCCTCCTGGCGCCTCCACCCCACACGAAACCATCATGTCAAAAATAACCAACGACGAAGTCGATGTCGTCATCGTCGGCCTCGGCTGGGCCGGCTCCATCATGGCCATCGAACTGGCCAACGAAGGCTTGAAAGTGCGCGCGCTCGAGCGCGGCCCGGACCGTCCACCGGAAGATTTCGCGTATCCGAAACCAGCCGACCAGTACGCTTACGCCATCAAGAACAAGGTGTTTGCCACGCCGCGCGACGCCGCGCTGACCGTACGCTACCGCGATAGCGAAACCGCACTGCCCACCCGTAAATGGGGCGCGTTTGCACCGGGTACCGGCGTCGGTGGTTCGGGCCTGCACTGGACCGGCGTGCTGATCCGCCCAACCCCGACCGACCTGAAGCTCAAGACATACGCCGACCAGGCCTACAAGAAGGGCACGCTCGACCCGGAAATGCGCGTCAAGGATTTCCCGTTCACGTGGGAAGAGATCGAACCGCACTACGACTTTTTCGACAAGGTGTGCGGCCTGTCCGGCAAGACCGGCAATTTGCAGGGGCAAGTCCAGCCGGGCGGCGATCCGTTCGAAGGTCCGCGCTCGAGCCCGTACCCGCTGCCACCGCTGCACGACACGCTCAACGCGTCGATCTTTGCCGGCGCCGCGTCCAAACTGGGCTACCACCCATTCCCGAACCCATCGGCCAACGTCTCCGAAGCGTGGACCAATCCGTACGGTGCGCAACTGGCCCCGTGCAATTACTGCGGCTTCTGCAGCAAGTATCCGTGCCTGAACTATTCGAAGGCGTCGCCGCAGACCGCGATTCTCGACGTGTTGAAGCGCAAGCCGAACTTCGATTACCGCGTGAACGCCATGGTGATCCGCGTCGACCTGCACGACGACAAGAAAACCGCGCGTGGCGTGACGTATATCGACGAGCATCAGAACGAGGTCTACCAGCCTGCCAAGATCGTCATCCTGTCGAGCTTCCAGTTCGCCAACGTGCGCCTGATGCTGCTGTCGGGCATTGGCAAGCCGTACAACCCGATCACGGAACAGGGCACCATCGGCCGCAACTATGCGTTCCTGAGCAACGGCGCCGCGACCCTGTTCTTCAAGGACAAGCACTTCAATCCATTCGCCACCGCCGGCGCCACCGGCGAAATGTTCAACGACATCTCGCCAGGCAATTTCGACGGCCCGTCGCTGGGTTTCCTCGGCGGCGCCAAGATCCACAGTTCGCAGTCAAGCGGCGCGCCGATCGGCGCCGCGCTGCCGCCGGGTACGCCAGGCTGGGGCAAGGGCTGGAAGGAAGGCATGATGGACTGGTACGGCCATTCGATGAACATCGGCATCACCACCACCTGCCAGTCGTATCGCGGCCACTATCTCGACCTGGATCCAACCTACAAGGACCCATGGGGCCAGCCACTGCTGCGCATGACGTTCGACTGGCGCCAGAATGAACTGAAGCTGCAGCGCTACCTGCGCGACATCGTGCTCAATATCGCCAAGGAACTCAAACCCGACGCCATGTCGGAAAACTTCCTGGCGCTGGATTCGCATTGGGACATCACCAAGTACGTGTCGACCCACAACGTCGGTGGCGCCAT
>Ga0265798_10010737_pt1 | contig 11236 bp, 5 predicted proteins | sample P3T30metagenome_FD_192430 | JGI IMG/M metagenome (GOLD analysis project Ga0265798, IMG submission 192430) | Plant litter microbial communities from East Loma Ridge, Irvine, California - P3 T30 | ecosystem: Environmental > Terrestrial > Plant litter > Unclassified | place: USA: California... | reverse complement strand
GAGGTATTGGTTTTGGGGCTTGGGTTTGGGTTGGCGGTGGTGTGTTTTTTGTTTGGGTCCATGGTAGTGGACGGCATTGCTCCTTCCTTTGGGTGTATTTTTTCTGCCATATGACGGAATTCTGTGTGGGTACTTTTGCAGTGATGTCGGGTTTGTTGTAGGTCAGACAAAGAAGTCCTTGAGAGAGTCCATGGCCTAGGTATATGTCCTTGTTGACGAGAATGGTCTGATGGATGGTAGGTATCTACGGGCGTAAGCCGGTGAGAGGCCGATTTGAAAGACGTTTCGTTGGCGCCCGCCGACCAAAGAACGTCACTCCTTCCCTGGCCAACATTGCGACTTCCATCCCACCTGGATCCAGATTCATTGTTGATCGTGCTGGGCGTGACACACGACTCCACTTCTTTACAACAACCGAGAGTACACGAGCGAGGTGTCACGAACCGAGGCAGCACACGGGTACGCCCTTACGGTTCCAGTCATGGACAGCCATCACTCAGCATCATCAAACCGACCTCAGGCACGCCGGGGACCATCGGGGGCCTGGAATCGACTCAAACCCGTCACGATAGATCCGCTCGATGTCTATGGACTGCCTTCGAAGGGAGACAACAGGTGAGTTCTTGACACACATCTAGTCTGCACGAACCTACTCCATACACACTCACTCTCTCACTCACGGTCTTCAATCCTCTCTGACTCTCGCCCAAGACTACACGACCACAAAACACAAGAAAGCTACTACACCAAGATTGTGGAACGGTACATGAAATTCTGCGCCTCATCCAGCGGTGGCGAAGACCTCGAATCCGCCTTCGCCTCACTATCTATCCAACACCCCACAGCAACAAGCAGCGGTGCCGCCACACAACCTCCCGGTCCAAAACCGGAAGGCGCCACACAACCCACAACGCGGCCTCCTCCAGCAACGCAAACCCGAGAGCGGTCCAACGATCTCCCCAACATACTAATGGCAATGCGCCGACTGCGCGAAGGAATCCTCGGCTCCCGAAGACGCGACGCTTTCGCCCAGCGCGCTTACATGTTCATCGCGCAAGCCAGCATCCTGACGCGCTCGTGGGAATCCTACCAGCCGACACTGCTGCACCTGGTGCACTCGATCCACGCCCAGACACCGCTGTCGCCGCTCGAACTGCGCGATTATGTCGGGTACATGATCCTAGACCTGGCGTGCCGGCAGAACGAGTTGGTGCAAGCGTTTGCGCTCAAGGTGAAGTTTGAGCATCAGGATCGCCGTGTAGCGGCCGTCTTGAAGGCTCTGGTGCATGACGACTGGCCTCGCTTTTGGCAGATCCGGCGCGCTGTGGATGGGTATCAGCGAGCTCTGATGGGCTTCGCGGAAGAGAGAATGAGGTTGCATGCGCTCAAGTGTTTGGGCCGCAGTTATTTGAATGCTGACAGGGTGTTTGTCGAACGGTCGACTGATGCCAAGTGGGAGGAGCTGACCAAGAGTGGTGTTGGTTGGCAGCTGCAAGACAACGGTGTTGTTGTCATCCGGACGCCGAAGGCGAAGTGAGGGTCTTTGGCAGAGCTGTTTGCCTCCGTGATGGTGTATGCTTCAGCGGTGCTTTGTCAGTCCGACATTCTTTGTGCGTTCACGATACTCTGTGTATCAGCCATATTGAGCAGTCGGCGATTGGCAACTGGCATCCTGGCGCACTTTTCGCAAAGCGATCCCAACCCTCTTCCCAGCACGGCATTCATCCATCAGGCGTACGTCTGCGCTTCTCCTTCCGCCCTCGCGACCTCCTTCCCCTCGACTCATCCGGAGGCCTCATAACAAACTCCTCCGTCTCAGGATCATAATCCAGCAACTCCTTCTCAATCCCCCATAGCGGCGCCTCGGGCATCACACGCGTAGAGACATTGCGGTCCTTGGTCCTCAGCTTCCAATACACGTTAGGTCGCTTAGCGCCGTCCGGATATTCGATATTAAGCTTCCAGTCCCGCAGAGCGTCGCACATGTACATGCCTCTATCGCTCAGCCCGGGCCCGCCGAGTTTAAGACGCGCCCGCACGCATGGGTGCACGTACTCGTGGGTGTCTTCGAGCGCGTCTTGCGTCGTCGCGCCCGTTTCGGGGTCCACAACCATGTACCTACCCGGCGTGCGAGTCTTGCTGCCCCCAAGAGCGTAAATCCCTTCCATCCCGTTCAGGATCTTCCCGAAACCCCAAGGCCGTGTTTTCTCGCCTGATTTCTCGGCGAAATCCTCTACCGCCTCCCACTGATCCAGCACGTAGTCCTCGTTCATATCGAGGAAAGGCGTACACTGCGAAACCATCCACGCAAGCGAGATGGTAGAGATCTGCTGGTCTTCGTACGCGCCGCCGCCGACGTTCGAGTGCGCGCCCGGAAACCAGACTTGGCGCAGAGTGGTCGTGTTGCCCTGGAACTTCTCCCACAGCGCGGGCGCGAAAGCGTAGCGCTCCTCGTCCAGCGCGAGCGCCTGAAACGCGTTCTCGACGCAGCTGGACAGGCTCGTGTCGTAGAACGAGTGTTCCTTCGACGCCGAAGATTGCAGGCCCAGACGCCTCAGCCAGCCTATCTTCGGCGTGCCCAGCGAGCCGACTGTATCCCAGACTCCCACCACTTTGATCGGGACGTGCAGCCTGGTCAGGCCTCTGCGCTCGAGCTCTTCGGCATATGAAGGGTCTAGGACGCTGGGTTTGTTGGGGAATGGCTCGTCTGGATTCTGCGGCCTGTAGTTCTCGTTGTGCCGGTGTTGGACGTCGCGGAAAATCTCGGCCAGGTAGGGCAGGCCTTCTTTCGTCAGCACGCCGACGTTATCGATCAGGCCTGCGATGCTGCGGGCGGTGAAGGCGCCTCGCGAGAAGCCGAAAATGAAGATCTCGTCGTTGGGCACGTAGTTGCCGGAGAGGAATTGGTAGCCTGCGCGCACGATTTCGGCCATGCCTGTGTTGGAGAAATGTCGGTCAGCTGGATGCAGTGAAGGAGAGGGAGAGAGGGAGGGAGTACGAAGACTCGTTCCGCATCAACCAGGAAATCTCAAAAACGTTCAAGACCACCAAAATCCAATCCCAGAAATCCAATCCCAGCCATTCAGAAGAAGAAGAAAAAGAAAAAGAAAAAAGAAGAAAACACGCACCTTCCCCACTAACCCCCCCATAAACCTTATCAATCACACCCCCTCCCACGCCCACCCCAACATGGTAATTAACAACCTGCGGGATCCCATCCCGACTCACCGGCCGGATCGCCCTCGCCAACCGCACAACATTGCTCGGAGCCGCAGCGGCCGCCGTTATCCCGCCCACGATCTTGCTCGTCCGCCGCTTCTGCGCTATGTTCCCGTCCGAGGTCTGCCACGTGCCGTCTTCGCAGAGGATCAGTCGTTTGCTGGGCCGGGGGCGCGGGGGCGCTTCCAGGAAGCCGGAGATTGCTGGGCCTGGTCCTGATGCTGCTGGTGGTGGTGGTGGTGGGCCTTGTTGTTGGGAGAAGGGCGGTGGGGGGATGTGAGGGAAGCCTGCTGCACCACCGCCGCCGCCGCCGCCTCCTCTTACGCTTCTTCCGCTTCTACTGCCGTTGTAGGAGCCGCTGAAGTCGCGAGGTGGGCCGCCGCTTGGTGGGAGTGGCGAGGCGCGGCGCGAGGGTGGGGCGCGCGACATTTGTTTCTGTGCTGTAGTTCTTTGCGCTGCTTGGGTTTTGGGTTGAGTCGCTTTGGTGTGTTTGCGTGGGTTTGTTGGTTGTTCCGTTTTCGGGCGACTTTAGTACCTCCTTGAGGTATACTGGTTTCCTTCGAAGCAGCGTCTTGACTAGATCGCAACGAACCAAATGATTTGATTGATGTTTTCTTTTTTTTTTCTTCAAGATCCGTTCACGCCAGGCTTGCCCTCGCTCTCCAAGTCCCGATGTATGTACTTTGCTGCAGGTACACGTACTGTACAGGCCCGGCAGCCGGCAAAGGCGTTTTCCTTTTTGTTTCGTGACGCTCTTTGGAAAGAAGCTATCAAGATCTCCAGCAGCTTTTTTTTCAAGTTTATCAGAATTATTTCCACTGACGACTCTGAAATCCTACTCCGGCGCGCATTGTTTATCTCGGAATAATAATCTCGCGCTGGCTTAGGACGACATGCTTTCCTTCATTCTCTCGTCGGAACTCGGGGTTTTTGTTGTTTTTTGTGCGTTTGCCTTCTTCGGCGGTGCCTTGCCCGGTGAGAGGATCGAGTCCGTTTGGAGTCTAGGAAGAGCGAATGGGAGGTCGTATAAGGTATCGTCGTTTTTGATCCGGGTTCAGTCCAGTCCAGTCCAGTCCAGTCAATACTCGGTCGAGTACCTAGTCGGCGTCGGAATATAGGCAGAGGTACTGTACATAAATCCAAAGCAGACTGCCGGTATCAGGCAAACACCAATGCCAAAAATCGCTCTGTCTGTACCGTAGGTAGGTATTGAGGACACGCGACAGCGTAGACGCGAAAAGCGAAATAAAACGAGAAAGAGAGGGTAGGTAAGGTAGGGAGGAAAGGCGAGCGTGCGTGCGTGCGAGCGAAGTGCGTAGGCAAGTTTAATAAGATAGCGAGATTCGTGATCTACCTAGTTAGTTAGTCAGGTAACCATGCACACGCAGTCAGTGCCTTTTCCGTCTCGAAAAAACGAAGTTGAAGTTGCACACACACCGCAAGCAAAAGAAAGGCTGGCAGGCAGGCAGGGCTCGGCGAAAACGATGCGAAGATGCGAGACACAAGACTCACCTCAAGCCACGCACACGCAACCTGCTAACTAGGTAGCCACGAGGTTTTCGGGCTGCAAGACATATCTCGCTAGCCAAACAACGCCATACTGTACTGATAGTATGACTAGTATCGCGATGGGTGCCGAATCGGCTGGTGGTGCGAAATAACCACAAACCCATGCGTGCGTGCAGGGCAGGGAGCTCGAACCGCTGATCTGTGTGTGTGTGATGTGATACTGTAAGGTATGATTTCAGCCCAACCCTACCAACCTCACATCACAGCATGTAGAACTAAAACTAACTTGAAAAAGCGTGATGGCTAAGGTAGGGTTGAAACTAGCCTATCCCCGTCATTTCCAGCAAAGTCTACTCCTAAGGAACTCTGTTTTTCTCTCTTCTACGGGCTTCTTTCTCCCTGGAACGCACCTCAGGAGAGCAATGGCCATGATGCGATCATGGAAGAAGTACTACCACGTGGTCGCGATTCTGACAACGATTCTCAAGGATGAATACTAGTGACAGCAGCTTATCATGCAGTTCAAGAAGGAAGGGAAAAAAAAGGAGCCATTTTTGGTATTGTGGGCTACGGAATGAACACTTTTCGACGAGCAAGGCGATCAATCAACCAAATCAAAAATAGCAGCCAGCCAAAATGGAAGCAAAAGGGCAAAAGGGCTCCAACACAGGTCCCACGATCTAAGTGTAGAAAGGATTAACCCCTCCCCAGAGAAAAGAAGAAAGGGAAGAGAGCAAGAGGAAGAAAAAGGCGAGGCATCTCTTTCTTCCTCAAGACCAGCAAAAAAATAGCAGTGCAGTAGCAGTAAAACCCCGAATGATGTTTTATGATCCCCGATTTCTTTCCTTTAGTTTTTCCCCCTTCCTGGCGAAGTAAGATAAAGAGTAAACAAACAGTTTTTGGTGATGGTAGGAAGGCGCCAAAAAAGAGCTAGCAGCAGCAGCAACAGCAGCAGAGGGAAAAGAGAAAAGCACGAGACAAGCCCAAGCAACGCCATGCTAAAGAAGCAACCTGTAGAAGAAAAGCTTTCCTGCCCACTCCGTCAAAGTAAAATGTGATATCAAAAAGCAAGAAAGCGTTTTTTGTTGGAAAGAAAGAATTCCCCCACCCCTTTTCGGATCACCGTCCGCCCCGTTTACGCTGTGCAAGAGAGAGAAAGAATAGCAGAAATTGATGACGTGAAATCGAGAACAAGAAGCGGCAAGCTTTTTTTGGTCGCGCGTACGGGAAGACCATCCAGGATCTGAGCAGTCGCACCGTAGTCGCGGCAAGTGAATACCGCTGCCGTATCCAGAAGCCAGAGAAGCTTCAAGACCAGCTCGGTAAGGCTTTTATGCAATCGGGCAATCGCAGGCGCCGTGAAGTACGTGACGCAGGCATGACAAGGTCGAAAAATCGAAACGCTGGCAATATATGCAGGTGAACAAAAGTTCAGAAGTTGAGCGACACCTAGCCCATGACTGTCTGCGCCGAGTAGCTGGGCGCCATGGGGTAGTTTCGGTAGTGGTGGTGGTAAGCACAGTTCGCGCAAGTGCAGTCGGCGCGGTGCATGGTGTTGTTGTTCCAGGGGTGTCCCTCCCAACCTTGCAGGTTGTTGTATGGGGTGTTCTGGTAGTATGAATGCGCGATTGAAGGCAGCTGGTAGTGGTTGTTGTACAAAGCATGTGCTTGTTGGTCGCGCTCCTGTGATGCCCTGCGGTTTGCCTCGTCGATGTCGGTGAGCGTAGGGTAGCTGTGCTGGCGCTTGTAGGGGTTGTCGTAACTCAGGCGATCAGTCGATGACCACGGATCGGCCGAGGTGTAAGGCGTATTGGTGTACTGCGACGAGCGAGAAGACGAGGGAGTGCCGTAGCTGCGGGTCGCGCTGCCACTGTAAGAGGTCGGGTAAGGCGAGTAGCGGTCCCGGGCGCTCGAGTGGCGGTTGACATTGGTGTCAAGAGGTGAAAGTCTGGTAGCGGCTTGCTGCTTCGCGATCTGCTCTTCGTCATACTGCTTCCAGGCGTCGAGCCAGCTTTGCAGACCATCCTCGAGCTCCACATGCAAGTGGTACCTGATCAAAGACAGCCACTTCATCTCCAGTGCGTTCAATTCCTTGACACGAATCGAGGTGACATCGGACCAGGACTTGTTGACAAAGGTGTTGTCATCCAAGAACTTGCTGCCGAGGATGAGCGACACTGCGAGCAGACGGTAGACTTGGTTCTCGCCGGTGGGGATAGACGTAGGGTGGAGTCTGAAGCGCTCGGACAGGTAGTGCAAGCTTAGCAGGATGGTGGCCGATGGCAGTCTTGTAGCTGAGAGAACGGCATGAACCCATTTGCGGAATGAAGGCTGGCTTGTGACTTGCTGATTAAAGCTTCGAATGATGTCAACATCTGCAAAGCAGAATGGGGAGAGGTGAAGGTCATACATCTTCTGGGTATAGTGCGTGACAAAATCAGTCATGCGATCCATGTCGTAGTCAAGCTTGGCAGAGACGCCGCCGGTAGCCTTTTCCTCTTTGGCAGCCTGCTGGAGCTGTTGCTCGCGCAGAGCGGCGTTCTGTTGTTCCTGCTGGTGTTGAAGCCTCTGTTGGTAGTCTTCGCTGAAAGACATGTGCTCTTGCATCCGAAGCGGCGGGAGGATTGGCGCGCCCATGGGCTCGTAGTAGCTGGAGATTGGCGGCAGGCTAGTGGTCGGTTGGAAGCCACCGGACTGGTACTGGTAGTTTGGCGGCGCGGGTGCGACGGAAGGCTGCATGTAGCTGTGCTGCTGGTAATCGTAAGCACTGTCGTGACGAGCAGATCCCATGGGATGCGCGGGCACGAATGGCTCTTGTGGGTAGTGCATGCTGCTGTACCCGTAGCCAGAGCCAGAGTCCGGAGGTGTCAGAGGGTGTGAGGTCGCCTGTTGCGAGCGCGGGTAGAAGGCCGGCATGCTTGCAGAGGTGTCAAAAGAAGAAACGGCGTGATTAGCACGGCCTGAAAGAGGTATCAGCGGATGTCGCGCGGAATGGGTGTGCACCTGTAACCACGAACCGTTTCTTGCTTCCTGATGCGCCGTCACAGACGGAGCGCCTGTATTTGTGAAGGCGCAGAGTCTATTGACGACTAGTCATGCAATAAAAAGTGTGCTTGTGGTGTAAAGACCGTCAGCAAAGATTGTCGCAACGAAGACAGTCGCAGGCGGTTGCGGTTGACGACGTGCGAAGTAAGATTAGGTGAATGTTTTGTCTCAATCCGAGAAAGTGAATGACGTCGCAAGCGCTAGGTCGGAGATGGAATCGGCAGCGCGTTTGTTCGGCGAGGACGTGGCTAAGTGAATAGGTCGTCCGCAGGCGAGGTGTTGGAAGATGTCGTTCTGGTGGTGTTGGCGCAGGCGTTGGCGTTGGTGTTGGCGCAGGGTGACTGACTGAAGCGAGACTGTTGCAGGAGCGGCGAGGTCAAACCTTGGAAGTCGAGGAGTCAAAGCCAGGAAGATGCCAGGTTGTGTTGGTTGTGCGAGGGAGACTTTGGCGGCGCAAGGGTGATGATGAGTGCGCGAACAAAGTCGGTGCCTGGCAGTGAAGAATGCTGGCGTGTCTTGATGATGATCTCGCTCTCGGTCTCTGGTGTACGAGGCAGGCAGGCAGCAGAGCAGTGACGGCAGGAGCGATGCAAGCTTGACTGCGAGTCGAGGCGGTAGGAGGTGGGCCTGCAGTGAAGAGGTCCTACGGTCTTTCGCAGCAAAGCAATGCTTGGAAGAGAGGCCTAACAGCGAACAGAAATCTGCTTGAATGAAAGAAAACAGAGCTGTTGGCTGCCTGCAAACAAGGACAGACACTGACAGGGCAGGCTGAAGCCGGGAGGGAGGAGGAGGAGGCGTGGCTACCAGAGAGTGATGAGAGAGGGAAACGGAGACGACGGAGGACACGCCAGTCTAGAGAGAGGCTAGCTAGGCCCCGGGCGGACGAGGCGAGGCGAGCGAGTGAGCGTTGACCCTTTGTTAGACGGGCTGGCTGCGCGGGCTTGGACTTTTGCCTGCTGCTTGCTCGTTGTTCCGCTGACGAGCGACTGCGTTGCTATGCCCGGACACTGCCGAGATTGCCGGTCGAGATGAAGGGGGAGGAGGGTATGAGAGAGAGGAAGAGTAGGTAGTGAATCGATGTTGATGATGAAAATGATAATGATAATGAGTGTATTAGAGATGGAGAGATTATTGCTGAAAATTGATGACAACAATACCTTCACACACACACAAAGTGACTCCGCTACACACCAGAACAGACTCTGATGGGCCGGCTCTCGGTCAGTCGAAATCTCTGCGCGTGCCAATCGATGTCACTACTTTCACGCTTCCACTCCAACCTGCAAGCCGCGCCGACCACTCAAGTCGTGACAATTCGAGACCCTTCTCAACATGCTCCTCTCTCCAACGAGCTTCTCCTCTTCTTACGCTGACGCGACGAGCCTTTCCTTTCCCATTGCTCCCGCCTCTTCCCCGTCCCGTCACGCCCGTGACCGTCGAATAGCGCCAACGCGATCTCGTGTCTGCTCGCCGGAAGAGCCTGCATCGACACTTGCATATTATCAATCCGCCCCATCAATAGCTCGTACAACTTTGCAAGACAAATGCATGTCTCAATAACAATAAACTTGTCTCAACCAAAACACCGCTCCGCCTCATGTATACAGCAGGCACAGTAGTGATACAACGATCAACCTTCCAAGGTCGTCAGTAGTAGTAAACTCCCGACATGTCCAAGCCACGGCCAAGGAAGGCAGTGGCCGGCGCAGCAGTAGTAGTCAGAAAAAAGGGTTGGTCACGAAAAGGGAACGCCGGCGGCCGTCGTCCATCCGCTCGCCCTGAAAGTGCTGCAAGCGGAAAAGGGCTGCAGAAACGGCCGCCTTGCCTTGCCTTGCCTTGCCTTTGTTGGTTTTCACTGCTTTTCCAACTACCGACTACACAATAGGCTAGTCACAGGCTCACTAATAGCAATCATCATCGCCGTCATCATCACATGTGACATGGAAACTTCCATCGCCGAATCGCCAACCTCCAACGGGGATCGCCTCTCACTTCAAGTTAGTTAGTTGGTTGTTCGTGCTGAAACCTCCTTAGTCGTGCTGCCGACTTCTCAACAACGTCAGAGGCAGACGAGAGAGATGACATGAAACAGAATCCATCACAGGAGACGGTGTGTCATAATCCTTCCCAGCCATCATCATTCCATGTATCGTCAACATCATCATCATCATCATCAACCACCAACTACATGAACCCTCCTCATACTATTACTCGCACGGCCCGTTGCGATCCAACAGACATACTGTGATACATCTCAAACACCATCCGCAGTCAAACACCAACACGAGAAAGGAAGGACAACGACAGCAAAGAAGAAAATTGCCTCGGCCGCCAAGACCCCGCCTACCTCTTATGTACATTACCTCCCACATGTCTTCATCTATCAAGTATACATGTACCCAACTCTAGACGACACACCACCCGTGACAACCCCCATCCATCTACACGAAAGGAACATATATACATATCCTCCGGCCTTTAGACGACACACCTCCCGTGACACCCCCATCCACCCATCTACATGAGAGGAACACACACAGACACATGCATGTCCTCTCGCCGGCCTACATACACACGTGACACCATCTCACAGGGTCCCGCGGTTCAGGCAGCGACAAGCTAAGCGAAATCTCATGGCTTCGACAGAGGAAGCGATTAATACATGCATACCTCTAAGCGTAGCAGCAGCAGGCAAGCAAGCAGCAGGCGGCAGCGTCCTATTCACGTGCAAAGCAAATGCCCAACCTACCTACACAAGAGTAAGGTAGGTAGGTAGCAGTGTATTCCTCAGACACCAGCCAACCTCAGCATATGTCTTTCCAACTATCTTATCTTTTTACGCTATCCTCGCTCTATTCACTTCTGGTCTATGAGCACGTTAGGGTGTGCAATCAAGGTACCTTGGTGAGTGCTATCTAAAGTGAGTTAACTTGGTTAGTCGTGGTGGAAAGTTTGGAGAGTTTGGAGACTACCACGCTTACCATCTTACCTCATTTCACTTCACTTCACTTCACTTCACTCTCCATACTTGCCCCACTTTTTATGGCACCGAGGCTTGACCCTTTTTGGACAGGCAAGAGACAAAGTTCCTCATACTTCCCTTTCCCTTTCCCCTTGCCTCTAAACTCCAGGAGCGCAGAAAGACCACCAAGGCAAAACTCATCTAGCCATTCACAACAAGGAAGACGAGCGCCAGGATGAACATTCAAGACAAGAGCGGAAGAAAACAGCGATTTGAGGATATCATAGATTTACTTTTGCACGCAACTACGAACGAACGAGGGAGAAGAAGAAGAAGACAACGGACAACAATGTGCGCAACGTCTTTTTTGCAACGTCACACACACCCACCATCCATCTTCCGCGCTCCTCCCCTCTTCGTTAGTCCGTAGAGTCGCGCAAAAAAAAAAACTACTAAAAACGAATGCGACTAAATTTCCAGAAGCAAGATTCCCAAGGCATA
>Ga0265798_10010736_pt1 | contig 11236 bp, 9 predicted proteins | sample P3T30metagenome_FD_192430 | JGI IMG/M metagenome (GOLD analysis project Ga0265798, IMG submission 192430) | Plant litter microbial communities from East Loma Ridge, Irvine, California - P3 T30 | ecosystem: Environmental > Terrestrial > Plant litter > Unclassified | place: USA: California... | reverse complement strand
GGATGATCTGTTCCGATGGCGGCAACGCTTCGCCGAGAAGCTCCGCGAACGCGGCATCGAGGCCAACGCCACGCCGACCAGGGCGCGCGGTGTCGACCCAGCGCATGAGCATATTGCGGTACAGAAGATGCGCGACAGAGGGCTGGTTCCGCAGATCGATAGGAGCCGGGCGGATCGCGCCATGCGCCTCCGCGATCAGGGTATCTCCGACCCGGTCGAGGCCGTTCTTGCAAGTCGGCAGGCCATCGTTCGCGCGACCTATATGAGATCCGTCGCAGAGCTGTCGGCTTCGCCCTCCCTCGCCGATCAGGTGGTCGCACAGAGCCTCGGGCGGTTCGTCGCGGCATTGCCGCCGCCCGAGCCCAACTCCGCTCGGGCAATGCGTGCCGCTTCACCGCCCCGCGCGCGCGGCGCGATCGTCGATGTTCGGACGCGCCCCGCTGCTGCGGATCCCAGGCCCGATCCGATCACCGCAGCACTGGAACGTTCTCGCGTCATGCGTGGAAAGCTGGAGGCCAAGCAAGCACTCCGGGAGAGACCCGAGCGGACCGAAGACACGCCGCATGAACGCCGACCTTCGGGGGTATCCGAGCGCCTTCGCTCGCTTATGGACGAAGCCGAACGGCAGGCCACGGCACCTTCGTCAAGCAAGCCGCAAGAGGTCCTTCGCGAGATATTGGATCGTGATCGCGCAACTCTGGACCGCGGGCGTTCGCCGGATAGGGGTGGGCCAGAACGATGAGCACGGACCAAGTAAGCGTTGCTCTGGCAGGCGTTCTGGACGCGTTGACGCTCGTGCAGGAGCAGCTCGATGCGCTGACCGAAAGCGGCCAGCGAATCGAGGCGACACACAGAGAGATCGTCCATAGGCTCGACACGATCGATGCGGGCCAGGCCGCCGTGACGGATCTAACGCCGATCCTCGAGATGATCCTGAGGCGATCGATCGACGATCGCGAGATCATGAAGACGCAGCTCGGTACGATTGCGACGGCGATCGGCTTCGCCCATGCCGCCGCTAACGGCAACCGAGCACCCCTGCCTGTCGCAGTAGCCAGCGATCCACTTCTCGAGCGCTTTATCCTGACTCAGCCTGCGGATCTGTTATCGGACGAGCGGGCTTTGGCGGACTGGCGCAACGCCGCGTCGGCCGCCAGCACAGCCGAGCTTATTGTTCTCCTGAACCGGCAGTATCAGCCCTCACCAACGGACACCCCGGAGGCCCGGGTCCTGCGCTACCGCCTGGCAGCAATCACGCGGGCCGAGATCAAGGGGAGGGGGGGCGCGCCGCCAAGACCACCAAGCACCGCCGTTGCGGTCGATCGAACGCCCTCGGCTTGCATGATCCGGTCCCACCAACTTGCCGGCCTATGGCGAGTAGGGGAGAGCGCAGCGCTGTACAGCGAACCCGAACTGGCAGGCGCAATAGATCTCTTCGACGATGCAGAGCGCAGGCTGGGGTCTGCGGCTGGTGTGGATTTGCCTCCCGAGCTCGTCTCGCTTCACAGCGATCTAGCAACCCGCATCGAGGCAGGCGATCGGCCGAGCATCGGCGACAGTGTCCCGGTTTACAGCAACGAACGTGCGACTGCGGTCGAGCCCGGCAAGGACCGTTAGACGGCGTCCGGTAGAGTGGATCGGCGGCTTCCGACCAGCTCAAGACATTCAACGTCGTTGATGTGAGCGTCGGCTTTTGGTGAAACCCGCCATTCGGATCGCGCAAACCGGCGACTCGGCTTTGCGCCTCAATATCGGTCATCCAGCCGCCGCGAAGCCGATCCCGAATTCCGACACTCGTTTATGTGGTGGCGATCGTTACAAATAGTGAAAACGAGCCTCACCGCTATGGAGCCGCCGTTTTCAAGTTCGCGGACCTTTTTCGCCTCCGCTCGTCGACCGTGGCCAGCGTCGGTCAGCCTATCATTTCCCTGGCGTGTCGCCTGACTGATCGGCAAGGCTCCGCGCGGCTTCGCCGATCTTGTGAGAGGCAGCATAGGCGTGCCAACTTTCCGAAAGATTCCTGCGCTTCCACCAATAGACCGCTGGCAGTAGCAACGGGCTTGCCTCGGCGGCGGCATTATAGTCGGCCATCAGCAACAAAAGGTCCGGCGTTGGCGTCCCGACTGCCTCGGCCAATTCGATCCGATGTAGAAGGACCCCGAGCGACCGCGCCGCGCTAACGTGGCCGAGAAATGTTCCGACGATATCGGACGACAGTAGGAAAATCAGGAACGAGATCAGGATCCGCAAGATCGTGAGCAGATCGGTGCGATCCATGACGACCGTAGACCACCACAAAATTCCGATGAAGACGATCAGACCCGCTAGGAAGAAGCCACCAAACAGCCACGCGCCGCCCGATTGCAAGTCTCTCGTCCAGTAAGCTGACTCGCTCAGCATATCGATCAAACGTTGATTTCCGGCGGCCTTCCGGCTTGAGAAATACTCCTCGATCCGTGCTTCTGGACGCCCTTTGATGGACAGGCTGAACTGCTGGACGATGGTCCGGATTTGCGGTCGCGACATCAATTCTCCAAGGCCGCTGCGCACTAGTACGGCGCGGCGAGCCTGGTCGCCCGCGCCGCGGTGTTTTCGCTGACGCTGGCTTAGGAGAACCCACCCGACGACGAGCGCCGCGCCCGCTACCGCATACTCAGCGAGCGTGGTGGCGTTGTTGGTGAGCACCGATATACCCGCGACGAACGCGAGCAGGAACTGCGCGAGAATCACGTAGACTTGGAGCCGTCCCGCGCGGCTCAGCTCGGTCGTTTGGTGGGTCAGTAAGCGGTTGACGCTATAAGCGCCTTTCCAGCGAGCGAGCGTTTCCGCCACAAGCGGAGCTTTGCCAGCAGTGTAATTTTGGAGATCGTTCGGAAAAGAATCCGCCAAACTGCGCTTTAGGTCGACATACTGCCGTGAGAGCGCGTGGTCGAGGCGCAGTGCCTCCCGGAAATCGATCATATCCAGGCCATACCGGCTATCGGCCGGAGTCAAGTGCAGCGTGGTGTCGGAACAGCCGTTGATACCTTCGCGCATGAAGAAAAAGCGCGGCTCCGCACCATCGATTTGCTCGCGAAGTTCATATCCTTGGCCTGCGATGATCATGCACGCCATCGGCACCTGGTCCCAATCGGGCAACGTCACCAGAATGTCGATACACGGCTTCGCAGCGATGCCCTTTACCGCCGTGCTCCCGACATGGTCGATGTGGGCTCGCAACTGACCGGGAAGGTCAGACAGGCGATCTGCTTCGTCGGTAAAATCCTTACGCCATCTCTTATCAAATGGCGCAAGAACGACGTCGCCGGTCGTGGCCTCGGGCGGGCAAAAGCTAGCGAGAAGCCGTTCCCTCATTCGATCGATCAAGGTTGACATACGGCGCGAACCATTTCCTTAGTTACTTTAAATGGGCCCAATTCGTCGATCCATTCTGGCAGATCGCGTTTAGCCTCCTTTACGCCGGCCGTTGTAGCGATGCAGGTTGATCTGGCCTATCCGAAGGGGTGATCTATGCTTCTTTCGGCGCATCTCTTCGCCCGCATTGGATTTTTTCCGAATGTCGGCTTTTCTTGGTAATGCAAGTACACCTAAATTGAGCACTTAATCCAAAGAAGGTGCCCAGTGACGAGGCTACCGACAGCGTATCCGACACCCGCGAGCACCGACAGAACGATAACGGCCTTTGCCGAGAGCGGTATCATGTCCCGCCACACGCGAAACTTGATCTGCTCGTCCATCCAGTCGATCTGGGTCTGCGCGAAGAACTTGTAGTGCGCGTACCAGTCACTCAGGAATACCTGCTTACTTACCGTGATCGAGTAAAAATCGCTCTCAATCTGCGACAGTTTCGCACGCGAGGTCGTTAAATCCGCTCCACTCTCAACTTCCCGGTAAAGGTCGCGCAACCGGTTGAATAGCTGGATCATCTCCTTGCCAGCAGCTTGGTATTCCGAGGTGCGATAAAGTGAGAAATACAAGGCGCCGACACCTGCAACGATCAGCGTCGCCGACGGGAACTTACTGGCGAGCGCATCCACGTAAAGCGCGTAAACACCAATAGCGAACGAGGCGAAGCCGATCCAACCGGGTAGTTTCTCTACCATATCGAACGTCGCGAATGTCTTCTTCGCACCGAAGCCCACATTATAGCCGGTCTCGGCAATCGTCTTGAGCAAGCCGGCCTTATTCATCGTCGTCCTCTTTGTTGGAATCGATCGGCACGCGAATGCGGTCGGTCGCTACCACCACGCCGTCAACCACGGCGTAGCACTCAACCACGTGATCGCCCCTAAAGGTAGTCGTCTCGGTTCTGCGCTTATGCCCGTCATCGGCGACGATCTGACCACGGATGCAGTCGCGATTGATGGCCTCCTGTCCGCGGTTCAGCACCTTCCAGAACAGGCCGTAGGCGCCGACAATATCAGTGCGAATAACGGAGAACTTCAGGGACTTGCGGGGTTTGAGAAGCTTCCGCTCCTTGATGATCTCGCGGAGGGAAGCGCTCCTGAACCCCGCTTGCTCGACATTGCAGTCGATAGTGATGTTGTTCCTGATGTCGATGCCGCTGAACACGTCCTCGGCAAATTCTTCGGTCATGCGAACGCTGCGACCGGACGCAGCCTCGACCTTCACCAGCTTTTCGGCGGCCGGGAACAAGCGTCCGTACACCTTTCGCCATTTGTCGTTCTGGTTGTCCTTGCCCTCGGCGTCGATTGCCTTGAGGCACAGCTCGTAAGCCTTCTTCGCCTTCCCTTGGAAATTCTTCTTTACCTTAACCCGCTGCCCACTACCGAGCGCGGCGAAATAGTCCTGCTTAGGTAGCTCTTTCAGGTATGCGAAAAAATCACGGCTCATAAAGTCGTAATACAAATAGCTCTTATCGTCATACTCGGTGGTGGACTTCAAAAAATTGTGCGCGAGTGTGTCGATGAGCAGCCCGCCGATACCCACGCCGTGCTTGTTTTTCCATGCCCGTGCCATCTTGCAGAGCCGGCGCAGATTTTTATTTTTTTGGCTGTCGAACTCCTTCATCGCCTGAATCTCTTCACGCGGCTTAGTTATTTTCCAGCTCCCTTCATTGTAAGTGTCCGGGTATTTGAAGCTGCCATCGTCTTGCTCGAAGACCGGCTGCGCTTCGACACGAAACTTAGAATAGACTGCGGCGACGACAAGGCGATCTACACGCACGTCGGTGTTCGGGTATCGGGCACGTATCGCGGCGGCCGTATCTGAGAGGAGCTTTGATTGCCCGCCCTCTTTATCGTAGGTTGCCCACTGACCATTCGGCATGATGTAAAGCATATCGAGATCGGAAATTCCCTTGCTCGCCGTCCAGCGACCGTAAGAGCCCACTTGAAGTGAATTGTCCGTCTTCGATTCCGTGTCGCGAAATTTCTTGTTAAGTGCGCAGGTTATCTCGTCATACCGAGACGCGATTGTCGTGGCGTTATCAATGACGAGATTGGCAAGAAACTGCTTGAAGGTGTCCGCGATACTCAACCGATGATTCCCCCTGAACTTTTACTTCGGGTCAGTGTAGATCATACCGGGAACGTTTCAACGGGTGTCCAGACTCTATCCACAGGAATGTAAATCAGCAGGGAAATGACGGCCTGAGCAAAGCGACTAGGCCGCGATCCGCGTACTTAGGCGCCACTGTGCATGTGCAGCGCCCTCGCGGATTTTGGGTGACTGTCGATTGTGCCGGCGACCACATCACGATGCACCCCGCGCGAGGGTGACAGACACACCTAGCAGCCAATCCTACTATCCATTTCACCCACTCAAGGGCTCACCAGTAATTTGCCACAACCTCCACATCAAGCAGCCGTGGCGCGTCGTTCGGGACAGCCCGCAGAGCCGAGGAAGCCCAGGCTCTCGTCAACGGCAATTATGTCGGGCTTCAGCAGTCGACGCTGCGAAAGGTCGATGTCCTCGCCAACATCGCTGAGCGAGCACAGAACAAGCACCTCCTGACCAACATCACATGGTGGGAAATGCACGGGGGAAGCCTGCGGACCGCACTCGATTGGGTCGCCGACAACAAGGTGATCGCCCTCGTGATCGCCTTCGTTGGCCTCGTACTCGCGATTTACACCATGGCGTGATGGAGCGAGTCAATTACTCACAGTTGGCACGTCGAGGTACAGTCGCTGGGGCAAGGGTCTCGTGCGACCCCGTCTGCGGGGAGACCCCGCAACGCCCCCAGCGTGAGAGTGCGGATCCTTCCCGTCGGCTCAAATGGTCGTCATGCGCGCGATGGCCGGTCCCGGCATACCCGGCCGTTTCCCGGTGGCGACGCCAAACGGCAGGAATGTCCCAGCATCGGGCGCTGAATCGAGCTTATTGCCCGACATGAATGAAGGTCAGCTTTCGGGCATCCTATTCTAGCGCCTGAACGGCATGGATTGGGCGGGTAGCTACCGGCGGCGCCCGACCAAAGCCAGACAGTAGCAAAAGAACTCGTGATCCCCGAAAGCGGCTGGTCGGCTTACCCAACAGCCCAATTCGGATCGGGAAGGAGGTCGTTGTGGAAGGCCGACCCGAAGAAGTCGCGCAACACCGTGATGAAAGTCGGCGCCGACGCGCCCGGGTGCAGGCTCAGGTCCGATGCAAGGCGACGCATGGCCGCGCGTATCGCGACCATCGGATCCGCATCCGTCTCCTCCGCCGTATAGTCCGCCAGCCTGTCGTCCAGATAGGCCCGAACCTTGGCCCGCGACACCTTGAGGCGTTCGCAGTTCAATCCGAGATAGCGGATTGTCGCCTCGATCCGATCGCTGGACAACCCCGCTGCGACAGCTGCCGCGTTGACGCCCAGCGTCCCGTCAAGCGCGATCGAGAAAATCGGAGGCGACAATGGCAAGGCGGTCGGGCGGTAGGGCTGGATCGCTAGAGCGATGCCGTTCGGATCGACCTCACCCTTCTTCTGGCCACAGCTCAGATTATCGCCGCTTAGCCCCTGCGTTCCGAACGGCGGAGCGAGATGCGGCTTCGAACCGCCGAGGCAGCTGGCATGCAAGTTGGCGACCCCGAACGTGACCGCGTGCAAGGGATGGCCGCTGTTCGATTTGGGAATCCAATGTTCAATCTGACGGGCTGGCGTCGGGATGTCCGTGACCAGCCTGGACTCGCAAAACGCGCAGATGCCGCGTTGGTGGGCGTCGAGCGCATCTGCGAGCTCATTATATCGGTGCTGGCCGCCAGCCTTGAACGTCGCCCAATTCGTCTCGGTCGGATTGTCCGCGCGAAACTGGGCCAGTCCTGGCGGATCGCCGGCAAGCACTGCGCAATATTTCATGGTCAGTCTTGACGTGCTGCCAGCCGGCGCCGCTCAAGGTCGAGCGTCGCGAGCACCGGATCGTCGCTCGACATCTGCTGCATCTGCTTGAGGAGGTCCTGCGCTTCTGGCGTGTTGGCCTCACCCGCGCGCAGAAAGACCAGATACGCCTCGAGTGCCGCAACAAAGGGCGATACCTCGGCGGGAGGTCGTTCCGACACGCCCATTACAGAAGTGAGCAACCTGCCGGCCTCGGCGCCCTCGGTTGATGGCACGGGCTCGAAGGTGAGCCTGTTACCGTGCCAGACGAGCCTGCGGATACTCTCCTCGTGCAACGTCGTCAGGACTTGGGGGCTGTGCGTGGTCATCACGAACTGGACGTGGGGAAAGGCGTTGAGAAGACCGTTCACCACCAGTTGCTGCCATCTGGGATGGAGATGAAGGTCTATCTCGTCGATGAGCACGATGCCTGGGCCCTGCGTCGGGTCGGGCAGATGCGGGTTGAGATCGGCCATGCGACGGGCGAGATCCATGCCTAGCGCAACCATCGTCCGGAAACCGCTGCTCAGCTGATTTACCGACAATAGCCGGCGCTCCTGGTTCTCGGTGTCCAGCGTCATGGTGAGCTGTGGGGGCCGCCCCTGCATGCGTAAATCGGAGACTTCCGGTACGAGGCTCTCGACCGCCGCCCGAACCGAAGTAAGGCGCGTATCGACGAACGCGCGGCCGTGCTCGCGCTGATCGCGCAGCTCTGCACTCTCCGCGTCCTCGAACCAGTCGACGACTTCATCGAAATAGACCCGCGCGCCGAACGCCGCCAGATAGGCGGCCTGGCGACCGCGCTGTGGTCGCCGGTTAAACGTCTCTCGCCCACCGTGAAGCTGGCCGCGATTGTCGCGATAATAGGCCAGGATCGGCGCTGTTTCGTCGCGCTCGATCAGGTCACCCAACCAGTCGATCGGACCGCGCTCATGGTCCCGCTTGATGGATGGCTTGTCCGCATATCGCTCGTCGAGACGGTAATGCGACCCCACGCGGCCCATCGTCGTGTTCAGGCCTATCGACAATTGCGGGATACGAAATTGCGTGCCCGTGAACGCGGCATGCTCCTTGGATCGAAAATCGGACTCCGTCACCGTGACGCCATAGCGGCTCGACGAAGAGTAACGTCCGACGAGTGGCCACAGCGCCATCGCGATCGCGTCAAGGACGGTCGTCTTGCCCGTCGCATTGTCGCCGATCAGCATCGTCAGTTGCGGATGAAGCGGAATGTCAGCGCTTTCGATCGCGCGATAGTCGCGGATTTCGACGCTCTGGATCGTGAAGGTGTTGGCCATCGACATCATAACGGATGCCTAGCAGATTAGGAGGCGAGCGAAAGCTCCGCCGCAGTTGCATTGGGCTGTGACCGCGTCGAGCATATTCGTCGCGCTCTCTATTGTGTAAGGCCCGCTTGGTCGCCTCGTGCAAAACCCCATCCTTGAGAACCCCATGCGTCCAACACGTTTTACGCGACCGACCCTCCTTGCTGCCGTCGAGCTGGTCGAACGGCACACCCAGGCGGGCTTCGAGCAGATGACCTTGCGTCTCGGCCTCGAAAATGAGGTTAGCGAAGGGGCGGGCATCAGTGTCGGCAAGAAGGTCGGGCAGCTTGGCCGGGTTTTGGTGCAGCGCACGGCCGATGTGATCCAGACGGTCGAGGGAACGATGACGCTGGGTGATGCTGTCGTCCGCGAGGCGCTTGGCCTCGTGAACCTGCGCTTCGAGGACAAGAAGCAGACCGCGTTCCTGCGCGGGCTCGCGCGCGACGGCTATGCGGTCGAGGTCGACGACAATGGCAAGGATCTTCGGCAGCGCGCCGCGCTGCCAGAAGAGATCGACCTGCCGGCAAGCGATGACGAAGTGCACGAGCTGCTGAAGCTCTACCAGATGCAGACCTCGAAGGGCCATCTCGATCAGGCGATCGAGGCGCACACCCGCGGCGATTGGGCTGCCTGCAATGCCCAGCTCCGCACGTTCCTCGAAAGCCTGTTCGATGCGCTCGCAGCAAAGATCGCCCCGGTAAAGGCCGCCGGTCTCCCGACCTCGGAAAACCGCCGGGCCCTGCTCGCACAGGAGGGCTTTCTCACCGTCGACCGCAACGAATGGTCTGCCGACGGCAAGAACTTCATCAACGGGCTTTTCAGGATGCTCCATACGGACGGGTCGCATTCGGGCCTATCGGACGAGGATCATGCGACCTTTCGCCTGCACATCGTTCTTGTCTCGGCACGCACCTTCCTGCGGCGCTATCACAACGGTAACTAGGATCGGCGCTGGGCCGGCGTGGAGGCGAACCGATGCGATTGGAGTTCGACTGCTGGAAATGCCCAAAAGGGACCCCGGGCCGTCGGGTGACCGCAGCCTTCAACGAATCTGGTTATTACAGCTTCACCTGCGCCCATGGGCATGTCCATGACATCGTGACCGGGTCGATGCTCGTCGAACTTCTTGCCGAGACGGCGATGCAGGCCATCGTCGACGGCTATTACCGTGATGCGATCGCCTCGTTCGCAGCGTCCTATGAGCGCGCCTTGCAATTCTATATCGACGTGGTGGCCCGCGCGCGGGGCACCTCCCCGGCGCCAGCGGACGCTACCTGGAAACTGGTATCGAGCCAGTCCGAGCGCCAGATCGGCATGTATGCCGGCTTCTATCTGCTTGAGAACAACGCGGTGCCGCCGCTGCTGGCGCAGAAGCATGTCGCCTTCCGCAACCGGGTGATTCATCAGGGCTATCTCCCGTCCGAGGCGGAAGCCGTGCTGTTCGGGCAAGCGGTGGTCGACCTTTTGCAGCCGCTGCTGAACGCGATGATGCACCGCTATACGCCGCACATCGAAGCCCTGATCGCGGCCCAGACGGCGAAGGGCACGACCGCGGCCTCCGCCGCGCAGCGCACGCACAACGTCTTCTTCGAATTCCTGCTCCACTTCGACACCGAGGCGGACGATTGGGATCGCCCACCCGCCGATATCTCGGCCGAACTGCAGGCGCGCCGAACGCTGACGATCGACGGTTGATCCGCCGAGACGATATCGGCGGTATTGTTATGGGAAGATATGCTCGATCGCGGGGACCGGATCGGCGACGATCTGAAGGTCCCCAACTTCCGGCTCAACGTCGCGAGCGACGCTTGCGATCGCTGTATTGCTGCTCGGACGGCATGCGTGGTCGCGGCGCTCCCGTGAAGTACCTGCTCCATACTCGTCAAACCTTGGGATCGAACACCTAGGAAACGAATACCATGCGTTCCTTTTTGAGGGCCGCCATAGAAGGTTGGGCTGGCTTGGGATCTTGGTTTGTTCTATTAATTTCATCCCCTCGAAGGCCGGCCTTCATGGCCGCCGCTGGCGTTGCACATCAGCGACAGCGCGCTGATCAGCCGGCACGTGATCCGATTGAACATCGATAATGCCCCGAATAGCTAAGGCTCCACGGAATACTCGCGATGTTCGGCATCTGAACGAGGTTCAAGCGGAAGACTGCTTCTCGCAAAAGCCGCCATTCATTCGGATCTCGCCGAATGGCCGGTAAGTCCCATTTGACGCCATTGGGGACAAATCGCTCGTTCCCAAAAAACGATTCCCGCTAGAAAATCGCCGAAATGGCATTCTCAATAATTACACAGCTTTGCTTCGCACCATGAGGACGCCTTCGAAGAGCTTGGCGACACGCTCGTTTGGCGGAACGGCCAAAGCCGCGCTGATCGCGGCCTGATTCAACCCACGCCGATCCGTTGCACGAGCGCCGTTGGTCGCAGCAGGTTCTGATGGTGTCGCGGCGCCTCGCATCGACGAGGCGTCGTCGGCGGGAGCCTGAGTGGCCTCGATCACCCGAAGGCTGTTAGCAGCGACGGCGGGGTCGACGCGGATCTGGGGCATCTCCGGGGCGGGTATTTTGGTCCGCGCCGAGAGCTTC
>Ga0265798_10010733_pt1 | contig 11238 bp, 6 predicted proteins | sample P3T30metagenome_FD_192430 | JGI IMG/M metagenome (GOLD analysis project Ga0265798, IMG submission 192430) | Plant litter microbial communities from East Loma Ridge, Irvine, California - P3 T30 | ecosystem: Environmental > Terrestrial > Plant litter > Unclassified | place: USA: California... | reverse complement strand
GCTAGGTGAGGAGAAATTTATGCTACTAAAGATCGCATTGGCTGCAGGTTCGCTGTGTTTGTTTGCCCACAGCGCGGTTGCGGCCGAGGCAGGCAAGGTCGTCTTCGTCACTGGTGAAGTCCAGGTGGGCGGACGTGCGGCCATGCAGGACGGCGCCGTACAGGAAGGCGATCGTCTCACGACGGGCGCCGACGGCTACGTCTATGTCAAGACAATCGACAACGGCTTCCTGATCCTGCGCCCCAACAGCGCGGCGCGGGTCGTGGCCTATTCGATCGACAAGAGCGATCCGTCCAAAACACAGGTCAAACTTGAACTGACCAAGGGCGTTGCTCGCGCGATCTCGGGGCAGGGCGTGCAACAGGCCAAGCAGAATTTTCGTTTCAACACGCCTGTGGCTGCGATCGGTGTGCGCGGCACCGACTTCACCGTGTACACCGACCAGCAGACCAGCCGTGTGTCGGTTGTCTCGGGCGGCGTGGTGATGAGCGGCTTTGGCGCCAACTGCCTTGCTGCCGGCACCGGCCCGTGCGAAGGGCGCAACGCGAAGGAGTTGTTCGCAAGCCAGCGGGGCTTGCTGTTGCAGGTTGACCGCAATAACAACATTCCACAGGTGATGCAAAACCCGGCACTGGCACCGGACCAGACCGAAAAACCACGCGGGGATGAACCGGCAGCCAAACAGGCAGTGCCATCGACGCCGATGACACAGGTCAATCTGGATCCGCAGCGGGCGCAGTCACTGAATAATGTGCGTCCAGTTAATCCGCCAACGCCAACGCCCGCCCCAACGGAGCCGGTCGTGGTCGTGCCGCCTGTCGTCATCGTCGAGCCGCCCGCTCCGCTGCCTGTACCCGTGCCGGTACCTGCTCCACAACCGGCGTTGCCGGTCGCGCAGGAGATTTTTTGGGGGCGCTGGCAGGCCGTGGCCGGATCGCCTGCGCAACCCGGCCGTCTTGGCGATCCCGATGTTGAAGTGGGAACGTATTACACGCCTTATGCGATCACCAGATTAAAAAATTCGGTATTGGTCATGCCGAAAGACGGTACCGTTGCATTCAAATTGGCAGGCGGCGAAGCCATGCTTGATCGTGGTGGTAGTAATAGCATCGCTTCAATTGAATCAGGGCAGTTGAGTATGGACTTCTCCAATAGAACGTTCTCAACGTCGCTTGAAATCAAGGGCGGTGTGGATCGTGCCAGTGTTGCTGGCACGGGAATCATCACCCAGACTGGCATGCTGTTTGAAGATCAGCGGTCCAACACCATTATTCGTGGTTATCTTGGTGGTCCGAATGCGGAGCAGGCCGGGTATGTATTCAAGAATTCGTCGACCAACCCTGGTATCACTGTCAGCGGCGCGACATTATGGAATCGCTGAAAGTTATTCTTTACGCATGAAATCTTCTGGGTGCTCGGTGGTTATTTGAAACAATCTGTAAAAGAGTTCAGATAGCGAACAAAAAAACCCTGCACTTGTGATGGTCGTCACAACCTTAGTTTCTCAATCTGGCAATATACTTCGCAGTTCTGCACATAGGCGCTCGAGTTCGTATTCTGCGGACTGAGTAGCAGACTTGGTTTTAACCACTCTTAAAGGATTCAACATCATGGCAGCACAAGATTACAACGGCGTAGTACAGCAACTGTACGTTTCCTACTTCGGCCGTCCTGCTGACTACTACGGCCTGCAGAACTTCACCGCACAACTCAACGCTATCGGCGCACCAACCACCTTCGCTGGACTGCAAGCTGCAGTTGGCGCTGACCGTGCCGGCACCACCGCGCTGTCGCGTCTGGTGAACAACTTCAACTCGTCGGCCGAGTCGACCGCCCTGTACGGCACCGACAACAGCCAAGTCGGCATCTCGAAATTCGTCGCTGCGATTTACCAGAACGTCCTGGGTCGCGAAGCTGACATCGCCGGTTTCAACTTCTGGGTCAGCGCGATCACGTCGGGCACCCTGACGAAAGCTAACGCTGCCGCCGCGATCACCGCAGCTGCAACCGCAAACACGTCGGCTCAAGGCCTGGTCGATGCATCGACCGTTGCCAAGAAACTGGCTGTCGCCACGTCGTTCACGACTGCACTCGACACCCCAACCGAATTCAACGCCTACGCTGGCGACGCTGCTGCTGCAACCGCACGCGGCCTGCTGCAAGGCGTGAACAGCTCGACCGACGTCGCTGCTTACCAGGCTAACATCGATACCGCTATTGGTTCGATCGTCAACGTTGCTGTGCCAGGCCAGAACTTTGCCCTGACCGCCAACATCGACAACCTGATCGGTACCGCTGGCAACGACAACTTCCTCGCCACTATCACCGGTACCGCTAATCCAATCGGCGGCCTGGACGTCATCGACGGCGGCGCTGGTCGTGACACCTTCAGCATTGCCAACACCGGTACTGACCAGATTTCGCTGGCCGGCCTGACCCTGCGCAACATCGAAAACCTGGCAGTGTCGAGCAGCGGCGAGTTCACCAATATGGACATCTCGACCACCGGCGTGACCAGCGCGACCATCGTGTCGGCTTCGACCACCGCTGACAGCGTCGTTACTGCTGCTGCTACTACCGACGTCACCCTGACCGTCGCTACCGGCGCTGATGCTACCGTCAATGGCGGCAAAGCTGTCATCGTCAACGGTGCAGGCACCAACACCGTCACCGGCGCAGCACTGACCGGCGTCACCGTGAACGGCGGTGCCGCTGTCATCGACAACACCGCTACCTCGGGTAACGGCACCACCCTGACTTCGGTCAGCCTGAACAATGTCACCGGCGCCAGCACCATCACCGGCAACGGCGTCACCACCGTGAATCTGGCAGCTATCAACACCAAGGGCGCTTCGGTCACCGTGAACAACGCCACCACCGATGGTCACACCCTGAACCTGAACCTGAAGAGCGTCGGCGCTGCTGGTGCGGCAACCGTCGTGACCGATGCCAACGCAACGAGCGTTGCTGTCAACACCACCGGTTCGAGCAACATCGCGCTGACCGCTGCTGCTGCTACCACCGCGACCGTCACTGGCTCGGCGGCAACGACTCTGGACCTGACCGGTTCGACCAAGCTGACCTCGCTGGACGCATCGGCGACCACCGGTAACCTGACTGTCACCGGTGCAGCAGCTACGCTGACCACGATGAAGGGCGGCTCGGCTGTCGATACCATCACTCTGGGCAACGCTAAATACACCGTTGACACTGGCGCCGGCAACGACGTCGTGACCCTGGGCGCAGCAATCGTCGCAGGTTCGGTCATCAATCTGGGCGCAGGCAATGATTCGCTGCTGGTGAGCGGCGGTTCGGTTGCTGCTTCGACCACCACCGCAACCACCATCATCGATGGCGGCGACGGTTCGGACACGATCTCGGCTTCGCTGATCAATGCAGGCAACGCTGCCCAGTTCCGTAACTTCGAAGCGCTGGACATGTCGGCTGCTGCCAACCTGGACGTTCAACTGATCACCGGTTCGACCATTGCTGGCGTGACCCTGTTCGGTGGTGCTGGTGGCGCAACGCTGACCAATGTTGCTGCTAACGTCGGCCTGACCGTCGCTGGCATCAACGCTGGCGTCAGCACCATCGGTGTCGTCAATGCATCAGCAACCGACAATTCGTTCAACATCGGCTTCAGCGGCGCGGCAGCAGATGCAGCACCAACCGCTGCCAACGTTGATGCTGGCACGATCGTCCTGAATGGCGTCGAGACCGTGAACGTTGCTTCGACCGGCGCAGCTAACACCTGGAACGCAATCACGCTGACCGACAGCGCACTGAAGACCGTCATGATCACCGGCGACAAGGCTCTGAATCTGGACTTCTTGGGCACGGTTGGTGCTACTGGTACGGGCAACGGCCTGGCAATGATCGACGGTTCGGCCGCAACCGGCAAACTGATGATCGACCTGGCAGCTAACACACCAACCTACACCGTGGCTTCGGCTGGTCTGACCGTCCGTGGCGGCTCGGCTGATGACATGATCACGCTGGGTGCTGGCAAGGCAACTGTCGTGGCTGGCGCTGGCGCTGACATGATCGTCACCGGCACTGGCGGCGGCACCCTGACCGGTGGCGCTGGTAACGATACGTTCAACGTGCAAGCATCGGTGGTGCCGGCGCCAGTGGCTCCTGCTACTGCTCCAACCGCGGCAACCTCGGTCCTGACCACCATCACCGACTTCACCGCCGGCGACAAGATCAACCTGGGTGCTGCTACTGCCTTCGCAACCACGAAGCTGACGCTGGATTCGACTGTCACCAACCTGGAAGCAGCGTTCACGCAAGCTGCAGCAGTGACCGGCAACGGTGCAAACTGGTTCCAGTACGGTACCGACACCTACATTGTTGCTGACAAAGGTGCTGATGGCTTCGGCGCAGGCGACCTGGTTGTCAAGCTGACCGGTCTGATCGACCTGTCGACCGCAACCTCGGCTGACGGCATCGTCACGCTGTAATTCACTTTACCCAAGGCGCTCGCAAGGGCGTCTGAGGTGACCGAAGGGCCATGCGCAAGCTTGGCCCTTTTTTTATTCACATCCAATGTTGTCGCATCGCGATGCCCTCATAATCGACCGCCTTTTTTGTCAGAGCCAGATGCTAAGATGTGCGATTCTCATTGCGCAGGAGCGTTCATGTCGGACTGGACTGGTGGTTACATCGCGAATATCGGTTATACCCATGGTAATTACAATGAGCTCAACCCACAGCGGATCAGGCTCGCTTTTCTCCGGGCCGGCATCGCGTTCCCGCAGAATGCAACTGCCTGCGAACTGGGCTACGGCCAGGGGTTGAGCATCAATCTACATGCGGCAGCTTCTGTCACCAGTTGGCAAGGCACTGACTTCAATCCGGCCCAGGCCGGCTACGCCCAGCAACTGGCTGCAGCTTCCGGCGCCAAGGTGGATTTATACGACGAATCTTTCGCCGAGTTCTGCAATCGCCCTGATCTTCCGCAATTCGACTTCATCGGACTGCATGGCATCTGGAGCTGGATTTCCGACGAAAACCGTCACGTGATCGTCGATTTTCTCCGCCGCAAGTTGAAGGTCGGCGGCGTGCTCTACATCAGTTACAACACCCAGCCTGGCTGGGCGGCAATGGCGCCCCTGCGCGACCTGCTTGCCGAGCATGCCGAACTCATGGGCGCGCCCGGCAGCGGCATCCTGCCGCGCGTCGACAGCGCATTGGCATTTGCGGATAAGTTGCTTGCCAGCGGCGCCCAGTATGGCGGCGCCAATCCGCAAGTGGCTGCCCGGCTCGAGCTGCTCAAGGGCCAGGACCGGAGCTATCTGGCGCACGAGTATTTCAATACGCACTGGTTGCCGATGTCGTTCTCGAAAATGCGCGACTGGCTGGATCAGGCCAAGCTCACCTACGCCTGTTCTGCCAATTACATCGACCATGTCGATGTACTGAACCTGTCGGCCGAGCAGCAGAAAATTCTGGCAGATATCCCCGACCTGGCATTTCGTGAAACGACGCGCGACTTTCTGGTCAATCAACAATTCCGTCGCGATTACTGGGTGCGCGGCGCACGTCCGTTGTCGGGCCCGGAACGGATGGCGCAGCTGCGCAGCCAGCGCTTTGTGCTGGCCGTGCCACGTGAGGACGTCACGCTCAAAGCGACTGGCGCGATGGGTGAGGCAACCCTGCATGACAACGTCTATAAGCCCGTCCTGGCACTGATGGGAGATTATCGTGTGCACACGCTGCACGAGGTCGAGACTGCGCTTGCAGGACTGGCAGACTTCAACAGCGTCCTGCAGACGCTCATGATATTGGTCGGCAAAGGCACTATTCATCCGGCGCAGGACGATGCCGCCATCGACAAAGCACGTCCGCAATGCCGGCGCCTGAACCGTGAGCTGTGCAAGCTTGCCCGTTATTCCGGCTCAGTGACTGCCCTTGCGTCCCCCGTGACCGGCGGAGGCATTGCTCTAGGCCGCTTCGCCCAGGTATTCCTGCTTGCCGCAGTCGACGCGCCCGACCAACCCGTGGCATGGGCACGTTATCTGTTGCAGGCGCTGGGTACGCAGGGCCAGCAGATCATCATCGACGGCAAGGCGCCTGAATCACCTGAGATCGAGGCAAACGAAGCAATGCGCCTGGCAACTGAATTCAAGACAAAGCAGTTGCCCATGCTGCGTGCACTCGGCGTGGATTGTCAGCACGTTTGATGCCGATCAAGGGCAGTGTCTCCCTTCTGCAACATGCATCAAGCCCCTGATCGGTAAAGATTTAGCCTGTTCTATAGTGTGATTCTCGTCACATTTTAGATCGACAGGAAGATGCCCGTCTTCCTGTCATTTCTTCTTACACACAAGCAATCGTCTCCGCTGGCAAATCCATCCCAAACATGCTACGCTCTTGAAAATTTGTGACCTGCGTCACATAAAAAAACTTTCAACGTAGACATGATCGTCACCCCTCCATGAAGAATCCCCTGATAAAAAAGAACGAAATCACCGAAGTTCTGGCGTCGTTCAAGAGTTCGTTCGTGACGGTCGGGATGTTTTCCGCAGTCAGCAATCTCTTGATGCTGGCGCCATCGCTATACATGCTGCAGGTCTACGACCGCGTCCTTCAAAGCCGCAACGAACTTACGCTCCTGATGCTCACGCTCATGATGCTGTTGGCGTTCCTGATGGTGGCTGGCCTGGAAATTGCGCGCAGCTTCGTGCTGGTGCGTGTCAGCGCCCACTTTGACCTCAAGCTCAACAAGCGCGTGTACACGGCGGCCTTCGAGCAAAACCTCAAGCGCGCCGGTGGCAATGCCGGTCAAGCCTTGACCGACCTGACAACGCTGCGCCAGTTCTTGACCGGTAATGCAGTGTTTGCATTCTTCGATGCGCCGTGGTTCCCGATCTACCTGGCTGTGATCTTCATGTTCGACACCACGCTGGGGTTTTTCGCGCTGGGTGGCACGGTTGTGCTGGTCGGACTGGCTTTCCTGAACGAAAAGGTGTCCCACAAGCCGCTGGCCGATGCCAACACCACGGCCATTGCAGCAACTGCCATGGCCAACAACAATCTGCGCAATGCCGAAGTCATCGAATCGATGGGCATGCTGCCGAACCTCATGAGCCGCTGGTACAAGATCCACTCGCGTTTCCTGAACCACCAGGCGGAAGCCAGTGAAAAGTCGGGCAAGGTCAATGCGGCCACCAAGTTCGTACAAACTGCGCTTCAGTCGCTGGTGCTGGGCCTGGGTGCTCTGCTCGTCCTGGAAGGCAAGATTTCGCCGGGCATGATGATTGCCGCTTCGATCCTGCTGGGGAAAGCTCTCGGCCCGGTACAGCAGGTGATTGGTGTCTGGAAGAGTTTTGCATCGACTCGTAGCGCTTACGAGCGCCTGACCAAAGTACTCGAAGCCAATCCCGAGCGGCATGCAGGGATGGAACTGCCCAAGCCAACTGGTCAACTGACCGTGGAAGCTGTTAGCGCCCTGGCGCCCGGCACGACTGTGCCTGTGCTGCGCAACGTAAATTTTGGCATCCTTGCCGGTGACGTGCTGGGTGTGATTGGCGCAAGCGGTTCTGGCAAGTCCACGCTGGCGCGTCTGCTGGTTGGTGTCTGGCCGACCGCCGCCGGCAAAGTGCGCCTGGACGGCGCGGACATTTTTCAGTGGAATAAAGCCGAGTTGGGCCCCCACATCGGCTATCTGCCGCAAGACATCGAATTGTTTGCCGGTACCGTCAGTGAAAACATCAGCCGCTTTGGCGAAATTGACGCCGAAGCGGTCGTTTTGGCGGCCAAGCGGTCTGGCGTGCACGAGATGATCCTGCACCTGCCGAAAGGCTACGACACTGTCCTCGGTGACGGCGGTGCCGGCCTGTCCGGCGGCCAGAAGCAGCGTCTGGGCCTGGCACGCGCGATGTACGGTGACCCGGCACTGCTGGTGCTGGACGAGCCGAACTCGAATCTGGATGACTTGGGCGAACGGGCGCTGGCCTTGGCTATCAACGACTTGCGCCAGCGCGGCAAGACCATTGTGATGATCACGCACCGTCAATCGGCGCTGGCCACCACCACCAAGCTGCTCCTCCTGCGTGACGGCACGGTGGGCATGTTCGGTCCGACCAATGATGTGATGCAGGCACTGCACGCACAGAACCAGAAGCAATTGGAAGCCGCCCACGCGGCCCAGGCGCAAGCCCAGGCTCAAGCGCAAGCTGCGCAGGCGCAGGCTCAGGCGGCACAAGAGAAGGCGCGCGCCGCGGCCCAGCATGAAGCGAACTTGCAGGCTGAAGCGGACGCACTCGCCGCGCAAGAGGCGGCAACCCGGACTGGACAGGAATAATGAAACTTACTCAAATCAACAAGGACGGCGCTGCCGATGTGATCTCGCACGAGGTCACGCCAGTCGAGGTCGATACCGATCCACGCAAGTACAGCCGCTTCGGCTGGCTTGTCATCGTCCTCGGCTTCGGCGGCTTCCTGCTATGGGCCACTACCGCACCACTGGATCGCGGCGTCCCGATGTCGGGCACCGTGGTCGCCGAAGGCAACCGCAAGTCGGTGCAGCACCTGACCGGCGGCACGGTACAGGACATCCTGGTCAAGGATGGCGACACCGTGCGCCAGGGCCAGGTCGTCGTGCGCCTGAACAACGTGCTGGCATCGTCGAATGTCGAGTCCACCCGCGCGCAGTTCATTGCGGCGTGGGCCACCATCGCGCGCCTGCAGGCCGAGGGTAGCGGGGCAAAGACGATCGCGTTCCCGCCGGCACTCGAACCGTTCAAGGCCGACCCGCAGGTGAGCGCCGCGATGGCGCTGCAAAATCAGCTGTTCGCGTCGCGTCGTATCTCGCTCGACAGCGAACTGGATGCTGTTGACGAGAACGTCGCCGGTCTGCGCATGCAGATCAAGGGTCTGGAAGAGGCACGCGCAAGCAAGCGCGAACAGGCCACGTTCCTCAAAGAGCAACTGGGCGGCATGCGCGACCTGGCCAAGGACGGCTACATCGCGCGCAATCGGCTGCTCGACGTCGAGCGCACGTATGCGCAACTGAGCGGCGAGATGTCGGAAGACATCGGCAATATCGGCCGTGCCCAGCGCCAAGTGATGGAACTGAACCTGCGCAAGGTGCAGCGCGTACAAGATTTCCAGAAAGAAGTGCGCACGCAATTGGTGGAAGTACAGCGCGAAGCCGAAGCGCAGGGCGCACGCCTGCAGGCGCAGGACTATGACCTGAAGAATGCGGAAGTGCGCGCGCCGGCTGACGGTGTCGTTGTCGGTTCCTCGATCTTCACCCGTGGCGGCATTGTCGGCCCGGGCGCCAAGATGATGGACATTGTGCCATCGGGCAGTGCCCTGATCGCTGAAGGCGAACTGCCGGTAAACATGGTCGACAAGGTGCACGTCGGCTTGCCGGTCGAGCTGATCTTCTCGGCATTCAACACCAACCGCACGCCGCATATTCCGGGTGAAGTCACGCAAGTGTCGGCCGACCGCGCCATCAACGAACATACCGGCGTGCCTTATTACAAGGTCAAGGCCCGGGTCACGCCGGAAGGCGCGCGCATCATCGCTCAGAAGAAAATGGAAATACAGGCCGGCATGCCGGTCGAGGTCTTCGTCAAGACTGGCGAGCGCTCGATGATGAGCTACCTGCTCAAGCCGATCATCGATCGCGCCCAGACATCGATGTCGGAGGACTGATGCGCATGTTCTCGATGAAACTGTTGCCTGGTCTGTTGGGTGCCGCGCTGGTTGCGCTCAGCGCCCAGGCGTCGGCGGTCAACTTGCTGGAGGCATATGACCTGGCATTGCAGCACGACCCAGCCTTCCGGGCCGCGCAGTTTGCCAATGAGGCAGGCAAGGAAAACCGCATTCTGGGGCGCGCCGGGCTGTTGCCAAGCGTAAGCGCGAGCCATGGTGCCAACAAGGTGGACAACCTGACTGAAAGTGCCGGCCGTACCCTGCGTGACGAGCGCTATATTTCACGCTCGACCTCGGTACAGGTGCGCCAGCCGCTATTCGCCATGGACGCGCTGGCGCGTTACCGCCAGGGTGTTGCCCAGACGAGCTATGCAGCGGCGCAGTTCCAAAGTCAGGAACAGACCGTCATTCTGCGCGTGGCCGAGGCGTACTTCGACGCCTTGTTCCAGGCCGATCAGGTCGCGCTGGCGCGTGCCGAGCGTGAAGTATTCGCCGAGCAGCGCAGCGTCAATAACCGCCTGTTTGAAAAAGGCGAGGGCACCAAGACCGACATGCTCGAAACGCAGTCGCGCCTGGATCTGGCCGAGGCTGCGCTGATTGAAGCCCAGAACACGCTGGGATCGGCGCTCGATACGCTGGCTGGTATTGTCGGCGGTCAGGTTGACACGCTGACCCAGCTCCAGCCAGGCTTCCGCGTCGAGCAAAAGGATGTGCTCGGCTACGACCGCTGGAAAGAAACTGCGCTGGCACGCAATCCGGATATCCAGGCGCTGCAATTCAATGTGCAAATTTCTACCGAGGAAATCAAGCGACAGCGCGCCGCGCACTATCCACGCCTGGACGCGGTGGCGAGCTATAACCGTGGTATTTCGGATACCACGAACACCGTCAACCAGGATATCAAGACGCAGAGTATCGGTTTTCAGCTGAATATTCCGATTTATTCGGGTGGCGCGATCAGCGCATCGACACGCCAGGCGGCGGCCAACAAGGGCAGGACGCTGGCCGAGCTCGAAACGCAGATCAGCCGCACGCTGGTCGAGCTGCGCCGTCAGTACACGCTGACCGAAAGCAGCGTGCCGCGCATCGATGCGCTGATCAAGGCGGTGGATTCGGCGCAGTTGCTGGTCACTGCCACCGAGCAAAGCATCAAAGGCGGCGTGCGCATCAACCTGGATCTGCTCAATGCGCAGCGCCAGCTGTCGATCGCGCAGCGCGACCTGGCCCAGGCGCGCTATGGCTACATGCTCGCGTCCCTGCGCTTGAAGGCTGCCGCCGGCACGCTCGGCCGGGATGACGTCAGGCTGCTGGCCGCATACTTCCAGTAATTCGGCGGCTTTGTCGCCGCATGTAAAAAAGGCCTACGAGCAATTAGCGCGTAGGCCTTTTTCAATGGCGTTGCAGCGGTTCAGCCGTGTGCGTTGGTGCCGGTGGCGGCATCCACCGCGCTCGTGCCGGCATGTTTGCCCACGCAATGCGGACAAGACACCTCATACACATAATCAGGCGACAACTGCTGGCGCGGCGTCACGATCGCGCGGCAGGCGAAGCACTGCACGGTTTCAGTCG
>Ga0265798_10010732_pt1 | contig 11238 bp, 11 predicted proteins | sample P3T30metagenome_FD_192430 | JGI IMG/M metagenome (GOLD analysis project Ga0265798, IMG submission 192430) | Plant litter microbial communities from East Loma Ridge, Irvine, California - P3 T30 | ecosystem: Environmental > Terrestrial > Plant litter > Unclassified | place: USA: California... | reverse complement strand
TTTTAGTGAAACAAAAGACAGGTAGTGATAGCTTCGAAAGTTTTAATGGCTTAGGCAAGAAAAATCCTTTAGTAGCACTTTCGCTTACAGTAGCGATGTTATCGTTAGCAGGTATTCCATTAACTGCGGGTTTCATTGGTAAATACCTAATGTTCCTTAACGTAATGGGAGAGTACCAGACGCTATTAGTGGCTTTTGCAATCTTAAATGCGCTGGTAGGTTTTTATTACTATTTCAAAGTGATCGTAGCCATGTGGTTTAAAGATGGTGCAGAGATTGAACTTTCTACGCCAGGCCAGTATAAAGTTGTTTTATTAGTTTCAGTGGCAATTACGCTGATTTTGGGTATTTATCCTGCAATTATTTTAAACCTCATATAGGTATACAGTTGTTAGATAATTATTTGTAGTTTTACGAATAATTCAATATGCACGATTTTTGGAATAACCTGCATCACCTGATTGATCCCGAGAAATTATTGAGGGAAGGCGGTTTCTATCTCGTTGTATTTGTAATTTATGCGGAAACCGGCTTATTCTTCGGTTTCTTTCTCCCGGGTGATTATTTGTTGTTCCTTGCTGGCATGTTTGTTGCCACAGGAAAGTTAGATGTAAATATTGCATTGCTTCTGGCTGGTCTCTGTGTTGCGGCAATCTCAGGTAACTTTACAGGTTATTGGTTTGGACGAAAAACTGGTCCGGTGCTGTATACCAGAAAAGACAGTTTCTTCTTCAAGAAGAAATATCTTAAGGCTGCAGAAAGATATTATATCAAACAAGGAGCTTTTGCATTAATTATGGGCAGGTTTGTTCCTATTGTTCGAACTTTTGCACCGATTTTTGCTGGAGTGGTTAGATTAGACTTTAAACGATTCGCCCTCTACAATGTAGTTGGCGGTGTTTTGTGGATTTGTTCCCTTACTTTATTGGGATATTTCTTAGGAAAGAGGTTTGAAAAAGAAATTAACGATTACTTATTATATATTATTATTGGATTTATCTTTATTACAACTATCCCTTTATTGATTACATTTGTAAAAAGTAAAGTAACAAGTTCTGACGAGGAAAAGACAGATTTAAACTAAAATGGCAAAAGAAGAAACTCACGCTTGGCATAGCGTATCACCAGGTAAAAACGTACCGGAAATTGTAAATGCAATTATTGAAATTCCAAAAGGTTCAAAAGCAAAATACGAAATAGATAAAGAATCTGGTTTAATTAAATTAGACAGGGTTCTTTTTTCATCCGTAATGTATCCTGCTAATTATGGTTTTATTCCTCAAACTTATTGTGATGATAAAGATCCTTTAGATATTTTGGTGCTTTGTTCGGTAGACGTTTATCCAATGACTTTAATCGAAGCTAAAGTTGTTGGTGTGATGCATATGGTAGACAATGGTGAGCAAGACGATAAAATTATTGCGGTAGCAGCTCATGATATGTCTGTTAATTATATTAACGATTTAGATGAATTGCCTCCTCACCAAATGAAAGAAATTGTGCGTTTCTTCCAGGATTATAAAGCTTTAGAAGATAAGAACGTAACTATCGAACATTTGTTAGGTGTTCGCTATGCTCATAAAGTTATTAAAGAGAGCATGGAACTTTATAACACAACATTTAGAGAATTAGCTTAATGGATTTACCCACGGTTTGCTTGTTTTTAAATTTTAAATTAAGCGCAATCCTTCCATCTTCAGATCTGGCGATGGTTGCCTTAGCGGAAACTGATACAGCTTCAGTTGGATGGCGGTTAATTTTTGCCTTATTTCTGGTATTGTTGAATGGATTTTTCGTTGCGGCAGAATTTGCCATTGTTAAAGTTCGGGCATCTCAAATAGAAATCAAAGCAAAAACAGGCAGTAGAGTGGGTAAGATGGCCAAAACAATTCTCCATAACCTGGATGGTTATCTGGCCGCCACGCAATTAGGTATAACGCTTGCATCACTAGGCTTAGGTTGGGTTGGTGAAGGCGTTATGCATACCATCTTCAAAAATCTTTTTGATAGCCTTCATTGGGGCTTGAGCGATGCTACCATTCATACTACATCAACAATAGTGGCATTTTCGCTCATTACTATAATGCATATCGTGTTTGGTGAGTTAGCACCAAAATCCTTTGCCATTCAGCGCCCGGTGGCTACTACATTATTCGTTTCTGTGCCTTTACAGATCTTTTATGTGGTTTTCAGGCCTTTCATCTGGACATTAAACAGCCTTGCCGCAGTTATCTTAAAGCCATTCGGCATTGATACCTCTGCTGGTCATGAATCGCTTCACAGTACTGAAGAGTTACAATATCTGTTGGAACAAGGTAAAGAGAGCGGTGCCCTTGATAATAATGAACATGAGTTGATTAAAAATGTATTCGATTTTAATGAACGTGTGGTTAAGAATATCATGGTGCCTAGAACGAAAATTTCCGGTATTGAATTAACCTCTCCAAAGGAAGAAGTAATAGACCGGATTATCAAAGAAGGATACTCCCGTTTACCCGTTTATGATGAAATCATGGATAAAATTGTTGGGATCATTCACGCGAAGGATATACTTCCGTTAGTAGCGGCAGGAAATCAACACTGGACATTAAACGATATCATCCGCAAGCCTTACTTCGTTACAGAAACTAAAAAAATTAATGATTTAATGAGCGAGCTGCAAAGCAACCGCATTCAAATCTCAATTGTATTGGATGAATTTGGCGGAACGGCAGGAATGGTCACGTTAGAAGATATTGTAGAAGAATTAGTGGGCGAAATTCAGGATGAATACGATGAAGAAAAACCATTGGTTGAAAAAGTATCTGATAATGAGTTTATCGTAAATGCCTTTGCAACAGTTTATGATGTTAATGAGCATTTACCACATGATTTGCCTGAAGATGAGGATTTTGATACCATCGGTGGTTTAGTATCGCATGTGTTTGAACGCATTCCGGAGGTTGGAGAAAGCAATGAATCCTATGGTTACCTATTTACCATCCTGAAAAAGACAGAACAGAACATTGAAACTATAAAGTTAGAATTGGTTATTAACGAAGAAGATATGGTTGATAATCACTAATTTCAACACATGCATATTTTTTATACGCCTGATATTACCCAAAACACTTACACCTTAAACGAAGAAGAAAGCAAACACTGCGTTCGTGTGCTTCGACTTTCAACAGGTACTATTGTTAATCTGGTTGATGGTGTTGGAGGTTTTTACACAGCAGAAATCGTTGTTGATCATCCCAAGAAAGTAGTTTTATCTATCTTAAATGTTGAAAAGGAGTTTCATAAGCGTAATCACTATTTACACATTGCTGTAGCGCCAACAAAGAACATTGATAGACTGGAGTGGTTCCTGGAAAAAGCTACTGAATTAGGCATTGATGAAGTTACACCAATCATTACCGATCGCTCGGAGCGAAGAGTGGTTAAAGATGATCGGTTGAATAAGGTAATCACATCTGCCGTAAAACAGTCCATTAAAGCCTATCATCCAAAGTTAAATGAGGCCACATCGTTTGATGATTTTTTAAAACAACCATTTGACGGTGAGCAATTAATGGCCCATTGTATTGATCAAACCGAAAAGAAGTTTATCTCTGATCTGGTTACTCCCCATCAAAAATATTTAATCCTTATTGGTCCCGAAGGTGATTTCACACCAGGAGAAGTGGATTTAGCTTTGAATAAAGGCTTTAAACCATTAACTTTAGGTGAGAACAGGTTGCGCACAGAAACTGCTGCACTGGCTGTTTGTTTCGAAATCAATTACCTTAACCGATGAAAAGAGTTATACGTTACAAGTTAAAAGTTTTAGGTCAACGTTCATTATTCTTAAAACTATTCCTCTTTTTTTCGCTTTTCCTCATTCCTTGTTTTTTACTCTTTGGCCTTTTTTCTTTTACTGGTCCTTCTTATAGAATGGCAAAACTAAAATATAGCGGCGGTGGCGATTGGTACGCTGATCGAACAGCTTTACCAAACCTTATTGCTTTTTGTAATTTAAATTTAAAGACGAATTTTGTTGTGGAAGAGGGTATTGTTGAAGTTGGAAGTAAAGAGATTTTTGGTTTCCCGTTCGTGTACATGACCGGGCACGGAAATGTGCAGTTTAGTGATGTAGAAGCAAAAAATTTAAGGCAATATCTGGTTGGCGGTGGTTTTCTTCATATTGATGATAATTATGGTTTAGATAAGTTCATCAGGCCACAGATGAAGAAGGTATTTCCTGAGCTTAATTTTGTAGAGTTACCCGCTAATCATGCCATCTATAACCAGAAATATAAGTTCGCCGGAGGATTGCCGAAGATCCACGAACACGACAATAAACGTCCGCAAGGATTTGCATTAATTTATAAAGGCAGGGTAGTCTGTTATTATACCTTTGAGTGCGATCTGGGTAATGGATGGGAAGATTTCGGCACCTATCCTGAGGACACACAAGAAACGCGGCTAAAAGCACTTAAAATGGGTGCTAACTTGGTTCAGTATGCTTTAACACAATAACATGATGTATAAGGTTGCGGTAAATGAAAATACGCTGTTTAATATTGAGGAGCAGGGAGAAAAAACTTTCGTCAATGATCATGAAGTGGAACTGGATTTAAGTATGATATCTGCTTCACAGGCTCATATTTTATATCAGCATCAATCATATAATGTTGAAGTTATTGACCTCAATCAACAAAATAAAACCTGCAAAATAAAGGTTAATGGCACTACCTATAAGATTAAAGCAGAAGACCAGTTCGACCAATTATTGAAGCAGTTAGGAATGGATAGCCTGGTAGCTGGTAAAGTGGCTGAAATTAAAGCACCAATGCCAGGCCTGGTATTAAAAGTACTGGTAGAAGAGCATGCAGAAGTGAAAAAAGGAGATAATCTTTTAGTACTCGAAGCAATGAAAATGGAAAACATCTTAAAATCGACTACCGATGGCATTATTAGCAAAGTAGCCATTAAACAAGGAGATAAAGTGGAAAAGAACCAAATCCTGATTCAATTTAAATAGTATCTACTTTATTATAAAAGAAAAGTCCCGGTTAAAAACCAGGACTTTAAATTATTTGCTTCTACCTACCCGATAAGGTTTTGGAGGAGGTGTTTTAAAACTTCTTTTGCCTGCCGTGCTAATTTCGGGAGCTCCAAGCATGGTCATCGCACAACGGAAGCCAACTTCTGCAGATGACTCATCCTGTTGCATAAAACGGCGGGTAGCCGGATTTAGCCAGTAAGCCATATCATTCCATGATCCGCCTTTATAAACCCTCGATTTATCATTTACCAACGTTACACCTTCTTCATTTAAGAGGATATTTTGTTTGTCTCGATAACCCCTTTGATCTGCCTGATAAGCATTGGCAAGTGGAATGGTTTGCGGATCTGTAGATTTTGAGATAGAGTCTACCCGTTTAGCTTGTGCTTGTTTTTCTGCCCAGGTTTGTTTTCTTCCTGAATATGCGTTTTCCTTAATCGGATTGCCGTATTTATCAAGCGCAATTTTACCACTTTGCGTATCTTCTAATTTTTTATTGGTAAAGTAGTTACCACGATAAGGATTAAATGCGTCTGCATCTGTAAAGGTGCCAGTTCTGTAAACATCATTTACCCACTCATTCACATTTCCAGCCATATTAAACAAACCGAAATCATTTGCAGCGTATTGAATTACTGGCACGGTTAAATCGCCTTTATCATTTAAAGATCCGCCAACACCCATATAGTCTCCGGGCGCTCTTTTAAAGTTGGCCTGAATCATACCTCTTGTTTTTTTACTTGCAGAACTCACACCCAATCCATTCCAAGGGTATATTTTATTCTGATTAATATTTTCGTATTCAGTGTTTCCAATAAGTCCAAGCGCTGCATATTCCCATTCTGCCTCTGTTGGTAAACGATAAGGCTGCATAATTACACCATCTTCCAATGTTGCGGTTCTGCGTGGTTGGGTATTTCCTTTTCCAGCGCCAGCGGTTGTTGTTGCGGCTCCGGCTTTAGTATTGTAATCAATTGGCGCATTTTTTCCTTTATCATCATACTGACCATTGATGTAAGCATCTGTGTTAAAAGGCTTGTCTGGCCTTGGCGTTGCCGCAGCTGTTGCATTATTGCCTTTACCTGTATTACCTGCGTTAAGGGTTTTATAATCTGTCAAAATCCCTCTCTCACGCAATATAAATTCATTTGCTCTCGAAGTTCTCCATTCACAATAGCGCGAAGCTTGTTCCCAAGATACACCGACAACAGGGTAATCACGGTAGGCAGGATGTCTTAAATAATTGTCAACGTAAGGCTCGTTGTAAGATAATGCGCTTCGCCATACCAGGGTATCAGGTAGCTCATTATAATAAAACTCACGATCTTCAGGGTAATTATACCTAATCCAGTGTAAATATTCCAGCCAATCGGTATTTGAAACTTCCGTTTCATCCATGTAGAATGATGGAACAGTAACCTGTCTTTTATAATTGTAGATATTCGGTTCCACGCCCGGCACTTCAATTGCGCTACCGCCAACCACTAAAACGCCACCCTCTATGGGAATCAATCCAGGGCCTGGTGCACGCTTATACTGAGTAGCCACAGCAAAGGCTCCTGATGCATTATTTTTGCTCTTTCTATCAGCATAAGGAATACCCGTTTTGCTAGAACTGTTTCCACCTTTAGAACTGCATCCCGATAGTACAGCTGCTAATGACAAAAACGTAAAAGAATATAGTAATAGTTTTTTCATATGTTACTTTAAAAAGTATCGCCCAACAACATTTCGACAAATAAAATTAAACAAATTTAAATGAATATAAATATAATAATATTTTATTCTCATATATTTTTAAAGTAATAGCGTATTGAGTGTTTTCGTGTTTTTTCTGTGAAATTTCAATGCAGGTATTTTCGTTAAGCATTGTGAATAAGAGGTTTAAAAGTTCAACCCTCAATTTAAATCTGCTTGTAGCCTAACAAATCATTTTCAGGGTTGAATATTCACGCTTAAAAATAGCTGCTATCATTTTCAATTTTATTCCTCTGAGTTTTACAGGTGATTAAACTACCTTAAAATTTCTTAAATAGTGCCTTTAATGGTAAACTGAATAAAAACTGATGGATGGGGGCTGAACATAAATAAGACAGCAGTGAAATTTAGATGATCCGTTAAAAAAATAACTGTTAGCGATAATCTAATAACCCACTGAGTGACTTTGTATTATAGATTTTGGAAGTGCATCAAGGTGTAAATAAATGAGGGTTTAATTAGTAAATTATGAGTTAATTCGTATTTTGGTAAAATATAGTTTTTGGTTTAACGTTAAATGAACATATCTGCAAGTTTTTTCTCAATACCAAAATCTAAAATTACGTACCTTTAAAGGATGAATCTCAAGTACATTTGTAAACTTGCTTTTTCTGCACTCTCTTTCGCCTTGGTGTTTGGTAAAACAAACGCACAAGTAGTTGCTGGTAATACATTAACCAGCGGTAGTGAATCTAATAATATTGTAACAGCCGTTCCATTTTTATTAATTACTCCTGATGCCCGTACCGGATCAATGGGAGATGCTGGTGTAGCAGTTGCCGGCGATGTAAATTCCGCCAGTATTAACGCTGCTAAATTGGCTTTCCTTGATAAACCATACGGCTTTGCTGTTTCTTATAGCCCCTGGTTAAAAAGCCTGGTGCCGGATATTAGCCTTACGTATCTGAGTGGCTTTTATAAATTGGATGATAGAAATACCATTGGTGCATCGTTAAGATATTTTTCGTTAGGGTCAATTCAGTTAACTGATATCAATCAGCAAGAACTTGGAATTGCAAACCCAAACGAATTAGCGTTTGATGTTTCTTTTGCAAGGAATTTCGGCGAAGATTTCTCATTGGGAGCTACTTTACGTTACATTTATTCCAATCTGGCTTCTGGTCAGTTTGCTTCCGGACAGGTGCGAGGCGGTAATGCCATCGCTGTTGATGTTTCAGGACTGTATAAAACACCAGTAAATTTATTCGGAAAACAAGCTGTCTTTTCTGCCGGCGCGAACATTTCTAACATTGGTACAAAAATGAATTATTCTGATGTTGGTCAGGGATTTTTTCTGCCTACAAATTTTAAATTAGGCGGCGCTTCCACCATTATTTTAGACGATTATAGTACCTTCACTTTTGCACTAGATTTTAATAAGTTATTAGTGCCTACGCAACCTATTTACGATGCCAATAATAATATCGTAAGCGGAAAAGATCCAAACCGGTCTGTTCCTGCAGGAATATTTGGATCTTTTAGCGATGCACCCGGAGGGTTTAGTGAAGAACTTAAAGAAGTTGGCATCTCTACCGGAGTGGAGTATTGGTATAATCAACAATTTGCAATAAGAGCCGGTTATAACCATCAAAGTCCGATGAAAGGCGATAGCCGCTATTTTACATTGGGATTAGGCTTAAAATACAATGTTTTTAACATAGATTTTTCTTACTTATTGGCGAATGCTCAAACAAGTCCGCTTGCCAATACCTTACGTTTTGGTCTTTTGTTTAACTTTGGCGATAAGAAAATCGTAAAGTAATCTCATTATTTGGCGGTTTGATCAATCGATTTATCCAATCAGATCTATAAATTTAATTCAATGAAAATTAGAGTAGGCTTCGGCTTCGACGTGCACCAGTTAAAAGATCAGCATCCTTTTGTGGTTGGTGGTGTTACTTTAGAACATCATAAAGGTGCTTTCGGCCATTCAGATGCAGATGTTTTACTTCATGCCATTTGTGATGCACTTTTAGGCGCAGCTAATCTGCGTGATATCGGCTTCCATTTTAAAAATACAGACGACCGTTGGAAGGGCATCAGCAGTATCATCTTGCTAAAGGAAACCGTGAAATTGTTAACAGAAAAAGGCTGGCAAGTAGGAAATATTGATGCCATGCTTTGTTTAGAAGCGCCAAAAATCAATCCCCACATTCCTGCAATGCAAGAAAATATTGCGGCTGCCATCGGAATTTCTACCGAAGAGATTTCTATAAAAGCAACAACCAATGAGCTCATGGGATTTGTTGGAAGGGAAGAAGGCGTAGTCGCTTATGCGGTCTGCCTGATCGAGAAGGCGTAAAAAGTTTCTAATTATTTTTAGATAGGAAAAGCTGGATTAATTAAATGATCCAGCTTTTTTAGTTCATTAATTATTCGTCGAGATAACCAAATTTTCCCTGATTATAATCGGAGATAGCTTGTTGAATCTCTTCCTCTGTATTCATTAAAAATGGTCCGTAATGTACAATCGGCTCATTAATGGGTTCCCCGCTTAAAATAAGAACCACACTGTTTTCTCTCGCTTCAATCTCAATCTCTGTTCCGGTATTTTCGAAATAGATAAAGTGATTGACATCAGCCTTTTCTGATCCGTTCAATTTTATGGCTCCTTCAATAACCATAAAACCGGTATTGAAGTTTTCCGAAAAACTAAAATGTGCTTTTCCGCCTTTATTTAATCTTGCATTATATACATTTATCGGAGAAAAAGTATTTGCATTCCCTTTAATCCCTTGATAACTTCCAGCAATAATTTCAATTCTTCCTCCTTCACCGGGCAAATCAACAGATACCATTTCCGATTGTTTAACAACCTGATATTTAGGTTTTCCCAATTTATACATTGCAGGTAAGTTAATCCAGAGTTGAACCATCTGGAACGGGCCACCAGTAAGGCTATATTGCGTTTCATGGTATTCTTTATGAAGAATGCCACTTGCGGCGGTCATCCATTGAACATCTCCGGGATAGATAGCACCAGAATTTCCAGCACTATCGTGGTGTGCAATTGCACCATGATAAGCTATCGTTACGGTTTCAAAACCACGGTGTGGATGTATACCTACTCCCCGAGGATCTTTGCGTGCAGAAAAATTGATTTTAGAGCCATAATCCATCAGGAAAAACGGACTCATATTAATATCATACCCACCCGGAAAAAAGTTATGTACCCTAAAACCATCGCCTACCATATGTGGTGCAGGCGGATTTAATATTTTCGCTACTGGTTTTACTTCCATATAAATGCTTATTGAGATAAAAAAACTGGAGCGCCGGAAACGACTTAAACTTGTTTTACAAATTGAAGCTCAGCTGATAAGCGAACTTCTTCGCTTACCATTACGCCACCACCCTCAATAGCGGTATTCCAGGTTAAGCCGAAATCTGTTCGGTTAATTTTTCCATTTAACGTGAAACCTGCTTTTGTATTCCCCCAAGGATCTGTAGCAATACCTCCAAACTCAGCAGTTAAGTATACTGGTTTGGTTTGGCCTTTGATTGTTAAATCACCTTTAATGAGGTAGTCGCTACCCTCTTTTTCGACAGATTTTGATTCGAATTCGATATGCGGAAATTGTTCGCCATCAAAAAAGTCTGCACTTTTTAAGTGGTTGTCGCGATCTGTATTACCGGTATCAAGAGAATTGATGTCACCTTTAAAAGTAATTTCCGAATGATCGAAATCTTCGCCTTCAGCTGCTAATGTCGCTGAAAAAGATTTCATATTACCGGTAATGGTCGTGATCATTAAGTGTTTGACCTTGAACTGGAGTTCGCTATGTGTTGGATCTAAGACCCATTTTACAGTTGCCATATATTTTGATTTGATGCTTTTAATATTACATCACAAAAATACGTTACAGGCTTAGGATCAGGGTTGATGTATGGTAATTAATGATTGAATGACTAAATTATTGAATGTTGAAAACCATTGGGTCATTCAAAATTCAATCATTTGAAATTACTTAAGGTCGGAAGTGTTTATGGGCGAGTTCTTTCCTCACCCTGCTAAGCGATTCTGGTGTAATTCCTAAATAAGAGGCGATCATCCATTGCGGAACCCGAAGCGTAAGGTTTGGATAGAGTTTGATAAAATCGAGGTAGCGTTCTTCAGCAGTTGCACTGAGTAGCATATTAATCCTTTTCTGCATAAAACGAATTGAATTATTAAGTAACTTAACCTGCATCGGCTGGAGGCAGGGCACCTTGATGGCCGCCTGCTCCAAAAAATCATGTGGCATCAAAACGGTCTCCGAAGCCTCAATAGCATCGATAAAGAAAACCGAAGCTTCATTGTTCAGGTTGTTTCTGTCGGCAATAAGCCAATTTTCGGGTGCAAACTGGATAATATGTTCTTTCCCTTTTGAATCAATTGAATATGCTCTTAGAAGGCCTTTACCGACAAAAAAGCCATGTTTAGAGGTTTCTCCGGTATATTGCACCATTTC
>Ga0265798_10010729_pt1 | contig 11239 bp, 11 predicted proteins | sample P3T30metagenome_FD_192430 | JGI IMG/M metagenome (GOLD analysis project Ga0265798, IMG submission 192430) | Plant litter microbial communities from East Loma Ridge, Irvine, California - P3 T30 | ecosystem: Environmental > Terrestrial > Plant litter > Unclassified | place: USA: California... | reverse complement strand
TCCGTCAGGCGGTCGCAGCTCATGTCCATGCCATAGACTTCCCAGTCGGTGGTCGCGAGGATGCGCTTGGACAGGTGGTGGCCGATGAAGCCGTTGACGCCGAGGATGAGGACTTTTTTCATGGTGGACTTTCGTGGATCGAGGATTGCGAAGGTGGTGGTTCAGCGGTTGGTAATCACCGTCCGGAAGGCATCGGCGCCGACCACGCGCAGCGGCACTTGCTGTTCGCGCAGGTCGGCGACGATGTCGGGACGGACGATCGCCACGCTGGAAACGCCGGCGGCCGTGTCGCGCCGCCATTGTTCGATAAAGGCCGGCACGGTCGGGATGCCCATTGCCGGTTCCTGGGCGAGTCCGAACGCGAACTCGTCCTCGTAGGCGGCCAGCCTGGCCGGCCGCCCCAGATAAAAGGTCAGCGACTGGGCATACTGGCCGACCGAATACAGTTGCGTGGCCGGTGTCAGCACGCTGCGGACGATGGGCGCGAGGTCGGCGCCGGCGCGCGAGCGGCCCAGGGTGTCGGAGCCGGCCAGCAGCAGCTGGCTCGCGCCGAAGCCGGCCGCGGCCAGCACCAGCACGTGGGCGCCGCGCCAGTCGCGCCGGGCGCACCACAGGCCGAACGCGCCACCGGCCAGCAGCAGCAGGCCGGCCGCGCCGATCCAGGGCAGCCAGGCGGCGTAGGGCGTGAATTCGTCGGAGGGCAGGCCGAGCCGATGGGCGCAGGGCGCCACGGCCAGCAGCGCCAGGCCGGTGACCAGCGCCAGCGCCGCGTTGGCGCCGAGCAGGCCGCGCGAGGCGCTCTCCAGGCGGCGCCCCACCAGCAGGGCCAGCGCCGGGAACACCGGCAGGATGTAGCCGGGCAGCTTGGAGCTCGACAGGCTGAAGAACACCACGATGAAGACCACCCAGACCGACAGCAGCAGGCCGGGACGGAAACCCTCTCCGGGCGCGCCGCGCCGCAGGCCCGCGACCACGCTGTGCGCCAGCATGCCCAGCCACGGCAGGCTGCCGACGGCCAGCAGCAGGATGAAGAAATACCAGGGCGCTTCGCGGTGATGTTCCTTGAGCAGGAAGCGCTCCAGGTGCTCGTGGATGAAGAAGAAGTGCGGCTGTTCCGGGTTCTTCAGGCCCACCAGCACGAACCAGGGCGCGCCGATCGCCGCATACAGCAGCAGGCCGCAGCCGGCATGCAGGCGCGTCAAGATGCGGCGGTCACGCGCGGCCACGCTGTAGAGCGCCAGCACGGCGCCCGGCAGCACGATGCCGACCAGGCCCTTGGACAGCGTCGCCAGCGCCATCGCGGCCCAGCAGGCCAGCATCCAGTTGCGGCGCGCGCGCTCGCCGCCGCCCTCGCGCTGGGCCAGCAGCAGCGCGCACAGGGCCAGCGCCAGCATCGCGGACAGGCCCATGTCGAGCGAATCGACCTGGGAAAAACCGGCCCAGTAAAAGCTGGACGCCAGCACCAGCGCCGCATACAGGCCGGCGCGCGCGCCGAACAGGCGCGCCCCGGTGTAGCCGGCCAGCGCCACGCCGGCGATGCCGCACAGGCCGGTCCACAGGCGCGCCTGCCATTCGCCGATGCCGAACAGGCTGAACGAGAGCGCATTCATCCACGCCTGCAGCGGCGGTTTTTCGAAGTACTTGATGCCGTCCAGGCGCGTGGTGATCCAGTCGCCGCTGGCGAACATTTCGCGCGCCATTTCGGCGTAGCGGCCCTCGTCGGGCGGCGCCAGCGCGCGGATCGACAGCGCGTACAGCGAGGCCAGGACGAAGAAGGCCAGGAGCGCGCCGATGGCCGCCCGGTTGCGATGCAGCTGGTTCATGCTTCAGGTGTGCTCGTCGATCGTGTTGCCGGGTACGCGGGACGGGGGCGCAGCGGCGCGCGTGCCGCGCGGCTGCGGAAAGTGCAGGGTGAAGGTGCTGCCCTTGCCGGGACTGCTCTCGACCTCGGCGCGGCCGCCGTGCAGTTCGGCGATCGAGCGCACCACGGCCAGCCCGAGGCCGGTGCTCTCGGTGGAACTGCGCGCGGCGTCGGCGCGGTAGAAGCGGTCGAACAGGTGGGGCAGGTGATTGGCCGCGATGCCGGCGCCGTCGTCGCGCACCGCCACCATCACGCCGTCGCGCTGGCGTTCGGCCAGCAGGCGCACGGTGCCGCCGTGCGGGGTGTAGCGCAGCGCGTTCGACAACAGGTTCGACAGCGCCCGCCGCAGCAGCAGCGGATCGGCCAGCAGCTCGCAGTCGCCATCGGCGGTGAGCGTCACACCCTGTTCCTCGGCGGCGATGCCGTAGAACTCGACCAGCTTGCGGAACTCGTCGCCCAGCGCCAGCAGCTCGGGATGCACGTGCTGCTCGGCGTTGTCGGCGCGCGCCAGGAACAGCATGCTGGCCACCATGCGCGACAGGCGGCTGCCTTCCTCGACCACGACTTCGAGGGTGTTCTGGTATTCGGCCGGGGTGCGCGCCCGCGCCAGGGTCACGCTGGCCGCCGCCACCAGGTTGTTCACCGGCGAGCGGAATTCGTGCGCGATGTCGGACGAGAAGCGCGCCAGCTGCTCGAAGGAGCGTTCCAGCCGCGCCAGCACTTCGTCGAAGCTGCCGGCCAGCGCGCGCAGCTCCGCCGGCCAGTCCTCGCGCGCGATCCGCGCATGCAGCTGCTCGGCATTGATGCGGCCGATCTCGCGCGACATCGCGCGCACCGGTGCCAGGCCGCGCCGCGCCAGCAGCCAGGCGATGGCGGCCGACAGCGCGATCGCGATGCCGACCACGGCGCTCAGCTTGTTGCGGTAGGCGTCCAGCAGGTGGCGGTTGCGGGTGATGTCGATCGCGCCGCGCAGCACCGCGCCCCTGGCGCCGAGCGCGGGACCGTGGATCTCGAGCGCTTCGGGACCTGGCGTGTCGACCGCCATGTCGAGCACCAGGAAGGAACGCTGGCCGGTCTCGATGCGCACGAATTTCCCGGCCGCGACCGGGTTGGTCAGCGCCTGCGCGAAGGCCGCCGGATTGGCCGACGCGGCTTGCACCTTGCCATCGGCGCCGCGCAGCTGCCAGGCGAACTTCTGGTGTGCCTCCTGGTATTCGCGCCACTCGTACTGCCACTGGGTGGAGGGGATGCGCTTGCCGGTCAGGTATTCGAGCGTGTCGCGCTGGATCTGCAGGTCGTCGCGCAATTCCGCTTCTTCGCGGTGGTGCAGCTGGCGTACCAGTTCGGCGTACATCATGGCCGACACGCCCAGCACGATGACCGTGATCGCGGCGCTGACGAACACGCTCATGCGCAGGGTCAGCGACCAGTTGCCGCGCAGGCGCGCTTCAGGCGCGGACTTCGAGGACATAGCCTACTCCGCGCACGGTGTGCAGCAGTTTGACCGGATACGGGTCGTCCAGCTTGGTGCGCAGCCGGCGCACCGCCACCTCGACCACATTGGTCTCGGATTCGAAATGGATGTCCCAGACCTGGCCGGCGATGACGGTGCGCGACTGCACCTCGCCGGCGCGCCGGATCAGCAGCGACAGCAGGGCGAATTCCTTCGGGGTCAGGTCGATGCGCTCGCCGCCGCGGGTGGCGCGGTGCTTGAGCAGGTCGAGGCGCAGGTCGGCCAGCTCGAACACGGTGGGCTCGGCCTGGGCCGAGGCGCGTGCATTGCGGCGCAGGATGACGCGCACCCGCGCCAGCAGTTCGCTGAACGCGAAGGGCTTGACCAGGTAATCCTCGGCGCCCAGTTCGAGGCCGCGCACGCGGTCGTCGATGGCGTCGCGCGCCGTCAGGAACAGCACCGGCGTCTCGCGCTGGGCGCGCCGCGCCGTTTCCAGGATGGTCCAGCCGTCCAGGCCGGGCAGCATCACGTCGAGGATGGCCACGTCGTAGTCCGCGGTGAGCAGCAGGTGCAGGCCGTCCGGCCCGTTATTGGCGACATCGACCACCATGCCTTCTTCCTTCAGGCCCTGGGACAGGTAATTGGCGGCGGTGGCCTGGTCTTCCACCAGCAGGATCTTGCTCATGCCGCACTCCGGGCCGCGCGCAGGGAGCGGATCAGGATGGTGACATTGTCATGGAAGTGGAATACGTGCATGGCCTGCGGTAATGGGGCTCGAAGAAGACAGCGCCATTGTGCAGGAAAATGAATAACGGGAACCGTGCGGCAAGATTACATTTACGTAAGGTAACTCAGCATGGGTGTAGCGATGGCGCGACTAGAACGGCGGCGCCGTGCCCGGCATTTCCGGTGGCAGCCCGAGGTCGACCGACCAGCGCGCCAGCGATGCGAAGTCGCACCCTTCGGCAAGTTGGCGGGCCTGGAAAGCGGCGTGGACGCGCGCCTCGCCGCCACTCCGGTGCGCAGGCGCGGCCAGCATCAGCGGCAGGGTCGGGAAGTGGGGTTTCAGGCGTTCCAGCAGCACGTCGCCGACGCCGGGCGCGACCCAGGCCGGCGGCGGGAACGCGATCGCCACGCGCACGCCCTTCAGCTCGGCGATGGCGACCTCGACCTTCATATCCGGTCGCTTTCCTTGCGCACGACGCGGCCGATCACCAGGCAGACGTTGCCCTGGCAGAGCTTGCGGTGGTAGCGGCGCTGGTCGCGGTTGTCCGAAGTGAGCCACCACTGGCCGGCATCGCGCGCCAGGCGCTTGACCACCGCCTCGCCCTCGTAGTTGAAGGCATACACGGCGCCGTCGACCAGCTTGGTGTCGAGGGTGTTGATGATGACGATGTCGTCTTCGTACAGCGAAGGTTCCATGCTCTCTCCCTTGACCAGGATGGCGATCAGGTGCCCGGGATGCAGGTTGTTGCGTTCGATCCAGTTGCGGCGCATGCCGAGGGTGCCGCCGTCGCGCTGTTCGGGCTCGGTATGAAAGCCGGTGATGCCGGCCGACAGGCGCAACTTGACCATCTGGATCTGCACGAACTCGGCATCGTCGTTGTCGGCGGCGCGCACCGGCATCGCCTGGCGCAGTCCATGCAGCGGCGCCTGGTGCGGCTCGCCCTGGCCGGTCATCAGCCAGATGTGGGAAAAGCCGAGTTCGCGCTCGATGTTCAGGGCGTAGCGGATGTCCATCGATTTGATCTTCCCGGTCAGCCACTGGTTGACGACGCTCTTGGACGCGCCCGAGGCTTTGACGAGGCCGGATTGCCCACGCTCGCCCTCGAGTTGCGGGGCGGCGCGGTACAGGTAGTCGAGACGGTCGGATAGCATGTGCATGTTAAGTATCCTAAACCCGATTTGGTTTAGAGTTCTTGACTGAGTTCAGTTTAGACTTCTATACTTTACGTCAAAGACAGCGGCTTGGGAAGGGTCGCCGGATACCGGACGCGACAGGACGCGCGATCGGTGGCGCCTGCCTGGGACATTCGGTTTTGTCGTAGGAGAAGAGGGGGAGAATCATGAGCAAACCACATCCATTCGAGCTGGCCAGCTACGTCGGCGGCATGGCCTCGATCGGCGCCGCGCTCAGCCTGACGAGCGTCGGCGCCGCGGTCGGCATCGTCACCGCGCTGCTGACCTGCCTGACGAATACGCTGTACACCTGGCGGCGCGACCGGCGCGAGCAGCGCGAGAGCGATGCGAGGCTGGCGCGCATGGACGATGCGGCTGGGTGAACTGTGTTGGGGGGCGGCGTGCAGATGCCGCCCTGCGGCATACGCGGCAGATCTCGGCAGCTTCCTTACGCGGCATCCGTGGACGGCAGGGCTGGCTCCGGCGCCACATGGCTGGCGGCGGCGTGCGGCGGACGGGGCGCCAGCAATTCCAGTACTGCGGCGGCCACCCGTTCCGGCGCCACCCCGGCCAGGCAGGCGTGATGGCCGGCGGGACAACTGCTCTTGTAGCAGAAGCGGCAGGGCACGTCCTGGAACAGCACGCGGTTGGGCACGGCCCAGGGCGTGTGCTGGGGATTGGTCAGCGCATACAGGTCGACCAGCGGCGTGCCGACCGCCGCGGCGATGTGGGCCGGGCCGGTATTGTTGGTGACGGCGACCGCGGCCATGCCCAGCACCGCGCCGAGCTCGCCCAGGCCGAGCTGGCCGGCCAGCGACACGGCCGGCACGCCGGCAGCCAGGCGGATGCCGTCGACCAGCGCCGTCTCGGCTCCGTCGCCGGTCAGCACCAGCGGCAGGCCGGGCGCACTGGCCAGCAGGCGCAGCAGGCGTGCCCACAGGGCCGGCGGCCAGCGCCGCGAGGCGGCGCTGGCGCCCGGGTGCAGCAGGATCCAGGGGCGGTCCGGATCGACGCCGGCCCGGCGCAGGCGCGCATGGCCCGCGGCCACGTCGGACGGCCGCGGCGCGAAGGACAGGTGCAGGTCGGGCGGCGCGCAAGCGACGCGCGCCACCAGCGCCAGCTGGCGCAGCACCTCGTGGCGCACCAGCGTGGGCGATTCCGGCTCGGGCACCCAGTCGCTGAGCAGGTCGTAGGGGTTCTCGCGGCAATGTGCCAGGCGCAGCGGGATGCCGGCCAGCTGGCACAGCAGGGCCGCCGGCAGCGCACTCTGGGTGTAGGTGGTGAAAATGACGGCGGCGTCGAAGCGGCGCGCGGCCAGCGTGGCCACCAGCGCCAGTCCGGCCTCGGCGTCGCGGATGGCCGTGCCCGGCCAGGGCGGCGCCTTCGGCGGCGCTTGCCCGGGCGCGGCGGGGCTGGCGGGTGCTTCGGGCAGCGCGGGTGCGTCGGATACCGCCGCCGCGCCCTCCTTGACCCAGGCCGCGCGGTGCACGATGAGCTCGTCGATCTCGGGCACGAAGGGTGCGACGGCGGCGCCGGACGGCGAGCCCAGCAGGGTGAGGCGGCGGCCTGGCAGGGCCGCGCGCAGGGCGCGCATGGCCGGCGTGCACATCAGCACGTCGCCGAGCGCATCGAGGCGCACGCACAGGATGCGCCGGGCCGACTGCCAGCGCGCGCTCATGCCGCCTCCACGTGGTTGGCGATCAGTACCGCCGCCGCATACAGGTCGGGCGCCATGCGGGTGGGAATGCGGCGCGGGCCGAGCCGCCATTCGGTCTCGTTGCCGTTGTCGATCAGGATGGTGCGGCAGCCGGCGCGGTTGCCGGCTTCGACGTCGTGCAGGATGTCGCCGATCATCCAGGACGAGCGCAGGTCGATATCGTGCTCGTGGGCGGCCCGCAGCAGCATGCCGGGCGCCGGCTTGCGGCAATGGCAGTCGACGGCGTAGCGCGCCACGCTGCCTTCGGGATGGTGCGGGCACCAGTAGATGCCGTCCAGCGCCAGGCGCTCGCGGAACAGCAGGTCGTGCAGGCGGTTGCCGACGCCGCCCAGGGCTGTTTCTTCGAACAGGCCGAAGGCGACGCCGTCCTGGTTGGAAACGACGAACAGGCGGAAATCGAGGCGCGCCAGCAGGCGCAGCGCCGGACCGGCGCCGCTGCACAGGGTGATGCGGCGCGGCTCGACGTTATACGGCAGGTCGTCCACCAGCGTCCCGTCCTTGTCGAGAAATATGGCTTTCATGCTTGGTTTTCCCGTCCAGCTTGTCGATGTATGCGCGCTCATGGCCAGGAAGTTTCCTGCATGGGAAGGACGGTGAGTTCCGGGATCACGGTCTCGCGCGGCAGCAGCAGCGCGTGCAGGATGGCGCGGGCCACGTTGGCCGGATCCTGCAGCGCCGCCGGATCGAGGTCGGGAAAGCGGTCGAGCAGGAAAGGCGTGCGCATGCCGCCGGCCACCACCGCCGTGACGCGGATGCCGTGCGGGCGCAGTTCCGCATGCAGCGCGTGCGACAGCCCCAGCAGGCCCCACTTGCTGGCGTGGTAGGCGCAGGCGTTCGGCCAGGCGCGCTTGGCCGCGGTGGAGGCGATGTTGACGATGTCGCCGCGGCCGGCGCGGCGCATGTGGGCTGCGGCGTGCTTGGCCAGCAGGAAGGGGCCGTTCAGGTTGGTGCCGATCACGCCCAGCCAGGCCTGCTCGGACAGTTCGTCGAGCGGCAGGGTGACGTCGGTGCCGGCATTGTTGACCAGGATGTCGAGCCGGCCCATGGTCTCGACGGTGCGCTCGACGGCGGCGCGCGCGGCGCCGGGATCGCCGACGTCGAGTGCCAGCGCGCTGGCGCGCACGCCGCGCCGGCGCAGTGCGGGCAGGCCGGCCTGCAGCGCATCGGCGCGCAGGTCGGCCGCGGCGATGTCGGCGCCGGCCTCGGCCAGCACTGCGGCGAGCGCGGCGCCCAGGCCGCCGGCGGCGCCGGTGATGAGCGCGACCTGCCCGAGCAGGGGGCGGCCGGTGGCCGCGGCGTCCGCACCGGGCGCGGCGGAAGGCGCCACGGGATGCTGCTGCTGGCTGGCGGAATGATCGGTCATCGGAACTCCTGTGCTTGGACGCTGTCGGCCGGCCGGGCCTCGGCCAGCACGGTGTCGTACACCGTGGCGATCTGGCGCACGACGCGGTTCCAGGTGTAGTGCTGCCAGGCGCGCCGCAGGCCGGCCTCGCCCATGCTGCGCGCCAGTTGCGGCTGGCGCTGCAGCACGGCCAGGCGCTCGGCCGTGGCGTCGGGATCGCGCGACGGCACCAGGAAGCCGGTGGCGCCGTCGATCACGGTGCTCTTGATGCCGCCGACCTCGGCGCCGATCACGGGGCGCGCGCAGGCCATGGCTTCCACCGGCGTGATGCCGAAGGGCTCGTACCAGGGCGTGGTGACGAACACGTCGGCCGCGCCGTAGTACCAGCGCAGCAGCGCGCGCGCGCATTGCCCCGTGAAGCGCACGTGCTCCGCGATGCCGAGCGCGGCGGCGAGGGCGCGCAGGCGCTGCATTTCGGGGCCGTCGCGGCCGTTCTGGCCGTCGGTGCCGACCACCAGCAGCTGGGCGTCGATGCCGTGGCGCCGGCGCAGCAGGGCAATGGCCTCGATGGCGGTGTCGACGCCCTTGCGCGGGACCATGCGGCCGAGCTGCAGCACCGTGAAGCGCTGGCGCTCGAGGCCGAGGCGGACGCGCGCGGCCTGCTGTTCCACCGGCCACAGCTCGTCGGGATCGAAGCCGCAGGGCGCCACCGCGATGCGCGCCGGATCGGCGCCGTACAGGCGCTCCATGTCCTGGCGGTCCTGCGCGCATTCGGCGATGATGCGCTCGGCCTGGCGCATCAGCAGGGTCTCGATGCGCACCCGCGCCGGCGGAAAGGCGTCGGCCGCGCCCTGGGCCAGGCGCCGCACCCGGCCCAGGGCGTGGAAGGTGATCACGAAGGGAATCCGCAGCGACTGCTGGAGCTGGCGCGCCACCATGCCGGACATGAAGAAGTTGGCGTGGACGATGTTGTAGGGGGCGCGGCGGCGCGCGGCGCGTGCGCAGAAGCGCAGCACGTGGCGCGAAAAATCCTGCATGTGCGGCAGCAGCTGTTCCTTGGGCACATGGCGCGCCGGGCCGGCCGGCACGTGGATCACGCGCAGGTTTTCGCGCCACGACACCACCGCCTCCTGGCCGGGGGCGTCGCGCCGCGTGAACACGTCGACCTGGCAGCCGGACAGCGCCAGTTCGCGCGCCAGGTGGGCGACGTAGACGTTCTGGCCGCCGCAGTCGACGCTGCCGGGCGCCGCCAGCGGCGAGGCGTGGTCGCTGACCAGGGCGATGCGCCTGGCCGGCTGCGGCGGCAGCGGGTCGGCGAACGTGGGATCGGTGAGTTTCATGGCGGTGCGTTAGCTGGTGACCTGGCGCAGCGCGGCGTCCCAGTCGGCGCCGAAGCGTTCGATGGCGAAGCGTTCGCGCGCGCGCCGCCGGCCGGTCTCGCCCAGGCTGCGCGCCAGGCCGGGGTCGCGCAGCAGGTCGCGCATGGGATCGGCCAGCCGCTCCTCGTCGGTGACGGCGATGCCGGAGACGCCATGCTCGATGACGGTGGCCATTTCGGCGGTGGCCAGCGCCACCACCGGCAGGCCGATCATCATGGCCTCGATGGTCGACAGGCTGAGGCTGGCGTAGCGCACCGGCGCGAACACGAAGCGGTAGCCGGCGGCGAAGGCGGGCAGGGCGGGGTGGGAGACCTCGCCCAGTCCGCCGAGTTCCGCGGCGCCCATGCCGACCAGGTCGAGCGGCAGGCCGGCGCGCAGGCGCACGAACAGGTCGGCGCCCATGCGCCGCCCGCGCCGCGCCAGGTGGTTGGTGATGGTGAGGCCGCGTTCGAGGTCGCCGCGGTAGCGCACCGCCGGCGGTACCACCACGCCGTGCTCGATGACGCGGCTCGGGGTGGCGCCGCAGTGCCACATCAGGCGGTTGAACGGCGTGACGTGTACCAGCAGCACGTTCGGGTCGTCGACCGGATGGCGCAGGTCGGTCGGCCAGGCGGCGGCCGGCGCGGGCTGGCCAGGCGCGGCGGCGCCCGGCGTGGCGACGCCCGGCGTAGCGACGCCCGGCGTGGCGACGCCCGGCGGATCATGCTCGAGGTAGATGCGCGGCAGGGTGCGCTGGGCCGGCGAGAGGAATTCGTACTGGTCGCGCAGCCAGTGGTGGTCTTCCTGGAACAGGATGCAGTCGAACGCGCGTTCGCGCGCCTGCTCCACCGGCAGCTCGTGCACATTGGGGCCGAAGGGAAAGGGGCCGCAGCGGCCGCCGTAGCCGGGCGGGCGCCCCGGCTTCGACAGCACGTGAAAATCATGCGGCGCGTGCGACAGGTAGTACAGGTAGCTGCCGTGGGTGTGCCAGGTCAGGACGTTCAGGCGGCGCATGCGGCTTCCTCGCTGGTGGACGGTGCGCCAGGGGCACCGCTTGCCTGTGTGCCGCCGCGACGGCGGGCCGGTCATCGCGCGCACCCGCGACAGCGATGATGTGACCGGTTCGACCGGAAACGGCAGGGCAGGGTTCCAGCGTCAGGCTGTGGCTTGAACCTGGATCAAGCGCGGTGCAAGGCGGAAAACAAGAGCGCCGCCAGCCTGCGAAAGGCGGACGGCGCGTCGAGCGGGGCCGGCGAGGCGCTGCAAGGCGCCGCGGCCAGGGGGCAGGTGTTCAGGGCTTGCGCTTGAAGCCGGTGTCGTCATCCATGTTCTGGTCGCCGTTCAGTCGGTTGGCGTAGCCCGGGCTGCGCGGATAGCCGCCGGCCGCGTCGTTCGAGTCGTGCACTTCCGGCCCGCCCTCGGTGCCGCCGGGACCGGTCTGCGAGCCGGCGCGGTCGACGCTGCCGGCGCTCTTGCCCGGCGAGCGCGGCAGGCCGCCAGCCGCGTCGTTCGACTCGTGCACGCCGCCGACGTCCGAGTTCTGGTTGGACATTGCGTGCGAACCGGCCACCTGGAACTGGGTGTTGCCGCGCTGGGCTTCCTGGCCGCC
>Ga0265798_10010727_pt1 | contig 11240 bp, 6 predicted proteins | sample P3T30metagenome_FD_192430 | JGI IMG/M metagenome (GOLD analysis project Ga0265798, IMG submission 192430) | Plant litter microbial communities from East Loma Ridge, Irvine, California - P3 T30 | ecosystem: Environmental > Terrestrial > Plant litter > Unclassified | place: USA: California... | reverse complement strand
GCAGGTCCGCGACGGCCGCGTCGACCTCGTCCCGATCCGATGAGGGCACCGCGAGCGCGAGGAACTCGTTCGAGACCGCGACGCCCGATCCGTTCCGGAAGAACTCGATGATCGCCGCGGCCTTGGTGAGCGACACGTGGAGAGGTCCGCCCTTGGCCCCGGCGCGCTCGATCGCCTCGAACGCGAGGCTGAAACGCCCGCCGTCCTGGCCACCCGCGAGTGCCATTCCGAAGTTGGTGGCGAGATAGTCCCAGAGACGATCGGGATCGTAGGTGCGCCCGCCGGCGGCAGGCGTGCCCGACAGATGCTCCTGGAAGCCGGCGGGCTCGGACGAACTCAGAAATCCGAAGACGCTGCGTTCGTTCTGGGCGAAGCGTTGGCGCGAGACGGGGCCGAGCAGCAGTGCCGTGATCGGGTTCAGCGGCCACGTCGCGGCCAGCGCGGAGGCGAGGGCCTTGGCATCGACGGGGCGGCGTCCCGCGACCTCGGCCGCGACCGCCTTGGCGGCCGCGCCCGCGGCGGCCGGCCGCTTCGCGCACTCGATTGCCCGGCCGAGCAGCGTGACCGTCTCGTCGGGGCCGGCGAGGAACGGAAGATCCTGAAACCTTCCCTGCACCTTCGCCCATTCGCGCCGGGCGTCGCGATCGGCACGGGCGGCGTACTGCTCGAAGGACTGGTGGAGGATGCCCAGCACCACCAGCCGCCCGTCGCTCCGAGCCGCTGCCTCGGCCAGATCCTGCAGCAGGTGGACGTCGCCGCCGTGGAGCGCCGCGAACTCGAGCATCTTGCCGAGCTCATCCAGGATGATCAGCGTTCCACCGGCCCTCCTGCCTCGACCTTTCGGTGCCAAGACCGCGTCGATAAGCGCCTGGTCCGACACCATCGCATCGCTGGTGCGAGCGTCGCTCCAGTCGAGCGACGCCTGCGCCGCGGCGGCGATCGCCTCGCGAAGTCCGATGCGGCTTCCGGTGACGGCGAGCACGTCCCAGCGTCCCAGGCTTGGCGGGAAGGCCTCGTCGAAGAGACCGGCGACCTCGTCGCCCGCGATCTCGCGCGCGATGTCCCGATTGTCGCCCTTTCCGGCTACTAGATTTGCGAGTAGTAGCGCGGCGCACGACTTGCCGCCGCCGTACGGGCCCGTCCAGGTGAACGCACCTTGCCCGCTTTCGATCTGACTGCATGCCATGGCGGTCAACGATTTGGCCACGCTCGCCTGCAGGACGTAGCCAACGAGCGGCGGCGTGCCCGCGAGATCGCGGTCGATGCGCGCGGACCGGGCGAATCGCCGCTCGATGGTGACGATATCCGACAGGGTCTTCATGCGGCCTCCGCCATGCGGCCATAGGAGCGGGTCAGCAGCCCGAGCCAGTCCGGTTCGTGACGGCGGTGGACCTGTCGCAGGCCCGCGGTGTCCGTCCAGGTCCAGGATCCGTCGGTAATCGCATCGAGCGCCATCAGTCGCGTCACGACGCTGTCCTCGTCCAGCTTGAAGACCCGGCCGGGCGAGCCGGGCTCGTACGTGACTTGCTCTGCGGTGAGCGTTGTCGAATCCCCGCCCGTCCTCTGCCAGAACTGATCGAGCGCGAGGGCGAACACGCCGTCCGGAAGCGTCGGCTTCGGGCCACGCACGAACTCGAACCATCCGCCAATTCGGGCTTCGCGAACGAGCCCGAGTTCGGCGAGCAGCGGCTCGGCCGCGTCTTCGGTCAGCGCACCCGTGCGGCGGACGTAGCTGCGCAGGAACACCTCGACGTCGCGCTTGACCGTGACACGGGTCGCCCGCCATCCCCGTTCCTGCACCAGCCGAAGGAGCTCGCTGGCTAGACCCTCGCTGTCAAAGTCAACGCCGGGGAGGGCGTTGAACGCGTAGAAGGGCGTGGTCGTCATCTCGGGCGTGGATGCGATGTGCCAATGGGTCAGCCAAATGGTGGCGGGATGCTCGACGAACGGGTCGAGGCCTTCGTCGTCCAGGATCTCGGTCGCGAGCGCAGTTGGCCAGAGGAGGCCTTCGCGTTCCTCAATGAGGCCGCTAGCGATGTTCCAATGGCGCATCGAGACCGCCATATTGCGGCCCACCCCAAATCGTGCGATAGCCTCGTGTTCTTGGAATGTTCTCAAGGGCGCGCCGCCCCGGACGGCTTCAAACGCCTTCTTCGGCCACAGCAGGCGTAGCGGGAAGGTTTCGTGCCCGGCGAACTGTACCTTCGTGGCGGGGTCTTGAAGGACGTTTCTCATGTAGGAACGATAGCGGTACATGTCTCACTGGACAAGCCGTCCAGTGGGCTACGTGTGTAGTTCGACGCGTGCGGCTAACAGTCGGGCGCCGTCAACCGCCTCGGCTTCGGTTGAGTACCGATTAAAGTGCACCCGCAGCGTCGACCGACGTTGCTCTGCGTCGAGACCCATTGCCGCCAGTACGTGCGAAGTAACTATCTGACCGGACATGCAGGCGGAGCCAGTCGAAAGCATTACCTGCGTCGACAATTCTTGAGTGATGGACTGTGCATCTGATCCGGAGATCGTTAGGCTTGCTGCTCCCGGGAGCCTTTTAACCCCGTCTCCATTCACTAGAAGCCGCACATCCCGTCGGGATAATTCTAGAAAAAACATCTCGAGAAGTCTGTCGGCGTGCTTGCCGTCGCTGTCGAGTCGTGTGCCCGCTACAACCGCCGCCGCGCCGAAGCCCGCCACCAGCGCTGTCGGTTCGGTTCCTGCGCGCAGGCCACGCTCCTGTCCGCCGCCCAAGACGAGCGGGGCGGGGCGGGGGGCCGTCGCCGACACGTAGAGCGCTCCGATGCCGCCGGGTCCGTACATCTTGTGCGAGGACGCGCTGAGATAGTCGACGTCCAGGTCGAAGACGTCGAACTGCACCTTACCGACGGCCTGTGCCGCGTCGCAGTGGAAGAGCGCGCCGCGCTCATGGGCGAGAGCCGCGACAGCGGCGACGGGCTGCAGCACCCCCGTCTCGTTGTTCGCCGCCATGACCGACACGAGGAGCGTATCGTCACCAATGAGGGCGCGCAAAGCGTCGAGATCAACGATACCGTTCGCGTCGACCGGCGCGACGTCTACGACGAAGCCGAGATCGCGCAGTCGCACCGCCGGGGCGAACACCGCCTTGTGCTCGACCGCCGATACAATGACGCGCCGCCGCATGCTGGCGCCGGCAAGCGCCGCGAGCGCGACGCCAGTTATTGCTAGGTTGTCCGCCTCCGTCGCGCCGGACGTCAGGAACACCTCGGCGGGCGATGCGCCGATGAGTTCAGCGACGCGCGCGCGGCCCTCCTCCACGATCAACGCGGCCCGCTCGCCAGCCGCGTGCGCCGAGCCCGGATTTCCAGGCCGCGACCAAGCGTCAAGCATCGCTTCGCGCGCTTCGGACGCGAGCGGCGTGGTGGACAGTCCGTCGAGATAGATTGGCATCGACACGGCTTCTATTGCGCCTTGGGGGGGGACTTGTCGAGGGTGCCGGACGAGCTTGGCCGTCTACCTTACGCGCGGCCGGGGTCGCGAATGGCCCACAAGCGTACCACTGATCCAATGGTAAACTCGGATGACGATGTCCACGACGAACTTGGACTTAAACGCGCCGGTCAGTGGCGCAGCGGTCACGTGGTCTCCGCGCCGGTCAGGGGCTCGTTGCCTCGCCTCCATCTGCAGCTTGTACGGCGGTGGTTTCTCTCGCCGCGTCTACGGTGGGCATACCCGCGGGGGGCTCTGCCGTGAGCACGCCCGTCCGGATGGCCTGATCCAGCCCAACAGCGCCGTCCGCCACCGCATCCTTGATGAGGAGCATGATGCCAGCCTTGCCTAGATGCTTTCCAGACAGTGCTACGGGCGGAACCGAGTAGTTCCAGGCGATCAGGCCCATCTTCGGCACCCCCTTGTCTGCGCCGGTCTCCGACGGGATCAGCGTCCAGGTCTCCGAGCCCACGCCCTTCAGGTCTAGCCCCGCCGTCAGCATGCGGGACAAATCGCCGGAGGCCTTGATGTGCGCAAGCGCAGTCCTCGCGGTGGGTGCCACCTGCGCTGGATCGACGGCGGTGATCGCCTGATCGAGGCCGTCGCACCCGCCCTCGGTCAGCACCAGCCGAAGGTTGGGATTACCGTCTTCGTCGCGACCGATGAAGCACACGGCGCCGTCAGCAAGCGCGGGCACGTTCAGACGGGAGGGGACACCGTTCACGTCGGCAACGTAGGCCGCGACCTCCACGGGGAAGGTGGCGGGCATGGCTGCCACTAGTCCGACACGCCCAAGACCGGAGAGCACCCGCTGCTGCAGCTCGAGCGCGTGCCCCTCCCGCAGCCGCGCAGCGATTTTTATCGATCCAGCGCCAAGTGCATCCTCAAGCTGCTTCCACGACACCGTGTCGACATGCTTGAGGTTCCACTTGATCCAGTGGAGTGCGTCGTTGATGCGGAGTGCCGGGGTTCGGGCGTCGTTGCCGTAGCTCCAGTCCTTCGCCGTCAGCTTCTTCACCTTGCCGACGAGGAGCAGGATGCGCGGTGCTCCGCTACGCTGCAGATCGCAGACCGGCGTCAGGACCAGCATGATGCCGTCCGGCGGAAGGTCGACCGGGAATGTCGGCGCCGCGACGCCGTGAGCGACTGAACCCGGCTGCAGCAGATCGCCAAACGTGACAATGCCGTCTACGGACCCGGGCAGCTTTAGGCGGCGATCGTTCTGCGTCAGCAGCCGAGCCACGAGTTCCTGCAGGTCCGAGGAGCCGGCGACATAAGGTGGGGGATGCTGAGCGGCGGAAAACCCGTTCAGCTCCACCGCGGCGTCGATAATATCGTCCTGCCCTTCGATCTCGTTTTGCAGCACGCGATCGAACACGTCGACTAGATAGCTGCCTGGCGGCTCGCCCTCGACGTCGAGCAGTAGCTGCTGGATCTGCCCAATGTCGGAGAGCTTTAGCTTTCGCATGAGCCCGATCGTGCGGGACGCGGCGTCCGCAACTCCCTTCTCAAGCGCCGAAAGGAAGCGCGCGAGCCTTCGGGTGTCGATCGCATTGGCCGCGAGACGTTCAAGCTGCCTGTCGAGCACATCCCCGGCCTCCAGATCGGACTTGCGGATGATCCGGAAGCCAGAGTCGACGAGACCCACGTCGTCGCGGAACTCGTCGCGCTTGGCCTCGAGTCTCTCGCTGCGGGACATTAGGATCACAAGCGGGGGCTCGGCGGCCCGAGGCTTAATCGCCTTTGCTAAGAGCTTCTTCGATTCTCCGAGTGCCGCGTCATCCTGACCGCCGCCGAAGTAGAGGTCGATCATAACAAGGTCGGCCGTCAGCGCGTTGTTGGCGAATGCTCGCCCCTTGGTCTCGCATGTGATGCCAAGAGCCTCGAGACGCTCTTGCGCCATACCCACGTAGCGCTCGTCCGCTGCCTGATTGCGGAGATAGATGTCGAACAAAGGTTCATCGAGGCCGTCGAGCTGATCACGCAACGACCAGACCGCCGCCACGTAAAGGTCGTCCCCGATCAGCTCGTCGAAGCGCTTCTCGGCAGCAGGGGGGTACGCGGCGTTAATCAAAGCGCGGTGATTGTCCTCGAGGTCGTCGTTAAAATTAACCCATTCGCCAGCGGCGCTGCGCATATCCGCAGCAGTCGGCACGGGATCGCAGGCGTCATCGACAATCAGCGCGTTGCGCACGCCGCGCTCGGCCAGGAGTTCGGCGAGCGTCATGCCTGTGTTCCCACTGGAAGTTCGAGGATGAACCGGTGCAGTCGTCCGGTGTCGGGGTCGAGGTGGTCGGATAAAACGAGGGTGCCGCCGTGATGCTCCGCCGCATCACGTGCGATGTAGAGACCAAGTCCCCGACGGCGCTTCGATTCTTTAAGGGAAAAGAACGGCCTGAAGACCTTCTCCTTGTTGGCTGGCGCGATACCACGGCCATTGTCCTCGAACGTGATAGTTGGCGGGCCGCTCTCCAGCGTCACGGTGATCCTCGGCTTGTACCCTGGGTCGCGTTCAGCGCGGATCTCCATCCAATGGATGGCGTTCGAGATTAAGTTCTCGAGGATCTGCACGATCATGCCCTTGACCGCCCGAACATGGAGCGGTCTGTCCGGCAGGTCCAGCGTCGCCTGGACGCCGTGGCGCGCAAACTGTGCATCGTGCGCCTCAATAGTTTCGCGCAGCAGGTGGTCTAGAGAAAACGACTCCTGCGTCTGCCGACCCGAGATGCTGAGCGGGTCGAGGATGCGTACCCGCTTGCTGATGCTCTTCATCTCGGACTTCAAGGTTGAGAGGTGCGCGCGCAGCCGGACAGGGACGTCGTCGCCTCGTAGCTTGTCGAGTGCCTTCAGCGAGTTCTCGGACGCCCGGGCGAGTTCGTGCGCTACCACCTCGACCATCAGGCCGACGCCTGCCATCTCGACCATCTGGCGGCTTTCCTTCTCCACTTCCGATATTCGCTCTCGCGCTTTGGCTGCGAAATCCGAAAATTCGAGAAGGGTCTGCTGAAGTTCATCGACGGAGTCGCTTCCCTCCTTCGGGGTTAACCTCCGCAGCCTACGTATCGCCGTCTTAGCGCGCTCCTCCAGCCCGCTGACCCTCGTCTTGGCGTCCGAAAGGTCGATCTTCTGACCTTTGTACTGCCGCTCAACCCCCCTCATGAATTCGCCGAGTCGGTCTTGGATAGCGTAGCGGATTACCTGCAGTAAAACCTGTTGCTCGGGCGTGACACGCAGCCCCTCGCGGTTGGTCTGATCTACCAGAGAGCGGTTGCCGGCGCGTGTGAGGTTTACACGGCCGATGAACTGGGTTTTGTTCAGCGTGTAGCCACTGCGGCGGAGTGCCCGGCGGTCGAGCTCGAGCCAGTCGTCCTCGTCCTCGCCATAGGGAAACACGCGGAAACGGTCGCGGAACAGCAGGATGCCCGACCACTGCTCCTGCAGTTCCCGGACAGCCTTGTTATCGCCGGTGGCGTCCACCCGCGAGAGCCTCCTGCGGTTGAACCAGTGCGCCTCAAACGTGAAGGGACCAACGGTGGTGAGCGCCCCGTCCTCGATCTCTCCGTCGCGGCCGATGATGACGCCTTCAAGGTCCTCGAGCCCGAGGCTAACCGTCTCGCTCTCGGGCGGATGGTCGAAGTCGAGGTTGATGACGTCCACTGTGGAGGTGAGCAGCGGCCTCCCGTCGATGATCTCATACCTGCCTGTCACGCGGGCATGTGCGGCGGCCAGCAGGCTTGCTGGCATCATGGGTATGGTCAGGCGGTCGCCGTTCCACGAGATGGCGATACGCGGGCGCGTTGCTGCGTCGGCGAAGGGGTCGGTCAGACGCGCGAATTCGTATTCGCACATGTCGCGCACGCGCTGTGAGGTCCAGTTCTCAAGAAGGTCACTTACGATGATCGACGTGCCGGACCAATCGGGTGCGGGCTTTGGGCCCCCTGGTTCGGGGGCGACCGGGATCTGATCGAGCATCGCGTCGATGTCCCCGAACGCGCGCCAGTCGATCCGGAGCAGGTTCATCGTCGCGTCTTCGGCTCGCGCGGTTTCAACACGGAGACGCTCTCCCAATCGCATCGCCGACAGCCGCCCGATCCCTTTTTCCCCAAGGAACGGGCTTTCCGACGCGCCCGCCGCCAAAGCCGCCTCGACCTCCCGCTTCCGAGACGCTGTCCCGATGACAAGGAAGCTCTTTTCCAGGTCGGACATAGACATGCCCGATCCACGGTCCGTGACCGTGATGGTGTTGAAGGTGGCCTGCGCCTGCGACAGCGCCTCCGACAGTTCCGTTAAGGTAGTCGCGGTCGCGATTGCTGCTGCGATGCCCTGACGAGCCGTATCGCTGGTGCCGAGCACAATGGCGTCCATGATCGAGGTGCGCTGCCCGTCCAGGTCACCCCCCTTCTTGATTGCGTCCTGAAGTTTCAGGTAAACGTGACGCGGGAGAGCAATGTCGAATTTGACGTCGACGCCCCGCTTGGTACCGGCATCAAAGCCGTTCTTGATGAGCTCGTAGAAGGCTATGATGTCGGAGCTAATAAGCTCCGCGCCGAGTTCGAGCACGGTTCTCGCGGTTATGCGAAACAAGCGACGTTTCCCCTTTTTGCGAGGTCTACCGCCGGGCGGGGGGTTCGCCAAGACACGTTTGCGTAGACCCGTCTCTTCTCACGACCCTCTTGATCGCCCACCGAGGGAGCCAGCTTAGCAGCTCGGTCGCAGCAACGCGCATACAAGCGCCGTTTCCACGCGTCAGCCGAATTGCGGCCCTCCCGCGCAATCAACTAGTCGTGCTTCCACCGCTTCGCCTCGTTCGCGATCCACGGCGACTTCATGATTCCTCCCGCCTCGAACAGCCTTGCTACAGGCCCCGCAAGCATCTCCAGCACCTTTGCCCGGTCCGCCTTCAGCTCACCCAGAGTGAAGGTGCCGGTTGAGACGCGCCGATCATTGGCAACATGGTCATGAGGCATCCAGCGTCGATCGGAATCATGGAAGACGCGGTTCAACAAGCCCACCCACTCGCAGCGAAACAGTATCTGCGTCGCATACGGATAGGCCTGAGCTAGCGTAACGGCGTGCAGCACAACTTCGCCTAACTCACGCAGAAACCAAAAGGGGCTGAAGCTCTCACCCGCGACAAAGCCCGACCGTGCGCCCTCCGGGGAGTCCACGAGGTAGCCCCGGATCAAAGTGGCCATGCCCTCCGGCGCAACCCGCCAGAAGTCGGTTGCTTTCACGATACCGCCGCCATCGCGGATGAAGTTTGCCTCCAGGAACTCGGTTTCGCCGCGATCGAGCGCCTCGTCGGTTTGGAATACCGCCCCGCCGACCGCACCTCGAAAGACATGGAACATGCCCCAGCCGGTCGGGATGGCGGCATCAACCTCAACAGCAACGCGGTCGAGCGCTGCACGAAGATCTTCGCCCTGCGGGCCACCTTCGCCGGGCGCGATCAGGTAAGAGAAATGGAAGTGTCGCTCGCCAACGCCATGCACTGGCTCGCCATAGCGCGCGAGATCGGCGCGGTAGCGAGCCTTCGCGCCGGTGTGGAAAAACTCCAGCCGTTCGGCAGCGTGCTTCTCGGGAGCCGCACCGCGAAGGGCAACGTCCATCGCAGCGAGCAGTGAAGTCCGCTCATGAAGCGCGCACCGGCGGATGATTGGCGCCCACTCGGCCGAATTTCGAACGGCCTCGCTCGCTGGGCCGGGCTTGCGGACATAATAGGTCCCGGCCGTAATACCCTGTGGACGCCCCTTCTCGTCGTGCGGACCGTCGATTTTAGTGCAGATCGGAGCCGATCCATGGCCAGGCACGATCACGACATTGTGGTCGTGACCGGCGCTTGATGTCACAATGCGGACGTCGCACTGGAACGGTGGATCCAGGAAAGACTTCACGATTGCGGCAATGTCATCGCGAGTGAGCAAGGGCCCGCCTGGTGCCGGACGCATGTCGTCTGTGAAGCCGGTGACGATGTAGCCGCCACCGTGATTGGCTAGTGCGGCGATGTGCCGGGCAAGCTTTGCCTTGCCGATCCGATCGGACGGCGCAACGACCTTATACTCTGCTCCGAGTCGCTCGTTCGGCAGATCAACCAACTCGGTCAAATCCTGGGCAATACCCATCACACCGATCTTTCATTAGAGAATAGAATGGCTCGGCAGGCATCCCGAGCCCCGCATCAAAGACGGCAAACTTTCCGATTACAGCGCAGCGGGCAAGGCGACCTGTAAACGCTTAAACGCAGAGATCTCACTCAGGCACGCTCGGTCCGATCGGCATCTAGCCAATAGGGCTTGGCAAGTGAGGCACGGAACTGCCGCATCAAACGCTTGGCCTCGGCGTCTTCTATATGGAGGCGAATGCAATGCGAGGTCGAGACATCAATTTCCGCCTTGCCGCCGGGAACGCCAGCGAGGACACGCCCAGAGGCGGTTGTCCGGGTATTTGCCTTATCAAACAGTTGATACTGTTCGAGGTGCCCAAGATAATCTTCGATTTGGTGATCGAGCCAACGGCCAAACAGATCGGGCTGTTGATAGAGATTGTGGAGTGCGGTATCACCCGAGAAGTCCGAGCCAAGCTGTTCTAGATCCTGTAGAACCTCGTCGGGATCAGCGGCAACATGCATAGCCTGAAACAAAATCTGGCCAAGCCGAGCGATGGCCTTTGTGACCTCGACATTAGAATCGTCCTCGCGCTTCTGGACTTCGTGATAATAGAGGCCTGCGCCGGTAAACCCGTCGCGCATACCGGGCTCTTCGCGAGCTAGGTCCATGAGCTTTGGAACGACAACGCTCCATATGCCGCTGACTGCGGGACCCTGATCTTCAGTAAAAAGCGATGGAACCTTGATCAACGTGGCCCGGCCGGACGACGCGAGCGCGTGAATTCGCGCCCTATAAGGCTGCCGCATAGCAGCGCCATCCTCGTCGAGGAGTAAGATGTAATGGATTTGGTCGAGGCCTTCGGCGTCGAATGCCTCGACGATCTCGCAAACTGCACGTCCGGAAACGACCGTGTCGATGAACAAGAAGCGCTCGCTCTCCATCCGCCACTCGAGCGAGTCGTGATGCCCGACCTGACACACCTCATCGCGCACGAAGCGGAAGAAGCGGTAATGCGGATCGTCGACCTGTCGCCGGACAATCGCCGCGACTACTCGCGCCCAGTACCGCCGGATGTGAGCCGATGTCAGGCCGTCGACACCGAGATGTCCAGCATCGGCGGTGAAGGGTATGTCGAGAGCAAGGGTAAGTGGACCGAAAGCGGTAGAATATCCCTTCGACAGCCGGTCATCCCGAGGCATGCAAGGTACAACGACGCTGCGATAATATGAGGTTGCGACCCGCAGGAACGGCACGGCGCCGCGGCTCGGAACGATCATGCTCTCGTAGCCCTCTCTGCGCAAACGCTGCGCCACGCGCGCTACGTCAATTCCCGCCTTCGCAAAGGCCAATACGTTTGGTTTGGTGATGATATCCCGCAATGCCATGACGGGCTTATAGCAAACCGTAAGTCACTAGGAACCGTCTGACCTGCTCCCCAGAAATCATGCCATTAGTAAGTTAGCTCGTCAGATGGAGACGAGTGATACGGCGAGGCCGATTTACCGAGTATCAGATCATTGGCGTGCTGCGCGAGCATGAGGCCGGCGTGAAGACCGCCGAGTTGTGCCGGAAGCATGGGATCAGTGACGCGACGTTCTACAACTGGAAGGCGAAGTACGGCGGGATGACCGTGTCGGAGGCGGCGCGGTTGCGGGCGCTCGAGGACGAGAA
>Ga0265798_10010724_pt1 | contig 11245 bp, 19 predicted proteins | sample P3T30metagenome_FD_192430 | JGI IMG/M metagenome (GOLD analysis project Ga0265798, IMG submission 192430) | Plant litter microbial communities from East Loma Ridge, Irvine, California - P3 T30 | ecosystem: Environmental > Terrestrial > Plant litter > Unclassified | place: USA: California... | reverse complement strand
AGTCTGCGGATGTAGCGGAATGAAGCATTGCTCATCAGTAGTGATCCAGATGACGCCCTCGACGAGGTGATTGCCTATGCTGGTTGGATGCACTCAATGCTCAGGGCGTGATCTTTGACATCAGCAGGTCTGTGCATGCCTGCTATGGACACTTGAGCGAACATGGTGTTCACACCTCGCAGCATAGTGGAGATGGATAAGCATTGCGTATGTCGAGTGGCTTGCCGTGATGGAGTCACATCACTCGGACGATGTGAGCTATCGAACAAGCTGACAGAGAGACCCTGAGTGCCGTCTGATTTGGAGGACTTTAAGCTCCTCGCTCTTTCTTTGTGATTGTTGCAATGTGGTATCCGGGTCGCGATTGAACTCCCGAATTAGGTGATAGTGTTCGGCGATGAATGAACCGCCAGTCCAACGCTGGTACAAATCGACTCTCGAGCCGCATGTCCAAGAAGAGCCTCCGTTATTCGCCTATCGGTGAGTTTCTCGGGACACTTAGACCGAGTGACATCCTCCACGATCAACTCTTCGGCAGAACGGCAGCAAGCCTGCGGTCATCAACCTCAGCTAGCTCGCACTGGACACTGACGCGGAATCAACCCTCATGTGAGCCACACACAATTTCGCGACATGTTGGTATTTACACACCCTCCGCCAATAGGAATAACGCACGTGACTCACCATGAGGAAGTGGCTTTGATCCGTAAGCTGACAGTCGCCTTGGTCGTGACCACAATGCTTGTATCTTGTCCCATCCAACACGATGAGCTTACATGCTGCCCGAGCCGCCTCAAGTGTAAGAGCGCCCATGCTCAAAAATGCGGTCGTGTGGTCGAGTGGCGGTGCCAATTCTGCCGTGTATCGATGACTATGCATACTATACTTTCGGATGTTGAGAACCAACTGGACCCGGATATATGACCCTTGCAAGTCCGCACTTCGTTGTATTATGGGCCATGTTCTTCGTGTAAGAGCGCAATAGAACCTACTTGAGGGATATTAGCGTAGACATGTACATCATCCTTAACGAAGAGCCTTCCTATCTTGACGATCTAGCGTCTCCCTCGAGGCGTTATTAATCGGGCATCCTCTTACGACCCTCGCCCACGAACTTTGGAAGCGTCTTCGTCTCCCGATTCGGTATCTCTCTAGGACTTTTCCACTTCACATTACCTCAGTACCCAAGTCTTCGTAGTATAATGCTTCTTCGAGGCGGGTTGATGACGAAGGTGAACGCAGTAATTTGTGTAGAGACGGGTGCGTTAAGTGTGGGCGTGTGCTGACGTCTGCAGCAAGAACTAGTGGGTCGCTCAGCACGTAGCGAGAAAGGAACGGGCCGAGCTGGGCGCATCTGCTTCGTAAGTAAATTCCCCCTCGACCTCATGTAGTATCGTAATAGTCATGTCCACACTCCTCTCGATGACACCATATTCCACCTCCCCCAATCCCTAAATCCTCGCTCTCCCCTCCCCCACAAGTCACGCCTTCCCGTCCCCCTCCCCAATCACCAGATTCCTCCTCAACCTCTCCATCTCCTCCCCACTTAACCCACACACATCCCTCATATACTTCTCCGCGCCCCCAAACTCCCTATCCAGCATCTCCAGCGCACCAATCATACTCTCCTTGCGCGCACCCACCATCCTAACAGCAGCCCGCCTCCCCACCTCCACCACCTCCGCCGGGATCTCCGCGCCCTCCTCCGCACCACCACTCTTTTCATCTGCAATGATATTGCTCAGTTCCTCGTTCGTCAACGCCTTGCCTGCCGCCCGACTAGCCATATACGCCTTAAACGCAGGACTCTGCATCAAGCGCCCCACAATCTCGTCTCTTACATGGCGCAACCCCATTTCCGTAAGATTATACTCGGCAGCAATACTACTCCTCTCCACACCCAGAAACTCAAACAAGACACCAAAAAACATGCCCGTCCGGTCCTTCCCCGCAGTGCAATGCACCATAGCGCCCACTTTCCCACTCCCAACCTCTTCCTCGCTCAGGTTCGCTAGGTACCTGAATATCCTCCCGTACGCCGACCCCCCACTCCTCAAAATATCGGCGTACGCATCCACAAATCCCTTGACATCCTCGTCCATGTACTTCACATACCGCGCCGCCATGCCCTCAGGACTATAATCCTTCTCGCTGAAAACAGGCACCCAGCTCCGCTCTATCCCCGCGCCGCTCAGCGCCTCCATCCACCCGGCCTTCACGTCGGCAGCGGAGTCGTTGATGAGGGCGGCCATGCCGCGAGTAACTTCTGGTAAGCTGCGCAGATCGAAGACGTGTGCGATGCCGAGGGCGCGGAGGAGTTGGCAGTCGGGGCGAGTGAGCTTGGAGACGTCGGCGCTGCGGAAGAGGATGCTGGAGCGGAGGGGGCCGGTAGGGGTGTGGAGGGGGTAGAGGGTGGGGTCGCGGAGGTTGGCGATGTTGGGGATGGTGTGGAAGGGGGGGGAGGGGAGGGGTGGATTTGTGGATGGGGATGACATGGTTGGTGTTTGTTATGTGTAGTTCTTTTTATCTTCTTCTTGAATTCTTCTGCGGGTTCTGGATCCCGGAGGACGTGATTATGGTTGACGTTTTGTGTCGGGTTTGCTCGATCGCGTCTTTTTGGGTGGGGTGAGGTGTGGCAGAGCGGTCGTGGTGAAATGAGTGAGTTCCTCGGAGCAGAAAAGTCTTTTTATATGGTGCCTGAAGGACTCAAACCCCGCTAGCTCTAGTCTAACAGTCAGTACCGGAAAATTCGAGGAATGAATGTAAACGGTACATGCGCACCGAGTGCCACGGTTGAAAGTTTGACCCACAATTTCGCTACCCCACTAACGAGGGAAGGATGAGGATGGATGCCGAGGTAACTTATATTGTTGTAAAAATGAATACAGCGAAGCGAAATGGAAACCATATATGTTTTACTTATCTGCGAGCACTACGTAGCTCGGAGTGAAATGCAAGTATTAGTATTACGGTTGAAGAAAACAAAGACGGCCTCAGGACAGGGGAAGATAGAGCGAGAGCGAGACATTATAAGTTGTGGACTACGAAATTGTTACATTCTAGCATCGAGGCGTATAACCTAACGCGATGCCTTTGTACGTAGTTGCATAGGTAAGAGGAGACTCCTCTTAGCTACAAATCCAGCATAAACATATTAGCCGAATCTTAGATGCGAGGAGCCTTCTCGCATCTAAGACTCTAAACGCAGTGTAGAAATTACTTAGTTACCTGAGTTCTAGATTAGAGGAGCCTCCTCGCATCTAAAAGATTACAAGAAACATATTTCCTAAATTGTAGATAAGAGGAGCCTCCTCGTAGCCAAAATCCTACACTCAAGAATTAAACGCTCAAGGTCTAGATAAGAGTACTCCCCGTACTCTCAAACCCAAAAGAAACACCTCACTCAAGGCACTAGCAAAAAGTACTTTCCTCTTCCCGATCCCCGCAGCGCAATATTCCAATATCCCAAACCCTCTCTACTACTTCCTCCCTTTCCCCACGAGCAATCCAAACCTTACACTCTAAGAACCATATCCGCGACATTAATCTCCGCATAAGCCTACAATTCTGCTTCAACGCACATGCACATGTAATCCAAGCCCCTAGGGTTATCGAACGCATCATATGTGCTACTCACGTACCTAGGAAGACCAAGACGAGTTCTAAAGAGTACGTGTGCGGATTCTAAGGTGTCGCAGGATTGGAAGACTTGTAGATGCGTGCGGACATGTATAGGTAGCTTGTCGTTAAGTTACCTTATTTTGTTTTGTATTCTTTCTTTCTCGAGGGACTGCGAATGCTACATCACCCGTGCACATATCTTGGATTTTGCACTTCTGCTTCCTTTCATTCGCTACATATACACTACAACCTCGTCCCAAACACACACTCACTACAAAGAAATACAATGCGAGCCACTCAAGAGACCACCAAGACCAGAACATCAATGAAAGCCATGACTGCCGAGATGTTGGACAAGAGAACAATGTGTTGTGCAGCGTGTATGGTAGACGTTTAGAATTAAGGAAAAGTAGTATTGGTATGAAAAGCAGACCGTTAGGCCCGGGTATCGTACGGACAGGACAGCGCAACAGCCAGACAAAGTAACCCAAGCAGACCAACTCCAGATCTCCACTCACAACCCAACGTCAGACGCACATCGACACCACGCATCGATGGTCTGCCCTCCCTTCTCAAACAGCGCAAAAAGTCAAGAAAAGATTTCATAAACACCCCCATCCCATTCATTACCCTCCCCACCATTCCTTATCCCCCTACAGCAAAATCAAATAATTACTCGGCGCAATCCCCGTCTCGCCATTCGGTTTCTTAGCCTGCCACCACCTCCCACTAACATCCGACACCTCCAGAATATCATGTTTCTGGAAGCTAATCTCATTCGCATCATCCGGATTCGCCTCGTAGCTGTATATCGCCTTGGCGCGGTACGGATACTCCAGGCTCGCGTCTTGTTGTTGCTGTGGAGGAGGAAGTTGGGGTTCGGCGCCGGGCGGGCCACCGGGATAGCCTGATACGGGCGAAGATGTCTCGAAGCCGTTGAGCTGGGCGGACGTGTACATTTGGGGCGCGGTGTTGTTGAGTTGGGTTTCTGGGCGGGTGGAGGGGAAGGGGTTGTGGGAGATTGGGCGCGAGGAGCGCGAGGCGGGGTGTTCTTTGTGGAGGGCGTAGGAGTCGACGAAGGCGCGGTGGGAGGCTTGGGGTTGGGAGCCGTAGTAGAAGATCCAGACGATCTGGGGGTTGTTAGTGGGGGGGATTTAGTTCGTGGGGGGATTGGAGGGCGTACGGCGATCATGGAGAGGAGGATGTAGCCTGCTGCTGCGGCTTCAAAAGGCGCGACGGGCGAGTAGACGAGCGAGTTGACGGAGGAGCTGGTCATGACGAGTCCTGCGGCGAGGAAGCCGACGATCTGGGGGGAGTTAGTGGGCTGAGAGACGACATTGCGAGGCAGGCGCGACGTACGGCTACATGGTAGGTCCTCTCGGCGTCGGAGGCGACTGTGACAGTGACACCGACGATGCAGAAGAACATGAAGACCAGCGTCCACCACGCGAAGTTGGGGAAGCCGCCGCGGATGGCGGATATTATGGCGCTGACAAAGGCGATGATCCATGCGAGCTGGTACGGTATTAGAATTAGCACTCATTCCAGGTGTTGAGATTCAGCCTCAGCCTCAGCCTCAGCTTCACGGGACCTTCTCGGCGGTACAGGACGACTCACAAAGGAAATGGAGATGGTGGCGAGGGCGAACGGGTCGCCGATGATGCGGCCGACGCTGAAGGTCGATCGCTGGCCGTAGCCGTGTCCGTTTTCCATTTTGCGCAGCGACGGGGTGCTCAGCGAGCCGTACGAGGGCATGTGTCGACGGCGAGGGGTGCGAGAGGACACACAAAGGTGGAAGATGTGCAAGCGGGCACGATAAAAGAGCGTGGACGGCGGGGGTGAAGGGGCCGTGTGGTGTGGTGTGTTTTGGTGTGTGTTTTGGTGTTTCGCGGCGGTGTTGCTGTTGTTATGTATTGGGGTGCGTGTTGGCGGCCGGTGAGGGAGCGTGGGCGTGAGCTGGAGCGTGAATGGGAATGCGCGCGCACTGTGTCAATGTCTGGACCAGCGACAGCAACGGGCACAGCGGGTCGAGTCGAATAACACAGCCAGCAGTGGTTCGTGGGTGGGTGCGACGGGCGGCAGAGTGGGTGAGAGTCGATGCAGCGAGTGGTTTCGGGTGTCGAGGTCGGAGGCCCTTTTGGCATGGGAGATTTGGTCAGACTCGCGACGGTTTCAGCGCGGCACAGGGGACGCCTCGCCATTGGCCCCCGCCTCCGGTACATGCGCATCAAGATTGACCAACGTCAGCCTGTCGCTCGCTGAGAAGGCCTGGAAGCAACACGCGCGTCTAACAAGTGGAACAGAGATATCGAGTCCCACCGCCGCCGTCGTTCTTTGACATCACACTGGCCTCGCGTTCGGCGCACCTGCTTGTCTGTGGTACTTTTTGCCGTGCTTAGTTAGTTCTCTTCTTACAACTAATTATTATTACATGTCAGGACATTGTCCTTTCAAACAGCGAGAACTCAGCCAGCAGCATCGATGATGATTCGCACCCTGCAGCCCTATGAATTGGGCCATCCGTTGGCAAGTCGCGCATTCTGGCTAATCATGCACCTGCAAAGACACACCCAGCACTGCGGACGACACTGCAATGCCCTTTTATCGTGTCATCTCAATCAACCCCCCAATCATATCTGCAGCCTGCCATTACTTACACACCCATCCCAAGCCTCCCATTTCAGCATGGCACCCACGAGCATGCTCACCACTACCCACACGTGTCACCAGCGTCATTTTCGCATGTATGTACCTGACTAACCCACTGATCTGCGCTTCCCACATCCGAGTTTTGAGTTTGCGAAAATGCTCTGAGACGAGTCTGAAACACGCCTCGCACAACGAGACAGGCGGCATCGTCGAGTCCCGCACAACGACATCATCATCGTGTTTTTCTTGTGAATAATTGGTTTTTGTATTGCAGGCTGGGATCATGCGATGTGAGTCCAGTGCGTGAACCGAAGCCTAACCGCACGTAACATACACATTCCGTCTGTCTGCGCTCTTGTAACAACTTCTCGCCATCATCATACCCGTGTAGCGCGCTTGCGATGTTGGGTGCAATGTAAATAGGTACAAAAGTCCCAACCGTTTGCCGAGCTCTCTTTGTTACGCTCGGTTCCCGATGATTTGCTGTTCCAACTCGGATCCCGCCGGCTGCCTAATAGAGACCTCGTTCCTGATCGAGGCTGTGTTGTTATCGGTGACTAAATACAGATCTCATTTCGCATGCCTGAACGGCAGTGGCTTGCGGCTGTCACGTGTCAGACGCGAGTTGACAGACTTGCACTTTTCATGCGCTGTACGTACCGTACCGTATCGGTCTTATGCGAATGTAGCGAGTAGCTTTGCCATGCTGTCCGAAATGGTGGGGTATCTCCAAGTCAAAATTGTGCGCGAGCAACTTCACAGCTCCTCATCTTCTTCCTGTACCACTTTCCCCTCCTCCCCATCCACCCTGCGCTTAAACTCCTCCCTCTCAACCGCCAAAAGCGCCTTCCTGAGCCGCCTATGGTAATCCAGCCACAGCCTACCTGCGCCCAGCAAATGCACTGACAAGTAGCACTCCTTCACAAGCATGCTCCTCCGCCTGAGCTCCGATATCTTAAGCGCTTGTTCGAGTACTCGCTCCTGCACTTCAGCGATCTGCGGTTGCAGCATAGCGAGCTTAGCGAAGCCGTCGGTGGTGGGAAGTTGCTGGTCAGCAAGCGCTTTGAGCTGTGATGCGGTGGTAGCGAAGCCTGTTGCGCGCTCGATTACGATGGCGCATTTTTGGGCGGTGGGTAGGGGGGTGTCGGTTTGGGAGGAGTCGGGCGGGGTGAGGACGTCTTTGTGCTTGGTGCCTGTGGTGGTGTAAGATATAGTTACAATCTAATGATTGGATCGTAGCTTACATAGTTCCTGTGCGTCTGCGAGTAGAGATGTTTTTCCGTTGAGTGCTTGCAGTGACTTCTCGAGCTTGTGTATGCGGTCCGGAATGGTTAATGGCTTCTCTGCGGTCTTTGGTACTTGTCCGCTTAAGACATACTCCAGGCGCTTGAGCCGCGACTCCAGCGCCCCGAATGTGAAGAGGATGGCCTCTTCGTACTCGTCCATGGCGTTGGAGGATGTTGTGTCTTGGGAATGTTCGACGCGCACGCGTTCCTGGCGGCGGGAGATATCTTTAGCGTCGCGGGTGATCGGCAACGTCAGCGTAGGCCAACCGACTTTCGCTTTCACTTTCACTCTCCACAACGACACCACACTCGCTGAACTGACGTCCTCACATCGCGAAGCACGAAGCTACATACTTTCGACTGCACACCGCATGATTGCGCAATAACACAAAAACCGCATACAGGGCGACATGGCCACGTACTCCGCCATCGACCAACAAGAGCCAGCTGAGGCAGACCCAATGTCGTCGAGTACCGGATCGCTGCGCGGGAGACGGTGAGATAGACGCATCTTGTATGGAAGGTCATGAAGCTGACAACAACAGGCGTGGCCGAGGCAAGCAAGACATCGGCTATCAAGGCCAGGCAACATGGATATCGAGTGTGATCAACCTAGCCAACACCAGTTCGTCTCCTACACCTACACCGACGCAGAATGCAGCTTAACGCGACCCAGTCCTCGGTGCCGGCCTCCTCGCCATGCCCTCCGCGCTCGCGAAAATGGGCATCTTCCTCGGCATCTTTGTCATTATATGGGCTGGCTTAACCGCAGGCTTCGGATTATACCTGCAGACGCGATGCGCACGGTACCTGGAGCGCGGCCAGGTGTCTTTCGCGACGCTATCGCAGCTCACATATCCGAATCTCTCCATCATATTCGATGCTGCGATTGCGATCAAGTGCTTTGGCGTGGCGGTCAGCTACCTCATTATTATTGGAGACTTGATGCCTGGAGTGGTAGTTGGCTTTGCTCCAGGCGCGGGAAGTGTCAATTTTCTGGTTGACCGACAGTTTTGGATTACTGCTTTCATGTACGTGTGTATACTCGATCGTATAGGGCATAGACTAACATACACAGGCTCATCGTTATACCCCTTTCATTCCTGCGCCGTCTCGACTCCTTAAAGTACACCAGCGTCATCGCCCTATTTTCCATCGCATACCTCGTCATCCTCGTCGTAGCACACTATCTCAAAGGCGACACACTACCCGATCGAGGCATAGTCCGAGTCTTCGAATGGGCCGGCCCCGTCTCAGCACTTGCAGCCTTCCCCGTCATAGTATTCGCATACACATGCCACCAAAACGTGCGTCCCACTCCCTCCCTCCCTCCCTCCCTTCCTACCTCCTACAAACCCATCCCATGCTAATTACCATCCCAGATGTTCTCTATCCTCAACGAAATCGCCGACAACTCCCACTTCCGCACCACAACCGTCATCTTCGCCGCAATCGGCGGCGCCTGCAGTCTCTACATCCTGACCGGTATAACAGGCTACCTCTCCTACGGCGACAACATCCGCGGCAACATCGTATCCATGTACCCCACCGCAGCAGCCAGTACCATCGGCCGCCTCGCCATCGTCATCCTAGTAATGTTCTCGTACCCGCTGCAAATCCACCCCTGCCGCGCGAGTATCGACGCATGTTTGAAGTGGCGTCCGCGCCGCCGCACGCCAGCCGAAAACAGCCCGAGTAGAAATTCATTAATGACCAATACCCCAAAGGCCCGCGAAATGTCAGACTACCGCTTCGCCCTCGTAACCACCCTCCTCATAACCCTCACCTTCACCACCGCCATGACCATCTCGTCGCTCGAAAAAGTCCTCGCGTACGTGGGCGCTACGGGCAGCACGACTATCTCCTTCATTCTGCCTGGTCTCTTTTACTACAAGATTTCGGACCCAGATTCGGTGGTGCATCAACGCTTGGTTAAGGATGAGGATGATGAGGCCGAGGAGAGTGTGTCGAGGGAGGGTGTTGAGAGTAGGGAGTGGAGGAGGAGGGTTTTGAGGGGGGCGGCGCTGGGGTTGAGTTTTTATGGGGGGGTGGTTATGGTGGGGTGTTTGGTTGGGAATGTTTTTTTGGGGGCGGGGGGGCATTAGGGGGGAGGGTAGGGGGGATGCATGATGAGATGATGGGATGATTTGGGTAGTGCCGATTTACTAGGGGTAACGTTGATGACATCCATCAGCAACGACGTTCGCGTCCGAAATCAGTCTTCCATTTCAGATTTCAAGAACTCCATTGCACGTTCCCGCTCTTTATACACACATATCTTACACGTGCCTGCTAGTATCACATGCAAGTTGTGTCTTTCCAGCCAGCCTGCGAGCAACTTCATCTCAAATCTCACCACTACACTACATCTTTCAACACAGCCAAGCCGTTCAATTATGATAGCGCACATGCTGCCCCATTACAAAAGACTCATCTTACTTGATACTGATCCGCTGGGCCCATATGTCGTGTAGGCTAAGGAAGTCAAGCTAGTGATGCAGCATCTTCAAGCTCGAGCAACAGTGCGTATGCCATGTCCGATTCAAATCCAAGTTTTACTGGGAAAAGCAGCGCTAGGCAAGGAATTTGGATGCGTGTTGGTGCTCGCGGCTATGTGTGAAGTCGTGCAATGTAAGAGTTGTCGAGGATGGGAGGATGGCGGGGGTGGGTTTTGGGGTTGGGGTTGGAGATTGCGGTAGGGAGTGATGCGTTGACGGAGAAGACATGGGGTAAATGGCAGCGAAAAGAGAAAGAGTGAGATGCTAGGAACTTGGGGATGATGGTGATGCTATTCTTGCGTGGACGCTGCGTTGCAAGATCAAGAGATGAGTCTTGTAAATCAGGACGCGTGAAATTGAAACGGCTGCTTTGAGCATATTTCCTGGTTTAGTTCTTGCAGGAAGATTTGTGTGTTGCTGTCGTGCGAGAATGTCTCGGGACAGCTTTGTGGCTTGATGGTCGCCTGGGAGGCGTGGCGTGGCTTGTCTTCACCGAAATCATGATGCTCGGGCGCCATGTAATATTCGACGTGTCCTTCGATCCAAAGAGATCGAATCGGACACTGCATACAGCTCGCAGCGCACTCCATCTTCCCCTTCGCACTCACGCGCTCACATCTTTCAAATCCTCCACACCCTTAATCGCGTCTACCGCCCCCGACTCAGGCACCTGCGTTTTTCAAATCTTCCACACCCTTAACCCCCTCCACCACCCCCTCCCCTCCCCTTCCACCAACCAAACTCTTCGCCGCCGAATCCGCCTTAACAACCCGTCCCTGCACCTGCCCGACCCGAAACCTTGGCTCCAAAACCCCCACCATACTAAGTAACCGCCACGCCGTATCACTCGGCTGCGCGCCGACACCGACCCAGTACCGCGCGCGCGAAATATCCAGCTTGATGTCTTTCCAGGGTCGGCCGTGAGTGTCGCCGGGCCGTGGGGGTTGGGGGGCGGGATCGTAGGTGCCGAGGACTTCGAGGGGGCGGGAGTTGCGGGCTGTGCTGAGATATAGGTTAGTTGTGTTGTGTATGGGGGAGGGGAGGGAAAGGGAAGGGATGGTGGATGTTTTGGGGGATTGGGGAGGAGGGGGAGAAGTACCGTGCGTGTGCGACGACGATGTTGTAGAATGGGGCGTGCTTTTTGCCGAAGCGGGCGAGGCGGATTCGTAGGACCATTGTGTTGTGTGTGTG
>Ga0265798_10010723_pt1 | contig 11248 bp, 10 predicted proteins | sample P3T30metagenome_FD_192430 | JGI IMG/M metagenome (GOLD analysis project Ga0265798, IMG submission 192430) | Plant litter microbial communities from East Loma Ridge, Irvine, California - P3 T30 | ecosystem: Environmental > Terrestrial > Plant litter > Unclassified | place: USA: California... | reverse complement strand
AAAACATGGCCGGCAATCGTTCACGAAAGCGTTCACAACCCGTTCAAAAAGTGTTCACGCGTGAACACTTTTTCCACAATTTTATAAGTTTATTGCCTTTTAGGCAAGTAAAAAAAGAGGCTTAAATGAAGAAATATGAAGTTTTTTGAAGTTTTATGGAGCTTATTGAGGGTTTACATACATTTTTGCCGTGAACACTTTACCTGTTTAAATCAGTTTACCCTCCAGTATCATCAACTGCACCCTTAACACAGCCGCAACGGTCAATGAATCGGTAATTTCGCTATTGCATACCATTCGGTATACTTCACTAAACGGAAGCTTTTTAATGATAAGCTGCTCTGTTTCTTCGGGTTCGGCTTCAAATTGCTCTAAATTCTGGGCTAAGTAAACAGTTCCATACTCATTACTTACGGAGTTGGAAAGATGTATGCGATTCAACTCCGTCCAGCGGTTAGCCTTTAAACCGGTTTCTTCCAGCAGTTCACGTTTGGCAGTATCTAAAGGGTCGGTACCTAAGGGTGCCCCACCCTCCGGCATCTCCCAGCTATACTGATTCAGCACAAAACGATATTGGCCCACCAGGTAAGTATTCATCTCGCTATCAAGTGGTAAAACGCCGATAGCCAGGTTTTTGTAATGAACTTTTCCGTAAATGCCCGGGTTGCCCGAAGGGTTGATTACCTCATGGTGAATAAGGCTGATCCAGGGATTATCATAGACTTTCTTTTCGGAAATAATTTGCCACGGATTATCTTCTAAGTTACTCATTAACAATATTATCTTACAGGTTTTGGATATACAGCTAAACTTTCATGCCCATCGGCATCTACAGCCTGCACAGCAAAGAAATAGTTATCTTTTGAGTATTCAGAAGTAAACTCTGTACCGGTTACAAAGATCTTCTTTTCCCAATACGGGCTAATGGTTTCGCGCATCAGGATGTAGTAGCCCGCCGGTTGTTTGCCTGCTTTAGGTGCCTCCCATTTGAGCGTGGTTTTATTGGTTAAGCCACTGGTACTCACGCCCACATTTTGCGGCTGAGCCGGTGCCAAAGCCAAATTAGCCAGCACCGATAGGTTCATACGGGCTACCTTTTGAATGTAATCATAATCGGCAAAATCGGGCATATCGCCGTAATCCACGCCTTTTTCTTTACGTACGTTTTGGTGCTGACGGTTAAAATCTTCGTTCATTTCGGTAAAACGCACCGCGGTAAAGCCGTTTTGCAGGAAAGGGGTTTGGTCACCTCCGCGAAGAAAACGGTCGCGGCGATAGATCATTTTCACGTCCAAATGGTCAACATAACGCTCGCCTACTTCTTTAACATAACGGGCCAACTGGCGCGACGGACTATCATTTTCGCCCCCATTACCTATTAAACCGCTAATGGCACGAGCATCGCCTGCGGCGGTAGAAGGTACACCCTCGCTAAATACACGTATAGTACTGTTGTTTTTAATACCGTTTTCCATACCATAAGTGTTGCCTACGATATCATTATTGAGCATAGCATCTACGTTCCATTTTTCGGCTTTGGCACGCTTTGCTACGTTGGTTGAGCCATTTAAACCCTGCTCCTCGCCTACTACGGCCATGAAAATGATGGTAGCCGGGAACGAACGCTTAGACATTACCCGGGCCAATTCCATGGATACGGCGGTGCCTGAGGCATCATCTACCGCGCCCGGAGCTACTGAGGATGAATCCTTTACATCATTAACACGGGAATCATAATGGCCTGATACCATGTAGATTCGGGTATCAGAGGGGTCGGTGCCTTTGAGGATAGCCAGCACATTTTTCAATACCGTAGGCTTGCCAATGCGGCCGCCAGCGGGCTGGGTAAAGGTGTCAAATTCTACTTTCATGCGGCCGTTAGAGGCGGCGGCATAGCGCTCCATTTCGGCTTTGATCCAGTTGCGGGCGGCACCTATGCCGGTGGTTTTGCTGGTTGTATCGCTTAAAGTGTGGCGGGTTTTAAAGCTAACCAGCTTACGCACAATGGTTTCTATATTTTGAGAAGACACCTCGCCACTCATTTGCTTAATGGCAGCATCTTGTTTAACGGTGGTTTGCGCCATGGCAGCAGGCACAACAAATAACAAGGGGAGTAAAAGTTTAAATTTCATGAAGCAAGCGATTTACCAGAGCAAGATACTGTTTAGCCCCAATAAGTACACGCTGGGAAACAAGATTTTTACCGAAAAGCAAATATTGCCAAAACCGATGTTTTCAGGCTTCCAAAAACTTCATATAATTACAGGAGCTCACTCAATAATTACAAAAAACTTCATATTTTCTCAAAAAAGTACATGGCAAGAATTATGTCAAATTTATGAAGCAGATCACATGATCGGCGTCATGAAATGAGCAAAAAAAGCCTGGTTACAAAACGGGTCTACTCTCTCAATCGTTATCAAAAAATCAAACTGCAAGAATGCTTATGGATTGGTAACCGCCGATTTATTTTTGGTAGGATTAACAATATCTATGCGTTTAACCGGCATGGTATATTTGGCATTTGAGTTGCCGCTTTTAGCCACCGGCATATTAGAGTTGCTACTGCTTGCACCGGCAACGGGCATGGTACTGTAAAATATTTCGTCGTAAACCCGGTTAGCAGTATTTCGTTTGGCGGCCAGTAGGTTGGTTAACTTATCGTTTTGCAGTTGTGATAAGTTGGGCGCTTTATTGGTGATGGTTGGCGGTATGGTATCTATTTGAATACCCAGATCCTTGGTGCTGAAAGGCTGGTTTAATTTTAACGACTGGTTTTGCGCTTTGACAACACCTGTAGCCATAAGCAGTAACCCAAACAATAAAACCTTTTTCATGACAGTAAATATTAGTTTAAGCCAATTTATTAAATACAAAACACTTAGCCTAAATATTTCTATTATTTAACATTTGATGAGAATAGCTCGAAGCGGCATAAACATCTATGTAAGTGCAACGTCGTAACCGCGCGTATGTTTATCTAAACGCGTGCGATTGCCACGCTATCGCTCGCAATGACATGGTGTAATTGCAGACAGTTTGCCGGACAACTGAAAATGTCTAAAAACTCAAAAAGGCCGCCCAAGCGGGCGGCCTCGTTTCAATAATACACTTAATGCTTATTTCAATGCAGCAATGGCGGCATCTATAGCTTTTACAGACGCTTCGTCTTTGGCACGTTGGGTTTTTACGCCTTCTAATATGGTAATCAATGCAGGGGCTACGCCGTACTGTTTGTAGCGTACTCCTGTTGCTTTAATTTGCTCAATGCCTTGCTGGGCATAAGCTGAGCTTTGCAGGCGGCTAATGTAAGCGGCATAGTTACGCATTACCGAGAATTTGCCTTGCACATCAGCTTCTTCAAACTTTTGGTTTACGTATGGCCACTCGGCATCGGTACCGTTGGCGGCGTAGATGTTCAGGATAGACTGCGACAGGTCGCCTTCGCTGTCTTTTTCCAACCCTTTGGCCATGGTTAAACTGGCAGCAGGGTCTAAAGCGGCTAAACCGTTCAACGCGGCCGATTGTACGGCGTACGACTGGCTGCCCAGCGCTTGTTTAAACAAAGTAGTATTGCCCGAAGCTTTCAATCCGCCTAAAGCATTCAGCGCAGCGGCTTTAACCAGATTATTAGGATCGGTTTGAGCTAACGAGATCAGGATAGGCTGTGCCGCATTGCGCACATCATCGTTGCTCAATTTAAGCGCTTTAACAGCTTCGATACGTAACCCGTAGTACTTGTCCTTTAAAGCGGCTATCAGGATCTTGCGACCATTAGCATCGCTCGAGGCCTGGTTACGGGCCCAGGTAACGGCTTCCAAACGGTCTACATATAAAGGTGCATTGGCATACTGGTAAGCAAACTCATCTCCTGTTTTATTATCGGTTTTTTTAACCAGCAGCATTTTATCTGCATCCAGGTTCACCAGTTCGGGCTTGGCAGCTACTTTGAAGGTCAGCGTGTCTGACTTGGTACGTAACCATACCTGCTGGCGCGTTTTCTTGCCGCCTACATACAAGTCAACTGCTACAGGCAAAGCAAAGGCGTTGCCTGCCTGGGTTTGCTGCACGTAAACCGATTGTGTTTTGGTGGCAGCATCCCAACCGTAAGTAATATTTAATATAGGGTGACCGGCATTGTAATACCATTGGTTGAAGAACCAATTCAAATCTTTACCACTGGATTCTTCTAAAGCCAAACGCAGTTGTTGCGCTTCGCCGTTCTTAAGCGCGTTGTTTTTGAGGTAAATGTTCAGGCCTTTGTAGAAAGCTTCGTTACCTAAATAGTTGCGCAGCATGTACAGTATAGAACCACCTTTTTGGTAGGTTACTACATCAAACATGTCTTCTTTATCGTTATAATAAAAGCGAACCAGGTTCTTGGCAGCGGCATCGGGCGAGTTCAGGTACGAACGGCGGTCGCCGTTAATGTGGGCGTCGCCTTCGTCTTTACCGTACTTATGTTCAGCCCATAGGGTTTCGCTAAAATCGGCAAACGATTCGTTTACGGTTAAGTTGCTCCAGCTTTCGGCAGTTACATAATCGCCAAACCACTGGTGAAACAGTTCGTGTACCACCGTGCTTTCGCCTTGGGCAATGTTATAGTAACGGTCTAAAAACTGGCGGGGGGTACCTTGTACGTAATCGCCGTGCAGGGTAGCACTGGTGTTTTCCATAGCACCGCTTACATAATCGCGAACTACAATTTGCGCGTATTTGTTCCACGGATAATCTACCCCTAAAGTTTTAGAATAAAATTCAATTACCTCGGGCGTGTAGCCAAATATGGTTTTAGCATACGGCGCATATTTAGGTTCGAGGTAATAGCTTACTTCTTTGCCTTTCCAAACATCTTTAGTGATCTTGAAATCGCCTACGGCCATCATGAAGAGGTAAGGCGAGTGTGGCAGGTCCATTTTCCAATAATCGGTACGGGTACCGTTGCCATTGTTTTTTTGCGATACCAGTTTACCGTTGCTCAGGGTAACGTATTTTGACGGTACCGTCATGTAAATTTCTTCGGTAGTTTTTTGGCTGGGCTTGTCAATTGTGGGGAACCAGGCCGATGAGCTTTCGGTTTCGCCCTGCGTCCATATCTGCACCGGCTTGCCTTTTACCGCACTGTCGGGGTTAATAAAATATAAGCCCTTGGCATCGCTGATGGCAGCACTGCCTTGTACTTTCAGCTGATCGGGCTTGGAGGTATAGTCGATGTAAACGATGTAGTTTTCGCCTGCGCTGTAAACTTTATCCAGCTTAATGTTGAGCGAAAGGCTATCGTAAGTAAACTTCAACGGCGTATTTTTACCAGCCTTTACTACGGCCACGGTTTTTATATCCATGCCCTTGGCATCCAAACGCAGCGAATCTGTTTTGTAAGCGTGTGGCTTTAATGTAACCCACTCTTTACCATACATAAAGCGCTTTTTGTAATCGAAGCGCACGTCAAGTTTGGTGTGCACCAGGTCGTTCACCTTATCGGGTGTGGCGCGGTAGATTTTTAAATTTGGATTTTCGGGTGGTGCTGGTGCAGTGGTTTGCGCCAAGGCAGGTGCGCTGATGGCGGCAAAGCACAGGCCTGCCCATAAAACTGCGTTAGGTTTTTTAATAAACATATTAGCTCAGTAAATAAAATAGTTCTTAATTCTTGTAAGTTTTACCTTCCTTCATCACAAAGGTAACATTTTGCAGCAGTTTGATGTCTTGTAAAGGGTCGCCTTCTACCGCAATAATATCGGCATATTTCCCTTTTTCAATACTTCCTGCTTTGGCGGTTATGCCCAGCAAATCGGCTGCGCTGGCAGTGGCCGCTTTGATAGCTTCCATAGCCGGCATACCGGCTTCTACCATGTACTGGAACTCCAGCGCGTTTTTGCCGTGAGCATAAACCCCGGCATCGGTACCAAAAGCAATTTTAACCCCTGCTTTGTAGGCTTTGGCAAAGGTTTGTTGTATATGCGGGCCCACCTCCATCGCTTTACGGGCCACTACTGGTGTAAAGTAGTTTTTAATTTTGGCCGAATCGGCTACCGATTTACCGGCTATAATAGTAGGCACATAATAAGTGCCGTGTTTTTTGGCTAACTGCATCCCTTCATCATCCATAAAGGTACCATGCTCAATAGAGCTTACGCCACCTAAAATGGCACGCTTTATACCCTCGGCACCATGAGCATGGCAGGCTACGCGCAGGCCGTAATCTTTAGCCGTTTCTACTACGGCTTTTATTTCCTCAACGCTGAACTGGGCGCCTGATCCATCTTCACTCTGATCGAGCACGCCACCTGTGGAGGCTATTTTGATAACGTTGGCACCTTGCTTAAACTGCAGGCGTACGGCTTTAATCAATTCGTCTTTACCATCGGCAATGCCTTCTTCGGGACCGGGCAGGTGGGTATAGGCATCGCGGCGTAGGCCATGCGTTTCGTCCATGTGGCCACCGCTGGCCGATATAGCATGACCGGCAGTAATTATCCGCGGACCATCGATCAACCCTTGCTGTACGGCTTTACGCATACTAATGTTTACGCCCGAGCCGCCCAAATCGCGCACGGTGGTGAAGCCGGCCATCAATGTTCTTTTGGCAAACTGTGCTGCGCGATAGGCAATGTCGGCATCAGTGGAGGTCATTCCCTCCCTGAAACCATCCTTGCTGCCTTGGCTTTCCAAGTGTACATGGCAATCGATCAGTCCGGGTAATACGGTTTTGTTTTTAAGGTCGATGGTGCGGTCGGTACCGGTGCCGTTCACATATCCTTTTTGTACGCCGGCTATCAGGGCACCTTCGGTAACTATAGTCATTTCGGGTTGGGCTTTGCCCGTTACCCCGTCAATCAGCTTACCGCAATGGATGTAGGTTTTTTGAGCAAGGGCCAACTGGGCCATCAGCAGGAGCGCTACAGGTAAAAGTTTCTTCATGAAGTTCAGTTATGATGATACAGTTAAGGCTAATGTATTGGTTTTAAGTGGATATTAAAAATCGGGATTTTTGGGGTGATAATGAATTTAACCCGTCATTGCGAGCTATAGCGAAGCAATCCCTGCGTACACCCATCAAGCGTTTACCTGTCGTGCAGAGATTGCTTCGTTCCTCGCAATGACGGGTTTTTATTTTAGATAGCTTGATTAAAGAACGCTGTGTCACATACTTTATAGCGACTGACCCAGCAACTGCTTCACAATCAATGCCGGATCTTTAAAAAAGGTGCTGTATTGCTGGTATAGCAGCGTTTGCTGATAGCTTTTTTGCTGCATACCCTGCGGCCCGAATTCGTAAATTAAAGCACCCGGATAAGCCAGTAACAGGGGCGAATGGGTGGCAATAATAAACTGTGAGTTGGTCAATACCAGTTCGCGCATGCGCACCAGCATGGCCATTTGCCGTTCTACCGACAAGGCCGCTTCAGGCTCATCTAACAGGTAAAAGCCATTACCCGAAAACCGGTGTTTAAATAGTGCCCAAAACGATTGGCCATGCGATTGTTCGTGCAGGGATTTACCTCCATAAGAGTCAATTATAGGCGGAGCAGGGCTTGGCTCTGCATCTAAACGCTCTATTTCGGTAGCTAAGTCAAATAGCTTTCACTTCTAAGGAAAAAGCCGTCGGTATGCCGGTCTGTTCCCCGCGATGTTCTGATATGTTTGTGCAAAGGCGAATGCGATACCCTGGTATTAAAGTTAAAATTGATAGTACCACCCTCGGGGTTAAAACCCGATGCTACGGCAATGGCTTCTAATAGGGTGGATTTCCCGGTACCGTTGCTGCCTACAAAAAAGGTAACCTCTGCATCAATTTTCAACTTGTTGAGGTCCTTAATAAAGGGCAGGCAAAAGGGATAGCTGCTAAGATCGACATCGCCTTGGTTAAAAGATATATCTTGAATTATGCCTCTGGAGATCATATTTGCGTTTTTTATAGCTTCGGTATGCACGTTCCTTTGGATAAATATATAAAACCGGATGGAACGAAACTGCTTGACTGGATAAAATTATATTTTGTTATAATTGTTATCACCAATTAAGCCCCCGGCATGAAAAGATTTTTTCTATTTATAAAGGTTATTCTTTTGATCGTGATATTGAATACCTATTTAGCGAACGGGCAGAAGCTTCCCAAAGTTCAAAAAGCAAGTATATATGCTCCACAAGGGATACAAATTAATGGCAATAGCTCTGAATGGAATGATAATTTTCAAGCCTATAATAATGCTGTCGAAATCTTTTATACCCTATCAAATGATGATAAATATATCTATTTGACCGTAAAAGCTAAACAAAGAGATGTTGTTGATAAAATAATAAGAGGCGGGCTTACATTTACCATAAATAGCAAAGCGAGTAAAAACGATAAAGACGATCTTTCGGTTACTTATCCGGTAATTGAAGGTACCGATATGTGGGAAGTTGCCGGTAAGTTTGGAGCTTTGAGCAATGCCTTTAAGCAACACGAAACAGTAAACATTAATCAGCTTAATGAATTGTTCAAAACTAAAGAAAAGCTGATAACTGTGACCGGAATAGACAAAGTTCCCGACGGGCCGATTTCTATATATAACACTGAAGGCATTAAATCATCATCGTTATTTGATGAGAAAATGACTTATACTTACGAACTGGCTTTACCTATAGACTATTTAAAGCTGCCTGATCATAGCGGAAATACTTTTGATTATCAGGTCAGGATAAATGCAGCTCCGGAGATTAAGAGGCCCGCTATTATTACCAGTAGTACGCCCCCTCCACCACCTCCTGTTTCAAATGGCGGGTTAGCAGCTACCGATTTTAGAGGCAAGTATACATTAGCAAAAAAACCATAAGGAATCATCCTTTTTGCACTCAACTGCGCGGTGTTTAATTTGAGTTGGCACCTGTAAGGCTCACCGTACAATGCGCTTGCTACCCGGACGAAGCACTCGTTATAAGCGAGCCCAAGTTACCTAAACATTAATGCAAGAAAAAACCGCCATCAGCAAAAGCCAACGGCGGTTCAAATATATTAATCCCCCCCTTCCGGGAGGGTTTAGCAGGGGCTTAGCAATACTGGTCAAAAGCATCTATAAGGTTGTCGGCAATCATTTGTGCCGGGCGACCTTCAATTTGGTGACGCTCTATCATGTGCACTAACTGGCCATTTTTAAACAGTGCCATAGCTGGTGATGAAGGTGGGTAAGGCAGCATATAACGGCGTGCTTCGTTCACGGCATCAGCTTCCATACCGGCAAATACGGTTACCAATTTGTCGGGGCGTTTACCGTTTTGAGCAGCCATTTTTGCAGCAGGGCGAGCCATCGCAGCAGCGCAGCCACAAACCGAGTTTACCATTACAAATACGGTACCTTCGCTTTCAACGGCACTTTTAACTTCCTCAGCATCTTTCAGTTCCTGAAAGCCGGCGTTGGTTAAATCGGCCCGCATTGGAGCCACTAAATATTCTGGATACATGGTAGTTAATTTAAATTATCAATTACAAAAATACTTAAACGTGGCTTAAAAAAATTACCTTGTTAAAATATTAACATTTTGCTGACGTTTAGCATACAACAAACTGACCACAACCAAGGTATAAAAGCCCTGTTGCAAAACAGCAAGTGTTAACCCCTGATTAACTAATTTTTTAACTATTGCATGAACTTTAAAACATCTGATTTAAGTAGCGAACGTGCTGTGGACGGCAGCCAGCTTAATAAGAGAGTACAAATTAAAGCATCGTACATTAAACGCTTAAAGGCTGTTACCGCTATATGCTTTGCCCTCATTGTTACCTTAATGGTAACTATATTTCAACTGCGCGAACGTAATGATAAGCATGCAGCCGAAAACGCCCGCCTGAATGCACGTGTAGCCGCCTTGCAAACCCAGATAGACAACGAGGCGGCTAAGCTTGACCTGATATCGGCCGAGAAAGACAGCACCAGCAATAAAGCGTTAACCTATATTGAAGGCATCCAATCTAAATTAGGCAAGATCAATAATTATCTGGCCAAGCGCGGCCTGCATGGCATCTCTTTTAAAACGGTTAAAACTACCACTAAAGCAAAAAACAAAGAGAATAGCTATGTACAGCTATATAAAAAATATAACCGCTACCTGGATAAACTGGTAGATAACATAGCGCTGATGCCCATGGGTTACCCGCGTGTAAGCGATTTTACTTCACTTTTTGGACAGCGCAACAACCCTTTCAACAGCGAAGGGGGCGAGTTTCATCCCGGTCTGGATTTTAAAGGCAAAACCGGCGACCCGGTTAAGTGCACCGCCAGCGGCAGGGTAATTTTTACCGGCCGGGCAGGTGGTTACGGCAACTGTGTACGCATACGCCACACCAACAATATTGAAACCTGGTACGGCCACTTGTCGCGCATTACCGTTAAAGAAGGTGAACAGGTAATGGTTGGCCAACTGATAGGCAAGGTAGGCTCTACCGGCCGCTCCACCGGCCCGCACCTGCATTACGAAGTACGCCGCAATGGCAAGGCGGTTAATCCTAAACAGTATTTGAGCTTGAATTAAGGAAAGAAGCAAGAGACAAGAAACAAGAGCTGAGATCCAAGAACCAAGACCATATTTTCATTCATCGAGATATGGTCTTTTCACTTTAAAATCTATTTTAGACATTCATTATTTCTTGGCTCTTTTTTCTTGTCTCTTGGCTCTATCAATGCTCCATCGCTCCCTGGTGCTTATGCACAGCACTGTCGGCTTTGTTTGATATAACAAACTGCCTGATCTCTCCTTTTTCCCAGGCGTTGGCCATGGGGTCCACTTTGGGCATGGAAATATCCTGACGGTTCTTCCGCTTTTCGGCCATGGATGTATTGAATCGTTTATCGCGGTCGGTCACTAACGCTGGATCAATTTGTCCGTCTTTAGTAAAACCCATCATGATCATGGGCGAACCTACGGGCAGCGTTCTGTCCTGATCGGTATGCCAGGTATGGATGGTTTTGCCGTAGGTAGATACCAGCTTTTCCATCAATTCGTGTTCGGCCAGTTCGGGTATGCCGGGCGCTATTAACTCCCCCGACTTGACTTCGTAGTGATGCGAATGCCATAGCTTCTTTTCTTCGGCGGGCAGGGTATTAAATAATCGCTCCGAAATGATGTACTCAATGCCCATGATCTTGGCATCATCGCCGTTACCATCAAAAATAATGGCTTGGTGCATGTCCTCATTTATTTGCGATACGTAGTGGTGCGCCTCCATTTGCGCCTTGGGGTTGCCATTGTAAAAGTGAAAGCCATCGAGGTA
>Ga0265798_10010721_pt1 | contig 11250 bp, 10 predicted proteins | sample P3T30metagenome_FD_192430 | JGI IMG/M metagenome (GOLD analysis project Ga0265798, IMG submission 192430) | Plant litter microbial communities from East Loma Ridge, Irvine, California - P3 T30 | ecosystem: Environmental > Terrestrial > Plant litter > Unclassified | place: USA: California... | reverse complement strand
CCATTTTAAGCTCAACAAGCTCACCCTTAAAACGCAGGAAGGCGAAGAATTGCCCCGCGAGCAGTTTGCCCCCGGCCACGCCGTGGCCGCCCTCGTCTTTGATACCCAGCAGCAGCACTATGTGCTCACCCGCCAATATAGAGTAGGGGCCGAGCGCGAATTGCTGGAAATCGCGGCCGGCATGATTGACAAAGACGAGAGCCCCGAAACGGCCGTGCGCCGCGAAATTCAGGAGGAGCTGGGCTACGATATCGACCAGCTCACGCTCATTGCTACCGTGTGGTCGTCGCCGGGCGTGAGCGCCGAAACCATCGCTGTGTACTACGCCGAGGCCAGCCGCCAATCCGGTCAGGGTGGTGGGCTGGCCGCCGAGCACGAGCAAATCGAAATCGTGCGCCTAACCCGTGAGGAACTGGCCAATGAAGCGTTATTGGACGCCAAAACGTTGCTAGCCGTGCAGTGGGCGCAGCTGTACAGAAGCTAGTCAGACCATAGAAGTTAGTCAGACCGCTAAATAACCAAAAGAACGTCATGCTGAGCTTGCCGAATCATCTCGTTCGCATCGTTGGGTACTCTCCTAACGGTGCGAGCGAGATGCTTCGGCAAGCTCAGCATGACGTTCTTATTGTGTCTCTTTCTATAAAGAGTCAGCCCTTATATAAGGAGTCAGCAAAGCCTACTGCGGCGTCAACTGGTACTCGAACTGCTGGCGCAGGCGCGTGTCCGTAATCACGAGGGTGAGCGGGCCAACGGCGGGGTCGAGCTTGATAAAGGGGATAATCTGCTTGTTCTGGTAAAGGTCGCGGCCGTAGAAGCGGCCAAAGCCCGGCTTGGGCGTGCCCGTGAAAACCTCCTTGCCGTCCTTGGTGCGGGCCGAGAGGGTGAGCAGCGATGGGTCGGCGTTTTTGGCGCCCTGGCGGCGAATGTCGAGCACGAGCGCGCCGCCAGCTGGCAGCGCGGCCACCCGGCGCTGGTAGGTAGAGTCGGCCCAGTCGTGGATTTTGCGCAGCTCGGTGATTTCGGCCAGCATTTCCTCCGGTGAGCGGTAGCACACGTGGGTGTAGCTGCCGGTGACGTCGGCGTCCTCGTCGGTGTTTTTGGTGATGTTGGCCACCACCGGGCACTCCGGGTTTTTCTGGGCAAACATATAGCGCTTGCGGGGCGGGCCATTGGGCGATTGGGCCTGGGCAGCGGTAGCCCCGCCCAGCAGCGCCACGAGCAAACCAACCCGAAGAGTGGTAGAAAATTGCATTAAGAGAAGAAAATAAAGCAGCCTGGATAGAAGCGGAATACTCCGCTTACAAAGAACGGCAGGCTGCGCCGAATGCACCGAATTACCCGCTCTAAACGCCTCATCTGGCCCATGCTTGATGAAAATGTAACGCCCGCATAACGCCGGCTTTACACTCTGCGGCGAGCTTTGGGTATGCTAAAACTCGCGGAATGCAAGCGCATGTTATTGGACTGGCAGCCCTCCGGCGCGGGGCTGGCGGGGCTGCTCGCCCTGGCCTGGTGGCTGGTCCTGAGCTGGCCACTGCGACGCAGCCTGCGGGCGGCGCTGGGCGGCGCGGCGGTCGGCTCCCCCACGGACGGCCCGCCCACGCGCCCCCGCCGCCCCAAAGCCCGCCCGCGCCGCGACTATCCGCACCTTTCTTACCCCTCGGCCGCGTGAGCATAGCCGCAACTTTACCGAGCGCCGGCCAGCCCGGCACGGCCCCGCCGGCTAGCTCGCCCCGCCGCAAAAAGCGTCGCCTGGCCGTGGCCGTGGTCAGCGACGTGCACTTGGGCACCTACGGCTGCCACGCCCCCGAACTGCTGCGCTACCTCAAAAGCATTCGCCCACAAGTGCTGGTACTTAACGGAGACATCGTCGATATCTGGCAGTTTTCGAAAAATTACTGGCCCGCCTCGCACATGCGGGTGGTGCGCTACCTGGCCGGCTTGGCCGCCAAGGGCACCCGCATCTACTACCTCACCGGCAACCACGACGAGCTGCTGCGCAAGTTTGCGGGCCTCAAGCTGGGGCATTTTCAGCTTGATAACAAGGTGGTGCTCGACCTGCCCCACGGCCGCACCTGGCTGTTTCACGGCGACGTGTTCGACGTGACCATGCGCCACGCCCGCTGGCTGGCCAAGCTCGGCGGTAAGGGCTACGACCTGCTCATCGTGCTCAACCGCGTGGTCAATTTCTTGTTGCAGCAAGTGGGCCGCCCCAAAGTCGCGCTCTCCAAAGCCGTGAAAAACCGCGTGAAAAGCGCCGTCAGCCTCATCGGTGATTTTGAGCAGACGGCCGCCAACATCGCCGCCGACAACGGCTACCGCTACGTCGCCTGCGGCCACATTCATCAGCCCGAAATCAAAGCCCTCGCCACGCCACAGGGCGAGGTAACCTACTTGAATTCGGGTGATTGGGTGGAAAACCTGACTTCCCTCGAATACACCGCCGAAGCCGGCTGGGCGCTCTACCGCTACGCCGACGACCCGCGCATGTTGCCCCAGCCCGGCGAGCCCGCCGACCTCCTGGAAGCCGCCGACCTCGCCGCCGACGCCGGCCCCGCCGCCCTGCTCGAAGGCCTGCTGGCCGAGTTTAAACTAAAGTAAATGAACATCCTCTACGCCATCCAGGGCACGGGCAACGGCCACCTGATGCGCGCCCTCGACGTGGTGCCGCTGCTGCAAGCCCGCGTAGCTGCCCTGGGCGGCCACCTCGACCTGCTCGTGAGCGGCCCGCCCGCCGACCTGCCGCTGCCCTTCGACGTGCGCTACCGGGTGGGCGGCATGGGCTTTTTATTCGGTAAAAAGGGCGGCATTAACTTCGTGAAGACCTTCCGGCAGTTCAACTCGGCCGGCTTCGTGCACGACATCCGCCACCTGCCGGTCGAAAACTACGATTTGGTTATCAATGACTTCGAGCCCGTGTCGGCCTGGGCCTGCCGGCTGCGCCACCGCCCCTGCGTAGCCCTCAGCCACCAAAGCACCGTGCTGCACCCCGCCGCGCCGCGCCCCAAGGAAGAAGACCCCGCCGGCCGGGCCGTGCTGCGCCACTACGCGCCGAGTACGGCGCAGTACGGCTTTCATTTCCAGGAGTATGCGCCGGGCATCAGCACGCCCGTTATCCGGCGGCAGGTGCGCGAGCTTACGCCCACCGACGAGGGACATTATACTGTATACCTGCCCGCCTTCGATGAGGAAACGCTGGTGGCGCGCCTGCGCTACCTCAGCCGCTCGGTGCAATGGGAGGTGTTTTCGAAGCACAGCCAGGTGCCCGCCGACTACGGCAACGTGCGCGTGTGGCCCGTGAGCGGTGGCGATTTTCTGCAAAGCCTGGCCCGCGCCCGGGGCGTGCTCTGCGGCGCGGGCTTCGAGACGCCCGCCGAGGCCCTGTACCTGGGCAAAAAGCTGCTCGTAATACCCATGAAGCAGCAATACGAGCAGCAGTGCAACGCCGCCGCCCTCGCCAAAATGGGCGTGCCCGTCGTCCGCAGCCTCAAGGACAAGCACCTCGACCGCCTCGACGAGTGGCTGCACCACGGCCGCCCCGTGCCCGTACACTACCCCGACCGCACCGGCGAGGTGCTCGACCAACTGCTGGCCGAGCAGCTGGGAGTGCCCCGGCCGGCCGCCGCCGTGGCCCGGCCGTTGTAGGTTGCGCCCCGGCTCCGCAAAGCCGCCTCATTCGCGCACGATAAAGGCCCGCCGGCTGTCGGCTAGCTGCGCTCGTTGCTTGTTTATTCGCTTAGTTTCCTGGCTGGCCCCGGCCGGCCCCGCTTGATGCCCGACGATTCTCTGCTCTCCATCCAGCGCCCGCTGGCCCCGGCTTTCTTTCCGGATACTACGCCCGCCTCGTATTCGCGGGCTGATTTCGGCCCCGACTTTCACTGGGGCGCGGCCTGCGCGGCCTACCAGGTGGAGGGCGCGTGGCAGCAGCAGGGCAAAGGCCCGAGCATCTGGGACGAGTTTACGCGCCGGCCCAAGGCTATTGCGCGGGGCGAGCACGCCCGGGTGAGCACCGATTTATTCACCCGCTACGAGCAGGATTTAGACCTGGCCCAAAGCCTGGGGCTAACTGATTTTCGCTTCTCGGCCGCCTGGACGCGGGTGTTGCCCGAGGGCACCGGCGCCGTAAACCGGCGCGGCCTCGACTTCTACGACCGCCTCGTGGATGCCTGCCTGGAGCGCGACCTGCGCCCCTGGCTCACCGTCTACCACTGGGACCTGCCGCTGGCCTTGCAGCAGCGCGGCGGCTGGACCAACCGCGACGTGGTGGGCTGGCTGGCCGACTACGCCCAGGTGCTGGCCCGCCGCCTCGGCGACCGCGTGCAGCACTGGATGGTGCTCAACGAGCCGATGGTCTTCGTGGGCGCGGGCCACGCGCTGGGCATCCACGCGCCGGGGCGGCGCAGCCTGCCGGCCTTCCTGGCGGCGGCCCACCACGCCACGCTGGCCCAGGCCGAGGGCGGCCGCGCCCTGCGCGCGGCCCTGCCCGACACGGCCCGTATCGGCACCACGTTTTCGTGTTCCTACGTCACGCCGGCGCGGCCGGGCCACGGCCCCAGCGAGGCCGCCGCCCGCCGCGTCGATGCCGTGCTCAACCGTTTCTTCACTGAGCCGACCCTCGGCCTGGGCTACCCGATGGCCGAGCTGCCCACCCTGGGCTGGCTCCTGCGCCGCTACCAAAAGCCCGGCGACGTGGAGCGCATGAAGTTCGACTTCGACTTTTGGGGCGTGCAGAACTACACCCGCGAGGTGGTGCGCGCCGCCCCCTGGCTGCCGCTGCTGGGCGCGGCGCTGGTGCCCGCCGCCAAGCGCGGCGTGCCCACTACTGAAATGGGCTGGGAGGTTTTTCCCGAGTCGGTGTACCAAATGTTGAAGCAATACGCGGCTTATCCCGGCGCACCCGAATTGTACATTACTGAGTCGGGTGCCGCCTTTGCCGACCACCCGGCGAGCGGCCGCGTGCCCGATACTGCCCGGCTAGCTTACTTCCGGGCGGCCATCGGACAGGTGCTGCGCGCCCGCCGCGAGGGCATCCGGGTGAACGGGTATTTCCCCTGGAGCTTCACCGACAACTTCGAGTGGGCCGAGGGCTACCGCCCGCGCTTCGGCCTGGTGCACGTCAATTACGAAACGCAGGAGCGCATTATTAAGGACTCGGGCCGCTGGTACGGCGAGTTCCTGGCCGGTGCCAGGGTAGAGGTAGGCAACCCGCAAGCCGTAGCGCGGACTTTGTAGTCCGCGTCCCGAACGATTTTAACGGCGCGGGCGCGGACTACAAAGTCCGCGCTACAGCTCCTTACCGCGTCAGCAACGTATCGCGCATGGCCATAAACCGCTCGATGAGCTGGCTGGGCTCCTGCTCGTCAAATTCCCCAAACCCCAGCACAAACCCCGGCGCGGGCTGCACAAAGCGAATGGCCGCGTTCACCGCCTCCAGGTACTGGCCGAAGCGGTCGCGGTCGCCCTCGGCGGCGGCCAGTTCGGCATCCCAGCGCAGGGCAGCCGGGCCTTTGCGCACCAGAAAGGGCAGCACAAACGGAATGTAGTGGCTGAAAACTGGGTTCTCTACGCTCGTCAGCCGCGTATCGGGCCACACGTGAAATTCGCTGAACGAGGCGGGCGGCGCGACCACGAAGCGCGCCTGCTCCTCGGCCATTGCCGTAAATAGCTCGGCGCGGTTGGGCTGGGAGTAGAGCTGCGCGTAGGCCGCGTACCACACCGTCACGCCGGCCTGGTTCACGAGCTGGTAGGGGTGAAACGAACTGGCTAGTCCCACGCCGCCGTGCTCGCCAATAACGAGGTTGTAGAGCTGCCCAAACTGGGCTAGGTCCGTAGACTGCCGGTAGGGGTTGTCGGTGAGGCCGTAGAGGTAGAAGCTGGCGAAATCGGTGAGCGAGGGCTGCGCCGACGCGGCGGGAGTGGAAAGTTCGGACACGGAAAAAACGGGCTGGAAGGAGCAGGCCACCGGCTACGGGCCGGGCCAGGGCGCAAAGTTCGGGCGCGGCGGGCTTGCCAATGCGGGCGCGGCGCTACTTTCGGGGGCGGCCCGCTGCTGGCCAGGTACTTTCTTCTTTTCCCACCCGTCTTATGTCCATTTCTCGTCGTCACTTCCTGCACCAGGCGGCCGCCGTGGCCGCTACGGCGGCCCTTGCGCCGCAAGTCCTCGCCAGCGAGCTGGCCAGCCAGCCGTTTTTTGAAATCTCGCTGGCCGAGTGGTCATTGCATAAAGCCTTGTTCGGCAAGAAAATCACCAACCTCGACTTCCCCGCCATCGCCAAAAAGGACTACGGCATTAGCGTGGTGGAGTACGTCAACCAGTTTTTCAAAGACAAGGCCCAGGATACCGCCTACCTCAACGACCTCTTGCAGCGCTGCCGCGACAACGGCGTGCGCAACCACCTCATCATGATTGACGGCGAAGGCGACCTTGGCGCGCCCAACCAGGCCGAGCGCCTCAAAGCCGTCGATAATCACTACAAATGGGTGGATGCCGCCAAGCACCTGGGCTGCGCTACCATCCGCGTCAACGCCTTTGGCAAAGGCACCGCCAGCGAGGTGCAGCAGGCGGCCATCGACGGCCTGGGCCGCCTCAACGAATACGCCCAAAAAGCCAATATCAACGTCATCGTGGAAAACCACGGCAGTTACACTTCCGATGGCCAGTGGTTGCTCAAAACCATCCGGCAGGTAGACAAAAAGAGCGTGGGCATCTTGCCCGATTTCGGCAACTTCTGCATCCGGCGCGATACCGGAGAGCTGTACCAGGGCACCTGCGTCGAATCATATGATAAATACAAGGCCGTGAAGGAGTGGATGCCCGTTGCCAAGGGCGTAAGCGCCAAAACGTTTGAGTTTGATGCCGCCGGCAACTGCGTCGAAACCGACTATTACAAGATGTTCCGCATCATCAAGGAGTCAGGCTTCAAAGGCTACGTGGGTATCGAATACGAAGGCGAAAAGCTGAGCGAAGACGAAGGAATCCGCAAAACCAAGGCCCTGCTGGAAAAGGTAAGCCGGGTGTAGCGTAGCCGCTGCATAACTCGCGCGAATGGGTGCTTGTGCAATACCCAGCTACTCACACCGTATGCCAACGCTACTCTATTATACGCCTGTCATGCTGACGAAGGAAGCATCTTATCGCGCCAGAACAAGTCGGGCGAACCTGATAAGATGCTTCCTTCGTCAGCATGACAGACGTAGAAGAGAATCAAAAGGTACCGGTAACCGCATCGCCCAAATGCCCCTACGCGCGGACTCGCAGCGCCCATGCTACTACATTTGAGCTTCTGCCCCGCGCTTTCGCCTCATGCTGCTGACCATCTCGACCACCTACCAGCCCGCCACCGACCTGGGCTACCTGCTCCACAAAAACCCAGCGCGCCTGCAAAGCGTGGAAATTACCGGCGGCCAGGCCCACGTCTTTTACCCCGAGGCCACGGCCGAGCGCTGTACCGCCGCGCTGCTGCTCGACCTCGACCCCATCGGGCTGGTGCGCGGGCGGGGCGGCGCGCCCGGCGAGGGCTTCTCCCTGGAACAATACGTCAACGACCGGCCCTACGTGGCCTCGTCGTTCCTGAGCGTGGCGCTGAGCAAAGCCTTCGGCACGGCCATGAACGGCACCTGCAAAGACCGCCCCGCGCTGCCCGCTGAAACCCTGCCGCTGGCCGTGACGGTCGCCGTGGTGTCGGCCCCCAGCCCCGACTGGCCCCGCCGCCTCTTCGAGCCGCTGGGCTACGAGGTTGAAACCGAAACCTACCCGCTCGACCCCACCCAGCCCGCCTGGGGCGATAGCGCCTACTACACCCTGCTCCTGCGCCACGACGGCCTGCGCCTGCAAGACGTGCTCACCCACCTCTACGTGCTGCTGCCCGTGCTTGACAATGACAAGCATTACTACGTAGACCAGAACGAGGCCGAAAAGCTGCTGCACCGCGGTGGCGACTGGCTGCCCCGCCACCCCGAGCGCGGCTTCATCACGCGCCGCTACCTGCGCTACCGCGCCCTCTACGTGAACCCCGCGCTGGCTAGGCTGCTCGACTCTGATGAATTGACCGAGGACGCAGATGCGATGCTCACTGCACCCGGTTCAGCCGATAAGGCGGCTGGCTCAGTAGCTGATTTGGCAGTCAGTGCTGAAGCTAGTGCGGATGTCTCATCGCTGGCAGCAGTGCCAGCAGAGGCCAGCCCGGCCGTAGCCAGCGAGCCCGCTGAAAAAACCTCCCTCCACGACCAGCGCCTCCAGCAAGTTGCCCAGGAAATCTATCAGCTGGCCCCCAAGCGCGTGCTGGACCTGGGTTGCGGCGAGGGCAAGCTCCTGCGCCAGTTGCTGCGTCAGCCCAAAATCGAGTATATCCTCGGTATGGATGTGTCGCACCAGGCGCTGGCCCGCGCCGCCCAGCGCCTGCACCTGGCCGAAATGCCCCCGCGCCAGCGCGCCCGTCTCGACCTCATCCAGGGCTCGCTCTTGTATAAGGACGAGCGCCTGGCTGGCTTCGACGCGGCCGCCCTGGTCGAAGTCATTGAGCACCTCGATGCCAGCCGCCTCGCCACCCTCGAAGCGGTAGTATTCGGCCACGCCCGGCCGGCGCACGTCTTCGTCACCACCCCCAACGCCGACTACAACCAGCTCTACGACAGCCTCTCGGCCGGCACCTTCCGCCACGCCGACCACCGCTTCGAGTGGGGTCGCGCCGAGTTTGCCGTCTGGGCCGCCGGCGTAGCCGAGCGCCACGGCTACCAGGTGCGGCTGGAGGCAATGGGGGAGGAAGCGGCTGGTGTGGGCGCGCCCTCGCAGCTGGCGGTGTTTGCGCTTCAATAGTGGCGCCTTGATACGCGCCTTTACTAACCTAAGTCTTCCTGAATAAGGTGGCGCTTCATCTTTCGCTCTTTTTTATAACGTTCCGCCTTAGCAAAAACACTGTATTTACTATGCTGGTCAGTCTGAAAGTATATGTGTCTTTCGGCAAGCCAAGAACCTTGTTTAATCATTAAATTAGACAGGTGACAGGTATCGTAGCCACAGCTATGCTTCGAATAGATGCCAAAATTGCGATGTCGGATTCTTTTATCAGCCAGAATCTTTTGCTGATTGAGTTCGATGACCTCCCGTAAGCGGTCTTCGTCAGCTACGGTAAACTCCTGACCCAGCAATTCTAATTTTCGAAAAGTCCATGGGTCTTTCACTTGCAGAAAAATAAAGAATTTAGGAAAGGTGTGGATGGCCATGTCACGAACCTCCAGTTTCTGCTCAAGCGTAAGATTCTCGCTTTCGAGAATTGAGCGAAATAATCCAAGCGAATTGAAATCAGTAAAGCGCGAATAGTTTTTTAGTAAATGCAGGTATTCGTTGTAAGAAAGGGTATTAAGTTGTCGGCCGACTTTCATAAGTGCTAAGATTTACTGCGAGCGGTAAGATATTCGGTGAAATTTTTAGGAGAAGCCACCTAGTGTAATTTACTAAGAAGGTTTTGTTGCAGTCGCAACAGTTCGTCAGCGTTCGATAAACTGACTATAAGTAATCTATCAGTCATGCCGCCCGCCTGCAAGTAGGCAATTTCGGCTTGAAATGGACTGTCATCCAGCCAATAAAAATCATTGGCCAAGTCAATGGCTTCGGTTTTTAACGTGTCCCAATTAGTGGGCCGCACGGCTTGGCGTAGCTTTTCCAGCGTAGCGGGTTTCAGAAAGCCGGAGAGGTAGCGGAGTGCGGGCGCGCTATCGCCTTTGCAATGCGTGGTTAGCCAGTAGCACGCAAAATGCTGGGTTATAAACGCAACAAACTCATCGACGCCGGGGGCGGCTTGCGTGTGTTTGGCGGTTAATAACACCCCGTCGATATCCAGGTAAAGGTTTTTCATAAATCGCAGCTACGCACGTGCGTCCGGCTTTTCGAGCGGATGGGAAAGCCGGAAAGCGCTGCTTGCCAGCTAGCCCGGCCGTACTTTTAGCCTTCCCAAGTACTAGCTGGCCTGCAATAACGCCTTTTTAATGCACAAATACTTATCTCCTGGCGGGCTGTGGCTGCTGGTGCTGCTCTTGCTGCACCTGGGTCCCGCCGCCGCCCAAACCCGCATCACGCTCAGCGGCACCGTGCAGGATGCCACCTCGGGCGAAAACCTGACCGGCGCCACCGTGCGCGTGCGCGAACTGCCCGGCGTGGGCACCGGGGCCAATGCCTACGGCTTCTTCACGCTCACGGTGCCGGCCGGCAGCTACACGCTGGAAGCCAGCTTTGTAGGCTACGCCACGCAGGCGCGCCAGCTCAACGTGACGGCCAGCCAGCGGCTCGATTTCAAGCTCAAGCCCAGCGGCAACGACCTGAGTGAAGTAGTGGTGACGGGCCGCAGCACCGACGCCAATATCAGCAAGGCCCAGATGGGCGTAGAAACCCTGGACCTGAAACAGATAGCCAAGGTGCCGGTACTCTTCGGCGAGAAGGACGTGATTAAAACCCTGACGCTGCTGCCGGGCATCAAGTCGGCGGGCGAGGGGAGCAGTGGCTTTTCGGTGCGCGGCGGGGCCGTGGACCAGAACCTGATTTTGCTCGACGAAGCGCCCGTGTACAACGCCTCGCATTTGCTGGGCTTTTTCTCGACCTTTAATTCCGACGCCATCAAGGACCTCACCGTTTTTAAGGGCGGGATGCCGGCGCAGTACGGCGGGCGCTTGTCGTCGGTGGTCGATATCAAGATGAAAGACGGCAACAACCAGCAGCTGCACGGCAGCGGTGGCATCGGCCTCATCGCCAGCCGGCTGGCTCTCGAAGGCCCGATTGTGAAGGACAAAGGCTCATTTTTAGTGACGGCCCGGCGCACGTACGCCGACGTATTTCTCAAGCTTTCCAAGAACGAGAATACTAAGAATTCGAGCCTGTATTTCTACGACGTAAATGCCAAGGCTAATTACGCGCTCAACGACCGCAACCGGCTCTACTTCAGTGCCTACCTGGGCCGCGACGCGCTGGGGCTAGCCAATACCTTCGGCCAGTACTATGGCAACCAGACGGCCACGCTGCGCCTCAACCACCTGTTTAGCGACCGCGTGTTCTCTAATACCTCGCTCATCTACAGCAAGTACGATTACGAAATCGACATCACGACCAACGCCCAGACGTTCAAGATTATCTCTAAAATTCAGGACCTGAACCTAAAGCAGGATTTCGAGTTCACGCCCAGCGCTACCCAAACCATCCGCTTCGGGGCGCAGGCTATTTACCACACTATCACGCCGGGCTACGTGACGGCCGATGCCGGC
>Ga0265798_10010720_pt1 | contig 11250 bp, 13 predicted proteins | sample P3T30metagenome_FD_192430 | JGI IMG/M metagenome (GOLD analysis project Ga0265798, IMG submission 192430) | Plant litter microbial communities from East Loma Ridge, Irvine, California - P3 T30 | ecosystem: Environmental > Terrestrial > Plant litter > Unclassified | place: USA: California... | reverse complement strand
GAGTAAGATGCGATTTCGGCGGAGGAGAACATGACGGGTGGCGTGGTTGGGGGGTTAGTTTCAAGGTCAGTGGTTCGTGGGATGAGAGGGCGAGCGAGTAAGAGGGCTGGGGATGTTGTTGATATCGAGACGAGGATGCTGGGGTTGCTGTCGTTACGCGTTGGGGTTGTTGGAGCTAACGCGAGGGGGGTTAGTGGATCGCGGTGTCATGTGTTGGGCTTTTGGTAGGGTCTACTTCGATTGTGTGCTGACTATTACAGGATACCAAGGGAGAAGTCACCGAGCATTTCTTCATGTTCTTCATTCCATTCTTGGTTGGCCTAGACTTCCCTACTCAACCATCTAGACTATCTCTGTAGGAAAGTGCTCTTCGCAACGAATGCCTGACATCAGAGTTGTATAAACGTGAGCTACACAATACCCACGACTATTCAAGAGCCGTGTCTACAATAATGTAGCCATATCATTGTAATCCTTATAGAGAGCCGTGCGTACGATACTGCATCCATGACATCCCACCCCAAAGAGAGTTCTGCTCAACAAGAGCCTCAAAAATCATCTCGATCATTGTTTCCTGGGTGGTATCCGGCTCAAATACGAACCCCCGATTCCAGTCTGGTCCCACTATGACCTTGTATCCCGCAGCTCTCAGATTCGCAAAGAGTGGGAACAGATACTCTATGTTCTCCGCATAATCCTCTGCGTTGTAGTAAGGCACGCCGCGGCCTGGGAAAGTAGTGTCCATGGAATCGGGACCTCCTAGAGCGAACCTAACGGTTGTAGTCTCATGAAGCTGGAATAGAGGATCAGCTCTTGCCAAATCGGGGGTCTCTTCGAGAATTCCTTGAGTGACGTCAACAGGTACCCAGATTTCGACGTTTCGGACCAGGCCGAATGGCCTAGCCTCTAAAACAGCACTCCATTTAAACCGAGAGAGGCAAGAACTGATCGTGCTGGGATCTGTGGTCCAGAAGGTCGTCATCTTGTACCACATCTCAGCCAGCTCGTTCTTTATCCCAGTATCGGCAGCGAAGAATTTGAAGTCTATCAGTTGCCTGTAAGAGTTTTGGGAATGAGTAGTGGGACATGCGTGCTCCGAATGCTCCGCATCAAGCTGGACGCATGAATCTTCGAAGACGTAGCCGTATATCATGTCGCGAAGTTCCCTGGGTAGGCCACTGCGACGATCATGCATGTGCTGGAGTATTGAACGACGATGGACGTATTTCATCCGGTTGCATTTAGCTGCATGGAAAGCGTCAATCTCTGCTTTTGTTGCATGTCCTGTTGGACTGTGGTATCTTGCTGAATGTTCAGCAATCAGAAGTTGTTGGATGGATCCTAGCCGTGTGGTCGCGCTACGCAACGTCAGCAATTGTCTTATCCATGACGAAATAGTTATGCGTACTCCGTAAGGTATGGACAACATGTAGGCCAGGCAGCTTCAGTGGCTTCTTCTTCTAGAATTTCACCGGCTTCCTCCTCCCGGAGCTGAGCGGACTCCTCAAGAAGCCCGTCGTGGTCATCTCTTAGAAGCTCAACGTATTGCTGGTCTGAGAGCCCGCATTTCTCTTGTGGAAGCCTATCGTCTTCATCTTCTGAGTTCTCATCCTCTTCATCGTCTGAGACCCCATCGTCTTCATCTTCCGAGACGCTATCTTCTTCGTCGACTGACATCCTATCGTCCTCCTCATCTGAAGGCCTATGTTCATCTTCTAGACTCTCATTATTCCCATTATCCGAGACATCAGGCATACATGTATCTGAAGAATCCGAAGAATGCGGGAACCATACGTCGTATCTTTTCGCTTGTTAGCCATAAAAACCAAAAAGACGTTTACGGTAACTCACTGGTATGCTATACCACCCGCGTCAATATGGTGATTCGCAGTAACTCTTTGCATCTTTCGGCCCTAGAACTTGTTAGCAGGACATGAGTTGATAAGAAAAGTAACGTCGTAGAAAGTGAGGAAAATGGGTGTTTAAATATCAAACCCCATGCCAAGAATAGTGCAGCCAAGTCCGTTCGCATGCTCAAATTGGGGTTCCGGTATGACCATCCACGCCGTAGTCTTGGTACCCTTGTTCTTATCTCATCACCTCCATCCCATGGTACCGCAACGCCCGAGGGGCGGGGAGCCAACTACAGCTCCCGAATTTCATACGACTCATACATGCTTGGTTAATGCCGGAAATTGGGTCGACAACCACGATGACTTATCGCAAAAAACGCATCTTCGGGCAGAAATTGAGGTACGTGGAGACGTACCAGCTCAGAATTAGTCACCGGCAAACCACAGTCATCATATACCCAATCACCCAAAGTACCTCTCAAAGTCATTGCAATCGGATTACGGGACGAGCGCGCAAACCCGAAGGCAGGAATTGAGCAAAAAGACCGCCATGTCATTGAAAGAAGGGGGTATGAAGCACAGCTAAACGCTCCAAAACTACCTAACGCACGCGCAGAAAAAGACAATCCCGCTATGCCCAGCTATATCCCAAATATGCTGCCCAGACCCATTTCATACCTACGTATCAAAATCATACCCTGAAGAACTTGCAGATTCCTCCCAACCATGCCTGCATGCCCCGCACGCTTGCCCATAATGCATTCGCACAACCATCCCCATCTATGCCTCTAACTTCTACGCGGGCGTAACACCATTGAACAACTTCTCCAGCTTCAGCGTCTCAATATCGCTGCTCCACTCATACGTCCTGGGCAGCGTGACACGCCAGCCCCTATCTTCCATCTCTTCGAGTATGGTAGCGGCCTTGCGGTCGCCGTCTTCTTGGTCCGTGGCGCAGATTACGAAAGTGGTGAGGTAGAACATGACGAAGGGGTATTTGGAATTGAGGAAGTGTTGGATGTAGTACTGCCATGCGTTTGCGGAGGAGGGGCGGTCGAATGCTGGATAATTGTTAGTCGGAAATGATAATGTGATGGAAGATGGAGAGACGTACGCATGGCGTTCCAGCGGTAGACATGGCCTTCCCATGTGGCGAAGTTGAGGCCGCTTTTGCCTAGACTCTTGATGGCGGGCATGGGCCAGGCACAGTAATGGGTTTGTATTGAGCCTTTTGCCATGATGGCGTTCGGGTGCTTTGCTTTGTATTTCTCTGCGAAGTCGCGGAGGCATGTCGGTGGTGGTAGTGGGAGCGATAGGGAGCGTCCGCTCTCGGAGACTGTGGTACCGCTCTCGTAAGGGAAGTAGAGGTCGGGTGCACCGTCAGAAGCTTGGACGATGATTGGTCGGGTCTGTGGCTCTTCGAATTCTGAGCAGAGAGTGACGATGCCGTAGCGTTCCATGTCCTCGATGACGCGCCTGATGAAGCGATTGTCGTCCCGTGAGACTTGTTGTTGGGTCATCCTCTTTTGCTTTGCGGCAAGCACTTTGACATCTGGATCGTAGCATCGCCACCTATTGCCTTCGTGTTGAACTTCGCCTGGCGGTGGGTAGCGCAACTCTGCTGTGCAGTCGATGGCAATTTCTTCTAAGAAGATCTCCTGAACGGAAGGTGGTATGATTTCGCGGATGACGCGCTTTGCCATTTGTCGGGGTGAGGGGTCGCCAATGAGCATCATGAGCGTGTCTTGCACCATGTCGATCAATCGGAAGGGCAGTCCCACTTCGCGATCGATGATGATGAACTGCCATGAGTCTACCACTATCGGATCGTACATGGTCGTCTTTCTCATTCGGAGGTTGTTCTTGATCTCTTCCAGTGTCAATGTAGTACTGTAGTCGACGCTTTCCAGCTCGTCAAGCGTCAATGCTGAGCGATGACGACTGATGAAGAGATCGGGTTCAGTCGGGTGTACAGTAGCGTCCGCGTGTGTGCCTTCGTAAACGACCAAGTATATCGATGAGGTTCGCTTTCGAAGCTCGTCGAGGAATGCCTGTGTCAGTGGGTCGCCGATAGCCATCTGCCCACACAGATAGTTACGTGACTGTCGTTGCACCCACAGTTGACCTTCTTGTCGGAGACCTGCACTGGCGGTGAAGTCTCCCTTGCTAGTTGGTATGAAGCCCATGTAGACACCAGTTGAGCATTCGCTCAGTATACTACCTGGGTCATACCAGTGGTCGTTGTACAACCTCAGCATCAACAGTTTGCAGATGGTTGTGTAGTCTTCGAAGTTGGAACAGATACTGGCGAGTGACCATGGTGTGAGAAGCGTAGGGAACCAGCGATAGCTATGAATTGTTAGCGAGAATCTCTCCACGATGCATGTTGACTTACAGTATGTCCCAGCATGGCTTGGTCATTCTTAGTCCTTCGGTCGTACTTGGAATAGTACCGCCGAGCAGCTGTATGGTCTTGATGTCTCCACCAGCAAGAGTCTGGGCGCAAATTGCGACGCGGAGGTACTGCACGGCATTCGGACGCCATGCCTTCTCAAAGTAGTCACAATACTCCTCTAGCTGACTGGCTGAACATCCCATCAAGAAGTCATCGATACTCTTCGATCTGGTCGCGTGTTCGAGAGTGGAAGCTTCGCTATCGTTTAGTACCATGATGCGGAACCAGGCGCGGATGATGTCGGTGCCATTATCAGGAGGAGGTAGATCCTTCTTCTGTTCGGGCGAGTTGGCAGGCTTGCGAGAGTCATCCAGATCTGGTACTATACTATACAACCGTCGAACACTGGCCTCGCACAGATCCTGGTAAAAGTGTTTGAGAACAAGGATAGTGCCATCATCAGGCATTCCTTGGAGAGAGTCGATCGGTATCCTGGGATCTAACGGTGACCGAAGGATGGTGATCGTTTCTCCTAAACTGACCCTATCAGGGTGAGGGGTGCCAGTATGAACTCCGGGGGTTTCTGGGGTCGGCCCGCGCTGCAAGTTTTGCACTGTACTTGACATTAGGCCAGGTCAACATTTTATTTCATAAAACATACTTAGCAACGAGTCTGCAAGCCCTCGAACATCGGCTTCTAGCTTTGCAAGCCATTTGATGTAGTCCGTGATATCCCCGCCACCAGGGTAGAACCGGTCCCGAATCTGGCGCCTAAGCTCCACGGATTGGCGCAACTTCATAACCTTTTGTTTCGCAACGTCAAGGCTGAGCACAATGATTCTTTCTGCTTCTTTCTGCGTCTTGCTCCATTTTGCATTCAGATCCTGCCATTCTTCAAGGTGTCTGTCGCACCATGGGTCGCTCGTTCCAGAGGGAAGCGCATTACGGCATGCACGGCCGTCTGATTCAACCGCTTCGCATGTCGCTCCAATTGTCGCAGGTGATTCCGGAATGTCGCTCAAGCGAAGTAAGCGACGCGAGTTGCCTCTGTAAGCAGGGCGCTTTTCCTGGGAGCTGCTTATGCGAAGCTGTAGGGACATGGTGGGGTTCGAGCTTTGCGACGAAGGCTGAAGACCAGGTTGACGAGGAGACACAGGCTGTCATATCATTTTCTGATTATCAGGTCTTGGTCATCGGCTAATAAGTGCGCTCCCCATACTGTCGGTAAGGGGGCCTGCGGGGTCTGGCATGGCTATCAGGCGGTGCTGTCAATACATACGGCACGGTTGACAACAAAGTAAGCTACGGGGTCTTCCACCCGTTTCGTTTCATCGCTTCGGGGAACGATGATCATTGGGCGGCATTGGGGCCAAAAACGCAATACGAACCAGTTAGACTCGCTCGTCTTGCTGTATCACAGGCATCGCATTGCGTTCGGGACGCGTGACATGGGCGTGAACGGTCGGTGGAAGCGCCCCGCGCGGCAAACGACCAATACCGTCGGACAGGCCCATAATCAGGCCGACCTTGGGCAGACACCGAGCCCTGTACCCAGTTCCAGCGTCTATGATCCAATCGTCGGCAGGAAGCGTGCCGCTCTAGTCCCGTCAGCCCACCGAGGCTGAGGTTCCTGCGTATAAGTGGTTGAAGGGCAGCTACAGCAACTGTGCCTCACCCTCGTGGGCTGCCATCGCATCGTAGACCATCCCTTTGCAAGACTCGCTTAGGTGCTTTGACATCCTTTAAGCTCCTAGAACGGTAGGTGTAGAAATAAGCCGCGCGACTGTTTTACCATGGTCTCCCTGAGGCTGATTTCAAGCTGCGATGTGCGACAACTTTAGCGGCCAGCCGAGTTGGCCCACGTGCAGGAAGGCCCATGCTGCGCAGCCGCGAAGGAACCAGTCATCGACGAGATCTTAGACTATAGGGACCGTGACAACCTGGGTCGGGACTTCGCTGTGTGACGCGCGATGTCAAACAGCAATGTAGATTGGTGGGTTGTGATAAGCCCATGGCGGCTAGAGAGGCGCGTATGTACTGTGAAGGAGGGGCACTACCGGCCGTCACACGCCAACCAAGCGGCCCGCTCAACCTACTGGCGCAACCTTGAACTTCAAGGATTGAAGGATGCCATGAACTTCGGTATTGTTGGCAGACTGTCATGGCAAACCAGATGCATGAACATGGCCGTTGCGGCTGCGCCATGTGGTGATCGCGAAGGTGAAGGAAGTCCCGTTGGATATGAACGCTTGTCGTGGGAGCTGTGCCGCAATCTTGCATGGACAACTCTTTATGCCGCGGTCCCGAGATCCCTGCCGAAAAGACCTTGTTACTTACTGTGTCTTCTCGGTGGAGCCTCAATCTGTCTCGTCACGATAACTAAAAGAGATTGTTGTCCCGTATTGGGATCGCTAAGCGAGCAGGTGAAGAGATGGCGCTTCCGGCCCGTTGGCTTGATAAATCGTGGTTGGATAAAGACTGTGCGATCCGCCTCGGAGCGAAAATGTATGATCCAACACACTGCAAAGCGCGCGGTTTAGCCGTGGCGCTGTCTCGTCGACACACGCCTTGAGGCGTTTGTGGCTCTCCACGACCGAGGAGGATGGCTGAAAGTTGGTGGCCTCGCCGATCATCGCAATGTGTTTCCAATCATTCAGCATTCCCGCATGTTTGTTCGAACAATCCTGCATATGTGGTTGATGGTAACGTATCGAGTTGTGTTGGTGGCAGTCCTGCGAGGTTGACTTTCAAAGAAGGAGGTCGGTATCGAGCTTTCTGCATCAACCAACGAGACGAGGTCCTTAGTCCCTACCAAACCTGCGTACACGCGAGTTGGAGTCGGCGCCGTACACGCGCAAGACCTGAGGCCAAACGTGAATCGTGAGCTCCGTCTCCAACCTTCTCCAACCTACGCTGACGGCATTTGGTTACCCCACATCTCGGAATACCGAATGCGGCTAAATTCAGCTGTCATCCGAGGTCGAGCTGCGATGCAGGAGGTCTGGCATCACGGAACGGCATGCTAGTCTCTACGTCTTCTTTTCTTTAAGAGAAATCATTGATGGTTAAACATTTGTTGAGTCAATTGTAGCAACAGAAGGTTCACATCGATTGAGACTGTAGTTTCCCCGCCCAGTCCAAACAGACGCGCATCCCCGCGTTTCTCCACACGTCCGATTAGCAACACAACGACCGCGTCGCACAATGGTTATCTCGACGGCAATTCGCATAGCGCCTTCGCGCGCGGCTCGCGCAATGAACCTCCTCCGTACCGTACAATATACGCATCCTCCTTCATGCCCCTGCCATTCGAATCCCAACTACCACCAATCGCCGTCCACCGTCCAGCAAGCGCGACGACACCTCGCAACGCCTCTCGACCACTCTCAGCAAAAGGAATATGCCTTCGAGATGGCAGCATCAAGCATAAGATTCGGGCCTGGGTGTACAAAGGAAGTCGGCATGGACTTCAAAAACATGGGCAGCAAGCGCGTCATGGTCGTCACAGACCCCAACGTGAGGAAACTAGACGCAATGAAGCAAGTAATCGAAGGCTTGGAAAGGGAAGGCGTAAAGTACGAGATCTACGACAAGGTCAGAGTGGAGCCAAAGGACCACAGCATAATGGAAGCCATCAACTTCGCGAAGCCATGGAAACCAGACGCGTACCTAGCAGTTGGTGGTGGCAGTGTCATTGACACAGCCAAGCTGATGAACCTATACACCACCTTCCCAGACGCAGAGTTCCTGGACTTCGTCAACGCCCCACTAGGCAAGGGAATGCCTATTCCATCGAAGCTATTCCCACTCATCGCCGTACCAACAACAGCAGGAACAGGATCTGAGACAACTGGAACAGCGATCTTTGATCTGGTCTCTAAGCGCGCAAAGACCGGCATCGCTCATCGGAACTTGAAGCCCACTCTGGGTATAGTAGACCCGCTCAACACACGTACCATGCCATCGGCAGTCCACGCCTCTTCAGGTCTCGACGTACTGTGCCATTCCCTCGAGTCGTGGACCGCGATACCGTACTACGAGCGTACGCCTCGTCCAACCAACCCCATCAACCGTCCAGCGTATCAAGGTGCAAACCCAATTTCGGACATCTTCTCCCTCAAGGCGCTGAAAGACACGGTCAAGTACCTGCCTCGTGCCGTCAAAGACCCCGATGACCATGAGGCACAGTCTCAGATGTTGCTGGCTGCAACACTCGCTGGTGTTGGCTTCGGCAACGCGGGTGTGCATCTCTGCCACGGCATGTCATATCCCATCTCAGGCCAGAACCCTGGCTACAAACACGCCGGTTACGATGTCGACCACACCATTATTCCTCACGGTGTCAGTGTTGCGGTAACTGCGCCCGCAGTGTTCAGGTTCACCGGCGCATCAAACCCCGAGCGGCATTTGGCTGCAGCGGAGGCCTTCGGTGTTGATATCTCGAACGTCAAGGCAGAGAGTGCGGGAGAGGTATTGGGTGAAGCGCTCGCGGAGTTCTTGATCAAGCTTGGTGACCAGCCGCGCGGTCTGAAGGCGCTTGGTTTCGGGAAGGAACATCTCGATCAACTTGTCGAGGGCACGATTCCTCAAGCAAGAGTGCTGATGCTGGCACCGAGTTTGGAGACGCAGAACATTGATGCTGAGAGGGAGCAGCTGCGGGGGTTGTTTGAGGATGCTATGGAGTACTGATCGGGAGTTACAGTGACTACTTAGTGTGTAGCACAAGGGGGCGCTGGCGATGTGAGATGTAGAGTTGGGTGTATACGTCGTTGCAAGCTTTGTACAGTTCAAATGTGACGTGTTTCTGTTACATTACGGCTTTGCTCGCCATGCCCATCTGGAACCATGTTGACCAACGTGCCGTACCTTACCTGCATGACAAATATCTTTCGCATGTACCGAGGAGCAGGCGGACAGGGGTTGCTGACAACCTTGGAAGGCCAAAGTCGTCGAACTCAGCTGTCAGGCTAGTGGGTAGCGGGTTGATGAGGGATCTCGGTGCTAATGTGGGGGTACTATGTGTTGGGCGGAGACCCTGACAACCCTCTCACACTCGGGCGCAATGGCATGAAGCCACGATACGTCAACGACCTTGAATGTAACCATGTGGTCAGGATGTGTCCCGCGATCACCCCTAGGATCGTGGCGCAGCAGCAGTCCAAACCCATTTCCTGGCGTAGATCCCGCGTGGATCTAGACTAAAGCTTCAAGCGTTGACGTCACAGGGCCAGCCAAACACCTCATGGCACCCTGCTTCTCCGGCATGTGTGCGTGTCGATCTAGATGCGCCCACGGAGCTTGAATCAAACTTAAACCCCTCCCTGGACCCTGATTTTCACCCTGGAAAATAATCCTACTGAACCAGATATCTTTATTATAAAACTTCCCTCGTGCAGCATACAACACGGGCTCATTTCCGGAAGAACGCGAACCCCGCCTTCACCAACCAAATCTCGCTAGCCGCGTCTTCGAGCTTCACAGCAACAACGTTACCTCCTACACGTGCGAAGACACGTTCCACGACTGCACCTTGTTTCTCCAGTATCACGACACACCTGCAATATGTCTGCGCCTACCTCTGCCACGAGTGAGATGCCCACGCGCAGCCTCACCAACCGATCTGCCGACGACGATGCCATCCCAGGAGAGGATACCTCAGAGGTGAGTAGTCTGGAGACCGATGAGAGGGAAAGCTTCTAACATGTCCTAGGTCACGAAGCTCTTTGCGGAGCGATTGCAAGCTTGGAAGCACGCCGTCGCCTACCTCGAGGATTATGTCACAGCCACGGAGAAGACGAACCACGCACACGGCAAGGAGTACGAGCGCGTCTTGAAGGTCGGTCGACTCAATGCGAGAGCGATACAGCTACTGACGTTGAACAGACGGTCAAGGATCCCCTGAAGGAGGGCCACCACTTCGATCAGTCGCTCGGTGGTATTGCGGGCATGTTCGAGAACATCAGGTCCAACACCCAGGTACGATATCTTCTACATTACATACCATTTCTCTGTCTAACTATGACAGGGCATCTCCAACCAACACTACGAGACCGCAAAGCAGCTCAAGGGCGCCGTCCTCCCCATCTTCGACCGCCTGCACACCGAGATCAAGAACAAGAGCAAGGAGCTCACCAAGGGAGCTGGCAAGGGCAGCAAGGCTGTCGACAAGGCTCGCCTGCACACCCAGAAGCAGATTGAGCTCCTCGGCCAGCACACCGCAGTCTTCGACTCGCACAGCGGCAACATGAAGGCCACCGACGATCCCTACATCCTCCAGCGCGGCGTCAACCACCGCCTCCACAAGCAAGTCCAGGAGGAGAACAACAACCGCCAGGACTTGATTAGTGTACAGAACTCGTTCGCACAATTCGAGGCCCACATCATCCAAACCATCCAGTCCGGCATGGGCCAGTTCCTGCAAGTCGTCAACACGCAAGCCGAGCACACCAAAGCCGCATACGGCGACATGGTCGGCACATCGCAGCGCATCCCCCAAGACTTCGAATGGAACGGCTTCATCCAGCGCAACAACACCGTTCTAATCGACCCCGCCGCCCCCGCCCGCACCCTCTCCGACATCAGCTTCCCCAACCAAAACCACCGCGCGACGCAGCCCCTCATCTCGGGCTCGCTCGAAAAGAAGGGCAAGATCATGCGCTCCTACGACACAAACTACTACGTCGTAACGCCCTCCAAGTTCCTGCACGAGTTCAAGACAGACGACGACTTTGCTAAGGACCCAGTCCCCGAACTGTCGCTCTATATCCCTGATTGTATGATTGGTGCGGTGAATGGACAGAAGTTTAATGTCAAGGGCAAGGATGTGTCCAAGGGGAAGATCGGCGGTGCGTTCTCCATGACACACGAATTTGCGTTCAAGGCACACACGCCACAGGCTGCGGAGCAGTGGTGGCAGGTCATCAGCGGGGCAGCTGGAAAGGTCACAAACGACGTTCCCACCAGCCCTGTCTCTGGCGATACTAGCCCCCAGAACATGTATCC
>Ga0265798_10010719_pt1 | contig 11251 bp, 7 predicted proteins | sample P3T30metagenome_FD_192430 | JGI IMG/M metagenome (GOLD analysis project Ga0265798, IMG submission 192430) | Plant litter microbial communities from East Loma Ridge, Irvine, California - P3 T30 | ecosystem: Environmental > Terrestrial > Plant litter > Unclassified | place: USA: California... | reverse complement strand
GTATAATTTGTTAAGGCCGTAAAGTGCTGTACCGTACTTTTGCTGGTAGTAAGAAAGTGGTTTTAACAGGCGAATAAAAGCGATTCCGCATTCGTGTTTTATCTGATCACTCATTGTGTGGGTTATGAAGGCGCAAAGTTATCCTTTTATATACTCACAACCTAAACAAAAGTATTTTCTTTTGTCACGGAGAGGTTAATTTGGATTAACGACAACATCACGTAATGATATTCCTATAGATTGTATTATTATCTAGAATTAATCTAAATAGTTTGGTTAGTTAGTGTAATTTTTACACCTTTGGCCAATTATTAAGAATTAGTCTAATTAAGGATACTGGAGTTGAAAAAATTGTTGAGAATATTTATTGCTGTTATTGTTTGCGGAGGGGCAACATCTACAAGGGCACAAAACACCAATTTAACTGGAAAAATTATTGATCAGGAGAATAAACCACTTCCATCGGTAAATATTAGGATTGATGAGCTTAATCAATACAGTGCAACCAAATCTGATGGCTCTTTTGACTTATCGCTTAACCATCTATCAAATATCACATTAACACTGGAGTTTACTTGTATTGGTTATCAGAAACAGCAAAAAAAAATTAACGTTTTCGGCAGCAACATTAATCTGGGTATTATAGTTCTAAAAGACTTGAATTTGAGTCTGGAAACGATAGACATTAATGCCAAACGTAACTATGACGGCCAATCCAATTCTTCTCTGATTATTTCTAGAGATATCATCGAACAAACCCCTGCCTTGAGTTTAAATGATTTACTTAATCAACTTCCAAATAGAAAAGTTGTGGCACCATCCTTACAAAATGTTCAGAACATTACACTGCGCACTACAGTAGCACCGACCACAAATGGACGCGGTTCTTTTGAACTAAGCAATGCTTTTGGGGTAGCAATTATAATTGATGGTAACGCAATAAGCAATAATATGAATATGCAGAGTTATAATCCTGGTAGCCTAGGTGCTGGAGGTTCTTTAATGTCAACCGGCGCAACCTATGGGCTAAGCAGCTCGAGACCCAACAGTACTGGATATTCAGGAGATTATACATTTGGAGGAACAGATTTACGCCAAATCCCAGCAGATAATATTGAAAGTATAGAAGTTATAGCGGGTGTTGCACCGTCTAAATATGGCGATTTAACTGATGGTGCAGTCATAGTAGAAAGGCAGGCCGGTAAAGCACCAGGCTATTTACGCATGCAGTTGAGAGATAACGCCACTTCATACGGTTATTCTCAAGGCTTCAAACTATCTCCAAAGGCAGGAGCAATTAATGTTGGTATAAACTATGTAAGCTCATTTGCAGATAATCGAGACAAACTGAAAGCATACAAACGGCTTAACGCCAACACCATGTATACCAATACATTCTTTAAGGACAACAGGTTAAAAAATACATTAAGCATAGATTATGGAAGAAATTTAGATGGTTTAAAAAGTGATGACGATGACATAACAAAAAAGGTTACCAGATTTGACAGCTGGACTGCTAGCATTACGAACAGAAGTTCTTATAGATTAAACACAAGCTTTCTAAAAAATATCTCCCTAAACTTAAAATATTCTGAAGGTCATCAGGTAAGTTATCAGGAACAACTTAAAAATGAACCCTTTGTTTTAGTTTCTGATGCCACAAGCACTGGCATTCATCAAGGCAGTTATGAATCGGGGATATATACAGCAGCGAGCTTAATTGATGGAAGACCCACTAACGCTTCTGCGAAACTAGATTTTAATGCAGATCTAAAAACCGGAACACTGACTCATTTCCTTGGCTTTGGATTAAGCTACGATTATGGCGCAAATAAAGGCGAAGGGCAGGTTTTGGATCCTAACAGACCAAGATTTGGTACTGCGATTACTACCACATCTTTATCACCAGGCCGTTCTGAACGATATTATGATTTCAATATTGCGGTGCCCCAGCAAAACGTAGGTTTGTATGCAGAAGATGTATTTAAACTAAAAATATTTAAACGCGATTTAAATGTAAGGGCAGGAATACGATACGACATTCAAAATGCTCTACCATCTTACTCTCCAAGGTTAAATATGAATTATGCTTTAAATAAAAACATAAAAATTGGATTTGCTTATGGACTTGCCTTTAAATCTCCTTCTTTAGCTCAGCGATACCCAGGTCCAACATATTATGAAATTCCGCTATTAAATGCATTTAACGGAAATGCAGCAGAAAGTATTTATTTGGTTTATGTGAATAGATATGATCATGACGCTAGTCATATTAAATCACCAAAAAGTCAGACTTTCGAGTTTACTTCCCAAATCAAACTAAAGGATTTCAACCTTTCTGTTTCATTATTTAGCAAAGACTCTAGAGAGGGAATAAGTACAATATCCAACAGAAACTACATTACACTACCAACCTATTCTGCTACATTGAAAGCTAATAATCACCCAATAGTAGTGCAAACAGGAATAAAAAATTATGTTTTTACTACTCAATCATTCGCGAACGATTTACGTTCAGATAACCAGGGATTAGAAATTATTCTAAATACACCCCGAATAAAACAGATAGCTACTAGCTTTAACTTAAGCGGTGGCTTGTTTAGAACCAATTATCAGACTAATAATTTGTCAGTTAGCAGTATTCTTGAGGATGCAGCTCCAACAAGACCAGATTATGCTTTGATTGCATACTATGAACCAACTAGAAGAATTTCTTATCTCAGCAACGCAAGAATAAGTTCCTCTACACATATTCCTAAAATTAGTTTAATTATAAGTTTTTCGGCAGATTTTAGTCTTTTACAAAAAACGACACAATCACAAACAGCAGGAGTCCCGCTTGCTTATCTTACTAGAGATGGAAGATATATTACCATAACCAATTTCGACCAGAACAATCCAGATTATGGCCATTTTTACAAACCAACATCAGAAATTAACGACGATAATGTGCCTACAATTGTTCCTAACTTTCATTTAAGCCTTGCAAAGGAAATAAAAAAACGTTTTAGATTTTCCTTTAACGTTTACAATGTCTTTAACAATCAGCCTTACTACATTTCAAGTGGTGGCAAATATAAATACCCAAATGCTGCGCCATCTTTCGGAGCAGAAATATCTTTAAAACTATAAAAAAATGAGAAAGTACTTCTATTTAATCTTGGCCAGTTTGGCATTTGCATCATGCAAAAAAAACAATACAACAGACATACAGCCTGTTGACGTAAACGTAACGGTAGCTTACAGTTTGCAAACGAGTGGCTACCAGCTTCCACTAACAGGTGTGAAGGTAAAAGTTACTAATCTTGATACAAAGATTATACAGGAGTTTACTGCTTCAGATAAAGGAATGCTGAAGGCAACTCAATTAACTCCTGGCCTTTATGACATTGATGCCTCAATAATCATTTCAGCAAAAGACTACGCTAGCATTACAGGAAATGCAGTTGCTAAAGATGTTACTTACAATGCATCAGTAAAAAACAAGCCGATAGGTGTTGGATTTTCAGAAACTATCGATTTAAAATTAGTTTCAGGAAGCATTGGAGATTGGGTTATTAAACAAATATCCTACTCTGGTTCTGACCGCGTTAATGGCGCAACCTTCCGTGATCAGTTCATTGAATTTTACAATAATAGTGATAAGACTTTATATGCAGATAGTTTATGCTTTGCCGAAACTGTTGGGCTTATAACAAAAAGTTCTAGCTCAACTTATAATTTACTTGCAACCGGACAATTGGACTGGGCCAAATCAGTAGGCATGCCAGCTAACATCGATGCGAACAACGACTATATTTATGCAAGGGCATTTTTTATGATTCCTGGTACAGGTAAACAATACCCAATCAGACCAGGTGAAAGTATTGTTGTTGCACAAACTGCTATTAATCATAAAACTCCCTTCACTGGCGCGGATGGTAAAACCATTTCTGTTCTAAATCCAGCATTAACTATTGATTTAAGTACTGCAAATTTTGAAGCTTATTATGCTCCATTTTTAAGTAAACCATTAGCCTCTGACATTGACAATCCTGCCATTCCTAACTTAAAGGTATTTGCATATTTCGGAACTGACATGATTTTTGACACGGGCGGAAGATATTCTTATGCACTTATCAAAGCAGGTACCAATCAGAATCCTGAAGCATGGCCCCAATATAATTATCCTACAAAAGCCACCCCTTCATCTGGCGCAAATAAATTCTATCAAATCCCAGCAAAATATGTGTTAGATGCTGTTGAAGTTCAACCGAATGAGGTTTCAGATAGAATACCTAAAAAATATGGCGCGGGTTTAGATGCAGGTTTTGCATTTTCTCCACTCGGACAATACACATCTCAATCGGTAATTAGAAAGACGGAAAAAACGGTTAATGGTCGTGTTATTTTAAAAGACACAAATAATAGTACCGAAGATTTCGAGAATCTTACACTTGCTGCACCAAGAACATTTAAATAAGATTTATGCCGGCTGAAGTTTTGGCCGGCTATTCAAAAAACGATGAATAAAAAAGTAAAAACTTTACTTGCCACATTATTTTCTCCTTTATTTCTCTTTGCCCAAAGCAAGCAAGATTCTATTGGCTTAGATCAAGCTAAAAAATCATTAAACTATTATACGGATTCTGTATCGCTATTATCTTATAATTTCGCAAAAGAAAGTAGCTATTATCTTAGTTCGTTGATGCCTAATAAAGTTAGCAGAATAGCTTTGCGTTATGATTTTCATAAGGGCCATTATACCCTTTCACAAGGTGCAACCAAAATTAACGCAGGAACACTACTAACAGAGGGAGCTACGAAATTAGGTGCGATTAAACTGTTTGGCGCTTTTTCTTATAAAAAAACCTTTGAAGATAGCACCAGGTTTTCTCACCAAACCCGCAGCAACACGTCAACACCTTATTATTTTGGATCTCCCGCATACGTACATTACGAAAGAAGCGTGTACACTTTTAAGGCAATGGCAGGCAGAACTTTCTTTAGCGATAAATTTGATATTGCCATCGGCACCGACTATAAAGTTGGAAATCATTTTTCAACAAATGATCCGCGTGGAGATATAGGAGAATATCAATTTAATTTAATAGGATCATTGGGCTATAACTTATCAAAAAAGATCAAAATTGGTTTGGCTTATAGAAATGGTTACGGACAGGAAAAAGTTAATATTGGATATAAAAATCCACGATATTATGAAAGCTCTGTCTATCCGATGTATTATAATCACCTGATAAATGGATACGGAGAAGGCAAACCCGTTTTAGAAGCAAACAACAGAGTATACACTGATAACCAAACTAGAGAAGGTTTCGATGTTTATTTAGATATCAATTCATCTTCGGCTGGCAATTTCTATTTATCAGGAAATTATATCACTGAGCATCAACGATATTTCCATTCTACTGTCGATGGATTTACCGAATTCTCTGAATACGATCTTAACAAAATGAGTATTAATCTACTCTGGTTAAAAAATCTGCAATCAGCTAGTATTGGTGCACTGTTAAACTATAATGATTTAACTGGAAAAGATTTTAATATGGTGTTTCTGGCAAACAATTATATTTATGCACGTAATAATATTTCAGCCAAAATATTTTTTAATAAAGCAGGTAAAAAGATTGCATATAATCATTTTATACAAGTAAGTAAAACTATAGAAGAAAGCATAGATGGTGTTAAGGCAAATGATATTAGTTTTGAAAACTTACTTTTTGTAGGAGGTACTGGTGTAAGGAAGAATTGTATTAAAAATAGCTTCTTTGGACTAAGTTTTATGGCTCAATACAAACTACCATTAAATGATACTTTCAAAGTTTTGCAAGCGAATGAAGCCTATTTTACCCGTTATGTAATCTACCATGATTATCTCTATAACACTTCATCACATTTGGCTGGGAGTATTGCTGGAGAATATGGATTCCCAATTTTCAATACCATGCAGGCGTCGTTTAAAATAAATGCCACATATACTCAAAAACTGGAACAAAAGTTATTAAATAGAAATATCGTTTCAGCACCCGGCAAAGACCGTTTTTCTTCCAATATTAGCTTAAATCTATATTTTTAACCTCATGAATAAAGTTTTTATTACGCTTGCCCTAATCCTCATCGGATTGATTTTATTTTCTTTTCAATCAGCGAACTTTAATGAAGAGGATGATTTGAGCATAGATAGCTTGCGTAAAGTCTATTCAAAACCCACAGATCAATGGCCAAAACCTTCTGTGGATCAGGGCGCTGTTTTTCAGGAATTGGGAGAGCTCCCACCCTCGCCTGTCGATTTAAAAAATGATTCGGTTAAGAAGGTAGTGGAACTGGGAAAAATCCTTTTTTTTGATCCACGTTTGTCTGGCTCAAACCAGATTTCTTGTTCCAGTTGTCACGCACCAGATTTACACTGGGCAGATGGCCGTCAGGTTTCTGTGGGGCATGACCATTTAAGTAACATCAGAAATGCGCCATCACTAGAAAATGTGTGGTTTTACAAACGTCTTTTCTGGGATGGAAGGGCAAATAGCCTGGAAGAACAGGCAGGTAGTCCTGTTGCAGCGCACAATGAAATGCATCAGGACATTAAGGCTTTGCCAAAAAAACTTGTTAAAATAAAAGGTTATCAGCCTTTATTCAAAGATGCATTCGGATCAAAAGAAGTGACCAATGAAAGGATTTTCGAAAGTTTGGCCACCTTTCAGCGCAGCATTGTTAGCAGGAGATCACCATTTGATCGATTTCTTGCTAAAGACAAAAAAGCCCTGACAGATCAACAATTAATGGGCTTACATTTATTCCGTACCAAGGCCCACTGCATCAATTGCCATAACGGACCCTTGTTTACCGACAATGAATTTCATAACGATGGGTTAACCTATTATGGGCGTAAATACGAAGACCTTGGCTTATATAACGTAACGAAAAAACCCGAAGACGTTGGCAAATTTAAAACGCCAGGTTTAAGAAATGTGATGAAAACTGCACCATGGTTCCACAATGGCTTATTCCCGAATATAGATGGTGTAATGAATATGTACAACATTGGTATGCCTGTTCAACGGGTAAGGCCCGAACAACAAAATGATCCGCTGCTACCTAAAAATGACAAGTTGTTGAAAGGCTTAATGCTGAGTAAGGCCGAAAAAGATGCCGTAATTTCATTTCTTGATGCGCTGACATCACCTGCTATACTGATCAGGGTAGAAAAGCTACCACAATAAATTCGTAATAAATCAAAAGCTTAGCTCGGTTTTTTCGACTTGACTTTACAAGGAAGAGTTTTCAGTTATCTATTAGGCAGCTAAAAATAACCAGGCATTAAGAATAAATATGCGCTATTGGCCAGTATTTTATACCACGAACAATATGAGATCAACTACGTAGAAAATGCTGTAACTAACGCTTAGCATGCTCCCACTCCTATCCCATACAAAGCCCATACCTAGTGCATGATAAGCGCATTTAGGTGCATATATTATGCTTACATAGCACTTACATTTTCTTTGACCTTAAGGGCTCGTTAAAAAAAATAGATGCCTGAGCATCGAACGTGGTTGGATCGCCGCTGGTGTAAAAGTGTTTTTCACCTTGTCTACCTAATGTTTGCGCTATCACCGGATGCCGTTTCAGGTAATCAACTAGGCTATTGGCAACAATTTCTCCCTGCGTTAAAATGTTGATATGATCTGGAAAGACTGCTTTGAGTTTCGGTAAGAGTAAGGGATAATGTGTACAAGCCAGCAGGACGCAGTCGATGTCTGCAGATTGCTCCATTAAACCATTACAGTATTCGTTAACAAAAAAATCAGCACCAGGTTGCAAATGTTCATTATTTTCAATTAATGGCACCCACATCGGGCAGCTTTGCTGATAAACGCTTAAATCAGGGAAAAACTTATTAATTTCAATCAGATAGGATTCAGAATTAACGGTACCTCTCGTGCCCATTACGCCAACCTGTTTAGCTTGAGTAAAGTTGCCAATCACTTCTGCCGTGGGCCGGATTACTCCAAGCACTCTTCGATCGGGGTATCTGGTTGGTAAATCATTTTGCTGAATGGTTCTTAACGCTTTAGCAGATGCCGTATTACAAGCCAATATGACTAAAGTGCAACCTCTTTCAAATAGCCATTCTACACATTCCAGCGTATACTTATAAATAGTTTCGAAAGAATGGTCGCCATAAGGCGAACGGGCATTGTCGCCAAGGTAAATATAGTCGTATTCGGGTAATTGGTCAGCAATAGACCTGAAGACGGTTAATCCACCATAACCTGAATCAAAAATGCCTATTGGTGATGTTGCCTTCATTGTGGTAAAGATATTGATAAATGTTGAAGGTTGAAAAGTTAGACTGCTTTACAGGTACGTTAGGAGATAAAGCATTAACCGATTGATATTTTAACTTTCAAATTTTAAGAAACAAAAAGCGGAATTAAGTTAAACTTAATTCCGCTTTTATTTTGAATTGGTAAGGAGACTTTAGACTCCAAACTCCCGACTCAGCACTATTTCTTAGGTGCCGCTGGTTTTGCAGCAGTAGCTGAAATACCCAATTTGGTTTTAACAGAAGAAGTGATATCATCACCACCTTCCCAGAAAACCAGGTTATTACCGCCCTGACCGTTTGCGATATCGAAAACGTAAGCTAAACCTTTTTCTTTAGCTACTGCCGAAATTGCCGTTGCAACTTTAGCCTGGATTGGCTGAAACAATTCGCCTTGTTTAGCACCTATATCTTGCGAAGCTTTTGTACGGGCATCAGTGATTCTTTTTTCCAAATCCTGCAATTCCTGGCCTACAGTCTGTAATTGTTTACCTACCGCTTCTTTGTTTGCCTCACTTAGCGTTTTTTCCAAAGCTTGAGCACTTGTCATTTTTGTCTGATATTCTTTGATCATTGCATCAATATCAGCTTGTTTTTGCTTGCCTAATGTTTCTAAAGTAGTTTGAGCCGTTTTAGCTTCAGGAAGGTTTGCGAAAACTTCTTCAGAATTAATGTGACCCAATTTTTGTTGCGCACTTGCCATATTCACTGTAAACACTAATCCTGCTGCTACAAAGAATACGTTAATTAACTTTCTCATCTTTCTATTTTACTTTTTTTTATTTTTTCTAATTGTTTTCTCGAATTTTCAACGGGCGAATATACTAATTATTTGCAGCTCCTGGTTTGTAACCTAATTTTACAATTACATCGTTACTCAGATCGTAGTTACTGCTTGCATAAATCATCATCGTAGCTTCACTGCTTTTATCAAAAATGAAGTCCAGATACTTTGCCTTTGCGATTTGCTTAATTGCATCAGAAACTTTTTCCTGAATGGGTTTAATTAATTTCGTTCTGCTTTGGAAAAGATCCCCGTCCGGACCGAACTTCTGACGTTGAAATTCTTTCGCTTGTTTTTCTTTTTCAATAATTTCATTTTCTCTGCGCTTACGCATATCATCTGTGAGCAAAACCTGGTCTGCCTGGTAAGCTTTGTACATTCTGTCTATCTCAGAAAAATTCTGGTCAACCTGTTGCTGCCATTGTTTTGAAGCCACTTCCAATTGACTCAATGCAGATTTATATTCTGGCATTTGTTTTAAAATGTACTCTGTATCTACATAAGCAAACTTCTGCGCAAATGCGCCGAAAGACGTGCAAATTAGAAATGCGATTAAAAGATACTTTTTCATCTATTAAATTTTAGTTTTAATGTTGATGAAACAAACACCATTTCAGGTTCAATACCTGCAATATGATTGTCCCATTTGTGTGTGTATTAACGATTTGTTTCAATAACCTAACGCTGCTTAAACGCCCCAGGCCTCCTTTACCTGCTAAACATATTATACAAAGATACTATCAAATAACTAAAGCCCAAGCAAACTAAATCATTTAACTTTTTTTAACAATTGAACTATACGATCATAATTTACTGAAATTGCGAGTCTAATTCTCAAATACGGCAGGGGTTTACAAAAACGCAACAATTACTTCCGGAAAAACCGCGCTCATAAAAAAAGGGATGTTCGGTTGAACATCCCTTGTAAAATAAGTTTTATGACTTAGAACCCTCCAAGTTGTTGGGCAATACTGAAAGTAAAGTTTTGTTTACCGCCCTCGCTCACACCTGGTATAGTATCAAATCCATGTCCGTAATCAATACCAAGTAAACCAAAGATCGGTAAGAAAATTCGGGCACCGATACCAGCAGATCTTCTGACGTTAAACGGATTAAAGTCACCAAATTTGTTCCAGGTGTTACCGCCCTCTGCAAAAGCGAGTACGAATGCCGTTGCCTGCTGACTTGAAATAACCGGATAGCGAAGTTCTAAAACATATTTAGTATAGATTGGGCTACCTGACTGTTGTGCAATACGAGGATCGGCTCCATTTGGTATAACTGCATTATTTGCATAACCACGCATCGCGATCAATTCTGAGCCTTGCAAGAAATCAAATCCCTGCATACCATCACCCCCTAATTTAAAACGCTCAAATGCCGACTGACCCACAGCTTTATTATACTGACCTAAGAAACCGAATTGTGCTTGTGCTTTAACCACTAAGTTTCCGGCAATACGCTGATACCATTGCGAATCAAACTTCCATTTATGATACTCTGTAAAGCGATATTTTTCTTTATCAGATGCGGTAGCATAATTCGTTTTATTTAATAATGAATATGGAGGCGTTGCCTGAATGGTAAAACGAATAAATGAACCTGATTTCGGGAAGATTGGTGAATCTCTCGAATCACGGCTAATTTCCTGAGATAAGTTGATATTATAAGACGTTCCATTTCTGAATAAATAACCGTCATAATTATTTAAGATGTATTGTTGAATACTCACCGCATGACTCAACTGAAAATAGTTATCCGGCCAGTTTAACCTTCTACCTAAACTAACGGTAACCCCATTCAAACGAATTTTCTGGAACCTGCCATCATCAGAGTTTAAACCATTTGATTGTAATGAGGTAAATGCACTCACACCAAAACTAACTGGTTTCTCCCCACCAAACCAAGGCTGAGAGAAAGAGAAACTATAGGATTGATAATATTTACCATTCGTTTGTCCACGTAAGCTTAATTTCTGACCATCTCCTTTTGGAAGTGGCTTATAAGCTTTAAGGTTAAATAAGTTACGTAAAGAGAAGTTATTAAAGGTTAAACCTAAGGTACCAATGATACGGCCACCACCAAAACCACCTGATAACTCAATCTGATCTGAAGGTTTCTCTTCCACTGCATATTCGATA
>Ga0265798_10010718_pt1 | contig 11251 bp, 6 predicted proteins | sample P3T30metagenome_FD_192430 | JGI IMG/M metagenome (GOLD analysis project Ga0265798, IMG submission 192430) | Plant litter microbial communities from East Loma Ridge, Irvine, California - P3 T30 | ecosystem: Environmental > Terrestrial > Plant litter > Unclassified | place: USA: California... | reverse complement strand
GTAGTACTCTGACTCTCGCTCCTCTCCCTCGGGCCCGCAACCCCACGAACACCTCCATTCCCCGCCGCCCAGGCCGCAATACCAGCCGCAGCGGCAGTAGTAGTATTCGGGCTCGTAGCGCTAGGACTAGACGCCCCAACCTCCCTCTCCCGCGTAGCTCGCATCGTGACAGCATCAGGGGCGCGACTTTCAGCCTGGCTGGTACTGCTATCCCGTCTACGGGCGCGGAGAGCTTGCTCCAGAGCTCTGACTCGCTGACGTAGGGAGTCATTCTCGGCTTTGACGAGCTCCATCTCGCTCCTGTAGCCTGCGGTATCGGTGTAATGCTGCATGGCGGCGTGGATGCTTTGGCTCGGGCTCTGGGCGGGTGTGGGAGGTGATTGCGGGCCGCCGTGGTGAGGCGTGCCGGCGGTTGCTGTTGTTGAGGCGGCGTAGCTATGGTCGCGCGAGAGGGAGGGTCGGTGGGGAAGAGCGTAGGGTGTGCCGCCGCTGGCGATTCCTCCTCCAGCTGTGGAGGGGTGGCGGAAGGTGTCGAGGCTTTGGCGGGCGGGGGTCGAGGCGCCGCTTTGGGCTGAGATGGAGGGTTGGCGGGAGATGGTCGTGCTGCCTGTGCCGCCTGTTGCGGCTGCGGCGCGGTCGTAGGACGCTTGACTAAAGCCGCCGTGGCTTCCTGGGTGAGAGGGAGCCGCACTGCCTGCGTGGGCGTGAGTGCTCCCGGTGCCTGATCTGGCGGAGAGAGAAGAGGAGCTACGGTGGCGAGAGGGTGTAGGATGAGTTGCTCCTCCCATCATCTGGTGTGTCGGGTTGGGATCTGAGATGTCGTTCGGGAGGAGAGAGGCTGAGGTCGAGTTGCTTGAGTGTGAGGCATTTGATGCAACGGATGCTGATTGTGCACGAAGAGCGGTGAGCTCGCGTGTAAGGCGGTTGACCTAGAGATTTGGTTAGCATATACTCGTATATTGCACAGGTTTTCAAGTGCGTTCCAAGAATACGTACAACAGCTTCCTGCTCTTTCTCGCATTCTGAATATAGCTCTGCGGCGGTCAAGGGTCTCGGGTGTCTTAGCGGACCATCTTGCTCGTGGCCTGACGACACCCGATGCGGCATTTGCATGCGGTCTGTCGGCACTGAAGGTGGAGCCATTGTCTGTGATGGGCGTCTTGAGTTGGTTGCGGAGTATGAAATTGTTTGTGGTTGTATTGGTTGAGAGTGTTCGGTTTGAGGGAGTTTGGCGAGGGAGTTGAGGTCTGGAGCCATGAGCAGGTTTGAAGAGGGAAAGAAGAAGAGGATGAGGATGAGAGAGGGCGAGGTCAGGAAGAAGTTCGGATGCACGAGAATGGCGTCTTCAATAATGCAGGCACGCGCACGTGTAACTGGGCAAAGGTACGGTCCAAGGTGAGGTGGTGGTGGTGGGGTGGGCTGATAAGGATGTGAGGTTATAGGTCATGTATTGCGCGGCTCGCTCGCTCGTGCCTGGCTGAGCTACCTATGAATCAATTGATTGATGGACTGAAATTGATGACGAGCAGTGTCTTGTTGATTCGCACGTTCGCGTCACAGACTGAGTACATGTGGGTGTATCTGTATACACAAATACACGTATATCAATCAATTCAGATTGTTTACATGCAACGGCGGGCGTCATTTGTGAGTTTAGATTTCAGGAGAGGGTCCGCCATCCTACGCACGTGTTTCAGGGAGCGATCGAATAGGAATTGATGGAATGCCCGCCTGTCGATCACATCACTTGGGTTGCTCATGCAGATCCTGTTGTTGCGGGGCAAAGTGAGTGTTGACTGAGTGATTTACGACAAACGATTGAACGACAGAGAGGAAGATGAGGTTCCGTCATGCAGTAGTAGACCCTTGAACTCAATAAACGCCTTGAAGTGAACTTCCATTATTGATTCTTGATTGATTGACTGATCGCCGAGGACACCTGAGAAGTCGTACTAGAGAATCGCGTAATCAAATCCATCACAAGTCTGATTCAAATCTGGTGGGAGTCGCCTGAATCCGATAGAGCCTATCAATCAATTGCAACTCTATCGATTGATATGTTTGATCGGCCAATGATAAGGCTTAGGACTACACAAACTCAAATACATGTAGGCTACTTTGAGACCTTTACATAGACTCTCGTCAACAAGGTATCTTCGAGATCATTAATTCCCGGATCTACTATGCACGCTCGCAGCGTCTCATTTAAGCTTTCAGCCGGGCACTCTGCAAATCCTCCTTTGCGTCTTTCAACAAGAAACTGTGTCGCGCGTCAGCATATCATCTTGCACACCCTCCGAGGTACGCCGTAGACTCACTTATACCACCAGATCGTCGGTCCAACCGTGCCCAAATGCCACAGGGCGTGTGCGTCGACCATTCCCCACCAAGGCGGGAAGTCGAACAACTCCAGACTCATCGCCAGGATAATCCACGCAACGATCAAACCAGGCCACGCTGCCCAAAGACTTCCAATCTTCCTGTATCGCATGATGCTGAACCCAGTCCACAAGACGTTCTGTACAATGCCGACCGCCACGTTGGCCGCCATGTTGTACGTATAGTCGAAGTGGACGAATGACAGGTACGAGACGTGCGCAATGTACAGCGACGCGCAAAGCAAAGTCCACACCCGCAGAATCGTGGCAGACTTGCTGCTTCCCGTGAGCGAGCCCTCGCGATCGAGACGGAAGATGCGGATGGGCGCGAAGAACAAGCCGTACATCACACTTAGCCCTGCGGCGAAGTAATCCAGCTTCTCGGTGACGTTGAAGTCGCGCGTGTGGAAGATCATGCTGAAGATCCAGCTCGCAATCCCGCAGTATCCGAATCCAATGTAATACTTCCGCAGCGTGTAGCTGGCCGGCACTTCGGCCTTCAGCCTAGAGACTCCCCATTGATGTGCCAGTAGGTTGAAGAGCGAGAAGAGAACGCTGGCCGGCTCTTGAATGCCGGAAAAGCGGTAGAAGGGCCATTTGCCGTGAAACTGCAGGATTGGTTCGAGGTAGGGAGGGTCTCGGGCGAGGCGCGATTGCGTCACGATGTGCTGGCAGGTATAGTCGCACTCGGATGGGCAGTCCCAGAGAAGGAGGCGGTGTTGGAGGGCTTTGCGGATGGTTTAGCTATTGCGCATGGTTTCGACGTGGGCGTGGTGTCGTACGTATAGAAGGGCCATCAACGGCACCGCAGTTCGCGAAGATGCAATCCTGTCAAGCGTTTCCTGTCAGCACTATTGCCTGCATAGCAACGTTCTCAATTGCATGAAACTCACTGCGACGCAGCTCTTGAACTCAGGCTGGCGGTCGCCTAAAGAGGCTTGCACCGCCGGAAGCAGTGGAAGAGCAAGGCATAGAAGCGAGAGTAGCCGTACTGGCGGGGCGAAATCACGGAGGAGCATGTTGCATGTCCAGCAGTGTCTGTCGTCTTTAACTGCACATCCGTGAAGCCAAAACACGACAACTCCTTCACACGTGCCGAGGCCAAGCGAGGAACGACAGGGGCAAGTCGGCAAAAGCCGTCGTCCGTCTGGGGAAAGCTCTGGCGCTTGAAACTCTTCTTATCATTCTTTAGGTCAATTCAATCCACCATACCAGATCCATGCTGCTGTAGACACCACATGCTGTTGGCGTCAACGAGCGATGAAACGATGACATAGCCTGACCACTTTGCAGTGAGTCTCTCTCTCCGCTGCCGCCACCATCGTGCCAGCCATCCACAAGCTAAGTTGCTCAGCGTCTTTTCCTTTCCAGCCACACATACTGTACATACACCACCATTCAACATGTCACGGCGGTCAACCACGAGACGGGCATCTGCGAAGAAACGCTATACCGTTGATGCCTTTGAAGGTATCGAGGAGCTGCAAGATGCCATCTCTGAACATTCGCCTGTCCGCCGCCACTCCAGAGATTCTGACAGCGCCGACGAGTTCAAAATCGAGGTCGAAGCCGCAGAGGCTGCCGAAGACGACGACGAGGAAGACGAAGAAGATGATGACGTCGAAGCTGAGGTCAATTCCAACGCTGCAAGCGATGCCGGCGAAAAAGAACTAGACGACGCAATGTCTATCGCTGGTGACGACGACGACGATCTCGATATTGACGACGAAGACGACGACACCAGAGTTGCCGGCTCAGGTCGGGCGAATCCCAAGAAAGCAAAAGTCACACTGACGGGACCTGATGGTGCTGTCTACAATCGCGGTCTTCCTGACACCATAACGCGAAAAAGCGGCAAGGCTGACAAACGTCTCTTCCTGTTCGGATCTTCCATTAAGGAGTATGGTGCGGTTGAGAAGGCTTTCATGAAATGGAACGGCCAGGACACGCTACCAGTACATCGGAAACCTCAAGATATTGCCGCCAACTCTTTTGATTACAGTTACTGGCAGGGCGATACGGCACGCCAACACGAGGAAGCCGAGAGCTGGAAGTGGTATTTCGAATCCGGAGGCAAAGAAGTTTTTGCGAAGCGGCAGACTACTGCGAAACTCAGCAATGAGGAGGGACGTGCCAGAGTTGCGACAAGTGAAGTGCCGGAGCGCGCCTTTCTGATGGGTCCTCTGAACGATCCCAAACTATTCCGACTGCGGGTTGGAGAGACCTTGTCTTTGAAAGACGCATGGCAGCAACCGCAGGCTGCAGGCTTCAAAGCAGTACCCAACAAAGCTACAAGATCTGGCTTCGTACTCAATCTGGGCACCAAGATCAAATGCACAGAATGGGCACCCAATCAATCAGGAGCTTCTCAGTATCTTGCCATCTCCACCCTACACCCGAAAGAGCTCCCAAAGAACATTGCGCCTGCGTACACTCCACAACCACCATATCCGGCGGAGATACAAGTCTGGAAGTTTGCCGCCACCGAAAAAGGTTCATTGGACTCGGACATCCCGCCGGTCCTCAAGCATGTGCTGTGCACCCAGTGGGGTGATGTCAAAGTACTGAGGTGGTGTCCAGCGCCGTACAAACAGTCCTCCACGCTCGCCACACATTCGATCGGTCTCCTGGCTGGGATATGGGGCGATGGAGGTCTGAGAGTCATCGACATGATGGATCAGCCTGAACCACTGACTACCAATTACGTGCAACTGGAGAAAGCTGCCTTTGAATCACATCCTCCGGACACGCTGTTCTCATGTGTGACATGGATCTCTGCTTCGCGTATTGCAGCTGGCTGTGCGAACGGCTGCGTAGCAATATTCGACCTGTCAAAACACTCAACCTCCGGCAGTCCAAGACCTGTCTCATACACATCAATCGCCAGCAGCTACGTCCTGTCCATCGCATCATGCTACCCCTCTCACCCGAACCTTCTCATCACCACCGCCGCCGACGGCTACCCCCGTCTCACCGACCTTAACCAACCCCACCCAGCCTCAGCCACCGGCACAGTCCTCGCCCCCCGCTCCCGCGCAACACAAAACTTCGCTGTCTGGAACGACTTCTGCCAAAACGCCCTAGTCATGGACGACAACTTCGCCCTCAAAGGCATCCCACTGCGCCGCTTCTTCACCACAATCTCCCTCGGCCGCGCCCGCAGCGTTGGCACAGCCCTCGCCACCAGCCTCTGCCACCCATTCGTCCTAATGGGAACCGCCCACGGCGAAGTGACAGGCTCCAACCCCATCCGCCGCATCATCCAGCCCAAAGCAATCCCTTTGCTGCAGACCTGGTTCGGGCACGAATGGCGACGGCCCACCGCGGCCGAAGCAGCCGGCGACGAAACCTCCTGCCCTCTTCCCGAAGGCGAACATATCGGCCCGCATGGCTTGACGCGGTTCATGGAGGGGTATAAGATCGAGCAGGGGCAGCGGCAGTACCGCGAGGGCTCGATGCAGAATTCGGACGACAAGGAGCACGGCTTGCATTTCCATACTGTGCACGAGGAGGCTACCGCTGTGACGGCGCTGGCGTGGAATCCGAATCGCGAGTGTGGGGCTTGGGCGGTGGCGGGGATGGCGGATGGGTTGGTTCGGGTGGAGGATTTGGCTGCTGCTTGATGGATGGGGGGATGGGTGTTGAGTTGGGGTCTCTCAGATGACGAATTGGAGTTGTCTCGGTCTTGTGGGGGAGGAGTAGCTCTGAGATACATGGGTATGGGGAGAAGATGGACTTCACTGGTGCTCAAACTCTCGGCGGTGTTGTATGGTGGGAGAGTAGTCGGGATTCTAGGCTATGTCGCCGATGCGCGGTTTGGGGGGTGTAAATCCATCCCAGTATTTTGCATGTCGAGTGCGATAAGATTTGATGTCGTTTCCTCTTTCGTTTCCTCTTTCCCTCGTTCTCTTTCCTGGTCATGTTTCTTGAATCGTGTACGGCGAGCTCTGGTATTGCCAAGAACAATGAGCACAAATATCAAGCCCCCCACGAAGACCCGATGAATCAAAACTCTCAAAAAATGCAGAAAACACCATGATATCGCAGCACAAAGCGTTTTCCGCGACTTCGGATGAGCGAAGTGATGCAGCAAGCAATCCATCATTCGTAACGACTTCTTCTTCCCACCATAAGCATCGTCGTAACGATTTACGATTCAAAGATAACCATCTTTTATTTGTTCGACGAACGAACCCCAACTCTAACCCTGATGAAACCAAAAAATCACGAAATCAAGACACTGCATTTCCATCAACAACCTCAGGCTCTTGACGAGCGCCTCTGAAGTCGTTTGAGGGGGCTCAGTTTCGAAAATCACACTACGTAACTTGACTACAGTATGTAAGGTAGTATTCGACATTTCTGTTTTTGGCCCAGGGCTCAGAGCTCAACAAACCGCGCCAGCAGCTGAACCGCTCTGGGGTGTGTGCACGTGCGCAACACAATCAATATCACCTGCAGGAAAAGGGACGCCTGGGCTTTGCTGCTTGGATTCGGCTAGGTTGAGAATGAAATCGAGAATAAAACAGATCATGCAGGAAGAAGGATATGTAGGTAGCAATCTGACAAGATGGAAAGATTCCCCAAAGGCACAGTCAGGGGCGGATTGACTGTGACGTGAGGTGAGGTTCAGCCGCAATCACAGATTGATACTGAGACGATGACGAAGGGTGTTTCACGAATTTTGCTAGAATGTAATCTAGAAGCCTTTCTGCAGGTACCAGGGCACCAGGAGTTACACATCGTGAGCTTGTAGCGGACGTTTCTTGTGACAATGTCCCTTCTCTCTCTCTCTCGCTCGAATTTCACCACTGTCTCACGTTTGGAGAACGGGATTTGTTGGAAAAAACGAGATCGGAATCTTCTTCGTAATCGGCGTTGGGGATGTGGGCTGTAGGATAGTGCCTAATAGATACACTACGCACGCCTACAGTACGGTGAACCGACAGTGGGCGGGGGTTGAGGGGAATACGATGGACCGAAATTAGACAGCGGTGCTCAAAAGGGAATTCGGCCGCTATTTCTGCGGCTTTCTCGACGGGCGGGCGAGGACGACGTGCGTGTGTGAGACGATCGGAATATAAGAAAGGACTTGCGGTACGTGTACAGTATGTAGTGATGATGGCGAGTACGCGCATGTCACGGCATGGAAGAAGTGCTTGTGCGGTGTTGAACAGTGCACAACGATTGACTGGGGATGGCGAGCGATGGAGCGATGTGAGCGGAGGGGAAGGAAAACGGCTTCAATCTCGTGACCCAGCTGTTGGTGTAGTTTGATGTGGTAGCGTACTTGTAGCATGCCCTTTTATCATAACATGCTAGCATTTGGAGTCTCCACTTGTCCGAGAGTGGTTGCGCGGCTTGATGATGTGAGTGAGGTTGGTGTTTGTCGAGCTGCTTCCTGTACTGTACATGTATCCTTCATGTATACTCCATATAGGAAGCGGTGTCTGTATCTCTGTGATATATATATCCAATCACACATGAATACATCGGACGATCACATGATGATATATGATAACAATAATAACAACACCACCTCTTTCTTAGAAGATCGGCTGGCGTAGACCAACAGAAGTTATTACGCGTGGCTGCCAGCACTGGCCATGCTGCTCGCCACGCGCTACAGGGGCGAGCCTCTCTCTCTCCCTCACCAAGAGAGAGTAGTGGGAGAGAGAGAGAGGCCGACCGACCGGCTCCTCCAAAGGCTAGCCCGCCGTTGCCTCGACTGCGTTTGGTTGGCTTCGCTTCTATTATTGCGCATTGTAACTATGCTGCCGCTCTGCAATTGAAACAGACCGAGCGGCCGTCTATTCACACTTCACTCACTCACCCATTTACCCACCCACTGTTCACTCCAGCGCTGTGTCTCTGCCGTCTCAATTCCATCCTCAACGCGCTACCCGCTCTTCACCACGACGACACGTGAGACACATCCATCCTACACCATCTGGCCGCTCCCGTGACGCCGCCTGCATCACCCTTCTCCTTGGCCTGGCCTGCTACTCTCGCGCCCGATCCCGTCTCCCTCACCATTGCCACGGCTGGCCCTCTGGACCTTTGGCTGAGATCACTGCCTTTGCATCTGTCGCGCCTGACCTTTGATATCATATACTACTACCGCAGCATCATTCCTTTGGACACTGCAGCCAAGCATAGCACCACAGGAAACAAGCCTCTCTCTCTTCCCCGCTGCTCGCGCGGCACTCGCGCATCGCCATGGATCCAAACAATTCACTGCCGCCTCCCAGGCACGCTCCGCCTCACATTCGCATCAACTCGGGCAACGACGACCATCTCCTCGACCTGCAGGATGAATCTCAACTACGCCCACAGGCCACGCGGCAACCATCATCGCGCTCGCTCACCTCCTCGAACGGCGCCGCAGCACCCGCCGGATTGTATGCCGCGCAATCACTAGCCATGCAGGAATCAGCAGAACACCTCTTGCCACCCACGAGGACCCGCACGCGCCGATTAAGAGACGATGACAGCGTTCGCGACCCGTCACAAAGCGGCTTCAATTCACGGCGGACGTCGTGGTCGTCGGAAAGCGCTGGTAGCAGAGCCAGCAGATATGGCGATGGTCCCTTCGCGTCGCCCTTTGACGACTCGAGAGCACCCTCAAGAGCAGGGAGCGACGACGACGTGAACACGCAGACTGTGAGCGAAAAGTATAACATCTTGCCGTCAGCAGGACTTCTGCTGTTCCCCGAGGATGTTGAAAAGGATGACTACCTCCACAACCCAGACCCCAATGACAACAAGGATAAGATGAAGTTTTCAGAACTGTTCACAAAACGTGGATTCCTTAACATCGGAGGTTTGGCCCTGATAACACTGGGTCTCCTGACATTATTCATTGGCTACCCTATCATGTGAGTTCGGAAACTTGCTGGACTTGACTTTACTTCTTGCTGACCTATCCCGCGCAGAACATTCGTCCAAGACAAGATCCACGAGGCCGAGCCAGACCACAGTTGCGAATCGAACCCGGACTGCCTCAGGGATAATGTCCCGCTGCTCAAGGGTATCCGAACAGGACTGATCGACCCCGATACACCACAAAGCGCCATGACACGGAAAGATGTCAATGGCAAGACACAGAAGTTGGCTTTCAGTGACGAGTTCAACGATGAAGGTCGTACATTCTACCCCGGTGATGACCCGTTTTGGCTTGGAATGGACTTTTGGTACGGTGTTACCATGGATTTGGAGGTAAGTGATGATCACCGAGAACTTACGCAGTGCTTGTACTAACGGCCTCGACAGTGGTACGACCCTGACGCGATCACGACCGCAAACGGCACTCTTGCGATTCAGTTCGACGCATTCCAAAACCACAACCTGAATTACCGATCTGGCATGCTGCAATCTTGGAACATGCTCTGCTTCAAGGGCGGATATCTGGAGGCATCCATTTCGCTCCCCGGACGAGGTGATACTATTGGCTTCTGGCCTGGCTTCTGGGCCATGGGCAACCTTGGAAGACCCGGCTACCCTGCTACCACCGACGGCATGTGGCCATACAGTTATCATGACGAATGCGACGCCGGTATCACCTACAACCAGTCGGATAGCAGTGGTGTCAGTTTCCTCCCCGGCATGCGTCTTCCTGGATGCACCTGCGAGGGCGGTGAGCACCCTAACCCCGGTGTCGCTCGCAGCGCTCCTGAAATCGATGTTATCGAAGCATCCGTCGAGTACCTCGAGCCGGAGAGCCAGCAAGCTGCAGTCGGATCTGTCTCGCAATCGTTCCAGGTTGCGCCTTTCGACGTGTTCTACCAGGCGGATGCCGATTACATGGAGATCTACGACCACCGAATTACAGAGTATAATTCGTACCAAGGTGGCGTGTACCAGCAGGCACTGTCTAGTGTAACATTGCTCAACAACGACTGGTATGACGGCAAGGCCTATCAAAAGTACGGATTCGAATATCAGCCAGGCGCAGACGGCTATGTGCTGTGGAACGTTGGCGAGGAGAAGACATGGAAGGTCGTCGGCGAGGCCGTCAGACCGAACGGAAATGTCGGCCAGCGCATCGTGCCAGAAGAGCCAATGTCAATCATTGTCAACTTTGGTATGAGTAACGGTTTCGCCGCACTCAACCTGACTGGCCTTGCTCCGCTCATGCCGGCAACGATGCGTCTGGACTACATTCGCATTTACCAGGACGAGGATGGAGAGATGACATGCGATCCCGAGGGTTACCCGACGACAGAGTACATCTCGAACTATCCGGAGCCGTACAGCAACTTCAACCTCACCCACTGGTAAGCACTTTACTTTTTGTTCCTACATCTAAACTGGAATCGCTAACATCCTCGCAGGGACAAAGCCGGCTACGAATGGCCTCAGAACTCATACCAGCACGGCTGCGAGGCAGCCAAATCCTCAAGTTCGAACAAACAGGCCAAGGCTGTTCGCAAGCAGAAAAGAGATACTGGCAGCATGAAGACGAAGCGTTCGTGGATGCCCTGGAATTGATCCGACCGATGGGAGTCTTCATATCAAGCCCGTGGGCAAGACCCAGGTGGTGGAAGGGTTCCCCTTCCACCACCTCCCCACCGACGACACACCGCCCGCGAAGCGAGTTAAACTACGAAGCTACGCGACTGTGTTGGTACGAGGTGGTAGTAATCTCAAGCCCGTGGGCAAGACCCACTCTTCACGAGCGATGTTTTCTGGGAACGACACAACGAGCGACACGTCCTGCTATCAGGGATTCGGCAGCATCATCATCAGCATTACCGAGTTTACCAAGTTTCTACGAACCCAGTAAGAAGCAGCAGAAATCGGTTTCTCTTCTTCGTACTCATGGCGGATCGTTTCCTTCAATACGACCGACAAACGAAACAAAAGAGCGAAAA